>Ga0209588_1000416_pt1 | contig 11060 bp, 6 predicted proteins | sample Rivendell_Oct201_10_FD_188351 | JGI IMG/M metagenome (GOLD analysis project Ga0209588, IMG submission 188351) | Vadose zone soil microbial communities from the Eel River Critical Zone Observatory, Northern California, USA -... | ecosystem: Host-associated > Plants > Roots > Rhizosphere > Soil ...
CGTGGGAGACTCGATCCGCATGGCGTAGAACGAGCGCCATACGAAGGCCAATGCGACGACGAGGAACGCGCCCGCGAGCACGAGACTCAGCGTAGCACCGCCTTTCGCCGTCAGCGACACCGCCAGCTCGACGGCGAGCAGGCCGAAGAGCGTCGTGAACTTGATGATTGGATTCATCGCGACCGACGAGGTGTCCTTGAACGGATCGCCCACGGTATCGCCGACCACCGTGGCGTCGTGAAGCGGCGTGCCTTTCTGCTTCAGCTCGGTCTCGACGATCTTCTTGGCGTTGTCCCACGCACCGCCCGCATTGGCCATGAAGATGGCCTGGTAGAGGCCGAACAGCGCGATCGAGATCAGGTAGCCGATGAAGAAGTACGGCTCGAAGAACGCGAACGCGAGCGTTCCAAAGAAGACCGTCAGGAAGATGTTGAACATCCCCTTCTGCGCGTATTGCGTGCAGATCGCCACCACCTTTTTGCTGTCCGACACGGAGGCTTTCGTCGTCCCCTCGAGCCGGATGTGCGCCTTGATGAACTCGACCGCGCGGTACGCGCCCGTCGTGACCGCCTGCGTCGAGGCGCCGGTGAACCAGTAGATCACGGCGCCGCCGGTGATCAGCCCCAGCAGGAAGGGTGGATGCAGGATCGACAGGTTCGACAGCAACTCCGGCTGCAGCCCGCGGGTCAGCGCTACGATAATGGAAAAGATCATCGTCGTGGCGCCGACCACGGCGGTGCCGATCAGCACCGGCTTGGCGGTCGCCTTGAACGTGTTCCCCGCCCCGTCGTTCTCCTCCAGATTCTCCTTGGCGCGCGCGAAGTTCGGCTCGAACCCGAAGTCCCGCTTGATCTCGGCACGCACATTGGGCACCTGCTCGATCAACGACAGCTCGTAGACCGACTGGGCGTTGTCGGTCACCGGCCCATAGGAATCCACCGCGATCGTCACCGGCCCCATGCCGAGAAACCCAAAAGCGACCAGGCCGAACGCGAACACCGCCGGGGCAATCATCAGCGTCCCGAGACCGGCGGTGCTGACGCCGAAGGCGGCGGCCATCAGCGCCATCATCGTCAGTCCTAACCAGAACGCACTGAAGTTCCCGGCGACGAAGCCGGACAGGATGTTCAGCGACGCGCCGCCCTCGCGGGAGGACGTCACGATCTCGCGCACGTGACGCGAACCGACGGAGGTAAACACCTTCACGAATTCGGGGATGATCGCGCCGGCGAGCGTGCCGCACGTGATCACGAGCGACAGTTTCCACCACAGCGTGGGATCGCCGCCGATGCTCGGAATAAGGAGCCGCGACGCGAGGAACGTGAGGGCCACCGAGACCAGCGATGTCAGCCACACCAGTGACGTCAACGGCGCCTCGAAGTTCATGTGATCGGCGGTCTGATACTTTGCTTTCGCGAAGGCGGCGTTCAGGAAGTAGGACAGTCCCGACGCGATGATCATCATGACTCGCATCGCGAAGATCCACACGAGGAGCTGGACCTTCATCAGCGGATTCGAGACGGCGAGCAGGATGAACGAGATCAACGCGACCCCCGTCACGCCGTAGGTCTCGAACCCGTCCGCGCTCGGGCCGACCGAGTCCCCCGCGTTGTCCCCGGTGCAATCGGCGATGACGCCAGGGTTGCGAGCGTCGTCCTCCTTGATCTTGAAGACGATCTTCATGAGGTCCGCGCCGATGTCGGCGATCTTGGTGAAGATGCCGCCCGCCACCCGCAGCGCCGCCGCGCCGAGTGATTCGCCGATCGCGAACCCGATGAAGCACGGACCGGCGTAGTCACCCGGGATGAACAGCAGAATCAGGAGCATCAGCAACAGCTCGACGCTGATCAGCAGCATCCCGATGCTCATGCCTGCTTTCAGCGGGATCGCATGGTTGGGGTATGGCTTTCCCGTCAGACTGGCGAACGCGGTGCGCGAGTTGGCGAACGTGTTGACCCGGATGCCGAACCACGCCACCCCATAGCTGCCGGCGATCCCGATCAAGCTGAACAGCAGGATGACGATCACCTTGACCGCCGGGAAGCCACGGACCGTCACGCCGGCGGCATTCACGGTCTCCGCCAGCGTGCCGAAATAGACGGCCACAATGGCGCCGATGAAGACCCACAGGATGAGCAGGAAACGTCCCTGGGTGAGGAGGTAGGTCTTACAGGTCTCGTAAATCAGCTCCGAGATTTCCCGCATCGCGCGATGCACCGGGAGATTGCGGAGCTGCATGTACTGGGCGAGCCCGAACAGCAGACCGAGGGCGCAGATCACGAGCCCCCACAGCAACAGGGCGCGCCCGCCGATGCCGCCGAGGAACGTGGCCTGGTTCAGGTCCGGCAGGATGAGCGCCACTTCACCACCGGCGGCGTGCTGCGCTGGAGGGGCGGGCGCAGCGCCCTGGAATAATCCGAGGAACGCGAGCAGCGGCGTCAAACTCGTCATGCGCAACGATCTCCTGAGGTGTTGCTGGTCGGGAGGGAAGCGGGCGTCCTATTTCTCCGCGTACTCGTAATACTCGATGCCGAGGTGCGTGATCTGCTCCTCGCCCATCATCCAGCGCAGCGTGTTCTTGAGCTTGGTCTGCTGAATGAACAGGTCGTGCTCCGCGTAGAGACCCGCGGCGAACTGCGGGCTCTTGAAGTAGAACGAGAGCCATTCCTGAATCCCCGAGAGTCCCGCCCGGCCGGCGAGGTCGAAGAAGAGCGCGAGGTCGAGCACGATGGGCGCGGCGAGGATCGAGTCGCGGCACAGGAAGTCGACCTTGATCTGCATCGGATAGCCGAGCCAACCGAAAATGTCGATGTTGTCCCACCCCTCCTTATTATCGCCGCGGGGTGGGTAGTAATTGATCCGCACCTTGTGATAGACCTTGCCGTAGAGCTCGGGATAGAGCTCGGGCTGGAGGATGTGTTCCAGCAGTCCGAGCTTCGACTCCTCCTTGGTCTTGAACGACTCCGGATCATCCAGCACTTCGCCGTCACGATTGCCGAGGATATTGGTGGAGTACCATCCCGACAGGCCGAGCATGCGTGCCTTGAACGCCGGCGCGAGCACGCTCTTCATCATCGTCTGACCGGTCTTGAAGTCCTTGCCGCCGATCGGCACGTGGCGCTCGTCCGCCAGCCGCTCCATCACGGGGAGATCGACGGTCAGATTGGGGGCGCCGTTTGCGAACGGGACATTTTCCATCAGCGCCGCGTAGGCGTACAGCATCGACGGCGCGATCGACTGGTCGTTTTGCTCCATCGCCTTCTCGAACGATTCCACGGACTGGTGCGCGGGTCCGGGAGTCAGGAACACCTCGGTCGACGCGCACCACACCACGACGAGGCGATCGAGCCCCGCCCTCTGCTTGAAGTCGCGCATGTCCTCGCGCAGCAGTTCCGCCAGCTCCCGCTTGTTCTTGGCGCGCTTGACGTTCGTGCCGTGCAGCCGCTTCACGTAGTACTGATCGAAGACCGCGGGCATCGGCTTGATGCCCTGGAGAAATGCCTTGATCGGCTCGAGGTGCTCATGTTGATCGAGCACGCCGGCCTTCACGGCTGCGGTGTACGCGTCATCCGGAATCGGGTCCCATGCCGCGAACACGAGATCCTTCAAGTCCGCGAGCGGCACGAAGTCCTTGATCTTGGGCACGCGCTTTTCGGTGCGTTTGCCAAGCCGGATCGTCGCCATCTGGCTGAGCGAGCCGATCGGGAGCGCGCGGCCGCGCCGCACGTTCTCGACACCGGCGATGAAGGTCGTCGCAACGGCGCCGAGACCCACGAGCATGACACCCAGTTTTCCGTTAGCCGGAGCAATGTCCATTAATGAGCCTTGCGGCGTGCCGCCGCGACTCCAGGCAACGTCTCACGTTTAGGAACTGGCGAACGTGGCGGCGCCCCGCGCGCCACGCGCGCGACGTGCACCACCCGTTGGATGACTGTGATCGCCGAGACGATCGCGAGCACCGCCACAATCCAGAACAGCACAACACCGGGACGCCCCGGTCCCGCGCCCAATACCAGCGCGGGTAACCCCAGCAGCAGAATGCGCTCGGCGCGCGCGGCAATGCCCACCTTGTTGTCCACGCCGAGCGCTTCAGCCCGCGCGCGCGTATACGACACCAGCAGCGACGCGACGAGCGCGACCAGGCCCGCCGCAATCGCCCGGGGCTTCAGATCGGCGGGTAGTGGGCCGGTCAAAAAATAGAAGATCAGGCCGGTAAAAACCGCCGCTTCGCCCACGCGGTCCAGCGTCGAATCGTAGAAGGCGCCGAACGTCGTGGTCTTGCCGCCCAGGCGCGCCACCTGCCCATCGAGGAGGTCGAACAGGCCGCTGAACAGTAACAGAAAGCCACCGAGCCGGATCGCGCCCCTGCCGAACGCCACGCCGGAGCCAATCACCACCAGGGTGCCGAGCGTCGTAATCGTGTTCGGCTGCACGCCGGCCACGATCAGGCCACGCGCCAGCGGTCCCATCAACCTGACAAAACCGTCTTTGACACGCTGGGGAATGACATTCATGCCGGGGGGAAGCTAATCGCCTGCCGCAATGACGGTAGGCTCTCCGCTCGACCTCACTCGCTCTTCTTGGGGCCCGAGAACAGCTTGTAGACCACAAAGCCGCCGACTCCGATGACGGCGAGTGTCGGAATCCAGCCGATGACGCCAAGCAGCAGCATCCCAACGACACCGACGACGCCGCCCTTTATCCAGCCGACCAGCTCCCCCAGATTCCCAAACGGATCGGCGACCGTCGCCACCCGAATGCCCTCCCCGACGTCGTGAATGGGAGACTCCGTGCGGAGGCCAAGAATCATCGTCACCCTTCCTAGCGGGGCGTGATCGTTCCGGTCACCTCGACCACCACCCGATAGCCTTCCAGGCGAGCTGGAATCCTGCTCTTGGTCGCTGGATTTGAATCGGACAGCAGGACCTTGATGCACCGTTCACCATCGCACAGCCCGACCGCCGTTCCCACGACACCGGGCAACGCCATCAGGGAATCAGTGTGTGCGGCGAGCACCTCATTGATGCTGCGAGCAGCCACGGCCGTGTCTCTTCCCCCGTCCTGGGCCGGCGCTCTATGAGAGCCGGAACATGCCAGTAACGCGCCGGCGAGTACGGCCGGCGCAATCGTCCGGCCAGTCACCACTAGTGTCTCACGTAAAGCGAATAGCCGTTGCTGCTGCCATCCGGATCGTGATTCGCGGCCGAGTTGTACACGTAACCGGGGAGCGCCATCCCGCTCACTCCGAAGTAGGCCATCCACGTCGTGTTCGGAATGGACGAGAGGACTAGGGTGCAGGTCCCCCCGCCCCCCCCGTCAGCATCACTCGTGACGCACTGGACATCGGGGGCGCTGTTCCAGCTGCCGCGTACCGTCACCCCGTTCAGCCGGTTGTGCCTCGAGTCGTGCGCGGTGATCCGCACGGTCGCCGACCAGGTGTCCACACCGCTCACTGCCACGCCGTCGAGATTACCCACGTGGACGCTCGGCGGGTTCACCGTGATCGCGATCGCGCGGGCGTTGTTGCTCGAGTTGGCGTCGGCCAGCTTCTGCGTCGCCGTCAGGATGTGACCGTTGAGAGCAGCCCCGGCGGTGTTCCAATTGAAGGTGCGTGTCGCGCTGGCCCCCGCAGCCAGTCCGGGAATCGTCTGCGTGCCGATGGTCACGCCGCCAGCCGTCCCATCGGTCAGTACGACGTCGAAGGCGGTAGTGACATCCTGTCCGCTCACGTGCTGAACGGTGACCACGACGGGTGCCGTGTCGCCTTGCTCCACTCGGCCGGGGGCGGTGATACTCGACACGGTGAGATCGGCCGGGGGAAGCGGTGCCGTTACGGTTACCGTCGTCGAGCGCCGGTTGTTGGCGGCGTTGTCGTCCGTCAGGCTCTGAGTCGCCACGAGGGTGTGACTACCCAGCACTGCACCGGTGGTGCTCCAGCTGAAGGAGAGCGCCGCGCTGGCGCCCATGGCGAGGCCGGTCACCGCCTGCGTACCAATCGTCACTCCCGCCGTGCTGTCCGTCAGGACAACGTTGAAGGTGCCACCGACAGTCTGCCCACCCACGTTCTGCACGGTGACCCCAACGGTGGCCGTACTGCCCTGACTCACCGAGCTCGGTGCGCTCACGCCGGTCACCGCGATATCGATCACCGGTGCGTTCACCGTGATCGTCGCTGAGCCCCGGTTGTTGGCGGCATTGGCGTCGCTCAGGCTGTGGGTCGCCACGAGCGCGTGACCGCCCAGAGCGGCCCCCGTCGTGTTCCAGGTGAAGGTGCGAGTCGCGGTGGCGCCCACGGCGAGTCCCGCCACCGTCTGCGTACCAAGCGTCACGCCGGCGGTCGAGTCGGTCAGGACGACGTCAAAATTGCCGCTGACGTTCAAGCCGCCCACGTTCTGCACCGTAACCCCAATGGAAGCGGTGCCACCCTGCGTCACTGCGGTCGGCGCGACCACGCTGCTCACGGCGACGTCGGTGACAGGCGGTGCCTCCACGATGACCGGGATGCCGACGGTGTTGTTCGCCGGATCGGCGTCGGCCAGCTTCTGCGTCGCGAACAGGGTGTGCCCCGTGACCGCCGCGCCGGCGGTGTTCCAATCGAATGTGCGCATCACGCTAGCGCCGACCGCGAGCCCGGTGATCGTCTGCGTGCCCAGCGTCGGACCGTTGTAACCATCGGTCAAGACGACGTCGAAGTTAGTCGTGACGTCCTGCCCGCCCACGTTCTTCACCGTGACCACGATGTGTGCGGTGTCGCCCTGCTTCACCCGCGCAGGCCCGGTTATGCCCGCGATGGCGAGGTCCGTCCCCGGCGGTGGCGGAGGAGGCGGCGGCGGCGGGGGAGGCGGACCGGGCGGCGGCGGGGCCGTCACGTTGATGGCGATCCCGGTCGAGTTATTCGACGAGTTGTCGTCCGGCAGCTTCGAGTTCGCGAACAGCGTGTGCCCAGTGACAGTCGCCCCAGCGGTGTTCCACAGGATCTCGACCGTGGTCGTCGCTCCAGCGACGAGACCGGGAACCGTTCCCGTGGCAACCACCGGGACGGCCCACCCGTCGCTCAGCTCGATGGTGAAGGGTGAGGTGACATCCACCTCTCCGATGTTCTGGACCGTAACCACCACATGTGCCGTGTCGCCCTGGGCCACGGAGCGAGGCCCGGTGATCCCGGTCAGCGCGATGTCGAGCGGCTTGCGAGCGACCGTGATAACGGTCGTAAGCCGATTGTTGGCGGCGTTGTCGTCGGCCCGGTTATGGGTGGCTACCAGTGTGTGGCCGCCCAGCGCCGCACCAGTGGTGTTCCAGCTGAAGACCAGCGTCGTACTGGCACCTGCGGCGAGCCCGGGGATCGTCTGCGTGCCGAGCGTGACGCCGGCCGTCGAGTCCTGCAAAGTGACGACGATGTCGCCCGTGACGTTCTGATTGCCGACGTTCGCCACGGTCACGCCGATGTTGATGCCGTGGCCCACGATCACTGAGCTGGGTCCACTGAAACTGGTAATCGCGACGTCGGTCACCGGTGGGTTGACCGTGATCGTCACGGAGCGCTGATCGTTCGTGGCCCTGTCGTCGGGCCGCAGCTGGCGTGCAACGAGGTCGTGATCGCCGGCGAGACTTGGCGTCCAGGTGAATGTCAACGTCGTGCTAGCACCCGCGACCAGACCGGCGACGTTCTGCGTGCCGACTGTCACGTGTTCGGTCGTGTCCTGCAGCGTGACGTCGAACGCGGCGACGTCCTGGTTGCCGACGTTTTTTACCGCCACGGTGATGGTGGAGGGACTGCCCTGCACCGCCACACTCGGTCCACTGACGCTCGTCACCGCCAGGTCGGTGAACGGACCTGGCGGCGGTGGCGCAAAGCCGTCGATCACGACGCCGAAGCGCTGGAGCACGAGATCGATCCGGTTCGCGATCGTGACGTTCGCGTTTCCGGCAAAGAGCAACGCGACGGGATTGAGATTCGCGTCGTCCGTCACGATCAATGAGCCTGAGTCTCCGCCGTTGCTGAACGTTCCCGGCGAGATGATCAGCTGATCGACGAATCGGGCGGTTTTGGTACAGGTGAATCCATCGACGGCATAGCAGATCGTGACCGTCGCGCTGACGCCGGTGATCTGGCCGTGCGTGAGGCGCGTCGTACGCCCGTACTTCTGCACGTTGAGGCCGAGCAGCGCGTTGGGGTTATCGAACAGGCCGTCGCCGTTTGCGTCCCCCCAAATCGTCGAGTTCGGCATGCTGTAGCCGTCGTCCGCCGGCGTCGCGTTGTCCAGCACCGCGGTGCTCGACAGGGCGATCGCGGCGTCGATCGTGTTGTTCCCGTTGACGGCGAACGAGATAACCTGAAAGTCGGTCAGCGTCGCAATCTGGTCCGCGGCCGTGCCCCCATCGAACGGACCGGGCTGGTACTCCGGATCGCCGATGCTGGCGCCATTCGAGTTGGCGAGTACGTGGTTGTTGGAGAGGATGTACACGTGCCCCAGTGCGTCACGCACGCGCGCGCCGATGGTGCCGGCGGTGATCGCGGGATGCCCCACCGAGAAACCCATCGGGGCTGGGCGCTGGCGCTGTGTGGGATCGCTGAACGCCATGAGCCGTCCCGTAACCCGTTGGGCCACGGGAATCCCGTCGAGCATGAGCGGCAGACCGCTGACGCCGCTGCGCTCGAGGAGGAGCATCATGCCAACGCGTCCGTCCGGCTGAAGGGTCACTGCCGTCCCAACGACACCGGGGATTTCGAGCAGCGCATCGGTGTGACGCCGTTGGGCTGCGATCGCCGCGCGGAGATCCGGTATGGGACGAGTGACTGGTAAGGCTGGTCCGGCGGGAGAATTCGACGCGCTATCGGAGCACGCGTACCAGACCGCGGGCGCGGTAGCAATCAGGACGACGATGGCGCCGCGAATCAATCTGCGGACGGAGGGGGCATGCATAGCGACTCCCGGCTGAATCCGAGGACGCGGGCGCGGGCAACATATATGGAGGCGCCGGATCAACTCGGCAAGTTCGACCTCAGGAAGGCGCTATTTGGGTGGATCGGGCGGCAGCGCTACCCGGGTTGCGAGATCGTCCACGCCTACTTCGATCGCAACGTCGCCGTCACGGCATCGCAGAACGACCAGTCATCGACGACGTGACCTTCCGTGGGATGAGGACGTGCCCCCCACACCACGATGACGACGTTCGCGGAGGGGTTCAGGTACAGGTACTGCCCATGAATACCAATCGCCATGAATGCGCCGTCGCGCCGCGCTGCCGGCGTCGCGCCGGTCCACCACAGATATCCGTACTCCAACGCCGAGCCGTCGCGCAGCACCTTGGGCGTCGTCGCCTCGTGAATCCAACCTGCTGGAAGAATCGAATCGCCCGACGCGACGCCGCCGCCGAGGAGGAACAGGCCAAAGCGTCCGTAGTCGCGCAACGTGGCGCTGAAGCCGCTCCCCCCGATCTCGCTGCCGCCCGGCGAGTCGAGCCACCAGTTGGCATCGGCTTCCATCCCGAATCGGCTCCAGATGCGCTCGGACAGGTACGTCGCCAGCGGACGTCCCGTTGCGGCGCGCAGGATCTCCGCCACGATCTGCGTCTCGCCGGTGTTGTAGTTGTACCTGGTCCCCGGCTCGGCGGCCCGTGGGAGGCTCTTCATCAGCGCCAGCGCCGACCCGGGCACCTGCGAGATCTGCGCTTCGAGGAGACGGCGGCGGTCGGATGCCGGATCGGTATACGTCTCGTTCCAGCGCACGCCCGACGACATCGTGAGAACATCGCGCACGGAGACGCCGTCGTACGCGCTTCCGCCCAGCGACGCCACGTATCGTGTGACGGGATCGGAGAGGCTGCCGATCGAGCCTTGTTTCAGGGCAGCACCGATCAGCGTGGACGTGATCGATTTGGCGATCGACATCGACATCCAGCGCGTGCGCGCGGTGTTCCCGAACCGATATCGCTCCAGCTTCACTCTGCCCTCGTAGAGGACGAGGATCGCGGCGATCCGGTTGGCGTCGAGATAGGCGTCGAGGTCGTACTGCCTGCCCTTGTCGCTGAAGCGCACGTCCGTCAGCGGCACGGCCGCCACCGGCACCAGCAACGGCGTGGCGGACCCCAATACCGTTCGGGTGGGGAATAGCCGGTCGATGTTGCGAAAGGTGTTAACCGCCAGCGCCGGCGTCAGCACGCCGGCGTAGATCTGCCGCACGGTCCCGATCGGCTCGCTGCGGTGGGGATAGGGGGCCGTTTGTCCGCTGGTTCTGCTCGGAAGGAGGAATACTCCGACGGCAGACAGGTAGAAGACCCGAGAGTTCATTCGGATTGCCCTAATACATGAGGTACTTCGTCCGGTTCACGCGAAACCGCGTGAGGTCCTGCTCCCACGAGTCCCAGATTTCCTGAGCGGGTCGGCCCGTCTCGAGCGCCCTGCGCAGCTCCGGCCCCGCCGCCAGACGATCGAAGCTCTGGGCGCGGAATTGGAATTCCGCCGGATGGATCGCGCGAATGGCCGCGAGCACTGCGACCGCGAGCTTGGTCGGATCGTACTTCCTCCGATCCCGCACGCGAAACTGTAAACCGCGCAGCACGATGCCGGCATACTTGCCGTCGGTCGGCCCGACGGGCGTGAATGTCGTGGGCGTGACCTCTATCCCCGGCACGGGATTCGCGCGCATCCGCTCGATGACGGCCGCGGGATCGAGCCACGGCGCTCCCACCAGCTGAAAGGCGATCGCCGTCCCGCGGCCGACGGAAACATTCGTTCCCTCGAACAGACAGATGCCGGGGTACAGCAACCCGCTGTCGAGGTCGGGCATGTTGGGCGACGGCTTCACCCACGGCAGCCCCGTCTCGTCATAGAACATCGCGCGATTCCATCCTAGCGCAGGGACGACGACAAGATCGGCGCCGATCGCCATGACGTCGTTGGCCATACGGGTGAGCTCGCCTAGTGTCATGCCGTATCGCATCGCCACCGGCATGAATCCGGAGAACGCGGAATCGGGATCACCCGCCTTCGCCCGCACGTTACCCTGCACCGCGATGCCGCCCACGGGATCGGGGCGGTCGAGCACGATGACACGCTT
>Ga0209588_1000417_pt1 | contig 11027 bp, 9 predicted proteins | sample Rivendell_Oct201_10_FD_188351 | JGI IMG/M metagenome (GOLD analysis project Ga0209588, IMG submission 188351) | Vadose zone soil microbial communities from the Eel River Critical Zone Observatory, Northern California, USA -... | ecosystem: Host-associated > Plants > Roots > Rhizosphere > Soil ...
GCAATGGCAGGTGAGCACGGATGGCGGCGTGACGTTCGGCAACGTCTCCGGAGCCACTTCGACCACCCTGAGCTTCACCACCGCCTTGTCGCAGAACGGGAACCAGTATCGCGCGGTGTTTACGAACTCGGCCGGAACGGCCACGACTGCGGCAGCGACGCTGACCGTGAACTCCACACTGCCAACGATCACCACCCAGCCGACCAATCAGACGGTGACTGCGGGCCAGACGGCGACTTTCACGGCCGCGGCGACGGGCTCGCCAACACCCACGGTGCAATGGCAGGTGAGCACGGATGGCGGCGTAACGTTCAGCAACGTCTCCGGAGCCACTTCGGCCACCCTGAGCTTCGCGACCGCTTTGTCACAGAACGGGAACCGCTATCGCGCAGTGTTTACGAACGCGGCCGGGCCGGCCACGACCACGGCGGCCACGCTGACCGTGAATGCGACTCCTTCCGGCACCGTCGCGCTCCAGAACACAAACAGCAATCTCTGCATTGACACCGGCGGCTCTGCGAACTTCACCGCTCTTATCCAATCCGCCTGTTCCACAAGCAATACGCAGAAATTCACCCTTACAGCCGCCCCCGCAAGCGGCTGGTACTACCTCGTAAGCGCCGCGTCGAATCTCTGCTGGGATGTCACGCAAGGTTCTAGTTCCGCGGGCGCGCTCATCCAACAGTACACCTGTGTTGCCGTCCCGCCCGAATACTACCAACTCAAAGCAGTATCCGGCGGCTACGAAATCCTTTCCGCCAACATGACCAATGGGTGCCTGGACGTCGTCGGCGGCTCCGCTGCATCGGGCGCACATATCGAGCAGAACACCTGCATTGGCTCTGCAAACCAGATCTTTAATATCCGTTAGCAGCGCGCCTTCGAATGCCACGCCGCAGCCAATAGGAAGCGCCTGCAAATCATGGGAGTAACTTTGGGAGCAATACAGTACGAAAATGTGCCAAACACCGTCTAACACCGTATGCGTAAGTCGCAGAACAACCAAGCAGCCCACATATCATCTAAGTGTTTGCCACACCTTCTCGGCTGCTGGTCACGTTCTTCAATTCATTCGAGTCTTCGTTGAGGGCAGGATAGAAACTCCGTCTGGCGAAACCCAGTTTGCCCGTGGCCACGACCATATGATCCACTGTCGCCACTGCTTCCACTAGTGCCAAATCTTCAATAAACTTGAGGACCCGCAGTTCCATTTCCATTCTGTCTCCTGGGACCACGGGGGCCAGGAATCGCATGTTATTGATGGAGCCAAGCACCAGGAACTCTCCTGGTCGCGTTCCCATTCCGGTCGTCTTTGAGAAGAGGATGGAAGCCGATTGGCCGATGGCCTCCACAATCAGCGTCCCTGGCATCACGGCTTGCTCCGGGAAATGACCCAGAAACTGGATTTCGTTTCCCGTCACATTCTTTGTTGTTCGGATGCACTTCCCCGGCTCCAGCGAGATGACGCTATCGACCATTATCATGGGAAACCGCTGCTTTAGAACCGCTCGCACCTCTTCAAATTTCATCAAAACCGCAGCCATCTCTTAATTGTCCTTTCCTGCGAAACTGTTCGACGAACATGCCTCAACACATCTCGCGCACATTTCCGTGCAAGCAGCGCTGCGAGGCAGACAAGCAGGATTCGAATCAAGCGATTGAGACAGCAACGCTTTGGATCGCATACGCCCTTAACGCGACCGTAGAATCATTGCGGTCGCACGCGGCAGAAACCGTGTGCCGGGACGCGTTACGCCGGCATCAGAGACGAGTCGTGTCACGCGCAGGCCAACAGCCTCCGCCATTTGCAGTGGCTGGCTTTCCTGGTTGTATTCAAAGACGTGATCTCTCTGTGGGGACTCGATGGCCGTGCTGAAGAACACGAGTCCATCTTGTGAAGTCCGGTGAGAAATTACATTGAAAAGCGGTCTGGGGTCGGACAAGTGCTCGGCAAGCATCGCGGATATGATCCCTTGGTATTTTCCGTTGGTGCTCGCGCCGTTAGTTTTCAGCGCATCTTTGACCGCGAAGCTGACCCGACCTCCGTGTCCGGAGACGGCTAGCAGGCGATTTGCTACAGCTACTGCGGGTGGGCTGATATCAAAACCATCAACCCGAATGTCCGGTCGCTCCTCCGCAGCCAGAAGGCTCAAGACACCGTGTCCTGCAGCCAACTCAAGGATAGACGCGTTTTGAGTCAATCGCCTCAAGAATTCATCTCGGAACATTGCGATATGCTTGATCATGGATGGCCAAAGTGCATAGATGAGAATGGCAGCCCACATGTAAGGCACGGCATAGCCCTCATCCTCGTAAACCCCGGACATGATTTCCGGCATGCCTTCAGGAGTGTACCTGCCCGCACGCTCGTAAACCTTCTGGGACTGAGCGACGCCGATGCAATACCTCGCATACCCGCATGCTGCATCGTCGAATACCTTCTCTCCGTAGGCTGCCTCCGCCCAGCGTGCCAACGGATTCAACAACCACGAGCAGAGTTCCTTGTTCGCCTCAAAAGTCGCCCGTGCACTGGCCGCGAACGGCTTGGCTTTCCGATCCAGGGCCCCCAGAAATAGTTCCGCATGCTCCATTTTGACACCTCGCTTGTCTCACTCCTGTGAACGCACATGACGAACGAGACGCATCATCGGACGGATCAGATCGACTCCGTCCCAAGGAGAACTGAAAAGATGCATCCGGCCCATCTTCACCACCCTATCGACGCCGTTGCGTCCTGCGGCCTGGGCGAACTTGTCCTCCCTCTCGGCGGATTTCACCGCCAGCCCCAGCGTCTGCACCGCTCCGTCAAACTTCGATATGACTTCTGAGAGGTCGTCCACCAGAAGGACGCTGAGCGTTCGCCCCTGCGTCGGCTTTGGTATTTCGGTGCCCCTCCCCAACAAGATGGTCCAATCCGGCGAGGCAGGAAACACGGCGCGGTTCGCGGCATCTTCAAGGAGCCATAATGCACGGGCCAAACAAATCCCCGAGGTCAACGAGGGTTCGATTTGCCCGCGCGGATGTGCACGGTTCTCCTCTTGAAGAGCCTGTCTCAGATCGTTCACGAACTCATCGGGATCGCATCCGGCACCTTGCTCGAGAAATAGTGCTTGGGGCGAAGAACAGGCTCGTTGCTCAAACTGCCACATGTCCCGTGCAATGCGTCGGCACCAGGACGACCGTTCAGCCCGATCGCCCCACGTCTCGGCGTCCATCGCCGCCGCGGAAAGCCGTGGGCCAAAGACCACGACACGCGCCCAATGAGGAAAAGCCAGCTTGCGCACGTGCGAGACCGCTTCCGCACCACCCCAAATCATGGCGCCGTCCACAGCCTGCGCCATGGCTTCGTGCATATCCGTGCGCGAATGATCGAAACTCACCATGAAGGTGCGTTCGGTCAACAAGCCGCGTCGATCAACCTCCAGAAGCTTCTCCATGATCTGCTGTGTTATCTCGACCAAGCCGCTTGGTATACGGACCAGACAGCCATTGCCGGCGAGCAAGGCGCACGTAAGAGACAGGACCGGCTGGATTTCAACATTCCCCGCTGGCCAATGACCGACTACTCCCAGCGGAAATGCCCGCAGCCTTGCACGTCCATCTTCCCGCCACGCGCCATGCAGAAAATCCGGGCCCAACTCGCGGAGAAGAATCGGCTCTAATGTGCCTCGGCGGAGCCAAAGCCGGAGAAACGCCAGCCCCGGAACTTCGCGCAACTCGCGGCCGTCCAGTGCCGCGGCCCACTGCTCAAAAACCTCGAGGACTGTGTGAGGGGCAATCTCCTTTTCCCGTGCGATCTTCCGAACTTGCTGTGCCGCACAGGTAATTTCCTGCGGAGAATGCACTGCCGGGTTCAGCATCAAGTCATTCATGCAAACCGTTACCCTGCCCTTGTTTGTGGCGAGTGGTTTCCAGGTTGCCGCATCCGCGGACCTCCGCCTTCGGCACCCTTCCCGCAAAGCGGAAATTGGTGCCGCGCCTTCCACACGAGCACTCGTCGTAGTCGATGATTTCGGCCATATCATCTGTCAGCACTAGAAACCCGGGGAAACTGGTCGGCAGCACGCTGCAGACCTGCACCAGGCCCTGCTGTCCGACCGCAACGGGCTCAAGCGTCAGTGGATTTCTCACGACGACCTCTGCAAAGGCGGGAACATGCTTGTTGCCGCGCTCACAATCCGGATAGACGACGCCGACATTCTCGACCATGCCGTAAAAATCAATGACACGATCGGGCGAACAGCCAAACACCGACGCCACCCCTCCGATGAACGCATCTTTGGTGACTGCTTCCCGCTCCAAACGTTTCCACCCGCCGCTGTGCAGCACACGTACGTTGGGAATGTCGAGCGTGACACCCTGGCGCTGCAAAGGTTGAACAAGCTGGGTCCAGATAACATAAGTAAATCCATAAGCCAGGACCTCGGTCTCTCTCCACTTTGCAGCACAATCGAGAAGTCTCTCCAGATCGAGACTTGTGTTTCCCTCCCGGTCATGACGCAAACAGCAAACCACTTCTGTCGCAAAGGACCCTAGGCCTTGAATGGCGGCCCCACGTGCCCCCAGCTCACCCTGGGTACTTAGGTTTTCTGGTGTGTCGATCACCAGGTAAGGCCTTCGCGCCGGCCCGATGAAATCCTTGATGATCGTGGTGACGCCTTTTGTCATCCGCTTCGCAGTCTCGGCATCGAGAACTACACGGCTTGGTACCTGGCCCGTAGTTGCACTGGAAGTGAGAGTGCGCTTGACCTCGTAGGTGTCGACCAAAGCCAGCGGTGAATTCGACTTGAAGGCTCCGACGGGCAGGTATGGCAGATCGGCAAGTGTGTCTGCCCTGTGAAAATGCACGGGCCAATGTTCCACGTAGTTGCGAAACCGCGGATTCCGGTCGCAGGCGTAAGCGAGTTCCTTTTTCAGCAGCGCGAGCAGGGAGTCGTGTCGTTCCTTCGGATCCAGCCCGTATAGCGGCGCCGTCAACTGGCTCTCGATGCCTTGCGCGATTTCCACCGGTGTGCTCATGCCATCGTCCGTAACTGAGATCGGGCAATCTTGCCGTTTTCCGTTTTGGGTAATTCAGGGACCACTCTCACTGAGACACAGGTCCATTGGGGGGGAAGTGCACGCCGAACTCTTTCGGCAACAATGCTGGCGCCGTCGTCCGCAACGATGAAGAGCGCGAGCCCTTCTCCCGCTTCTGGATGCCGCGTCGCTGTGGCAGCGCACTCGTAAACACCGGGGACGGCCGCCACCTTCGTTTCAACTTCCCCAAAGCTGACTCGGACGCCGCGAATCTTTATGAACTCGCTAGTGCGTCCTTTGATCCACAGGTATCCTTCGTCGTCACGGCAGGCGAAGTCGCCCGTCTTGAGCCAACCGTCGCCAAACTTCCGCTCCGTTGCTTCGCGGTCATCAAAGTATCCGGAGCAGACCGACGGGCCACGCACTTGGATCTCGCCGGTTTGCCCCGCCGGTAGTTCGCGCCCTTCGTCATCGACGATCCGGATCATCAGATTGTCCATCGGCAGACCGACACTGCCGAGCTTTTCGCCCAAGCGATCCGGCACCACATAGGAAATCCGGGCTGTGGCCTCGGTTTGGCCATACATGACAAAGAACTCTGCTGTTGGCACGATGCTGCACATCTCCCGGACACTTTCAGGGGCAAGCGCGCCCCCTGCTTGAAGAAAGCGCCGCAGTTCGGGCAGCTGGATGGACCTTAGGTTCGAGCGCCGGAGGAGGATGTTGTATACGGCTGGCACACCCGCGAACGTCGTACAACCGTACGCATTTATCGCGCGCAGGACTCTGTCAGGGAACATGAACCTCGAGTCGAACACAACTCCACCCCCCTGATACAGATGGGAGTGCATGACGCTTGCGCCGAAGCAGTAACTCACTGGCATGATCAGCATGGCCTTTTCGTCCGACCCCAGATGCTGGCTTCGGACAATTGCCTCTGTGTTCGCTCTCAAGTTGCCATGGCTGGCCATCACAAGCCGCGGTACCCCGGTGGAACCTGAGGTGGGCATCAAGACCGCGAGGTCTTCTTCCGTACACGGCGCCGGCCGTAACGAATTGGCAGGGCGAGCGTCGAAATTGCCCTCGATTTGCGCAACGCCATTCTTCCTTGCCCAATCACAGTGGACTCCCTTGGCAACCCACACGGCTTTTCCGCGTGCTCTCGCGAGGATCGATTCCCCGGAAGTTGCCAGCGCGCGCTCATCCACTAGCACGGGCACCAGCCCCGCATACATGGCCCCTAAGTACGCCAGCGTACTTGCGGGACTCAAGCCACAACTGATCAGCACTCGGTCGCCCGCTTGCAGACCGGCCGACAGAAACCCAGCCGCGAAGCCAACGATCAGACCGGGAACTTCCTTACCGGAAAGCGTTTGCCCGGTCGCCGCGTCAATCAGATGAGAATTCTCTCCGAGCCGCCGGAGCAAGCGACCCGCGAAGTTCGAATCACTAGACCCGCACACCTTGGACCTTGCCGAGCTTGGATTGAACGACTGTGCAGATCTCTTTCACGTTCTCCATCGCCATTAAGTCATCTACGTCGAAGCTTAGCCCGAATGCGCGCTCGAGGCTGCTGGCCAGCTCCACATGCCCCATGGAATCCCACGCGGGAATGTCGTTTGGCGTCGAGTCGAGGGTGATGGTTTGCGGATCGATGTCGAACGTAGAGCTAAAGGCGGCTTTCACTTTCACCAACAGTTCTTCCATGATTAGATTCCTTTTTTCTCTCCTACCATTTTGTTCTTCAGCCAAGACGGTTCCTTCTTGTGAGCTGCTTGATCCCTACCGAGAGGTACGGCCCTCTTGAACATGAGGCAGCGGCTTACGCTGAACGCTCGCACCTCCTTCCACTTATTGGTTACTCGAGTGCACCACTGAGCCGGAATATTGTCAGCCCAGTAAAAACCATAAGCTTTTGTGTATCCTTTCGAACGAAGAGCTAGCATCGCGCTATTCTGAAAAGCCGCGGATATGCCCCCTTTTCTTTCAGCGGGTGCCACAAATATATCGAAGGTATATACGTAGTCCTTCGACCAACCCCTAAACCCAAACCGTTGGAGATCCTCATGCAAACCACGAGGGTCGTCTGCAGCTTCTGAAACGTAGTGCCACGTGTCGCCAACAACTACGTTGTCTCGTGCCAGGGCGTATCCGCCACATCCGTGCTTCAGGTAATTCAAGGCCTTTAGATACCTGCTGTTGACAGCAAAGCGATAGAGACCTGACGAAAGCATCTCTTTGTCAATTTCAAGCAGTCTCAGCTTTGCGCTCGCAAGCGGCTTCGAACGCTCCGTTAGCTCCGACAAGTCCTTCTCAACAACTATGGCTGTTCGCTTAAGAAATACTACTTCCTTAAAAAGGGAACTCCACCCATTTGACCTGACAAGATCAGCGACTTGAGCTATGCGCATTCTGACGTCATTCAGCATTGGGACCGGCTCCCCCGCAACCACGCCGTGCAAGTCGGAATTTGACCTGAGCTCGCTGGACTCTCGCTCAATTTGAGGTGTCCTTGATAGATGCTGAAGCTAAACCCTCCCCTGAATAAGCAGCACTGTTTTTCCTCTGAGCCAAGCAAGGACTTGCCATGGCTTCGAATTAGAATCCCGTCTTCGCACAGCAGAGCCTCGGTGAGTCCACGTTGCTGGAAAACTTGCTGCCTATCAAAGGAAACGACACCCATATGTGGCTCCACTCCTCCGCCCGCATCGTCATGCAGCAAGTTGCGGACTCCGTACTGTATCGTGCGGGAAAGGCCAAACGGTTCTAGACAACCTACCTCCTCCGAGGTCCCAATATCCCTTCTGAACGACCGAATTTTGGTCTGCCCTGCTATAGGGAACAAGGCGGGTTTGACTGTAATCTTTAGTAAGGTAAGGACCCGATGTGTGCAATATCGCGCCAGTAGTCGCTGATCAGCACCGTCCTTACTTACGAGTCGCTATTCCGGAACCGACCTGAAAATGGATCGAGCTCCCCACCTCTGGGTGAAACCTTTTAGGGGAGCCCGCATTTCCAGGGGTATATTTTCCTACTGTTTCTTTGCCCTTCTGCGGTAGGCGTGGCAAACGTTGATCAGCTTTCACTTGGACATCGTGGAGAGCGTGCTTGCGGGGAGCATGCCGAATTCCGGCAACGGAGCCACGCGGTTGCCATTCATGGCGGGCCTGGCGTACCTGCTCCACGTTCTTTGGCCGGTGAATCTTGCGCTGTTCAAACCGTCGCCACATGTTCTTGAACCAACTTGGGTCGGACAGAGCAGCGAACAAAGGTGCGGCCAAACGTGCGGGCCTTGCGGTCTAGATCGCGGGCCGTTGATCCTTCTTTCGTGGCCCTTGTCGCCCAACGCTAAACTATCTCTGGGAAGAGGACCATGCAATCCGGCCAAGGCAGCAATCGAGCAGTGGAAAACATCGGGGAGCCGTAGCGCTTAAGACCCGCATTTTCGCGCAAGTCAAGTCCTGATGATGCGCTTGGTGACAGAGGATTTCTTGGCATGTCAACCCCCTTTTGCCGGAATACCGTCCGACTCTGATCAGCGAGATTTTGTGTCTCTCTGGCGCGCCCGGCCAGCGCGGTGGATCAGAGGCGCTTTACGACGGCGCGAGCCAGCACCTTCGATTTTTCGATGCGCACGGACTCTTCGTGAACTCCCCCAACGCTGATACGCACGAAGTTATCTCCTTGCAGGACATACAACGCGCCCGTGATCGGAGTTCCTACCCAGTACGCTTCTTCACCGAGCCCCTCAATCCGCCGCGGCTTGCGTGCCTCTTCTTCATCTTCAGACTCGGGCTTCTTCGCCCCCTTGCCTGCGGCGTGTATTTCGTCCTCTTCCATGTCGCGAGCATGGAACTGCTTCTGCCAGAATTTGCGCGGCGTAAGTGCGGAAGGCTTGGTCGAAGAGCGTGTGGCTAACGCTAAGCTAACCGATTTTGCAAACGTGGTTGTGCGGAAGACGCATTCCGTAATCAGCATCTCGCCATTTGGTTGGGCGCTGGTTTTAGTTTCACTGACCGGCTCACCCTGGACGGCCTCTACTTCCGCGCTGGTGAGCAAGATGCACGCGTCCTTTTTGCCGCTTGCCGAAGTTGTGGCATCGCCATTCTTTCGCTTTTGAGGCCAACGGCCATGCGCTGGTCTGATCGGTAGTGTTATCGCGCACAAGAAAAAACCGCAAAACACAATTCGGATCGCGTGCCTGTAGCTCATATGTTTTCCAGTTACGAAAATGGATTTCCCCATCTGCGAGTGTGCCAGCGCGATTCCCAGCTTGGGCGTGGCTCCGTATTTATCCCCGCCCTGCACGCCAGGGGACCTGATTTTAGTGCCCGTCGTGTTTATTGCAGTTCTGGTCGCCGTTGACGCCGCTTGCCGGATCACCATAACAAAGCTGTCCGCCACCTTCGTTGTCGCCGCTCTTGGTCCCGAACTGCGTGCCGTCGAAGGCGGCAAACAGTCCTCGGCCGCCCACTTGCCGCGCGATCGTGGCCAGTGCATCCTGCGCACTGGCTGGACCAGTGGAGGCGTTCTGTGAAGGGTCGTTCACGCACGTGCCGGTGCAGCCGTCGGCGTAGCCCACTAGTACGCGTCCAGACTTGTCCACGGTGATGTCGTTGAAGTCGAGCAGGTTGCGGCACGGGTTGCTGCCGCCCGAATTCCAAATGCAGCCGCGCTGCACGGGGTCGGCTGGGGTCGCGTCCGCAGTGGTCCAGGTGCGACCGCCGTTGTACGTGAGCGCGACATACAAATGCCAGATGCCGCGAAAGTCGGCGGATTGGGTGTCGCCTGCCGTCGGCGTGCCAAGAAACGCAAAAGCCGCGCGATTGTCGTCTCCGGCGATGACCTCGGCGAACTCAGCATTCTGGATTCCGAACGGAGTGCCCGCGTCTTGGGACTTCGACCAGTGCAGCCCGCGGTCTTGGGAGACCGCGATTTTCGCGTGGCCATCCGCGTTGATGTAGCCGAGGTAGATGGTGTTGTTGCGACCTGCCGCAACAGACGGATCGCTCCCTGGGCTGATGCCCTTGGCGTCGGGTACGGTCCGCACGACCCAACTCAGGCCGTTGTCGGCGGAGACGGCCACTCCTGGCCTACTGACGCCGTTCGCGTCAAAGCAATGCTCATCGGGGATGTAGACCGTGCCGTCGGGTGAGACACGGACGTGGCCGTGCAGGCCGCCGCAGGTTCCAGGCCCAAGATCGACGCCGTTAATTCTTGCGAAGATGAAAATGGGGATGCCTGGTCCAAAACTAAGGCCGCCGTCATCGCTGCGCGCGCAGAAGGCGGTCACGATGTCCTGCGAGCAGTAGTAGATGGCGTGCGGATATGTATGCGCCGGTGCCGGCGACGCGTAGGGGCCGCCGCCCACGGTCTGGTGATCAACACCTTCGGGCTCGCCGCAGCCCTGTGATGGGATCCAATTGTCTGCATCATCGTCGGTGAAGGACATCAAGCTGCACGCCACAATGAGTTGTGAAGCGAAAGTGCGGTTAGGGCCGCCGAAGTGGCCGTCGTCCGTGAACAGGATAGGGTCGAGGCTTACGCGTGAGATGGGTGAGCGCTTGTCCTCCCAGCCCGCCGTGGCAGGCTTTGCCGCGTCGTTAAAGGTCACGCGCAGCGTGTGGTTCCCTGCTTCGATGAAGACCTTACCTGTGTTCCAGTTGACTCCAATCGAAGGCTCGCCGGCGGCGTGCGTGCTGGCGGTCGTAGATCCCAGCGCCGGTTGGATGCACCCTGGCGGAGTGTTGGGCGCCGTGCAGTCCTCAGGCGCGGGATAATTCACAAACGCTGGCGCACCCGGAGCGGGCGGCGGGGGCGGTGGTGTTATGGGCCGCGCGGCCGTGGTAAGAGTCACCACCGCTTGAGCGGATGTAGGCACGGGAGCCAATGCGGCGACCGAGCGAATGTGCCAGACCCCATCAACCGGATCAGTCACAGTTAGGACCTCTATTCCTGACCCGGTCGAAGTGTCGTCCGGTGAACCCGGTCCGTGGTCAGCCCCACTG
>Ga0209588_1000418_pt1 | contig 11012 bp, 10 predicted proteins | sample Rivendell_Oct201_10_FD_188351 | JGI IMG/M metagenome (GOLD analysis project Ga0209588, IMG submission 188351) | Vadose zone soil microbial communities from the Eel River Critical Zone Observatory, Northern California, USA -... | ecosystem: Host-associated > Plants > Roots > Rhizosphere > Soil ...
ACCATGTAGACTCGACATTCTAGGTTGAAAATGGAGGAGGCGAGGGCGAGCGCGGATCCCCACTGGCCGGCGCCGGATTCAGTGACTAGTCGCTGAGTTCCTTGCTTACTGTTGTAATATGCTTGAGCTAGGGCGGTGTTCGGCTTGTGGCTTCCTGTGGGGCTTATATTCTGCCTTGTAGAAAATCTTGGCAGGGGTTCTGAGAAACCTCTCAAGTCTCCTGGCTCGTACTAGGGGTGTTGGTCGTCCTATCTGGATATAGGCGTCTCGAACCGTTTCGGGGATTGTGATGTTCTGTTCAGAACTGATTTCTTGGCGAATCAATTCTTTTGCGAAAATTCTTTCCAAAGACTGTGGATTGACGGGTTGTTTTGTCGCGGGATCCAGAGGAGGGGGAAGAGGCTCATTGAGATCGGCCTGAATATTGTACCATGAGGTCGGAATCTCATCCTGGGAGAGCGTGATTCTGGCCGGTTCCCGAGGTGCGAGAGTCTGCATGTGAAGCGTCGATATATGTGCCTGTACGTAACATTTTAAGCTTGCAAGTACACTTCTGTGCTTGAGAAGCTCGTCACAGTGTGGAGTAAGATACGATCCATGATGGAAGGACACCCTGAGCGTCTAAGAGTCGTGCGGATACTGATTGAGAATGGCCTCGGGCTAAGGGGCAATGGAATCTATCTGAATGACATTGAGGTCCCGGTTGTAAGGATTGCAAAGTCAGCTGGTGTTGACAGGCGAACCGTAGACGAGACAATAAGAATGGTTGAGACAAATCCGGAGCTCAAATCTCTCTTTTCAAACCTGAGATCTGCCGGGCTGTCCTTGAGGGGGGTAGCAAAACAATTAGGCCTTGGCGTAGTCGAAATCGTGGTCGAAGACCCTCATAAACCGGGAATCATCGCTGGTGCCTCGCAGCTATTTTCAGAAATGGGAGTCAGCATTCGGCAGGCTCTGGTTGATGATCCCGAATTGTCCCCCGAGCCCAAACTCGTCTTGATTGGCGACAAGCAGGTTCCTGGCGAGATCATTCCTAGACTTCTCAAGATCCCGGGGGTAACTAAAGTGTCAGTCTACTAGTGTTACCAGCATCCAGGTAGTTACTTCAGGTAACATTTATTTGTCTCCGATGTTACCATAGGTAACAGAGGAGGGTCAGCGCAACGAAACTGAGACTTTCAAACGAAGATTCGGCACGAAGAGTTGAGCCAGGATCAGCCCTAGACTACGGGACATTCAACAGCAAGTTCGGCGACCCCGTCACCGACAAGGAGCTAGAAGTCTTCGAGAAATACATAGCATCAAGGATCCTGCTCGGCAAAGGATTCGACACGTATCTCGACCCAGTGCTAAAGGGAGATGACGACGATTCGACCATTGAAGCCGATGTCGCCGGAGTCAAGAATGCTGAAATTATCGTAGCATTCTGTTCGGCGAGTCTACCAGAAGACTCGGTCTGGACCAGCGTCCGGCTCATCAGCCAGTCACAGAACGCTCGATCATTGATTCTCTCCCCCGAAGAGATCTCTCCCGACCTCATCGAGGAAGAGGTGCCTCGGGGCCTAGACATGGGGAAACTACAGATCGAAACGCTCGGATGGTTCGAAGACACGCTAGAACAGACACTGCAACAAACATTGCGCACAATAGAGCTACTGGTAAACGAGACTCGGATGAGAATGCTGGCGCCACTACTTCAGAAATCGGCTCTCACGAGAGACTTTCGAGCGAGAATCAACCCCAAACTCGTCTACCACAACCTAACAGCACTGTCAGAAGCAGGAATTGTGGATGAACCCGTTGAAGGAACCTTCGAGCTAAGCCAGCTTGGCAAGACCGTACTTCCAGAGTTCATTGCGTTCTTGGAGAAGACGCGCAAGACCCTCGACGATTATCGAAACAAGGAGGTGAAATCGATTGGAAGACGATGAATTCTTCCCAGAATGGTTCAAGCGACGCTCCCGATCCCCATTGACTAGCTGGTTCGACGATTTCGACAAGAACTTCGAAGAAATGTTCCGCGGACTCGAACTACCGAAAGATCTGGTCCGGGAGAGAAAACTGCCCGACGGAGGAACTGTCAGAGAAATGGGACCCTTCGTCTACGGCTACTCGTTCAGCATGGGGCCCGACGGCAAACCGATAGTCAGAGAATTCGGCAACGTGAAACCATCGCTCAAGGGAGGACCCTTTGGAACAGCAAAACCAAGCCTCGACGTAAAAGAAGAACGTGAACCTCTCGTCGACGCCATGGTTCAGTCAGACACCGTCAAGGTTGTCGCCGAGCTACCCGGCGTAGAGAAGTCAGACATTGCTCTCGAATGCGACGGAAGGAACCTAGTGCTGAGAGTAGACACTGACAGGAGGCGTTACTACAAGTCTCTGGAACTCCCCGTTGAAGTAGATCCTGATACGTCGAAGGCGAGCTACAAGAACGGAGTTCTGGAACTGGTCCTCACGCGCAAGACCCCTGGGAACAAACCCAAGCAGATAAAGATCGACTAGGCTGCTTTTTCTCCCCAGCCTACGGTTCCTTTTTTTCCTACCCGAGCTGATCACTAATTATTAACAGAGTCAAGCTCTCAAGCTAAGCGCTATGGCGACCGAAGAGCTGAAAATAAACACCGCCGAACACAGGAGTCGAATCGAGAAGATTCAGAAGCACCTTCGAAGAAAAAGACTGAATGCTCTCTACCTGACAAATTCAACGAGAATCCTCTACACCACAGGCTTCTCGCATATTTCTACCGAACGTCCTCTAGCGTCCGTCATTCCCGATGAGGGTCTACCCTTCTTTATGGCCCCACGCCTAGAGTATGACCATATCCGGCAAGAGTGTCCCTTGGCCGGCGATGTCCTGACTTATCCGGACTATCCGGGAAAAATTCACCCTATGCGGCTCTTCGCGAAGTTCATGGGCGAGAAAGGACTTGCCTCTCGCAGGATTGCAACAGACTCCTTTGAAGGAGCGGCTGGAGGCTATGGTTATCGAGGACCTGCGCTGCGGGATCTAATGGGTCGGGCGAAGTTCGTTGCTGGACGAGACATTGTAGACAAGATGCGGCTCATAAAATCGAGACAGGAGATACGACTCTTGCGAGAGAGCGCAAGATGGTCTGAGTTAGCCCACAACATTCTGCTCGAGAATACTCGAGCCGGTCTTCATGATACCATGGTAGCTGTCAAATCAAGCTACGAAGCACTTGCTAGAATGCTCAAGAAACTCGGAGAATCTTACGTCCAGATGAAAATAGCGCTGTCTCCAGTGGTTGTAGGCTTCCGAGGACAGGTGGGTGTAAACTCTGCGATTCCCCACGCGGTCTACACTAGGAACAAAATTCGTCGAGGGGATGTTCTTGTCACGGAGGCCGGGGTAGAGGTGGGAGGCTACACGAGCGAGCTTGAACGAACCCTGGTTGTCGGGAAGCCCAGCTCTAGAGCCAAACGGTGTTTCGAGGCGATGTTGAATGCTCAGAACGCAGCCCTCAAAGAATTCCGTCCCGGAGTAACATGCAACAAAATCGATGAAGCCGCGGACAAATCCATTGTGGGCTCCGCGCTCAAAGAGGGTTTCAGACATCACGCGGGACATGGTATAGGTCTAGACGGTCATGAACCGCCGTGGCTAGATCCGGGCGACCGGACAATCATGCGCGAAGGAATGGTCTTCTCGTGCGAACCGGGTCTATACTTTCCCGGCTACGCAGGGTTCCGACACTCAGACACCGTTGTGATTACGAAGAAAGGAATGGATTTCATAACCCGCTACCCGCGCGAGCTAGAGGAGCTAACGGTCTAGGACGGACGCGTCAGCCCTCACGCTTTGAACCATTGAAACACTAAATACCTGATCTTTCCAGACTTTGTATCCGGGATCGCAATTATGAAGTGTTTTCTGACCGTAGTGGCAAGTCTCCCCGCTCGTACAACCTCGAAAGGACCCATCACTGAGTCAGGAGTCTCGACAGAAACAATGAATGGTGCATGGTCTATTCCCGGACCGTGTTCGTAGACCGCGAAATCCGCTCCGAACTTGATACCTGGGGTGACGACGTAGCCTTTCTCCCTCAAGTCCTTGTAGACCTGATAGGCGGCGCTGAAGCCCCGGTAGGTTTCTCGGGCCGCTTTCAGTAGGACGCTTTTTCCGACAGGTTTTTTGCTCCGCCCATCGATGACGCTGATTCGTTTGTTTTCGAGTAGGTATAGTCCTTCCATCAGATCCAGCAAAAGTGGGACTTCAAAGTCCTGGTCAGGTTTGGGCTTCGGAATGCCCACGGGTTTCCCGAAGAATCCTGACCGGTAAATTCCGAGACCGGCCTTGTAGTCCCAGACTATGAGTCTCGTCCCGATAAGTTCGGCCTGGTCCAGAGCCGAGGGAGTCTTCATGGCCCTACTAGGCGGTCAGGGCGATGACTCGGATTAGATCAACGACGTCTACTCCGAGATCCGCCATGTTCTCCATGTGCGCACTGAGATCCCTGATCAAAAGGAGTGTGCGCAATGGAATCTTCTCGTCAAGCACTTCTAGATCTAGTGACCGGTAGGCCGTGTCCACCTTTCTCTCCGTCTCTTCAACACCTTTCGAGAGCTCCATGGCCTTTGTCGGGTTGAATCCAAGCGACATCATGGTCTCTCGAATCTTGGACATTTCCTCTAAAACGAGCCCGATGAGTTCCGACAGCCGTTTGGTGTACCTCTTGTCGACCTTCCAGCTGCGGTCGACAACCGCGGTCAATCGATAGCCTATCCCTTGAGCGTAGTCCGCGACCTCGCCCACGCGAAAGATTAGTCTGATGAAGTCTTCCCGGTTGCTCAAGAGCGCCCCGAATGAAGCGACCTCTTCTAGCAGCTTCTTCTTGGTACCTTCGAAATCGTCCAGAATCTTGACCATGTTCTGATAATGGTCCTTTGCATCTTTGCCCTTTCCGTCTCCGACGCTGTCAGTCATCAGGGCAAGTTCGCGTGTTATCTCGACAACGTTCCTCGTCTGATCTCGGCAAATGTCTAGTATTCTGCGTCTAATGCTAGCTTCGGTTTCAACTGGAAAGGTCAACATCGACACCGGGGGTTTATACTGCAACTAAGAGTCGACGTTCCCATAAAAACTAGTTGCAGTTAGCCTAGCCAGTTTTCGCCGGGAATCCATTGTTGACTATCGAGTCGATTGTTGGTTTTAGCTCGCTGATTTGGACTCTTATCTGGTTCCACGAGTCACGGTCTCTGAGGGTGACACTTCCATCCTTCAGCGTGTCGTAGTCAACCGTGATTCCGAGAGGTATTCCCGCCTCATCAGCTCTTGCATACCTTCGCCCTATCGACCCTGCATCATCATACTCGACCCGCAAGCCGCTGTGGAGGAGGCTTCGATGGACACTCTCTGCCTTCTCCACAAGTCCATCCTTGTTAACTAGCGGGTATACGGCGGCTTGTGTCGGGGCTATCCCGAATGGTAGGCTGAGAATCAGTCTCTCTCCTTTCATTCTCAGGTTATGCTCCAGAGTGGAGTAGACTAGTCTCTCTACTCCGAAGCTGGGTTCTATGACGTGGGGAAGGAATTTTGTTCCGGCTTCCTTGATGATCTCCTCCTTTGTGTCGAAGAGTTCGATTGAAATGTCATAGGCGTCGATTCTGATTGAGTCGCCAGCCTTCTTCCCTTGAAGGATTCGAGGTAGGTCTTCCTTGGCCAGGAGGCTGATGATTCTTCCTGCGTCTTTTCCGAACTGCTTTCGTATCTTTTCATGATTCGGCCGGACGGTCCGAACTGTCTTTTCGATGGGTGAGTCATACGCCTTGAAGACTCGCATATCGATCCCTGTGGCCTGCATGTGACTACGAAGGTCGTAGTCGGTTCTGTAGGCGAACCCGGCAACTTCTACCCAATCCCATCTGTCGAGCTTCACTTCGTGATCGAAAGTCTGCGTTGAATAATGTGCTCTTTCTGCAGACAGTTTCTCAAAGAACCGTTGATTGCCTAGGTCTATCCCTAGCTTTGCTAAGAACCGTGTAGACTGAGCCATGAAATATGCCATCCATGGGGACTTGACGAGTCGTTTCTCGAGTGCTTCAGCAGTTGTGATTCGGGTTGTTTCGCTCCTTCCTTTCTTTCTCGTCTCCTCTGTTATGATCTGTAGCTCGTCTGCCTTTACTTCGTCAATGTAAGGGCACCCTGGTTTTTCAGGATCGAAGAAGAGTTCGAAATCCATTATGGTGAATTCGCGGAGCCGTATAGGTCCCTGGCGGGGCGAAATCTCATTTCTCAAGACCGTCCCGACCTGAGCGATGCCAAGAGGGAACCTCTCCCTCATGACTTCAAGTACTCTGTGGAAGTCGACGAATATTCCCTGGGCTGCCTCGGGTCGAGTGTAGGCCGGGTCTTCCCCATACGGGCCGATGTTTGTCTTGAACATGGTAACAAAGTATTGAGGTGATCCGAGGACTCCGCCGCACTCAGGACACTTCACCTGCTTCAGGAGTGCTGACAGCTGGTCTAGATCCAGGCCCTCGGTCTCAGTCCCGGTGCTCTCCTTGATCAGCTGGTCGGCCCTGAACCTTCGATGACAATTCGTGCACTCCGTCATCGGATCTTTGAAATTCTTGACGTGTCCCGAGGCTTCGAGGACTCTTTCCGGGGTTATGATCGGAGTCGATATCTCAACGAATCCGTGGCGTCGGAGGAAGAACTCTCTCCATGTATCTTCGATTTCCCTGCGCAAACCAGTACCAAGGGGGCCTAAGTCTATGAAGCCGCTCACGCCGCCGTAGATTTCGAAGGACCCCCAGAAGAAGCCTCTCCGCCTCGCGAGTTCGGCGAGTAGTCTGTGTTTGTCTCTTAACTGGGGAGTTGACTGCTCCAAACTTCTGGTCTTCGGTGAATCGTTCAAGAAACCGTATAATGCTTTACGCGAACAGCGGCAAGGCTGAGTCCAGCGTCCGAGCCTATCTAGCTTTCACGTGTTTGACGATGGGGGGCCTGACTTTTCTAAGAATTCTGTAGCCGCAGAAGGGGCATTTGATCTCAGGGGTCATAGCCAACTGGTCCGCCGTGAGTCTAGATCCGCAATTGATGCATTCGTAAAACAACCCGCCAGGGTTTCGTTCTCGCGGGGGTATCTCCTGCGGGGGGACTTCGGTTGCTGCCTCTTCGGGACTTGCTTCCATCTAGACTCCACCTAGTAATGCTGCCGGGTTCAAGTTAAGGATTTGGAAGGAGGGTTTCTTGAGCCAGGGGTCTTGGGCTTAGAACTCGCGGGTTTTGTTTTTTCTTCCATTTCTTTCGTTTCCGGTTGCCTTCTGACCAAGTAGAAGCCTAGGATGATTATGGCAGCGACTACGCCTATCGCGGCTGGAATCAGAATTTGCAAGTTGCTCTGCAGGATCGTCACTTGGAGTGTCTGGCTCGTTAATGATCCTCCGTATTCTGGTGAGGAAAAAGTGAGCGTGTATGATCCAACTGTCGAAGGGGCAGGAAACGTGATTGTCACCGTTTGGCTGACTCCGGGGGGAATGGTTACCCCAGTCTTCGTCCCAACAGTTTGTGGGGACATTCCATTACCTTGGAGGACTAGGTTCACTGTGATGACCTGGGTGATCTTGGTGGAGTTGTTGGCTAGATGGAGTGTGGCCGTGACGGTTTGGTCTTTTACGACTGTTCCGATCGAGTCTGTTGTAGAGACGAGGATTGTTGAGTCCGTGAATCCTATGTTAGACAAATTGTTCACCAAACCCACTCCAGTCGCGTCTCTCGCGAGCAAGATTACGGTCAAGCTCTTGGCGCCAAGGAGGAGGCTAGAACTAATCGTCGCGGAGAAGCCTCCGTTCGAATCCGTCTTGATCACGCTCGAGCCCAAGAGATACTTACTTGGGACTAGTGAAGAGGCCACGTACGCGTATTGCGGGGAGAGAATGGAGTTTGAAGGAGTTTGAGTCGTGTTGCCGATCTTGCTTGTGATGGTGATGTTGAAGAGGCCGGCGTGCGGTCTGTTCGGCACCACGGCGCTTGTGCCCGAGGTCATGATTAGAGGCTTGGGAGAAGGATTACCTGTGGAAAGGCTGGTCACTATTACCTGCACACCGGTTCCCGTGAAGGTGATGGCTGCTTCGTAAGCTCGAGAAGTCGAGCTGACAAACGCAATATCGCCTAAGCCGTCTCCCAGACCAAGAAAAACGGGGACAGTCATATTGTGTCCCTGAGGGCCCGGCCAATCGTGCTCGATCGTTACTGTTGCGTTGTACGCCTTTGTAGGGTTCGGGTTCACGATCGTGAACAGCATGATGAGTGATTGGCTCTGTGCGAAGACTCCGTTTACGAGGGTTACATTCGAGATGTAGAGACGGCTTGACGAGAATGAGGTCTGGCTGCTCGTGACAGGCGTGTTGACCGGCGTTCCTCTATCGATGGCGAACAATGTCGCGTTGACGCCGGGCGCTTTTGTCCCGTTACCGTACGTCAGTTGTCCTTGAACGCTAAGCGCGTTGTTGCCTCCAGTACTGCTCGTGAAAGATACTTGCAACGAGTTGATTCCAAACGATCCGGATCTTGTCCCGAGGTCGAATCCGCTTGAGAAGATGGCTGTGACGTTCCAGGTCCTTGTGCAGAGTCCGCCGTTCGATCCGCAGTCTGGGGGGAGTATGAAGTTGAAGACTCCTCCTGAGAGAGTTGTCGTCTGACTTGGTTGAATCGCCAGGGGCTGTGGAAACGTTATGTTTAGCTGACCGGTTTGCTGCGACGTAGACGCGTTTACCACAGAAGGACGATTGAGGACGTTGACGCCGATTTGGTCGCCAGATGTGAAGAATCGTGTCGGCACTCCCGCCGATTGAGTTGTCAACTGACGGATGGAGTTGGGAGTAGTCGATATTATCGTCATCGTTGAGTTGTGCATTGCGCCGAGTAGTGTAAAGTCTGTAATGTTCAGGGCAATCAAGGATTCAGTGCAGGCGGTGTTTGGCGCGCAATGGTCTTTTTCCAGAGGAACCTCAGGGTTGAGTGGGTACACCTGAGTGATATTCAGCTTGATCAGCGTGACATTGTATCCGACCGGATAGTAGAAGCTGATCGCCTCGATGGACCACCATAATTTCGTCTTGCTAATACTTCCCGGTTGCAAAATGGTAGTGAGAGTGTTGTTGTAGCTAACTGAGGATAAGTTCGCGCTATGATTGATCGAGCTAGTATTTGACAGGTCTTGTGCCATGAAATGGCATGAGGCAGGAGCGACACATGAGGGGAGGACGTTCCCTATTGATGCGACTTCGATCTCTCCCACGTCGGCCGACATTCCTTTGGTGCTGGTTCCGTTTTTCCAGGCAAAAATGAAAGACAGCGTCAAGTTGTAACCTATGAATCGGGTGACAGGTATGCAGAAAATCTGTGAGCAGCCACCGGTGCCTACGGTAGGAAACCCGCCCGGCGTAAAAAATGTTGAACTATCTCCGGGTATAGCGGCGCCAGTGTTGTTCAGTAGCGTGTAGGTGGCGTTTGTTCCAGGGGTAATGTTTCCGAAAAAGTCGAAGAGCACTTGCACAGAGGTGCAATTCTGGCAATTGAACTGTGGTATGGTTAGTGTCCAGTTCACGGTCTGCCTGCCCGGGGCGAGGTTGGAGCTCGTGATATTGAACCTGAATCCACTGCCAGGAATCAACGTATTGTTGGTCGTTCGAGTTACTGTGCTCAACCATCTGAACTGGGTCCCCGTTGCATTGGATGGCGTCGATATTCGAGGCTTGCTTGAATTGGTGTAAAGGTTGGCTTGGGAGTAACTATAGTTGAATGCATGGGGCGAACCCGTGACGTTTAGAGGATCCGGGGAAGCGGTTGCGGCAGATACATGATCTAGGGGAGAGTAATTATGGTGGCCGGACTCGAGTATTGCGCCGCCAAGAATGGAACCAATCATAATGATGATTAGACATGTAAGGCCTCGAATCAAGACATTTCACGGCGGCTTTCTCGGATCGTCGAGAGCGGATTCTAATTAACCTTTGTAGAAATCTGACTGCGATCCTAGCGCGATCCTTGGCTCTTACAAACATTGACAGAATGTCGGTTGAAAAATCCGAAGACTCGTAATAATCCCGAAATAGGTGAAATTTTTCTTCACCAAATCTGAGTTACAGAATGCTGCATCTCTTCGATCAGAGCTAGGTTTACCGACTGCAGTACGTGCTCACAATTCGGGTAGCTGCTCGAAGGCTTGAAGTTGCAAAACGGTCATCTTTTGGGTGGGGGTGACACCAAGACTACGTTGTCTCCTCGCACGATTATAGTGCCGAGCTTTTTTGTCGCATCCGCATTAGTGACATCTTCGGCCTCTTCTAGTACGAGGTTCATGTGCTGATCGAAACTGTACAGCCTTCCCCTGACACTTCGACCTCCTTTCAGCTGGACGAGAACTACTTTGTTTAGGCTCTCTTCGAAAATCTTTGCAGCAACATCAGACATTCTAGGGTCAACTGGGGGAAGTGAGTGTCCCGGCGGTTGTACACTTTTAAAGATTGTCGTGCAGGAGACTGAAACGATTTGCCAGTCAGAACGATCTTGAAGGATCGCGACACCAAACCACTGATCGAAGAATTGAACAAGATTCCAGGCTTCGAACATCTGTCCCGGAAATCGCGCGTTGAAACCGAGATGGTGAAGAGCTCAGAAGTGATTTTCGTCGACGGGCAGCCGGTTGCCTTTAGGAGAGAGGGACATTTTGTCCCAGTGTTGACGAACATGGCTGCATTGGAAAAGATGCCGCGCATCACAGTAGACATGGGGGCAGTGCCGCATGTAGTGGGAGGAGCCGATATAATGGCACCGGGAATCAGAAAGGTCGAGGGCACCTTTGGTGAGGGGGAGCTGGTCGTAGTCATCGACGAGAAGCATGGGAAGTTCTTGTCGGTGGGGAGATCGCTGCTCGCCTCAGAAGCTCTCGCTGCTACAAAGAAGGGGAAGGTGATTGCGAACATCCATTACGTCGGAGATCCCGTATGGGAGACGATAAAGTCTCAGACGTCTGCTCATTCGG
>Ga0209588_1000419_pt1 | contig 10996 bp, 12 predicted proteins | sample Rivendell_Oct201_10_FD_188351 | JGI IMG/M metagenome (GOLD analysis project Ga0209588, IMG submission 188351) | Vadose zone soil microbial communities from the Eel River Critical Zone Observatory, Northern California, USA -... | ecosystem: Host-associated > Plants > Roots > Rhizosphere > Soil ...
GACCCATCACGAGTCCGGCACCCTCTGGATGGGAGAGGCGGGCGCGGTCACGGATGGCGATGGGCGATTCCAGCACGTCGACAATGCCTACGTTGCCGGACCCGCGCTCTTTCCGACGTGTGGGTCGGCTAATCCGAGTCTGACCGGGCTCGTGCTGGCGAGGAAGACGGCGCAGGCGATCGTGCAGCGGTTGCAGCCACAACTCGGGAAGCAGTTCAAGCCAATCTTCACGGGCGACCTCGCCGGCTGGCAGATGGCTGGATCCGGCGGCTTCGTGGTGAACAACGGCATCCTCGAATCGCAGGGCGGCATCGGCCTGCTCTGGTACACGCGCGAGGAGTTCAAGGACTTCCTGCTGAAGGTCGACTGGCGCGCCACGCATCCTGACGACAATTCCGGCGTCTTCATCCGTTTCCCTGCGCTGAGCAGCAGCAACCCGCAAGCGGACTGGCAGCTGGCCGTGAACCACGGTTACGAGGTCCAGATCGACGACACCGGATTCAATCCTGACACGGGAACACTCCACGATCCGACGCACGAGACCGGCGCGATCTATGCGCTCGCACCGGTGAGCAAACTTGCTTCCCGCCCGCTCGGCGAATGGAATACGTTCGAGATCCAAGCCAAGGGAGATACGATCACCGTGGTCCTCAATGGCAAGCAGGTCACCCAGTACAAGGTCGATCCGCTGAGACCACCCGCGGGCCACATCGGGCTGCAGAACCACCATCCGGGATCGCAGGTGCAGTTCCGGAACATCCTGATCAAGTCGGTCTGAGCCTGCCGGTCGCCCGGCAGGTCAGCCTCGCGCCAGGACATCGACGGCGAAAGTGAGGCCGAGACGCCCCTCGACGAGGGTCTGCCCCGCTGCGCGGCCGGCGCGCAGGCCCGCATCGAATGCCAGCGAGTCGGAGCTGCGCCAGATCACACCGACGAGTCCCGTAAGCGCGAACGGGCCCGCCACCTGGCCCTCGGAAAAGAGCTCGAACACTGGCCTTACGACCCACGCCGGCGGGCCCTCGAGGATGACGCTGCCCACGAGCTCCAAGTCGTGCGAGCGCGACAAAACCACGCCGCCATTCAGGTGAATCATCGTCTGCGAAAATCGTCGTGACACGATGACCGCTGCCTGGGCGCCGACGCCCGGCTCATCGTTGAGCGTCGGCAGCAGCACTCCGACCTCGGTCGCTACGCTCGGACCGCTGCTCTCCTGAAGCTCGCCTTGGCGGACCACGCCCTTCAAGCTCAGGGCCGTGTCGACCAGCCGCGTTCGCGGAGCGCCGGCTGCCGCGCCGAGCAGGAGATGGTGGCGTCCCTCGAGCACGAGCTCGAGGCGCTCCGCAAATCCGACGTTCGCGATGAGCGCAGGCAGGACCAGAAATCGGTCGGAACCCTCGCGCAGCAGTCCCACCGGTCCCAGCTCGATTTCGAGCTGCCCTCGTTCTGCGACGGCCGCGTCGGTGCCGTCGAAGGGGCGGTATGCGAGCGCGGGCCGGGAAGCGCAGAGCGCAAGCGCGGCGATGAGCGGCCCTGCTCGGATCATCGGAGCGCCGAGCTAGCTGCGCGTCTGTCCGAGTGCGTTCTTCAGGCCGCGTGCCAGATCCTCGGTGCGACCGACGCCCCAATAGTGGAGGAACAACATGCGCGGCGACTCGCCGGTCATGTGCTGGTGGATGGCGACGATGTTGATGCCGGCGTGGCGCAGCGCCTTCAACACGCTTTGCATCTCGCTCTCCAGCATGGCGAAGTCACCGTCGACGACCGCCTGCTCGTCGCTCCCGGCAAAGCCCGCCCAGGTGTTGACGCCCATGGCGTTGCCCATGGTGTGCCCGGCCATCTTGACCTCGCGGCCGATGGTCACCTTGTAAACGCCCTTGTTCAGCTCGCCGCTGCGACCGAGGACCGCGTCGATCTTCTTCGGGTCGAGCGTGCTGCTCGCCGGGTCGATGCTCGCCGAGGGCACGTCGAACTTCTGCTTCATCGCCTCGAATACCTTCGCAACGCCGGCGGCCAGCTTCGCCTCGTCACCCATGCCTCCGATGTGCATGAACATCACGCGCGGATTTTCCCAGAAGAAGTGATTATGCAGCGCAGTCACTTCCAAGCCGTTGTCGAGCGCGGCGCTCATCGCCGGGTTCACCTGGTCCTCGGTCAGCACCATGTCGCCCATCACCACCGTGTGCGCGCCAGCCTTCGTGAAAGCCGCCCAGGCGGTCAGACCAAGAGGAGGCGTGATCTTGGCGCCCGCTGCAGTGATCGCCAGATCGCTGCGCGGCATCTCCACCTTGAAGACGCCCTCCTTCTCGTTCCACTTGCCCTTCAGCCCCGTGAGCTGCTCGATGCGCGCAGTGTCCAATCCGTTCTTGGCAAAGGCGGGAACGGCGACTAGCGAAAGCGCGACAATAGTCCTGATCATGGTGCGTCTCCTGTTCGATTTACGAGCGTGGATCCGCGGCCATCTTCTCGGCGCGTTCCAGCCTGCGGTCTACCTCTTCCCAGTTCACGTTCTGGAAGAATGCGTCCACGTACTTCGCCGCCGCAGCGCCGTAGTCAAGCGCATACGAGTGCTCGTACATGTCTAGAACGAGCAGTGGCTGGCCGAACGCGCACGCCTGCGTGTGGCTCCCCGACCAGAACGTGCGCACGTCATTGCGCTGGAAGTCGTACGTGAGGATGGCCCACCCGCTTCCGCCGGCGAGACCCATTCCGGTCAGCCGGAACAGCTCCTCCCATCGGCCGAACGACCCGTACGCTCCCCCAACCGCCTTCTCGATCGCGCCCGCTGGCCGGCCGTCTCCGCCCAGGTTCCCGAAGTACAGCTCGTGCAGCGTGGCGGAATTCGCGAAAGTCAGCTCTCGCTCCTTCAGTGCGGCGACGACCAGCGGTGGGGTGTCCTTGGTGACTCTCGCCAGCTCCTGCTCGGTCCGGTTCAGGTTGCGCACCGCACCGCCGTAATTGTTCTCGTGATGCGAGACGATGAGCCGCTCCGACAGGCCCTTCAATCGGGCGGACTGGAACGGGAGCGGCCGAATCTGGTGCTTGCCTGCGAGCACAGTGGGATCCGGCATCGTTGACCTCCTACTTTCGCATAGCGGTCAGGTCGTCGAACTGGATGATCGAGTCCGCCTTCGTCCAGACGCCGAACTTCCCGGCGTCCTTGATCGTGTCGTCGTGCTCGTCGATCACCTTCTTGCCGTCGAAGAAAACCTGGATGTGGTCGCCGACCATCTCCATCGCGAGCTCGTGCCAGGCGCCCGAGGTGACCTTGCCGTTCCAGCCGGCGAACTTCACGCGGCGGCCCTTCACTGTATGGTACAGGTGGACGTTGTCTTCGAGCGCGTTGGCGCGCGTGATGTAGTAGTTGTCCGCGTCCTTGAGACGCCACACGATCCCACAGCCCTGGTCGCCTTTTCCGGCGATCGGCTTGCACTTCACCGCCAGCCTGAGGTCCTTCAGCTCCGGACCCGTGTAGGCGATCGGGAAGCGATAGTCGGTCGTATCGCCGTCGGTCTGCGCGAGCACGTTCTTGCCGCTTGGCGCATCGTCCACCGCCTGCACGACCCACTTCCCCGGCTTGCCCTTGCCGGTCAATCCGAACTCGAATCCCTTGGGTGGCTGTCCCGGAGTGTCCGAATCGAAGTTGAACGTGGTCATGATCTCCTGCTGTGCTAAGGCCGCGGAGCCGAGCAGCGCGGCGACTAGGACCAGTGCGGGCTTCTTCACGACTCCTCCGCGCGCCCCCGGCCGGGGCGCTTACGCTTGTACAGCTCGTACAGGTCATCGAGCACCGCACTCGCTCGCGCGAGGCGCACCTCGTCCTCGCGGTGCGCCATCGCGATCGCGTTGACGAGCTGCTCGAACCCAGGCGTCTCGGGGCGGCCGTAGGTCTCGACCTTCAGGTCGACGTCGTGGATCATCTCCGCGATCGGCCGCAGCGCCGCGTCGGTGATCTCGAAGCTGCGCAGCAGCACCTCGAAAGTGCACAGCTCGCCTTTGTGCGTGTACTCGCCGTCGAACATGTCGAAACGCAGCTCGCCTTCCTTGTGCCGGTACTCGCGCGCGCTCACGAACTTGAACTTCGCGTCGGGATCGATGAACCGGCGGATCAGCCAGGCGCTCGCCATCCGGTCGACGTGGATCCCGGTCCGAGTAACCCACGTGCGCCCGCGGGGCTTCTCGACCACGTCCGGTTTCTTCTCCGGTTCGGGCTCGGGCGGCGCGAGGCGCTGGGCCAGATCTTGAAGCAACCCTTCCACGGGCTCGCGACTGCGGCCGTGGAAGAAGTCGATCGCGGCGATCTCGCCGACACGTTTCTGTAGACGGGCGAGGACCGGGTCGAGTTCCCCCCGCTTCTCCTCCGTCAGCTCGGCTTTCCTGGGCAATCTGCGCGCCAGCTCGCGCGCCTCGGCAGCGATTTCCTGGTACTCGGCGTCCCGAGCCGCCCGAAACATCTCCTTCACCTGTTCGTCGCTCAAGCCCTCGACGAACCGCGCCTCGACCAGGGAAGCGTCTCCGCCGCCCTCGACGATCTCGCGCAGCACCCAGTTCAGGTCTTCGTGCGCCTGCTCGCTGCTCGGCAGGGCATAAACCGAGTTCTTGATCCCGACGGCGCCAAGCCGCTGCAACCGGCGCCAGATCTTGACGCGGAAGTAGTTCGGCTTTGGCGGAATCTGGTGGATCAGCAGCAGCCAGCCGGGGTCGCGCGCCGTCTTGCTTCCGTCGGCCATGCGCCGGGCTTATAGAGCAAACGTATCGTCTGTCAACCGATAGGTGCCGCAGTTGAATCTTGCCGACACCGACCCTAGAATGCGCGGTCCTGATGGCCGACTACGGTGTCACCGTGAAGCGAGGGACGGACTCCGCTGCGAGCTCCGTCGAACCTGGGTCCGACACCGTACCGTGCACGATGCGGGAGTTCCTGCTCTACTTTCTCCGGCTTGGGACGTTCGGCTTCGGCGGCCCGATCGCGCTCGCCGGCTACATGCAGCGCGACCTGGTCGAGCAGCGGCGCTGGATTTCCAAGCAGGACTACGTCGAGGGCCTTGCGCTCGCGCAGCTCGCCCCCGGCCCGCTCGCCGCGCAGCTCGCCATCTATCTCGGTTGGGTCCGCGGGCGCGTGCTCGGCGCCACGCTCGTCAGCATCGCCTTCATCCTGCCGTCCCTCCTGATGGTCCTCGCCATTTCGGCGCTGTACGTCGCCTATGGCGGGCTGGCCTGGATGCAGGGCCTGTTCTACGGCATCGGCGCGGCCGTGATCGCCATCATCGTGCGCAGCGCCACCAAGCTGGTGAAGCTGACCCTGGCACGCGATCGCCTGCTCTGGATCGTCTTCATCGTCAGCGCAATCGTGACTGGGTGGACCGAGCAGGAGATCCTCTGGATCTTTCTCGCGGCGGGCGTCGCCGCGATGCTCATTCGCACGCCACCGAACTGGCTGCGACTCGGTGGGACGGCAATTCTGTTCGTCCCCCCGCACTGGTTGGTCGCCGGGCTGGATGGTCCGGCGACCCTGCCCGTGCTGTTGAAGATCCTCTGGTTCTTCACCGGCGCGGGCGCGGTGGTCTTCGGCAGCGGACTCGCCATCGTGCCTTTCCTTCACGGAGGCGTGGTCGGCGACTTCCACTGGCTCAACGAACGGCAGTTCCTGGACGCGGTCGCCGTGGCGATGATCACTCCTGGCCCGGTCGTCATCACCGTCGGGTTCATCGGCTATCTCGTCGCCGGTCTTTCCGGGGCCCTGCTCGCCGCCCTCGGCGTGTTCCTTCCCTGCTACCTGTTCGTGATCATCCCGGCGCCCTACTACCGTCGGTGGGCGCGCGTCCCGCAGATCAAGTCGTTCGTGGACGGAGTCACCGCGGCGGCCACGGGCGCAATCGCCGGCGCCGCCTACGTCCTCGGCCGGCGTGCGGTGATCGACCTCCCTACCCTGGCCATCTTCGCGGTGACGATGCTCGCCCTCATCAAGCTGCGCAAGGTGCCCGAGCCGGTGGTGATCCTGGCGGCGGGCGCCGCCGGGCTCTTCCTTCGCGGCCTCGGTGGGGTACCCGCCTGAACGGAGGCGCCATGAAATGGGTGACCCGGCGCAACGCCCGCGTAAACCGAATCGCAACCGCCTGGCTCGTTCGGCGCTTCGTCGATCCTCGCCCCGAATTCCTCTTCGTCGAGCCGGATCAGGTGGCGGAGATCCAGGAGCGCGACGGCGCGACCGGCTTCGACGCGCCCGGCGCGACCTATCCACACCGGGATGCACTGGGCCGGTGCTCTTTCGAGGCGCTCGTCGCCGAGCACGGGGGTGGTGACGTCGCGCTGCAGGCGCTCGCTCGAATCGTGCATTGCGCTGATTTCCCGGACGAGGTGCAGGACGTACCCGAAGCGGCAGGGCTCCGGGCAATCTCACGTGGTTTCCCGCTCGTCGCGCGCGACGATCACGACGCCGTCGATAAGGCCGCGTTCCTCTACGACGCCCTGTACGCGGCCCTGCAACATCGCGGAGGCTCCGCCTCATGAAAGTTCCGCTGAAGCTCGCCGCGCTCGCGCTTGGTATGTGCGCATTGTTCGCCTGCAAGCGCGCGCAGCGCGAGGTGGTCGTCTACACCTCGGTCGACCAGCCCTTCGCGGAACCCATCTTCCGCGAGTTCGAGAAGCGTTCGGGGATCCAGGTGCGCGCCGTCTTCGACACCGAGGAGACGAAGAGTACCGGGGTCCTCAATCGCCTCATCGCCGAGGCGCAGCGGCCCCAGGCCGACGTTTTCTGGTCCGGCGATCCGGTGCGCCCCTTCCTGCTTGCGAAACGCGGACTGCTGGATCCGTACGTCTCGCCGGCAGCCGCGACCGTCCCGGCGCAGTTCAAGTCCGCGGATGGCCTGTGGACCGGGGCGGCGGCTCGCGCAAAGATCCTGCTCGTCAACACGCAGAGGGTCGCGCCCTCGGAGATGCCGCGGTCGATCCGCGATCTCGCAAATCCGCGCTGGAAGGGTCAGGGCGCGATGGCCAACCCGGTCTTCGGCACGACCACCATGTACGTCGCTGCCCTGTTCACCGTCTGGGGCGACGATCGCGCGAAGGCCTTTCTCGAACAGATCAAAGCGAATGGAACGCGGATCGCCAGCTCCAACGGCGAAGTTCGTCGGCTCGTGGCGGCCGGCGAGGTCGCCTTCGGCCTGACCGACACGGATGACGCGCATGAGGCGCTGCAAGACAAGGCGCCTGTTCAGGTTCTCTACCCCGACCAGGACGATCTCGGCACGCTCGTCATGCCGAACGCCGTCGTGCTGATCAAGGGCGGACCGCATCCCGCGGAAGCGCGCGCGCTCGTCGACGACCTCGTGTCGCCCGAAGTCGAGAAGCGGATGACCGACACGGCAGGCCACATCCCGCTGAGGCGTGATGTGGCTGTTCCAGGTGCTCCAGGTCCGACCTCGTTCCGAACGATGCGGGTCGACTACGCCCGCGTGGCGGACGAGATCCGGAACATCGAGCCGTGGCTGCGTCAGTGGGCCGGCATCTGAGCGTGAGGCTCAAGCGCGCCCAGGAGCCAATCGCGCTCGGGGCTGTCGGCGCGACATTGATCGTCGCAGCGTTGCTACCGTTCGTGTTCCTCGTCGTGAACCTGGTCCGTGCCCCTGCAGAGGTGTCTGCAGGCCTGGCACTTCTCGGCTCTCGCGAACCGTGGTTCGTCTTTCTGCGCTCAGTCGCGTCCGCGCTCGTCGTGGCGCTCGCGTCCGTGCTCGTCGGAGTTCCGCTCGGGCTGCTGCTGGGATCGACCGATGTGCGCGGACGCAAGGCAGCGCTGGTCCTACATGCCTTCCCGATGTTCCTGCCGCCCTTCCTGCTTGCGCTCGGTTGGTTCTATCTGTTCGGCAGGTCTGGGCTGTGGGGAGGATCCGAGCAGACGTCCGATGCCCTGTTCAGCCTGGGCGGTTCAGTTGCAGTGGAGGCGCTCGCTTTCGCGCCGGTCGTCACGTCGCTCATGGCGCTCGCATTGCAGGGCATCGACCCGTCACTGGTCGAGGCGGCGAGGGTCGCCGCTCGCCCTGGGCACGTCGCAACGCGCATCCTGCTGCCACTTGCGTGGCCAGCTGCCGCACTCGGTGCGTTCGTCGTCTTCGCGCTGTCCCTCTCCGAGCTCGGCGTGCCGATGTTCCTGCGGGTACGGTCGTATACGGCGGCGGTTTTCGCGCGGCTGGGCGCTGTCCAGTACGCGCCCGGCGAGGCGTTGGTGCTGACCCTGCCGATGCTGCTGATCTCCGTTGCGCTGCTCGTTCTCGAACGCCGTCTCATTGGGCCTGGCTCCTTCTCCGTCCTCGGCCTGCGCAGCGCGGAAAAGACGGTCCTGCCACTCGGAAAGTGGCGTCCGCTCGCGACGATCATCGCTTGGACCGGGGCTCTTGCGACGCTGCTCCCGTTCGTCGGACTCGCATGGCGCGCAAGGACAGGTTTCGCTGCCTTGCGGGACTGGATCGGAACGGGCCCGCAGAACAGCATCATCCCCGCGGCGATCGCAGCCACGCTGCTGACCGGAATCGCGGTCGTGGTCGGGCGCGCGATTGCCCTTCGCCGACCGGGGGCTACGGCTCTGGACGCCTTGACGGTACTCGCGTTCGTAACGCCCGCCGCCGTGTTGGGGGTGGGTCTCATCGAGGTATGGAACCGGCCGGCGACGCAGCCCATCTACGGCACGCTCGCGATCATCGTCATCGGCTTCGTCGCGAGATACGCGGTGCTTCCGACGCGGACCTTCGCCCTCGCGGTCGCACGCGCCTCGGCGCATTTCGAGGAGTCTGCCGCGGTCGAGGGCGCCTGGTTTCTGCGGCGCCTCGTCCGCATCGTCGTTCCACTCCACGCACGCGCGATCGTGGCCGCCTGGCTCCTTGCATTCGTCTTCTGCCTCCGTGACCTGGAGACGACGATTCTATTCTACCCTGCGGGAAACGCGCCGTTGACCGTCCGCATCATCACGCTCGAGGCAAACGGGCCGGAGCCCGTCGTCGCGGCCCTGGCGCTGGTGCATGCATCGATCGTCGCTGCTGCGCTCGTGCTCGGAGCACTCGCGTTTCGCCCAAGGAAGGCCTCGTGACGACCCCGATCAGCGTCGAGCGACTGGCATTCCGCCGCGGTACTCAAGACATACTCTCGGAGGTGTCACTGTCGATCGATGCCGCCGAAGTCGTGGCCCTCCTCGGCCCTTCTGGGTCCGGGAAATCGACGCTGCTGCGCATGGTCCTCGGCCTGGTCGCGCCCGATCGCGGCCTCGTCCGGCTGGACGGCGAAGTCGTCAGCGCGGACGGCCGGATTCTCCGGCCGCCCGAGGAGCGCGGACTCGCCATCGTTTTTCAGGACCTGGCGCTCTGGCCGCACCTCACCGTGCGCGGGAATCTCGCGTTCGGACTGGCAGCGAAACATCTCCCCGCCGACGACCAGAACGAGCAGATCTCGCGAGTGCTGCAGCGCGTCTCTCTTCAGGGCAAACAAGATCGCTACCCGGCCAACCTCTCGGGGGGCGAGCGGCAGCGCGTCGCCATCGCTCGCGCTCTCGTTCTCGAGCCGCGGGCGTTGTTGCTAGACGAACCGCTCTCGAACCTGGACGTTCCCCTCAAGCATGAGTTGCTGAGCTTGCTGAAGGAGATCTTGCGCGAGCGGCGGGTGACGACCGTGTACGTGACACATGATCTCCGGGAGGGGATGCAGCTCGCGAAACGCTTCGCCGTGCTCGAGGCTGGCCGGATCTCACAGGCGGGGACCCTCGACGAACTGCTCGCCAGTCCAGCGACCGCATTCGTCCGGGCCCTTCGAGAAGACCTGGACCGAGGCCGAGCAGGGACGTCAGTCTGATTCGGCTGCTTCACGATCGGCTTGACTTGAGGATCAATTGCTCTACAAGACGCCCATTCGGCCGACCCACCGGTCGCCGCATGGGAGGTCTTCTATGGGAAAGACGTTGTCGCTGCTCGGAATCGGGGTTGCCTTCCTGCTCGCGGTGCCCGCCGCCGCGGCCGAAGGTGATGCCGCGGCGCTCGCGGCGAAGATGAAGGAGGCCAAGGTGTCTCTGCAGCAAGGCCTCTCGACAAGCGCGAAGAGCGGCAAGCCGATCTCCGGCAAGTTCGAGGTGGAAGACGGGAAGCTGCAACTCTCGGTCTATACGGCGAAGGGCGACGCCTTCTCCGAGGTCATCGTCGATCACAAGACCGGGAAAGTCGTGAAGGCGGAACCGATCACGAGCGGTGACGATCTCACTGCCGCCAAGGCGCAGAACGAGGCGATGGCCAAGGCGACCACGTCGTTGAGCGCCGCGGTGAGCCGCGCGTTGAAGGGAAATAAAGGCTACCGTGCCGTCAGCGCGACTCCGTCGATGAAGGACGGTCATCCGACGGCGGAGGTTACGCTGCTGAAGGGCACCGAGTCGAAGACCGTCTCGGAGGCGCTCGATTAGCCCCCCGGGACGGCACGTACCGCTCGCGCTGGGCCTTGTCGTGAGAAGGCGCTCGGCAAGCGCCTGCGCGCTGATTGCCCTCATGTCGCAAATGGCCGGATGCGCGGCGTCGCCCCGCAGTGCCGGGGCGGAGTCTACCCGCGCCGATGCTGCACCGGCCAACAATGGGGTTGAAGCCCCCGCCCAGACTCAGCGGCAGCCGAGCCAGAGCGCGAACGCTGAGACATGCGCGACCGGATGGATGCAGATCCCGGGGGGAGTCTGCGTCCGGTTCTCGAAGCTGGAACAGAGCGACGATCTACGTTCCGACCTGGTTGCGATGGACCTCGTGAGCAAGACGGGCTACGTCCACTTGAACCTGCGGATCGCCGTCTTCCGCGGGGCACAGGAATGGTGTGCGTATCCAGGCGTTCTTTCGCTCTACCAGATTGAAGCGAACCGCCAGTACGCATTCAGGATACCCTGCTCCACGTCTGGCACGCCGATCGACAGCGGGGAACTCCGGCTGGTCGTCGACGTCGACGAGGCCATCGAAATGCCCCGTCCGCGGTGATGGGATTCCGAGGC
>Ga0209588_1000420_pt1 | contig 10993 bp, 10 predicted proteins | sample Rivendell_Oct201_10_FD_188351 | JGI IMG/M metagenome (GOLD analysis project Ga0209588, IMG submission 188351) | Vadose zone soil microbial communities from the Eel River Critical Zone Observatory, Northern California, USA -... | ecosystem: Host-associated > Plants > Roots > Rhizosphere > Soil ...
GCGAAGGTCAACGGAACGGCCGTCTATGGCATCGACGTTCGGCCGCCGGGCGTGAAGGTCGCCACCCTTGCGCAATCGCCTGTCTTCGGCGGTCGTGTGAAGAACGTGGACGATGCGGCGGCGAAGGCGGTCAAAGGTGTGCGTCAGATCGTGCGGCTCGACGACGCTGTCGCCGTCGTGGCCGACCATATGGGGGCTGCCAAGAAAGGCCTGGCGGCCCTGGTGATCGAATGGGACGACGGTCCGCACGCAAAACTCGACACTGACGACATCCTGCATGAGCTCGAGCGGGCGACGCAGAATCCTGGTGCCGTGGCGCAGAATATCGGCGATATCGATAAGGCCATGGCGAGCGCCATCACCAAGGTCGAGGCGACTTATCAGGTTCCGTTCCTCGCGCACGCCACGATGGAGCCGATGAACTGTACGGTTCATGTCCGCAAGGACGGCTGCGAAGTGTGGGTCGGCAACCAGGTCCTTGCGCGGGCCCAAGCGGCGGCGGCAAAGACCGCCGGCCTGCCGTTGGGCAAGGTCGTGGTCCACAATCATCTGATCGGCGGTGGCTTCGGCCGTCGCCTGGAGATCGATGGCGTCATTCGCGCCGTCGAGATCGCCAAACAGGTCGACGGTCCTGTCAAGGTCGTCTGGACCCGCGAGGAAGATATCCAGCACGACATGTACCGGCCTTTTTTCTTCGACCGAATCTCCGCCGGTCTCGATGGGAAAGGAATGCCAATCGCCTGGAACCATCGCTTTGCGGGTTCGTCCATCATCGCGAGATGGGCGCCTCCATTGTTCACCAATGGTCTCGACCCCGACACCACCGAGGGCGCGATCGATCTGGCCTATGCCCTTCCGAATCTGCACGTCGAGTATCTGCGGGTAGAGCCTCCGGGCATTCCGACTGCCTTCTGGCGCAGCGTCGGGCCGTCGCACAACGTCTTCGTGACCGAAGGCTTCATGGACGAACTGGCGGCGGCGGCGAAGCAAGATGCGGTCGCCTATCGGCGGGCTCTTCTCGACAAGTCACCCCGCGCCAAGGCAGTCCTCGAGCTTGTCGCGGAAAAAGCCGGCTGGGGACAGCCGTTGCCTGACAGGGTCGGCCGCGGCGTCTCCCTCCAGTTCGTCTTCGCTACCTATATGGCGCAAGTCGCTGAGGTCGAGGTGTCGAGGGATGGAGAGGTTCGTGTCCGACGCGTTGTCTGCGCGGTCGATTGCGGCACTATCGTCAATCCAGATACCGTCCGGGCGCAGATCCAGAGCGCGATCATGTTCGGGCTCACGGCGGCGCTCTATGGCAAGATCAGTCTCAAGGATGGCCGTGTCGAGCAAACCAACTTCGATACCTACCAAATCCTGCGCATCAATGAGGCGCCGGCGATCGAAATCCACATCGTCCAGAACTCCGAGCCGCCGGGCGGAATGGGTGAGGCCGGGACTTCGGCCGTCGCTCCTGCAGTAACCAACGCGATCTTTGCGGCAACTGGCAAGCGCTTGCGAAAGCTGCCGATCGACACCACGGCGTTGAAGCAGCGGGCGTGAGCGGGACATTGTCGCATACGTAAATGCACCCAACCAAGAGACCACGCGAATGGGACCAGCCAACTACAAATGATCACAATCGATGGCGTGCCTCGTGAGGAGGCAGCCGGTTCGTTCATCCAGGCTGAAGGAGATGAAGATGAGAAACTCGAAAGCTCTGCTGTTGGACTATCTCGCCTCGGTCCGTGACCCGGAACGCGCGGCGTCGCTCTTTGCGGATGACGGCGTGTTCGAAATGCCGTTCCTGCGCTCGCTCGGGGTCGAACCCCGCTACAGAGGCCGCCGGGAGATCTCTGCGCTTGTTCACAGGCTGCTCGAAATCTACCCGAACTTCGCGTTCGCCCCGGACGATACCCGAATCCTGATCGAGACGCCGGAAAAGACGTTCGCCGAGTATGTAGCGCACGCCCGTGCCGCTGCGACCGGGCGAACGGCCCATCATCTCTTCACCGGGTACCTGGTGGCAGAGGCTGGCAAGATCAAGTTGCTGCGCGAATCCTTCAATCCGCTCACGATGGCGCAGGCGCAACTGCCGAATGGTGTAGCCGACGTCGGACCACCCGGCGATGAAGTGCACTCCTTCTGATCGAGTGAGAGCAGATAGCCCAACCTGGTGATATCGGAATGGCATGACGAAGGTATCTCAGCCAAACGCAAGCTGCGTGGGCCGAACCATCAACTAAGCCCGGGCCGGGAGACAATCCGTTCCCTTGTCAACCGAGCTTTGTTCTTTCGGCGAGCAGCAAGGATTAAAGGCATGACTGTCATTTCGGTAACTCTTGGTCAAACTTAGAGGCAGCACCATGAAGTTTTCTAAGATCGTCGGCGCTGCGGTTTGGATGATAGTGTCGACCGCGGCCATAGCTCAAACGGGCGGGGGCTATCCCGCGAGCCCTTCGCATGGTGTTGTCGGCGGCCCAAGGCCAGATGGTTCCCTTCGTTACGGTAGCGAGCCCGTCAGCCGCACAAACTCGCCAGTGGCATTGAATAGCAGCAGTCCCGAGCGATCGAAGGCTGAAGAAACCACGGGCAGTGATTCCAACCGAACCGAGCCAGAACACCACCACCCTGCCGGGCGCGGGGCGTTCCAACCATGAGCGCAGCCGGCGCGCGAGCGCGGAATTCCTCGTCCGTCCTGCTTGCCGTCGCGACGCTTGCGATCGGTCTGGACGTCGGCGTCGCGCGTATCACCTATGGGGTCGTGCTCCCGGTCGTCGCGCGCGATCTGCAGCTTAGCCTGACCGCCGCCGGGCTGCTCGGAACGCTTCACCTCATCGGCTACCTGCTCGGTACGCTGGCGTCGCCTTCGCTCAACGCGAAAGTGGGCGCGCTGGCGCTCTGCCGTGCCAGCCATTTCGTCTTCGCCTGCGCAATGCTCGTTTGTGGGCTGACGTCCGAAGTGACGACGATGGCGGCAGGCCGCATCGTCGCCGGGGTTGCTGCGGGCTTCGGCGTGTTCTCCATCTTTCTCATCGTCTTCGACGCAACCGAACCGGAAAAGCGTTCCACTGCGGGGATCGCTCGTCTGGTCCGGCATCGGCATCGCGATCGTCGCGCTTTGGGCGCCGTCCTGCTATCGGGTAAATTTGCGCGACGCATCGCGCTGAGCGCTGCGCTCGGCAGCGGAGCGATCGGCTCGTTGCTGGTCGTGCATGGCGAGAACTGGAGCGTGTTCGCGGCGTCAGTCCTGGTCGGACTGGGCAGCGTCGCTACGCCGGCGATCGTCACCTCCCTGATCCGCAACAGGACGAGCGACGCGGCCTATCCGTTCTTCTTTACGGTCGGCACCGCGAGCCTGGGTCTCGGCCAGCTCAGCGGGCCTGCGGTTGCGGGACTTGTCGCCGATTGGTTTGGGCCGTCGGCCATCGGCTTGATGGCTGCCGCGATTTACGGCGCAGGTATGTTTGCTGCCGCCGCCGACGGCTTCTTCGGCCAAAGACAATGGACGATGACGACCAGCCTGAAGGAGGACCGTCATGCCTTACCTGCATCTTGATTTACCCGGCACCTATGCGGTCGAGGTAAAACGCGAACTGGCAACGCGGCTTTGCGAGCTGTACGCGGATCTCATGGAGACGCAGTTGTGGCGACCCAACGTCGGGATCGCTGAGCTCGGCGAGAACAATCTTTATCACCTCGGTTCCGACGGCCTCGAGCCCATCACCATGGTCATGGTCGAGTTTCGTCGTGGTCGCCCGGCGGAAAAGCGGCTGGCGTTAGGTCGAGCGATCGTCGACATCTGCGTCGAGCTGCTCGGTGTGCCTCGCCGGACGGTAATGGTCGAGTTCACACCGCATCCGGGTGAAGAGATCCTCCGCGAAGGAAACTGGGTCGCAGATTGGACACCCGCCGAGGCCGTTTCGGGCTGACGGCGCACAAAGGAGAAGAGCATGCGTGACTCCCCCTCGAAGGGCACCGCCCTCATGGCATACACGCGCTTCAGTCTAGACAGATCGACGCCGTCGCTGTGGCGAGTGACCTTCGACAACCCGCCGATCAATCTCATCGACCCGGTGATGATCGTCGCGCTGCATGATCTGCTCGCCGAGATCGAGCAGGACAACCGAGTGGCCGTCGTGGTCTTCGACAGCGCGGATCCGGACTTCTTCCTGGCCCACTACGACATCGCGGCCGATCAGTTCGCCTTCGATGCGTTGCCGGCGGCGCGCACCCCGTTCCACCACTGGACGAACGTGCTGATCAGGCTCAGCAGGTCGCGGGCGGTGACGATCAGCGCTCTGCGGGGCAGGGCTCGCGGTGCGGGCAGCGAATTCGCCCTCGCCACCGACATCCGGTTCGCCAGTCGGGAGCGGGCCGTGCTGGGGCAGTTCGAGGTCGGGTTCGCCGCCGTGCCCGGGGGCGGCCCCTCGACCCGTCTGCCGGGCATCGTCGGTCGCGGGCGCACGTTCGAGATCCTGCTCGGTGGCGAGGACTTCGACGGGGAACTCGCCGAGCGGTACGGGTACGTCAACCGCGCCGTTCCCGACGCGGAGTTCGTCGGGTTCGTCAATGCCTTCGCGGAGCGGGTCTCCCGTTTCGACCTGCTCGCGCTCGCCGATATCAAGCGCTTCGTCAACGCTGCGTCGCTTCCCGCCGACGACGCGCTGACCGCCGAGATGGACGCCTTCGCGGAGGCCGTCGCCCGCCCGACCACGCCCTCCATCATCAAGCAGGCGTTCGAGCAGGGCTTCCAGCAGCGCAGCGACGTCGAGCTGAACCTGGGCGCCTACGTAGGCAAGGTCGTCCACAAGCCGGGCACCGTTACACCAGGTTGATGCTCTGAGTTACCTGGTTGAGGGTCGCCCCTTCGGCAGAGTCGTCCTGACGATCTGACTTTGATGAGAGGAGAGAATACATGAGCAAGCTTGAAGGAAAAATCGCACTCGTTACTGGTGGTAATAGCGGCATTGGCCTTGCGACGGCAAAGCAGTTTGTGAACGAAGGCGCGTACGTCTTCATCACGGGGCGTCGAGATTCGGAGTTGGCTGCGGCGATTAAGGAGATCGGAAGAAATGTAACCGGCGTACAAGGAGACGTGTCGAACCTCGCCGATCTTGATCGCCAGTTCGCACAAATTAAGCAGGAGAAGGGCAAGCTCGATATCGTGTTCGCGAATGCCGGTATCGCGCTGCCGCTCGCCCCGTTGGGGACGATAACTGAGGAGCACTATGACTCGAGCTTCAACATCAATGTGAAAGGCGTCCTTTTCACGGTGCAGAAGGCGCTTCCGCTGATGCCGGAGGGTGCCTCGATCATTCTGAATGCATCCATGGTCGGCAGCAAAGGATTGCCCGACTGGAGTGTCTACAGCGCCACAAAAGCCGCTGTGCGTTCGTTCGCGCGGACATGGACGACGGACTTGAAGGCTCGCCGGATTCGCGTGAACGCGGTGAGTCCGGGCCTTATCGACACGCCCCCATGGCATTCCATTGAAGGCGCCGAGGAACGCATGAAGACCATTTCCAGCAGTGTTCCGCTCGGCAGGTTCGGTACGCCCGATGAGATCGCGAAGGCCGTGGTGTTTCTCGCGTCCGACGACAGCAGCTACATCACGGGAACGGAGTTGTTTGTGGATGGCGGTTTCGCGCAAGTGTAGGCGACACTGGTTCCCTTCAACACTCTGGCGCTCCCAGGTACTCCGCTGGGAGCAACCAGTTGGGGCGCAGTTGAAAATCCAGAACTGGAGTGTAACCGATGACAACCATGCAAGCCCTCGTCGCGCACGCGATCGGTGAGCCGGCCGAGGTCCTTCGTTTGGAAACACGTCCTATCCCCCAGCCAGGTCGAGGAGAGGTTCGCATCCGTGTCCTGGCAACGCCCGTCCATCCAAGCGATTTACATATTCTTCGAGGCCGATTCGGCATCGCTCCAACGCTACCTGCGGTCATGGGATCGGAGAGCGTCGGCGTCGTCGGCGCGCTTGGCGAGGGTGTTGACGATGTCTCGATCGGTCAGCGCGTTATCACCGTTGGCGTGAGGGAAACGTGGCAGGAGTTTGTTGTTGCGGACGCCAGGCGCGTGCTCGCGGCGCCGGAGGCGGTGAGCGTATCGACCGCGGCGCAGATGATTACAAATCCGCTGACCGCGCTGTTGCTGGTGACAAATCAACTTGAGGTCAAGCCGGGCGAGTGGTTGCTGCAAACGGCGGCAGGTTCGACGGTCGGGAAGATGGTTCTGCAGCTTGGGATTCGACTGGGCTTCAAGACGATCAATGTCGTGCGCCGTCGCGCCGGCGTTGAGGAGATCAGGGCCCTCGGGGGTAACGAAGTGATCTGCACCGAGGACGAAGACCTACGCAAGCGTGTCACAGAGATCGTTGGTCCGGGAGGGGTGTCAAAAGCAATTGATTGCGTGGCCGGTCAAATCGGCGCCGACGTATCGCGTTCTCTCGCGCCCGGTGGAAAAATGATTGTCTACGGTGCGCTCTCGACGCATCGCCAAACCGAAGCCGACAAGCTCACCATCCCGATATTCGCCCGGTCGATCATTTACGAGACCAAGATCGTCCAGGGGTTTTTCCTCCCTCGCTGGTTCGCGACCGCACCTCAAGAGCAGATCAAGGCGGCCGTTGGAGAAACATTCGAATTGGTCGCCAGCGGAATACTTCGAATTTCTGAAGGAGAACCGTTCGCGTTGACGCAGTTTGCCGAGGCTGTCGCTCTTGCGGAGGCGCCAGCCCATAGGGCGAAGCCGCTGTTTGTGCCAGGAAAATAGCTGCGTTAGGAAATTTGAGCGGTTAATGCCGTCGCCTGTTTAGAATTGCAAATTGGCCGGTATCTGGTTGGAGCAGCGCTTGAACCGTTCGATCAGCCAGCGACCGGCGGGGCCCGGCGGCGCCGAGGTCGGATAGACGGCCGACATCGGCATGATCAGACTTCCCGGCGTTACGTCCTCGATCGAGAGCTCCGCCAGCCTGCCTTCGCTGATGTCCCGTTCGACGGTGTGCAGGGGCATACCGCCCCAACCGAGGCCGTTCAGCAGAAAGGCGTGTTTGGCAAAGAGATCGGCCAATCGCCATGTTTGAGGAGACATGACGCCGAACTCACGCCCCTCCGATAAAGATGTCCTGTCGGTAAGCACAAGTTGCACGTGCTTGGTGAGTTCAGATTTTGCAATCGAGCCCTTGACTGACGCAAGCGGATGGTCGCGGGCCGCAACCACCACGAACGCTATTCCGGTCAACCGCTCGCCAGTGAGCGACGGGGGCATGATCGGCAGCGACCCGACCACACCAAGACTTGTGACTCGGTCAAGGACCGGTTGGTAGGCGCCGCCCAAGGCTTCGACAAAAAGCCGAAGCGGTACGGCGGGAAACCGCTCCCGAAACTCTTTTGCCGCTTCAGTGATTGCGGCAATGGGAAAACATACGTCGATTACGACAGACAGTTCGGGCTCCAGACCCGCGGCGATCCCCTTTGCACGCGCCTTCATGAAGTCCACCCCGGCCACGATGCCTCTAGCGTCCGCGAGCAGTACGGCGCCCTCGGAAGTAAGCTTTGGGTAGCGTCCCGAGCGATCAAACAGCATGACGCCGATCTGGTCCTCAAGATTGCTCACGAGTTCACTAACGGCCGATTGTGCCCGCCGGAGTCTGCGGGCAGCAGCCGAGAAGCTGCCCTCATCGACGGCAGCAATGAAGCTGCGCAACTGATCCAGGGATACACCGTCCAGCACCTCGGTCCTCCGATCTATCTCTAATGCCGATGGATAGTACCGGAATATGGGGGCTATTCGGATAGACGGCAAGCGTGAGAGACAACGATCATGCTTCACCGGATCAGGAGATCTCTGATCCACAAGAATTTCACCGCAAAGGTCAGCGAGGGCGCGGCCATTCTTCTGAAACATCCGTACATCACTGCAAGGACTGAAAGATCCGACTATGCAAAATTTGGACACTGCACTTGCGGCCGGTGGCCGCTTCCTCATCGCAGCTCTCTTTCTCCTGAGCGGTGTCGGCAAGATTGCCGCGCCAGCGATGATCCAGGGCTATATCGCTTCAGCAGGATTGCCGGCCCCGCTGCTCGTTTACCTGATTGCCATCATCGTTGAGGTCGGCGGCGGACTTTCGCTCCTTGTTGGCTTTCAGACGCGGATCGTCGCGCTGATCCTGGCGGCTTTCACCTTGGCGGCTGCACTGGCATTTCATAACAAATTCGCCGACCCGAGTGAGATGATCCACTTCTTCAAGGATTTAGCCATCATCGGCGGTCTGCTTCAGCTGGCCGCGTTCGGCCCAGGCTCGGTGAGCCTCGATGCCCGCCGCCTGAACTTCGCGCACTGAGATCGACGCGCCAACGAACGCCTCGAAACAATTGACGTCGGTATGTTCGGAGATACTGCGCGCTGCGTCTCAGAGACGATCGTTACGGCTCATCGCTAACATTTTTCTTTTTGCAAAATGCAAGGAGTCAACACATGACAGTCATTTCGGTAATCATCGGAAGTACTCGGGAGGGCCGTTTTTCGGAAAAGCCCGCGAAGTGGATTTTGCAGCATCTGAAGAAGCGGGCAAGTGTCGACGCTAGGCTTCTCGATCTTCGCGACTTCCCGATGCCGTTCTTCGATCAGCCAGCGACGCCGGCCATGCCGGGTCGCCCGCCTTACAAGAATGAGGTCGTACAGAGATGGACCGCCGCGATCGCGCAGTCCGACGGCTTCGTCTTTGTCACCCCCGAGTATAATTACGGACCCTCCGCGGTGCTCAAGAACGCGATCGACTGGGTCTATCCCGAGTGGAATCGCAAGGCGGTTGGTTTCGTGAGCTATGGCTCCGCCATGGGCGCACGCGGCGTCCAGCAGCTCCGCGAAACAATGATCGAGCTTCAGCTCGCGCCGATTCGCGCATCGGTCCACATACCTGTCGTCACCTTGTGGGCTCACTACCAAGGCGGCGATGTCGACGCAGGACTAGCCGAGTTGGAGGCGCCCGCCGGAACGCTGATCGACGATCTCTTGTGGTGGACTGCAGCCTTGAAGGCGGCGCGCGCCAGCGCGTCCTGACCGCCGCTGCGCGGCGACGGCTCTCATTCCCACGCTATTTTCAGAGGAACTCCAATGACCCTTGTCCAATCTATCTCACCGCCTCGGCGACTGGTGCGAGCGATCATGCACCGTACCCGTGGCCGGACGAACGGCCCCGTCACACGTTTGATGAGCCCGTCCGACTTGGGCGAGATCCTGAAACCATTCGTGTTTCTCGACCTTTTCGACCATGAGGGCGCGCCCTTCAACGGTCCGCTGCATCCCCACTCCGGTATCGCCACCCTGACCTATGTTGCGGAAGGCGCGGTCAACTATATCGACCCGGACGACACCCGGGGCACACTGCAGGCCGGCGGCGTCGAATGGATGCAGGCTGGACGCGGCATGTGGCACGGCGGCGGGCTCGACAAAGCAGGCCGGACGCGCGGCTTCCAGCTTTGGATCGCCTTACCGCCGGCACTCGAATTAGGCCCGACTATAAGCATCTATCAGCCCTCTGGCGATGTGCAGAGTGACGGCCCAGCGCGCGTCCTGCTCGGCAGCTACGGGTCCGCATCGAGCGCGATCGCGTCCCCGTCGCCGATCAACTATCTCGCGGTACGCCTGAAGGCTGGCGAGCGCTGGCGTTACGAACCCCCGACGGGCCACACCGTCCTCTGGACCGCCATCGTATCGGGCATCTTGTCGGCGCCTGGCGAACTGCGACATGGCGACCTCGCTGCTTTCGAGCCGTCAAGCAAAGCGGTCGAATTCGAAGCGCTGGCCGATACCGAGTTCGTTCTCGGCTCGGCCGCTCCGCACGAACACGATCTTGTCCTTGGCTACTACTCGGTCCACACGACGCCGGACGCGCTGGGCGAGGGCGAGGCGCATATTTCCTCGATCAAGGAGCGCCTCATTCAAGAGGGCCGCCTGTAAGCACTTGCGCGGGGCTGAACATCAGCCTGGGCCCTTCGATCGAGAGAGCCGGCATACGGTCGACGTCAGCTAGGCATCGCTAGCTGGGAGGTCCAAATTTGCTTATGATCGACTGGACTGACTGCATTGTCGTGTCTCCCACCGCCTGATCAGGCACCGCGCAGAAAACGTCTCGGACTCAATTGCGTCGTCACTTCCGTCGGGGGTTAGCCACTGAGAGAGCGAATTCCTCGCGGTTTCCACGTTCAGTAGAGGTCTTTTCTCAGAACGCGACTTTGCCAGTGGCTTTCTCTGTAATAGATGGCGTCATGAACTGCGCGATTGCGTGTATCACGGGACCTTTCTGATTTCTCCACACCTGCGTTACGCATTAACGCGCGATCTCGGCTGTACAGCTCGGGATTGCCAAAACACGAGGCCCGCACCAAGCTGATCCTTTCAATCCGTCTGGGGCACAGATCGTGAGTCAGCGTTTACCAACGATTGAGGCAGCCGAGATAGACGTCGCTACCCACTATCGCCACTCCTCTCTTCGAGAGCTCATTATCGAGCATATATTTGTCGGTGACGTGTTAAGACCGCGTCGTCCATGACCACGCCGACACGGACACCTTTACCCTTTTCGGCACCGACTTGGCGAAATGCCTTACGCGCTTCGCGCGAAATGAATTGCAGAATCTATTTAGCGCCGATTCCAGTGCGTTCATCAGAGAATTGTTCAGCGGGCCCACGTTCGTTATCTATTTACAAGCGGCGCGCAGTTCAAAGAGGAGAGTTTTAACGTAGAGCGTGTGAGACTTGGCGATCGCAGGCCTTCGCGGCTTAAACGGAGGAATTAGCATTATCGGCCGGCCGCCGACCGAGCGTAATGCGCAAATGTTCAATGGAGCGTTTGCCAAGATTCTGGAAGCTCAAAAGATGACCATCAGACTTCTCGCGAATTTCGCCAACCGTTTTGATGCCCTCGACACTCAAGGCTCGATACACCCTCGTTGTGAGCTGCAGCTTCTCAATTGGCATTTCGTCCGGCAGCTCTGGTGTCGGAGCA
>Ga0209588_1000422_pt1 | contig 10987 bp, 17 predicted proteins | sample Rivendell_Oct201_10_FD_188351 | JGI IMG/M metagenome (GOLD analysis project Ga0209588, IMG submission 188351) | Vadose zone soil microbial communities from the Eel River Critical Zone Observatory, Northern California, USA -... | ecosystem: Host-associated > Plants > Roots > Rhizosphere > Soil ...
CCGCAGCTTAGGCGCGCCCCGTTAGGCGGCACACATGTCACAGGGTGACTGTTGAAGATTCGCCTGGGATACATCGCCATGGCACTCCTCCTTCTCACGAGCATCGCGGCCGCGGTGGCCCTTGCTCACATGAACAATCTGACTGCCTTCATCGCGATCGCCCCGGGCTACTTGGTTCAGGCCTGGTTGTTCGAGACGCACCATGCCCTCGGCGGCTTTGGTTATCAGGTTACGATGGTTGGCGTGTCTGCAGTCGTGTGGACGCTGATCATCCTCAGTCCGGCCGTGGCGGTGCGGCTGCTTCGGCGCCTCGTGCTCCGCGCCCGTGCTGCCTAACCGGCGCCTGAAGCTGCCGGCGCCCGTTCTCTGAGGTAGAATTGCGTTTGTGAACCTGAAAGCATGGCGCCGCAGCTTAGGCGCACCCCGTTAGGCAGCGCCATTTATGTCCAGGCATGTTCCGCAGGTATCTTAAGACCTACTCAGGAGAGTGCTCCATGAATCGACGCCTTGTCCGGAGCTCTTTCGCCGTTCTCGCGGCGCTTGCCTGTAAGGGCGCGCTAGAACCCAATCTCACGAGTCGTTGGGCAAGCACGGGGATCCAGTTGGTGACTACTCCCATCGTGGGTCAGCTCCTCCTCGCTTGCAATCGGCCCGTCCAGCTACCTGGTGGCGTGCGGTTCGATAGCCAAGGGCGCATTCAGTTCTCGGGAACTCTGACCAGCTTTTTCAGTTCTTATTCCTTTGTGTTTACAGGCCAGGTCCAGGGAGACACGCTGATGGCCACAATGGCGCTGAGCGTCCCGAATGGGCCCGTTGATCGCCATTTCCGGCTGACGCCCAATGGAGATCCTCAGTGGGCTCTCATCGATTGCGCGATGTGATATGGCGCTGCCTAACAAGCGCCTGAAGCTGCCAGCGCGACGTTCTCTGTCGTAGTCTTTTATTTGTGAAACTTCATCTGCGGCGCCGCAGCTTAGGCGCACCCCGTTAGACAGCGTGACAGGTCTTTTTTGGGGACCGCTTGGCGACTACAGCTTGTCAACGCCACAATCGCGACTCATCCGGTACCGATTTGCCGTTTCACCTTTATCCGGAGGAACCATGCGAGCTCGCATCACCATCGCTATGCTTGCTGCCACCTGCGGCGGCCTCCTCGGCTGCGACAGGGCAGTCACCAATCTGCCGGCATCCGATCACCCCTCCTTCATCACCTACGGCTCGCTCGATGGGAATGCCCATCCCGCCGTCGTCCTCCTTGTCATGGACATCGCGGGCGTGCCGGCATTTCGCTGCTCTGCCACCTTAATTGCCCCCAAAGTCGTCCTCACCGCCGGCCACTGTGCCGGGCAACCGGGCGAGTTCAGCGGCATGCGCATATTCACCGAGTCGGATGTCGAGAATGGCAACAACAACTATCCGTTCGCCGGCCCGAACGCGATCGAGGCCACGGAATGGCACTCCCATCCGCTCTTCACCGAGGCCCAGTTCTTTTTGCACGACGTTGGGGTCGTGCTGCTCAGCAAGGAAGTGAAGCTCTCGTCCAGCCAGTACGGGAAACTGCCCAGCGTCAACCAGCTCGACGCGCTGCACCCGAGCAGCTCGACGCGGTTCACCGCGGTAGGCTACGGGCTCCAGAAGATCAATCCGGTTTTCATTGAAGCCGAAAAGATCCGCATGACTGCCCAGCCCTGGCTCGTGCAGATCAACACCCCGGGCTTCACGGGAGACTTCTCGCTGCTGTTGTCAAACAATGCATCGAGCGGCGGCACCTGCTTCGGCGATTCTGGTGGTCCGAATTACCTCGGCAGCAGCAACGTCATCGCCGGCGTAACGTCGTTCGGACTCAACGGGACGTGCGGCGGCACGGGCGGTGTGTTCCGTCTCGACCGTAAGAACGTCTTGGATTTCGTGAGCCAGTACCTCCGGTAGGGACACGTGCCTGTCGGGCGAATCGCGGGCCTTGTGCTATGGGAGGTCGTCGAGCCGCCGTCTAACAAGCGCTTGAAGCTGGCGGCGCGCGTAGATTAGGGAATGAATCTCTTTTCAGCGCGCCGCAGCTTAAGCGCGGTCCGTTAGGCTGCCGTTTGTTCTCACGGCAGTGAAGCGTTATGCGTTTCTCTTCCTTCTGTGGGGCTGCGCCTCGACGATCCGCTCCGCTGCGACGGAGTCGGTAGTCACGGAACGCCTGTATTTCGGTCGTAACATCTCCGGCACGCTTGGCGTCACGGATTCGGTATGGGCGGTTTTTGTGCGAGAGGTTGTCAGTCTGCGACTCCCGCGTGGGTTTACGTTTTGGGCCGCCGAGGGCGAATGGCGGGCGCCGAATGGCCAGTCTAGGCACGAACCGAGCTTCGTGCTCGAAGTGGTGCATCCGGCACCATCAGCTGTTACGGATTCCGCGATCGTGGCGATCATCGCTGAGTATAAGCGCCGGTTCAGCCAGCAGTCGGTTCTCCGTGTTCTCACACCTGGACGGGCGAGCTTCTGACAGGCGGCAGCCTAACCAGCGCCTGAAGCTGCCGGCGCCCGTCCTCTGAGGTAGAATTGCGCTTGTGAATATTCCAGCCAGGCGCCGCAGCTTAGGCGCATTCCGCTAGGCAGCAGCATGACCAGTAGTTGAAGCGGGAGCCGATGCGATGCACGAAGCCTTTCCCGTCATCCTGGTTGTCGGAGTCGTCGCCGTTTGCGCGATCATCGGTCGCTTTGCCAGCGCACTCGCTAAGCGGCTAGAAACCCGCCCGCCTGGCGTCGCCCCTCCCGATCCGGCAATAGAGGAGCTACGTGGGGAACTCGATGCCATGCAGGAACGGCTCGATTTCCTCGAGCGTGCCCTCGTCGCTCAGAAGAATCAGGACCGAGCGTTACCGGCAAGGGGTGAGTGAGCGGACTCGACCGCGCACACTTCCTCGTAGAGGTGCTGCTGCCTAACAAGCGCCTGAAGCTGCCGGCGCCACGTTTTCTGAGGTAATCTTTTGTTTGTGCACGTTCCAGCACGGCGCCGCAGCTTAGGCGCACCCCGTTAGGCAGCTAGCGATTCCTCTGAAGGTTCCATCACGCCCCAGTAGAGCCGAGATCCTCGCCGCGGCGGGACGCACGGTTCGGGATGTGATCGCTGCGCAGCTCCGCATTCTCTTCTGCGGCATCAATCCAGGTCTCTATTCTGGCGCCGTCGGTCATCATTTCGCACGACCGGGCAACCGCTTCTGGCCCGTTCTCCACGCCGCAGGTTTCACGAAACGGGTCCTCTCGCCATGGGAGGAGAAGGTCCTGCTCGAAGGTGGCTACGGTATCACGAATCTTGTCGCGCGGGCCACAGTCAGCGCCGAAGAGCTAGATCGCTCTGAATTGCTTGCGGGTGCGCGGCGACTCAAGCGAAAGGCGGGCCGCTATCAGCCGTGCTGGATTGCGGTCGTTGGTATAGGTGCATATCGAATTGCATTTGCAAAGCCGCGCGCGGTTTTTGGGCCCCAACCCGAGTCCTTGGGCCCATCTCGGCTCTGGGTTCTTCCAAATCCCAGTGGCCTCAATGCGAATCATCAGCTTCCAGAGCTCACGAAGGCGTTTCGCGAGCTCCATGACGCAGCGGAGCAGAGCTGCTAGCTGCCTAACAAGCGCCTGAAGCTGACGGCGCCGTTCTCCGGTGGTAGTCTTCTATTTGTGTGGACTTCAAGCTCGCGCCGCAGCTTAGGCGCGAGCCGGTAGCGCGCACAATGTCATCCAATCGTAGGAGAGTTATATATGAGAAAACTCATTGCGTCCACATTTATATCACTGGACGGTGTCATGCAGGCGCCAGGAGGGCCGGAGGAAGATCCAACCGAAAACTTTACGTTAGGTGGTTGGACCTGCGCTTTCGGAGACGAAGCAATGGATCTTTCTGCGGCAGGTTTCGATGGTAAAGATCGAGAGCTTGTACTCGGTCGCAAAACCTTCGAAATATTCGAGGGATATTGACCTTACCAAACAGAGGATAATCCGCTTGCGAGGACGTTCAACGCGGCGAAAAAGCATGTGGCGTCCCGCACGTTGAAGTCATTGCGATGGAACAATTCGTCGGTACTTGGCGGTGACGTCGTTTCTGCCGTAACCGCGCTCAAGCGGCAGCCCGGACACGACCTTCAAATCATTGGCAGCGGCAATCTAATTCAGACGCTACAAGCTGCATCGCTCATTGATGAATACAACACATGGGTGTACCCCGTCGTTCTTGGCCGTGGAAAGCGACTGTTTGAAAATGGTGCAAGGCCATGTGCACTGCGGCTCGTGGCTTCGAAGGTTTCACAAACTGGCGTTGTGATGTGCACCTATGTTCCAACTGGAGATATTCCGCTTGGCACAGTTGGCCAAGCGTAGCCGAGCGCGAAAGAATTAGTCCGGCGCCCCAAGATGGCTTCAGATGCGACGTGACTATGCTGTCTACAAACTGTGCTTAATACGTTAGGCGGCGCCGATCACACTCCAACGTTGCACCGACTACTCTCATGGTTCTCGAGCTGATCGCCACTCTCTGCACCGGCCTCTTCGCCGGTGCCGCGATCTATGTCAACCTGGTCGAACACCCTGCCCGTCTCGAAACGGGCACGGCCACCGCCGTCAAGCAGTGGCGTCCGAGCTATCGCCGCGCCACGGTGATGCAGGCTAGCCTCGCCGTCGCGGGTCTCCTCTCGTCGGTCGGCGCCTGGCTCCAAGGTCGCGGAACCCCGGTCCTGATCGCTGGTCTGCTAATCGGCCTCGTCGTTCCCTACACACTCATTGTCATGTTCCCCACCAACAAGCAACTGTCCGATTCCGGCCTCGACGTTGGTTCCACGAAAGCCGCTGCACTACTCGGCAAATGGAACCGCCTCCACGCCCTACGAAGCGCAGCGGCGGTCTTGTCCTTTGTGGTTCTGATCCTTCATCTGGGCGCGTTACTATGAAGCGTGAGGGGGCGCCGCCTAACAAGCGCATGAAGCTGCCGGCGCCCGGCGTCTGTGGTAGAATTGCGTTTGTGATGATCTTAACTCGGCGCCGCAGCTTAGGCGCACCCCGTTAGCCAGCCACATGATCCCATGACCCCATTCGCGCAGGAATACGCCGCTTGTCGATGCGAATGGGGAACGGAAGGTCTCGCGGCTCTAGCGCCCGCAGATGTTACGATCGTCGTTGACGTCTTCACCTTTACAACCTGTGTGGATGTTGCGCTTGGCGCTGGCGCGGCAATTCTCCCATACCGTTGGGACGATCCGACCGCCGCGGATTATGCCGCTCGGAACAAGGCTGAGCTTGCTGGTAAGCGCCGCCAAGCGCGCTATTCGCTTGCGCCAGGATCCTATATCGAAGCGCCCGCGGGTTTGCGATGTGTGCTCCCCTCACCAAACGGCGCCAGAATCACTCTTGACGCAGCGTCCAGATCGGATGTGTTGCTCGGCGCCTGTTTGCGGAACGCGGAAGCCGTGGCAACGACCGCTGAGCGTCTAGGGCGGACGATCAACGTCATTCCCTGTGGTGAACGGTGGCCTAGTGGCGCGTTACGGGCAGCCCTCGAAGATGCGCTGGGTGCTGGGGCCGTCCTCGCGCATCTTGCGGGGAGACGTTCTGTTGAGGCGGAGGCATTTGTGACTCTCTTCGAACGCCACAAGGCGGAGTTACGAGAAGTGTTGGCCCAAACCAGCTCGGGGAGGGAACTCGAGGCGCGCGGACACGTACACGACAAGGACTACGCTGCGGCGCTCAATGCCAGCGCGATCGTCCCGCGCTTTGACGGTGTCGCTTATGTGGCTGCCTAACCAGCGCCTGAAGCTGACGGCGCGCGTCGTCTATGGTAGAATTGCATTCGTGATCATTCACGTTCGGCGCCGCAGCTTCGGCGCACCCCGTTAGGCAGCGGCTAATCTCATGCTCGCTCAGGTTGCCTCACAGGTCTTGATCGCGCTCGCCCGACGCCGGAGGGTTGGCTTCGTCGGCGCCGGCCTGATGTTCGCGTTGGGCTTATTCGAGATCCTCGGAGGCGCCTTCACCGCCGCAGTCTTCCCGCTCGCTCTGGCTCTCTGGTTGGCATGGCGCTCGGCGAGCCTAGTCCCAGAAGTGATGGAGGGACTGGAGGAACGGGAGCGCATCGAATTGAGAGCTCTGGCAACGGGGCCGGTGTTGCGGTGTCCGAATTGTCCCTGGGTTTCTTACAACGCGAACATCAGCCATTGTGCCGACTGTGGGACGCCCCTCGAGCGAGTGCCTCCACACAACCTCTCCTAGCCGCTGCCTAACGAGCGGCTGGAGCTGGCGCCGCCCGCACAAGTAGTGAACAATTCCATTTGTGACGAACGTTCTTAGGCGGCGCAGCTCAGCCGCATCCCGTTAGGCAGCGGCACACTTCCAGGCATCGGCAATAGGAGCCGACATGCGTCTCCGTTCTTGTCCCCCTTGGATCGTCGCCGGTCCTGCCCTCCTATTGCTCATGACGCCGCCGTCGGCCTTCGATCAAACGCAGGCCACCGGCGTCACCTGCATTCCAGTTCGCGAGCGGGGCGGGCGCGAGTTCGGGTGTTTCATCCTAGCAACGCAGGCAATCGGCCCACTCGATTCCGCTCATGTCTTCTGGCATCTATCTACTTTCGCGACCCGTTCCGCGGCAGAAGCTGCTGCGGGTCCGCACGGCAGCGTCGTTGAGTCGCTTGGAAAGGTATGGTTGCTCACTATTGCCGAAGCGCGCTGGCGACCGTTTCACGGAACACACGTCGCGGAGATTGGTCCTCTACCCGTCGAGCGCGGCGTCACTTACACGGCGCAATACATGGAAGCGGTCCTTCGGCCGGGGATGAAATCCCTGGTCCACCGACACTCCGGTCCGGAAGCTTGGTACACCCTAGCCGGCGAGACCTGTCTCGAAACGCCGGCAGGTATGGTCATCGGCCGGGCTCGAGGATCTCCCGTAATCATTCCGCATGGGCCCCCGATGGAGCTTACGGCGACGGGCACCAACGTGCGTCGCGCATTGGTTCTGATCCTTCACGACTCTGCGCAGCCGGCCACGAGTCCCGCGTCCGATTGGAGCCCGAAGGGTCTCTGCAAGGCTTGATATTGTGGCGGTCGGGGCCGCTCGTCCAGCCGCTGCCTCACAAGCGCCTGAAGCTGACGGCGCCCGGCGTCTGTAGTAGAATCGCCTTTGTGAGTATTCCAGTCAGGCGCCGCAGCTTAGGCGCACCCCGTTAGGCAGCGCTGTTTCTTTCAGGAGGCCCTATGAAGTCACTTGCACTGACCAGCACCGGTATCGTGGTGCTAGGCGTTTCGTTGGTCGTCCTCGCTACAACGGGGTCGGTCCCGGCACGCCACTCTGGGGGCCAAACAAGTTCTGACCCGTGTGCCGCGCGCCTTGCGACCTTCGATACACTCGATTTCGACGTCTTCAGCAACCAGAAGTGGAACCGATTGTCCGAGAGTCACGCTAGTGACATCGTCGTGACTTGGCCGGATGGTCATGAGACGGGCGGCATCACCCGGCACATCGACGACCTCAAAGGCATGTTCGTCTACGCACCCAACACCAACATCGCGGTCCACCCCATCCGAGTCTGCTCGGGTGACTATACCGCTGTCACTGGGGTCATGACCGGAACGTTCTCGCACGCGATGCCGACCGGAGACGGCAAAACAGTCGCGCCGACGGGCAAGTCGTTCCGGCTCACCATGGCGACGATCGGCCATTGGAAGGGTGGTACGATGGACCACGAGTGGCTCTTCTGGGACAACCACGAGTTCATGCGGCAGATCGGGCTGGTCCAGTGAGCACAGTTTAACGCGCTGCGTAACACGCGCCTGAAGCTGCCGGCGCTGTCATCTATGGTAGAATTGCGTTTGTGAACCTGAAAGCGTGGCGCCGCAGCTTGGGCGCATCCCGATAGGCCGCACAACCTGGAGGTTGGCGATGGGTCATACCAGCCGGCTCACTTTCGTCGTTGCTATCACCTATCTCCTCACCTCCATCGCACATGCACAAAAGGCGGACACGAGCGCGCCCAACACATCACGGCTGGCGCTGGCTCACCGGGTCTTGGACGCCAGTGGAGCGGTCGAGACCATGGTTGCAGCTATTCGAGCGAATCTCCCAGCACAACGAATGGCAAGTCCGCAGATTCCCGCAGAGTTCTGGACTCGGTTCGAGGCTCGGATCACACAGGATGCTCCGCAACTCGTGGATAGCATCGCGGTTCTATACGCCAAGCGGTTCAGTCAGGAAGAGCTTCAAGGGATGCTCGCGTTCTACCAGTCCCCGGTTGGTCGTCGCGTGCGTGAGCTGCAACCCAGTTTGGTCACCGAGAGCTCGGCAATTGGCCAGAGGTGGGGGATGCGCATAGGTGCGGAGATAGGCGCTTCACTTCAGCAACAAAGGCCGCCGCAGTGAGGTTGTGCGGCCTAACACGCGCCTGAAGCTGCGGGCGCCCGTCGTCTGTTGTAGAATTGCATTTGTGATCATTCCAGACTGACGCCGCAGCTTAGGCGCACCCCGTTAGGCCGCACGCGAATACGAGAGGAGGCACCATCGCCATGAACAGAGCCCACTACGGGGCCGTGGCAGCCGGGGCCCTACTGCTAACGCTTCCAGGGTCGCTGCGCCAGGAGCCGACGAATCCTGCGGCCGCCGTAGTCAAGTCGCCCATCTTGGTGAGGGCGGAGGAGATGAGGTGGGAGGACTGTTCCGCTGCGATTCCACGCGGACCCAAGTGCGCCACCCTCGAGGGCGATCGAACGGTGGCCAATGTGCCGTTCACGTACCGCCTGAAGCTCCCCGACGGCTACCGCGTTCCACCACACACCCACCCCGCCGATGCGCACCTCACCGTGATCGCCGGCACGCTCAACATCGGCTTCGGCGACAAGCTGGACGTGAATGCAACCAAGCCCATGCCGGCCGGAAGCTTCATCGTCATCCCGAGAGGAACTCATCATTTTTATTGGACTCGGGGCGAGACGATCGTCCAGTCGCATGCTATCGGCCCCTGGGGGGTGACCTACGTCAATCCTGCGGATGACCCGAGGAAGAGGTAGCGACGCGTGCGGCCTAACACGCGCTTGAAGCTGGCGGCGCGCGTAGGATATTGAATGACTATTCTTTCTTCAGCGCGCCGCAGCTTAAGCGCGATCCGTTGGGCAGCGCGTCAAAGACTTGGTGTCGTCCTCGACGAGATGACACATACGCAGCAGAATTACCGGCTTACCCGCGAATGATCACTGCATCCAACCAATAACCGGGGGGTCACATGAAGCGCGCGTGGACGCTCGCGGCAGTCGCTGTCGCTGTGGCATTGACGACGGCGGTCGTCTTTGCAGACCAGGAGCAAAGTACCGGTGTCATTTTTGCACGTTCACAGACCGTCAAATACTCGCCGATGGTTCCGGGGGTCTCGAGCTACGTGGCCTGGGGCGATACCGCCAAGGGTCCCTTCGGAGGGTTTACGAGGTTCCGTCCCGGATACGATGCAGGAATGCACACGCATACGGCGGACGTGTTGCTTGTCGTTCTACATGGCGCCTATCTGTACCGAGATGATGCAGGTGCCAAGCGCGTCGGCCCGGGCGATTTCATGCGAATTCCGGGCGGTCACAAACACTGGAGCGGTGGAGATCCCAAGGAAGGGGCCCTCTTTTATCAGGAGACGTTCGGCAAGTTTGATTTGATCCCGGTGAAGTAGCCGAGCCTCTGAATGTCTCGGCGCGGGCTGCCTAACACGCGCCTGAAGCTGACGGCGCGCGTAGATTAAGGAGTGAGTCTTTTTTCAGCGCGCCGCAGCTTAGGCGCACCCCGTTAGGTGGCGGCCCGTTTTCCGTCCAGGCAAGTGGTATTGCACATGCACAAGAGTACCAACCTTGCGCTCATCGCCGCGTGTTGTGCTCCGGCAATTGCCCGCGGCCAGGCACCACGGCTCCAGGCCTGGCCCGCACCTTGGGTTGCACAGGGCAGACCCCCACTGATCCTTACGCCCGCTGTCCGCGAGATCCGCTTAGGCCTCGACCGGGACAGCGCCGCGATTCGGCGCACGTACTGGCTGGAGGGAGGCCTGATTGGCGGCGTCCTAATGGGCTTGGTCGGGTCGCAGGTGTGCAAGCTCGGTGACCAGCCTCATGGCAGCTGTTATGTCGAAGTCTTCTTTCTTTCCGGTGGGCTGATCGGATTTCCGGTGGGCGCCCTCATCGGCGGACAGTTCCCTAAGCATTAACATCACCCGACCAGCCCCTGAAGCTGTCTTGAGGCCGCCACCTAACACGCGCTTGAAGCTGGCGGCGCCCGTCGTCTACAGTAGAATTGCGTTTGTGAACGTGAAAGCTCGGCGCCGCAGCTTAGGCGCACTCCGTTAGTTTGAAGTGCAACAGTGAGTCTCATTGCGCATAACGTTCCTCCCTACACGCACCTGAAGCTCCCCAACGGTTGGCTTGCGAGGCGTGACCCCTTAGCTTAGGCCAACGTCGTCAGGCTGCGTCTGGGCCACATGTCACCTCTAGCCGTTCGCGTCGGTGCGGGCGTCCTCGCTCTCCTCGCTCTTATCGCCCTGCGCGGCAAGCGCTGGGCTTACCTTGCATTCGTGGTGCTCGGGCTCCTCTATTTTCCCGAGCAAACCCACTTCCGCGTGCACGCCCCGAAGTGCGAGCAGCTCCTTCCCACGCTGCACCTGCTGGTCCCCTTGCTACACAACTACGCGTACATCGCGCTGTTCGCCGGCTTCTACTGGATGTCGTGGGTACAGTTCGGAAGGTCTGACGCGCGCGGCGTCTGGGCGCTCCTCGCGACGCTGCTCGTGGGAGCCCTCGTCGAGATCGCTGAGGGCATGACGGGGCGGGGGCATTGTCGCGTGCGGGATCTCGTACCCGACGCCGCAGGGGCGTTGGGCGCGGCGCTGCTGCTCGCTGTCTGGTCCCGGCTCCGCCGGAAACCGGCGTACGTCAGACTCGTCAGGCCTCACCCAGCGTCCGCTCCACACCCGGCTGCCCCCACGTCCCGCGCTGTCGTTCCACC
>Ga0209588_1000423_pt1 | contig 10977 bp, 7 predicted proteins | sample Rivendell_Oct201_10_FD_188351 | JGI IMG/M metagenome (GOLD analysis project Ga0209588, IMG submission 188351) | Vadose zone soil microbial communities from the Eel River Critical Zone Observatory, Northern California, USA -... | ecosystem: Host-associated > Plants > Roots > Rhizosphere > Soil ...
GGATTAAATACCGCGCCGTCCACGCCGGGGGGAAGCTTGATGGTGCTGAGAATCTTATAGTTCTCCCCGCTCACCAATTCGACCATTCCGAAGTCATCCCCGTCCGTCACGATCAGCTTGTTGACACCGGGCAGAAAAACGGCGGCGTGAGGTTGACCAAATCCGGTGATGCTATGGAGGCGCTTGCCTTCCAGGTCAAATACCTCGACGGTCTTATGATCCTCGGCCGTAAGGAACAACCGTTTGCCTTTGAGGTCTATCGCGAAATGGTCGAAGTCGCCTGAAAAACCCGGCAACGGAGTAGTCGCAATCAATTTCAGCGGCAGCTTCTCTTGCGCACTGGTGGTCAGCGCGAGAAAGAGAACCGTCAAGAGGGAAAAGCCAACGGATTTTCTCACTATCCATCTCCTTATGAACTTGATCGCGAATTAGTCTCCGCGCCTGTGTTGTCGCTGTCTCGTCGACATGTGATGTAGAGAATAATTGAACGGCTCAGGAGTCACCTTAACTCAACATTAATTTCCATTTACCTGGAGTTTTGTCCGGGACAGTTTTAATCAAAAGAGTCATTATTCGCATACCTTCAGCGGCGACCATTCCTCGATTCGTCTTACTAGGAGGTCCATCGGTTGGGTTTAGCTTCTTCACAGCTCGAAGCGGGACGAATTCGGGAACCTGCCACGGCTCCGACTCGCGTGCGTTGGCGTATCGTTGCTCTGCTCGCTTTTGTCGCGGGTCTTACATATTTGGACCGCTTGAACCTGGGTATTCTCGCGAAGTATATCCAAGAGGAATTCCAGTTACCGACGCAGACGATGGGCTGGATATTGGGTGCCTTCAGCCTGGGTTACGCGTGGTTCCACCTTCCCGGCGGATGGTTGGCTGACCGTTTCGGACCACATCGCATTCTGGCGGCGGCAATTCTCTGGTTTTCAGCGTTTACCGCAGCGACGGCGATGGCCCCGACTTTCTTGCTCGTAAAATGGCTTGGGGTAGCTTGGGGACTTGCGATTGTTAGATTTCTGATGGGTATCGGAGAGTCCGCAGCGATGCCGGTCGGGAACAAAATGATGGGCTATTGGCTCGGCTCCAAGGAGCGTGCCTTCGGAACCAGCATCTTTTTGGCTGGGGTTGGAGGCGGCGGAATCATTGCTCCCGTTTTAATAACGTGGATGGCCAACAAGTGGGGTTGGAGAACTCCCTTTTTTGCATTAGGGTTCGTTGGCGTGTTCGCGGCGTTGGCTTGCTACTATTATGTGACCGACCGGCCGCAAGAAAACCCTCGGGTCAACGCCGCTGAACTCGCTATTATATCCGGTGGCGGCAAACCTGAATCGAGTTCCTTATCAGGTCCGCTACGAACGAAAGTGCCGTGGCTGAGGGTCCTCTCTGCCCCGTCCATTTGGGGGCTCATGATCAGCCATTTCTGCCTGGTATACCCGGTCTACATTTTCTTTACATGGTTTTTCATCTACGTGGTGAAGGTTCGTGGCATCACAGTGTCAAAAGCAGGCTTTTGGGGTTCTGCTCCGTTCGTCGCAAATGTCTCTTTGGTACCGCTCTGGGGCTGGCTTTCCGATCGCGCAGCAGAAAAACTAGGCAAGCGGCGTGGGCGCAGGGCGACAGCGTGGATAGGCATAGCGTGCTCCGCGTTATTGCTATGGTCGGGCAGCCATACCGTAAGTAATACTTTGGCCCTCTTACAGCTGACGCTTGCCGCCGGATTCAATTTCGCTGCATCAGCCGTTTTGTGGACTACGTGCAACGACATTTCGACCAAATCGTCAGGATCGATCTCCGGCATGATGACCACGTTTGGCAGCCTTGGAGGTTTGGCGTCGCCGGTGGTGACAGCCGCGGTCGCGACAAGAATGGGTTGGAGCCGCGCGTTGGATTCCGCAGCTTTGGTAACTGCGATCAGTGGTTTGGCTTGGTTCTTTATAGACGCCGATCGAACAATCGAATAGGAGCGGGTTGATTCCTTCCGCCCGCACACTGGCAGATGGAATCAGGTGCGATCTTGAACCAAAAGCTAAAGGCCCTTGCCGCAACGGGCAACTTAAGCACAGGATTTCAAGAGGAGAGCCTTGTTCGCGCAGTGCAGGAGGGTGCCAATTTCGTGGGCTGTGACGCTGGCACCACGGACTCAGGCCCGTATTACCTCGGCTCGGGAAATCCGCGAGGACCTCGTGAAGGCACGAAGCGAAATCTTCGCATCATGCTTCGTGAAGCCCTGCGAGCCGGCATCCCCGTCATCGTTGGCTCAGCCGGACACGCCGGCGGCAAGCCGCACCTCGATTGGACCGTCGAGATTGTCAAGGAACTGGCGCGGGAAAACGAGTGGCACTTCAAGCTTGCCGCCATCGACAGCGAGATAAGCAAAGAGGACTTGCTTCATGCATTTCGTAGAGGCGAACTCGCGCCCCTGCGTCCGGCTCCTGATCTAAATGAGAGCACCATTCAGCAGGCTGAGCGATTCGTAGCGATGATGGGAATCGAGCCGATCCAGGCCGCGCTAAAGGCAGGCGCCCAGGTGCTCGTTGCGGGCCGTTGTAGCGACGTCGCGATTTATGCAGCGTTGCCAGTGCTCAAAGGAATTCCAAAGCATGTGGCGTTTCATGCCGGGAAAATCCTGGAATGCGGGGCGGCGAGCGTTGCACGGCGCCTGTATCCGGACTGCATGGCAGCGGAGTTGGACCAAGAGGGATTCACTGTGGAACCCCCTAATCCGGCCCTGCGCTGCACCCCGCAAAGTGTTGCTGCTCACACTTTGTACGAAAATGCGGATCCCTACCACCTCGTAGAGTCAGGGGGCGCGCTTGATACGACCGCTGCGCAATATGAAGCCATAAGCGACCGCGCCGTGCGTGTGAGCGGGAGCCGGTTTGTGGCGTCCGAAAAATATACCGTCCGCATCGAAGGAGCTGCCTTGGCAGGGTATCGTTCGATTGTGGTGGCGGGGATACGAGATCCCTTGATCTTGCGCCAACTTGACGGATTCTTGAGGAGTCTGCGCACTGTCGTTGAGCGAAAAATCGAGGACAGCTTGAAGTTACGTGGCGATGCCTATACGCTGAGTTTTCGAGTGTACGGGTGTAATGGCTCGCTGGGTCACCTTGAACCTGTTTCGCAATTCGAGGGTCATGAGGTTGGATTGGTCATTGATGTGGTCGCATCCTCACAATCGATGGCCGCAGATATCTTGCCGCTTGTGTGGCACACCGGACTTCATCACCCGATTCCGGAACAGGAAGGATTGATCAGCAATTTTGCATTTCCATTTTCGCCGCCCGGAATTGATGTCGGTCCCGTTTATCAATTCTGCGTCAACCACGTGTGGCAGCTGAATAATCCCTGCGAGCCATTTCGGACAGCGATTGAAGATCTGTGAATTCGGACGGCAAAATGAAGGAACTCTGGGAATTTACGAAGCTCATTCGAAGCAAGAATGCAGGGCCATTCGAGCTTACCTTCGACATCGTGTTCAAAGACGCCGATTGCTTTCACCAAGTGATGAAAAGCGGCAAGCTCACCCGCGAGCTCATCGCGCATCTTTACAAGACACAGGTGGAACAGGTGCGGTTCTTCGTAATGGAACGGCTCCTGACAGTGAAAATATCAATTCCCCGTCCGGTCTTCTCTGGGGACTTATTGGATACGGATGTTTACGGAGGGCAGTTTCACGGCCCTCTCGTCCGGCTGCCCGTGGATTTAGTCTGAAGAGTTTGGGTGTAGGCAGTCACACCGCGCATTCCCGGTCGAGGGCCGGGAATGCGTGGTGAAATCGAACAATTAACAAATTAAAAGATGATCTTCATGGCAAATTGAATTTCGCGAGCCGTCGTGGTCGTTCTGGACAGCAAACCCGCCACTCCTGTGGGTGCTCCCGAGGAATCAAAAATGTCCGTGTTGTCGGGAGTCGTTGGCGGAGCAAAGTTGGCGTGGTTGAGAATGTTGAAAATCTCAGCCCGGAACTGCACGTTGAAGTTTTCCGAGATTCTCTTAATTCGGTTGTTTTTGAACACCGAGAAGTCCAGGGATGTTATGCCTGGGCCGATTATGATGTTGCGACCTGCGTTGCCGCGGAGGTTGAAGCATCTTAGATCTCCTGCAGGTAGTGGACCTCCGAAAGTGGGAGGTGCAGGGTCGCAATTCGCTGTCCAGAAAGCCATATCGGGTGCGGTGGGAACTGCGAAGCACTCCGTCTTGATGTAATTGTTGGCGTTACCGGGATTCGTGAGGCTCTTGCAACCAGGACCGCCGAGCCGGTTCGGGAAAGCCCAATCGTCATTGCTCAGCGTGCCAGCTGGATCGTCACCGGTACCCCACGTGGGCGTGAACGGCACGCCGTCGCTGACGGTGAGGATCATTCCCAGTTGCCAGCCATCCGTCACCCACTTTGCCGGACCGGCGAATGATTTCGATGAAGGAACCTCCCAGGTGCCATTGACAACCAGCGTGCGGCCGACATTGAAATCGGAAGGTGCACGGTTCAATTTCATGTCGAAGAAATGGAGGCTGGAGATGGAGTTCCCGAACGCGTCGCCGGCCACCGTCGCCGAACTTGTATCAATGCTCTTGCCCCAGGTGTAGGTTCCCTGCATCTGAAAGCCGTGGCTCATACGTTTGGCCAACTGCAACTCGAGGGCATTGAAATAAGAGCGCCCTTCATAAAACATTCCCCGAACTGAGCCATAGTGCGTGTTGTTGGGATCCGGACCGACGCATACCGGCGGGTCGGGGTCGGGGGGGCCGTTGGGATCTGTTGCATTGCATTGTGGGGTAAAGAAGTTTCCGAATACATCTACTTTCGGCCAGAGGTATCCGTCGGAGGTCTTCGCCGGTATGAAAATACGTGCGTCATCCACCCGGAAGGGTTGATGCACGCCGCGTGACCCCACATAGGCAACCATCGACGTTAGGCTCGGAGTGAGCTGGTATTGCACATTGAGGTTCCACTGTGTCACGTAATTGCGCTTGGGATTGGGATCAATGTACGTTGCGCGTAATTTGTTCGACGGCAGCGGCGGAAGATTGTTGAAGAACGTGCCGGTTCCCGGATTCTTAATGGAGGTATATTGGAAGAAAGGAGCCGCCAGTGTGGTCAGAAGTGTGAACTGATAAGGCAGCGGGAGCACATCAAATAACCCGGCACCGCCGCGGACGGCCATCTTTCCTGTACGGAACGGGTCCCAGGCAAAACCGATGCGCGGCTCGAAATTCTTGGTCGTGGGATTGTTGAAAAAGGGGCCGGTCCCGGCACAGCCCGTGACAGCCACTCCACATATGGGTTGTGCGTCGGTGAGGTTTCTCAAGACCGCGATTTTTCCGTTGGTCTCGGTTGGCACACTGGTCATCTCGTAACGCAGGCCCAGATTTAGTGTCAAGTTGGGTTTCCAGCGCCAATCGTCTTGTACGTATACCCCGAAGAGGGTCTGACGAAGGTTGCGTGGTGACAGGGAGCTGGCGATGCCCCCCTGGAACCTGCCCGGCTGATTCTGGTAGAAAGCCTGCAAGCCGCTAAACTTGAAGATTCCATTTGGATCGGAAAGGGCCCTGATATTGAGCAACATACGCTCGACGGTGCCGCCGAATTTGATCGTGTGCGTTCCTTTGTTAACAAAAGCATCGTCGTAAACCTGGAACGAATTCCAACCGTAGTAATAAGCGGATTCCCCGCCCACCCCGCCCAAAAACGGCGTAATTCCGGTAATAAACACCTGAGGCGCAGTGCGACCCGAAAAAGTGCCCAGAGATGTTTTGGCTGCCTCCGGTACAAGAGCGCTCAGGCCTTGGTTGTTGTTTACGATTTGGTGGTTATAACCAAAGCGGAAACTATTCGCGACGTTCGTCTTGAAGAGGTGAGTCTCCTCGACGGCAACTATCTGCCTCGAGGTATTGCTGCCGAGCAAGACATCATTCACACCGTCGGGAGACGTGTAAGGAGTTTTGTCAAACATGTAGGTGCCAGACAGGTTGTCCTTTTCGGATATTTTGTGATCGAGGCGGGTGGTGACGAAATTTTCGTTGACAACCTGTTGACCGGCAAACTTGTATTCCGCGATGTCTGGGTTCGCCGTAGGGCCTGCGTTGGGCAGGTGGAAAAAGGGGAGGAAAAGTATGGCCTGATTATCTACACAGATGTTCGACTGCCCAGGCACAATTAGTGTTGTTCCGGGAGGGCACGAAGCCACGGGAGGATTTCCGTTGTTGAGGATTCCGTTGCGAGCGTCTGGAGAAGGCACTGTGGTAAGTGCTGTGATGCCCTTGGACTGCCGAATACCTTCGTAGTCGGCAAAGAAGAATGTGCGGTTTTTCACAATCGGTCCCCCGATCGCGCCGCCAAACTGGTTGCGCTTGAAGGGAGGAGTGCCGCTCGGATCATCAAAAAAGTTTCTGGCATCCAGATGGTTATTACGCAGAAATTCGTAGACGCTTCCGTGCAAGCCGTTGGTCCCGGAGCGAGTAACGGCGTTGACGACTCCTCCGGAGGTCTTACCGTACTCCGCCGAATAGTTGCTCGTGAGGACCGAGAACTCCTGAATGGCGTCCACGCCCAGGTTTCCTCCTAGCACACTCCCAGGGGCTCCATTGGCGTAATCGTTGAGGCTAATGCCGTCCAAACGATAATTGTTCTGCTGCGGACGCGCACCAGAAATCGTTAGCTGCTGGCCGAAACCACGATTGCCACGATCCGCTCCTACTGAGAAGGTCGGCTGGGTCTGGATAGTGCTGACACCGGCCTGCAAGGCTGCCAAATCCGTCCAACTGCGGCCATTGAGAGGCAGCTCACGGACGGTAGTGGCGTTGACGGTAGCACTAATTTCTGAGCTGGTGGTTTGTACGGAAGGGGCATCGGTAGACACTTCTACCTTATTCGAGACTGTCCCGATCCGGAGTGCGAGATCGAAGACTTGCTGCGCCCCTACAGAGATCCTAATTCCTGACTTAATCTCGGTGTCGAATCCCTGTGCAGAGATGGTGACCTGGTAGTCTCCGGGCAGCAAGTTCGCCGCTATGTAGAAGCCGTCCGAGTTCGTCGTAACTGTAGTAGTAATTCCGGTTGCCACATTCCGGATCAAAACCTTGGCTTGAGGCACAAGTTTGCCGGAAGGGTCCGTGATCGTGCCGGAGAGCGTTCCACCTGCCACTTGGCCGCGGGCCGGAACTGAAAAACAAATACTTATTATTAGGAGAACAGCAAACGAGCAACAAAACAAATATCCTGTAGAAATTCTTCGAGAGGACACTAGATCACCTCCACCATTGGGGTTGAGCCTAGTTCAGAGCCCAGGATGATGCCTTAACGCAAAATTAATTTCTGTTTAGGTGTGATTTCGAGAACGGCTTCCTGGGGATGAGTAATGGGCAATATCACCGTGAATGTTGAACCGACTCCCACTATGCTCTCACAGTCAATGGTGCCACCGTGTGCGATGGCGATGGCCTGCGCAATGGCCAGACCGAGCCCTCCGCTGTGGGCTTCGCCGCTATTCAAAGGTGCGGCCCGGTAGAAGCGATTGAAGATCAAGGGAAGGTGCTCGTTAGCGATTCCAATGCCCTGATCCTGAAAGCGTGCTCGAATCATGGAATCATGGCACTCGAGAGTCACGCGGATGCGCGTGCCATCCGGAGAGTATTTGATTGCGTTGTCAAGAAAGATTAAGAACAGCTGGTGAAGGAAAGCCTCATCCCCAGTGCAGGCAATCTCCTGATTCAGATCTCGCACGATAGAGATACCCCTGGAGCGCGCCCGCGAGGTCACCAGAGCGCAAGCTTCTTCGAGAACTTCGTTGATGTACAGCGGTTCGCGGATCAGATGTAATTGCCCAGCGTCGGCCATCGAGAGAGTGAACAGACCTTCCACGATCCTCGTCAGTTTCTTGAACTCATCGTCGAATACGCAAAGAGTCTGGCGATATTCCTCCGTGCTCCGTGGTCTAGAGAGCAGCAGCTCTGTCTCTCCGTGAAGAACTGCGAGTGGAGTGCGCAACTCGTGCGAAGCGTCTGTCACAAATTGGCGTAACTGGAGAACGGCCGAATCAACGCTCTTCAATAGATGATTAAAGGTTACCGCCAATCGCCCAAGCTCATCATGAGGGGAACGCACCGGCAGCGGTGTCCAAAACCCTTGTCGGTTTGTCACACGTTTAGCCATCAGAGCAGCATGTATGGTCAGCTCCTTGATTGGCGCAAGGCTTCTCCCGACGTAAAGTGCTGATATTCCGGCGGTCAGCAGGAGGCTTAAAGGAAAAAGAAGCAAGGCCACTCGTCCAAAGCTGTCGAGCACTCGATTGGTCCCAAAGGTGGGGATGGCCACGGCAAAAATGTGCGCCTGATTTCCTTGCTGAAAAGGAATGAGCACCACGCGCACCGTTTCTCCATTCTCGAGGGAAGCTATCCCGAAAGTCGGCTGCGAATCGGCCAGGTTCAGCCCATTTAACTTCATCGGTGCATCGAGATTCTTGGACTGCTGGAGGACGTGGCCATTTTGGTCCAGGAGCTCAAAGAACTCGCCCGGAAGGTCCAGCCGGTTTACGTCCTTCGCGTCGGGTTCGGAGACCATATCAGAAATGATGGGGCGTGCGGTCTCAAGCAGCTGACGATTGAGCTGGGTATGGACCGCATGGGCCAGCAGGCCCCAAAACGCCAGGTAGGACCCAGCTAGAAGTACTCCGACGACGGTGCAGAAAAGCAGCATCATCCGGAGACGGAGTGTTCCGACTTTCATGACCCTGGTGTCCCCAAGCGGTACCCCACGCCGCGGATGGTATGGATCAGCTTCACGGAGCGGTCTTGATCAATCTTCTGGCGAAGCCGATTGATGTACACCTCAACGAGATTGGTTTCGCTATCAAAATGGCAATCCCAAACATGCTCCACGATTTCGCTCCGGGTAATAAGCTCAGGAGCGCGAAGCAAGAGCAGTTCGAGAAGTGCGAATTCCCTGGACGTGAGAGGAATTGTCTCTTTGTCCCGCGTAGCGCGGCGGCGATGACGGTCCAGCATCAAGTCTGCGTAGCTGAGTTTTGCGTTGCTACTATGGAAGCCCCGCCGAACGAGTGCCCGCACACGCGCAAGGAGTTCCGCCAAGGCGAAGGGTTTCGTGAGGTAGTCGTCGGCGCCTGCATCCAAGCCTTCGACTCGCTGCTCGACCAAACCTCGCGCCGTGAGCATCAGGACAGGCGCTTCTATTCCTCGCTGGCGGAACTCGCGGCAGACTTCGATCCCGCTGAGGTCGGGCAAACGAACATCGAGAAGAATGGCGTCGTAAGTGACGTCGGCACCTAATTCGAGTGCCTTCTGACCCGTTTCCGCCACATCTACTGCGTAGGTGTTTTCCTTCAAGGCGCGTGCGATAAAGCTGGCGACCTTCCGTTCGTCTTCGACTAAGAGGATCCGCATAGCCCCGCTCAATATTCTCTCATAACGAGGCGCGTCGCAGCCTGCGTTGACGCAATCTCAGCGCAGAATCCGCGTTCGATTACCAGGCCCGCGCATTATTACAGAACATCAAATACGAGCACCCTAGCGCTTGTAGTGCCGTGCTGCGGAACAGCCACAAAGTAACGCTTCAATTCCGGCACTAGGCGCGCTGTCCTCCCCATGGGGCCTGTAGAGACGTTCCCCAGCAACTTGTAACTATCAGGCCCGGATTGTTCATAGATATCAACCGCACCATCACACGCGGCGTAGACACGCTTGCTGGCCGGATCGTAAGTAATATCGTCAACGCCCTTGGTGATGGGGAAAGACGTAACTTCCTTGCCCGTTTGGGTATCCAGCACGGAAATCACGCCGCTGCGACAAGCGACAAACAAGCGATGGTTCGCTTCGTCGAGGGCCATCGCCACGTTGGGCTTGCATTGCGTTACAGGCCAACTCGCTACGAGCTCGCGCTTCTCCCGATCCACAACAGAAATCTGGTTCCTAGCTCTGTTATTTACATACATTTTCGATGTGGACTTCTCCAACGCCATGGCCTCGAGAGTTTCTCCGTCAATCTTGAGGTCGGCCAATTTCTTTCCTGCGGTCGTATCAATGACGCTTAGCATCGAGTACGTCTGATGAACGTCGCCGCCCCCGTTGTCGATGTAGAGGTACTTGGTGGCCGGATCGTATCCAATGGAATCCGCGTCCTCTAAGAGTTTCACGCTAGACACGAGACCGTACGTTGTGCCGTCGAAGATCTTCAAGTCTCCCGCATCTCCGTCGGTAACGTAAATGCGGTTCAGATCCTCCCGATAGAGCACGGCGTGCGGCTTGCCAATCCCATCTATTTTGTGAACCAGTTTGCCTGTCTTCAAATCAAACACAACGACAGCATGGTAGCCTTCCGGAGTCGCAAACAGCCGCCCGCCTTTCAGGTCAATTCCGAAATGGTCGAAGTTCCCTTTAACCTCCGCAGGCAGCTCAAAAGTTTGGATCAGCTTGATTGGTGCAGCCATTTGACACCGGGCTTGGATTCCGAAGACCATGAGGGTCGCGACAAGGACTAAGGACCGTTTCTCCATTTTCTCTCCCTAAGATGAAATGCTTCTTACGTGAAACTAAGTTGCTAGCCGCAGCTCCATTCCGCTACGGCCTGTCCATGCGGTGGACTATCTTGCCCCTGCAGTGGCAGACACCAATGATTTTGCGCCAGGCTTGACCGGCTTCTTCGAAGACTCAGGTGTGTATCCAGATTTCCCTCTCCGAATCAGTCGGGCAAATGAGAGCCCGCTACAGGGGGGCTCAAGCTCCGCCAGAGCACACCACCATAGAGCATAATTCATTCATTTCAGTTGAGACTTAAAACAAGATTAATTTCTGTTTAGCTGAAAGGCGATTGGTGTCGAGATCCTATCTGAAAACAGGCGCTTTAGAATGATTGTATGCTCTACATATTCGTTCACCCACTGGGACAGCCGTTGACTCACTTTGAACAGTGACGTAGCATCCGCCGAGTCGCGTGTCGATTTTTCGGTTTCGTTAGCG
>Ga0209588_1000424_pt1 | contig 10963 bp, 6 predicted proteins | sample Rivendell_Oct201_10_FD_188351 | JGI IMG/M metagenome (GOLD analysis project Ga0209588, IMG submission 188351) | Vadose zone soil microbial communities from the Eel River Critical Zone Observatory, Northern California, USA -... | ecosystem: Host-associated > Plants > Roots > Rhizosphere > Soil ...
GAGGATCGTTGCGGTGAGCGGCTTTCCGTGGCGATCGGGTGTGCCGCGGAGATCGAGGAGCACGGGCACACCCGCTGCCCCAATGGCGACGTTGGTTAGTCCGAGGCGCCAGGGACGGCCGAAGGTGTCACTGATGATGACGGCGATGCGTTTGCCAGTCCGCTTACGAAGAGCGGCAGCGAGTTTTTTTGCGGAACGGTCCGGATGGCGCGGGAGCAGCGTTACAACATCGTCGCCGGGAACGTTGGAATGGTCAACGCCGGCATTGGCGCAGACGAGACCATGATGTGTTTCCGTGATGAGCACGTGGTCGCTGCGGACGATGCGCCGCGACTCATTCAAGACCACTTGGATGGCACGGGGATCTTTCTTCAGCCGCGCGGCGAGGGAACGGGCTTGCGGGGATGGTCTTACCGTTTTTAGCCTAACGACGGTACCTTCCGATTTGGAGACGATTTTTTGTGCGATGACGAGAATGTCATCGCTTTCGAAGCGGATTGCAGCTCTGCGCGCGGCGTCGATCACACATTTGACAAGATCGCGGCCAGCGTGAATTTCGGGAATTCCTGGAAGGGAAAAGAGCCGCACCTCTGGAGTTGCACCCGAGTTGGCAACAGACGAGGAACGGGGGTTAGATCGGTTCGCCATGAGCGCAGAAGAGGAATCTTACGCGACACGGCAAAACCTTTCACCTGCGGAGATGCCCGCTATCAAGAAATCGGGCGGGCGCCTGATGTTCAGCAAGCGCCCGCCCGGGATGGTGTTGGTGGTCCGCTTGGCTAGCGGTTACGCGGAGGCTTGTCCTCCTTGTCTTTCTTGTCCTTGGGCGGCTTGCTGTCCGGCTTTGCCTTCTGGCGTTCCTGCTGCTGTTGTTGCTGCTGATTTTGCTGCAGTTTCTGCTGTTCCTGCTGATGTTTCTGCTCGAGCTGCTGGAGCTGCTGCTGTTGCCTCTGGTCGACTTGCTGCCTTCTAGGCTCGTCTGCGTTTCTTTGCTGAACCTTTTGTTGCTCCTGGACCTGTTTCTGCTCGACCCGCTGGCGCTCCTGGTCCTGTCTCTGGCGGAGCTGGACATCCTGCTGCCGCTGCTTCTGATCGAGCTGCGGGCTCACAGGCGGCGCAGGGTTGGAGTTGTTCGGCCGCGTATTGGCCGGCCGGTCACTGTAGGACCTGTCTCGACCACGGTTTGCCGACGGATTCCCGGGTTGATTGCCTTGAGGCAGCTGGCCGTTGGTATTGGAGGCGGCTGGCCGATTCGGATTATTCTGCACGTTGCGCGACGGTTGGCCCGCGTTATCGGGACCCGTGGGCTTGTTCGGATTGTATCGCCCATCGGGCTGCGGTTGTCCCGCATTGCCGGGAGCGGACGGCCGGTTCGAATTATTCTGCACATTGCTCGGCGGTTGGCCGACGTTGTTGTTGGAAGCGCCCGGCCTGTTGGAATTGTTCTGATCATTCCCCTGTTGCTGCCCTTGGCGATTTCCTTCGTTGTACTGCCGCTGGCCGGGCCTATTATTGCCCTGGCCGTTTTGCGGTGTACCGGCGGTGGCAGGAGGGGCCATCCGGATGTTCGAGCGAGGCTGTTCGTCGTTGCCGCCCCGCTGTTGGCGCATCTGCGAGATCGCCGGCGGTCTGCCACCATTGGCTTGAATCTCCTGCTGTTGTCTTACGAAGGAAACAGGAGCGGCGGGCGGCGGCGTCTTGGCCACAACGGCGCGTTCCTGAAGCCGGGCTGGAGGCCTTGCCGTAGCTGCGCCACCCGAACCAAGTACGCTTCTCTGTTCGGGCGCAACGGTTGGAGTAGTGACATTGACCTGCGCAGTTTCCACGTCCCGCCGATCAATCCTCATCATGTTTCGTCCGACGGGCCGGGCCGACCTAAAATTCTCCTGGGACGTAGCGGTTACGCCGTTAGGCGCGGTCTGGTTCACATATCGAATGTTGGTGACGTTTTTGTTGACGACTACATTGTTGTAGTAGTTGTTCACAACCGTGTTGTTTACGGTCGTGTTGGAGACGTTCACGTTCGTGACGTAGGTGCGGCTTACGTGATAGGAAGGCACGTAGACTTCACGCGGCCCAAGCGGGAACCAGGCTACACCGGCGCCGCCCCCTCCTCCGATTCCAATGCCAATGCTGAAGTGCGGTCCGCCAACCCAGGCGACAAGCGCAGGAGCGTAGACCGGGCGCACATACGCGACACCTACGACCGCGCGAGGAGCGCAGGGAACCCAACCCCAAACGCCACCGACCGCCACCCAGCGACCGTAATGGAAAGGCGCAAAGCCCCAAGGAGCATCATCTACCCAAGTCCAACCCCAGGGCGAAATCCATGCCCAGTGGCCATAACGGTACGGCGCCCAACCAACGATCGTGGTATGTGGAAACCAAACCGTGCCGTACTCAGGCACGGAGCGCCAGCCACCGTTGTCGTCCAGGTCTTCGTAGCCAATCACATCGGAAGAGACGTAGCGTGAAGATTGAGAGCGATCTTCGCGGCGGTCGCGGTCGGAGCAGAAGCGATCGAAGTCGTCGCCATAGTCGCGAAAGCTGTGGATGTCAGCGTCAAGCTGGTCAATACCGGCAAATGTGCCAGTCTCCCTCGGATGAAGGGTATACGCGGAGCCGCCACCGGTCACTTCGCCTTCGCCATTGCGCACGGTCACGATAGTGGTGTCGCCGGCTTCATTTACGTCGATTTTGTAATTGCCTTCGCGAAGGATCGAGAAAGCGAGGTTGGGCGTATCGATTTCGAAAGTTTCATCGGGATCGAGGCGCCGCACACGGACGTTTATGACGCCTTCGGTGATGCGAATCTGTGTGGTACGGTCATCCAGATTCAGAAACGAAAAGCCGGTGTTGCTGGAAAGGCGAATCGCGGCCGATCCTAAGTGCAGTTCAGCACGTCCGCCATTGTCGGACCACAATTTGTCGCCGGTGGTCATCGGACGGTTGACGACGGCTGTAACCCAGTCATCGGTGCCGGCCGGTTCAAAGGAAACATTGCCGTGGGTGTAGCTGAGACGCGCCACACGGCTCGGCGGGTCCTCGTCATCGGCGGCAGCGCGTTGGGGCACGAACAGAGCCACGGCCAACGCAAGGCCCAGCAAGCTCACTAAGTTCAGCACCTTTTTTCTCATATTCCAATCTCTCCTGAACCAAAAGCGGCGTGGGTTACTTAGCGCCGCATACTATCATTCGCTTGTATCCGGCAGATGTCCCTAATAGCACAGTAGCATTCCAGTACGGCGGTGCAGCTCCCAGGCCATTTCTGTATGTCGAAACAGGAACTGCCTGGAATGAAATGGCCTACTTCATTTAACACTTTACGGCAGCAAGAGTTGCGTGCCGTGCTCTGGCGGATGGCCGTGCAAGTTACCGCAGGAAGGACTAGCACGGAACAGAAAGAATCGGTACGAGGATTTCTTACATACTGAATCTGACAGACGGATGCATCTCGAAATACCCAGTTCGAAGGGAGAAAAGCCCGCCCGAAAGACGCGAACGAGCGGGCTTCCAAGTGAGAAATGAACTCAATGCCGAGTATGCGAAGCGGAACCCCCGCCACGTGGACTTCCGCCGCCACCAGGGCCACCGCCGCCACCTCGGCTGCCACCACCGCCGCCGTAACTTTGGCTTGGTGCGGAATAGGAACGGGACGGCGCCGGATAGCTCCGGGCCGGAGGAGAATAAGTCCGGGGCGCGGAGTACGTCCTCGGCTCTGAGTACGAACGCGAGGGCGGTGGACTGTACGCGCGAGCCGGCGTCGGACTGTACGAGCGAGTCGGGGGTGGATTATAAGAGCGCGGCTGCGAAGAACCGCGATTATCGCGGTACGCCGGCATATCGCGATTGCTGCGTTGCGGAGGCTCGTAAGCACGGCCGCTGTTCGAATAGCCGCGATTATTGTTGCTAGACGACGGAGTATCGCGATTCGTGCGCTGCGGCGGCTCGTAGGAACGTCCACCATTTGAATAGCTCGGACGATTGCCGTTGTTATTCTGAGGCGGCGCGTTGCGCGGGCCAGAGTTATTCACGCCGGAATCGGAACGGCCAGCCCACGCCGGGCGATCACTGCGTGGCGCACGTTCAGATGGCGCAGGCGCGTTTGCGGGGCGATTCGAGCCGCCGAATCCTGTCGGTGCGCGGCCCCGATCCGTCGCATTGCCCTGCGCTTCCGAAGTACGCGAGTTAGTTCCGGGACGCTGAGGCGCATTGTTGCCTATCGTTGAGTTCGGCATGCGCTGCGAATTTCCCATCGAAGAGGGCGGCCGGTCTTGCGAGAATCCACGCTGAGGCGCATTGTTTCCCATCCTCGAATCAGGCATGCGCTGAGAGTTTCCCATCGCGGAAGGCGGCCGGTTTTGCGAGAGATCCCGCTGCCGCGGAGAGGTTCCGACTGCACCGGGAGAAGAGCCCGGGCGCCCGCTGTTTGCAGAGGTGTCGCGGCCCTGAGCACCCGGACCGACATGGCGATCGCTCATCGCGCCGCCATTTGCCGGGCGGTTGAATGACCCGTTTCCGGACTGGTTGCCAACTCGGCCTTGTGTCAGTCTGCCACTGTCCATAGTGCGAACCCGCAGATTGGAAGCACCAGCTGCCGGAGCAGTGCGCGCGAGCACGGCGCGATTTTGCACGGCTGCGGACGGCCTGAGGGCATGCGACCTGATATTCGAGTCGCCGAGCGAGCTGTGCTGCGTGGGCCTCAGACCGACTGAGTTCGTCACCCTCGCGCCCCGCAGCGAGGCTTGTGTCACGCGGAATTCGCCGCGATTGATCATCTGGCCACGAACAAAGGTATTGTGGTTGGCAACAGTCACCGCATTCACATTGCGGGCGTTCACGTAGTTGATGTTCCGAATGTTCGTGTTGAAGACATTCGTGTTGCGGATGTAAGTGTTGCGAACGTTGATCCGCTCCGTGAAACCGCGGCCGCAACGGAACCATGGGAAGTACGGTTCGCCGTAGCCGAGCGGGAACCAGCCGACACCAACGCTGAATCCGCCACCGAAAAAGCCCACGAAAGCAGGCCCGTAGATGGGAGCACCGTAGATCGGCCCAGGGCACCAGCCCCACCTGCTACCGATGTACGCCCAGCGTCCGTAGTGGTAGGGGGCAAAGCCCCAGGGTGAATAGTCCACCCAAGTCCACCCCCATGGGCCGACCCAATTCCAGTAGCCATAACTGTAAGGAGCCCAGCCCACGGCAACTTCGCGCGGGTACCAAACGTGGCCATACTCGGGCTCATCGCGCCACGAGCCGTAATCGTCGAGGTCGTCATAGCCGACCATGTCGCGAGAAACATAGCGCGCGGAAAGAGAGTTGTCTTCCTTGAGGTCGCGATCCTGTGCCCAGCGGTCGAGACCATCGGGACCCGGGGCGCGATCGATGTTGAATTCGATGTTGTCGTCCGTGCCGTTGAATTCGGCGCGCTCACCGGAATGAATTTCGTAAGTTTTGCCGCCAGCAGCAACTTCGCCTTCGCCGCGAATTACGGTGACGCGGGCTGATTGGCCAGTCTCATCAACGTCCACGCGAAATGCGCCAGCCTGCTTCACGGTGAAGGCCAGGTTGGGCGCGTCAACTTCGTACAAGTCTCCTTCGCGGAGTTCTCTCACGCGAAAATTAATGCTGCCCTCGGCGAGGCGCATCTGAATGATGTTTGCATCCAGGTTTAAGAAGGAAAGCGCGGTCATGCTGCCCACATGGATGCCAGCCTGGCCCGCCTGCAGTTCAGCGCGCGAATCCTTGTCCACCCAAAGTTTGTCTCCGATGGTCACGGGGCGGTTTTTGGCCGCGTTGCCCCATTCGCCTTCTCCGCCAGGCTGCATGGAAACTGTGCCGTCAAGGTAGCTGATGCGGGCAACGCGTGTCGGCGGATCTCTGTCTTCGTCCGCGCGCGCGTTCGGCGCAGCCAGGCAAGTAAGACCTGCCATACACAACAGGAGAGCAGCGTCTCGGAGGATCGCCGTCCAGTCGAAACCTTTCCTGCCGGTCCGTTTTGTTGCGCTCATGACGAATCTCCAATCCTCGGTCTGGACTCTAACCGTCTGCCGCCTGTTACATTAGGCGCTCCAGCCGAACGGAGCTATCCACTTATAGCTTCTATTGAGGTAGAACACCAGTATGGGAAAGAAGTTGCCCATAGGAACACTTTTAGATGGTTGAGGCGGTTTAGTAGCACTGTAACTGGTTTATCATGAACAACTTACACTAGATTTGTAGGTTCGGGGAGGCAGCCGCGGCCTAGCTGGGCCTGGCGCCTTCACCAATCTGATAGCCAACCCCGCGGATCGTTCGAATGAGGGGCCGGTCAAAACCGAAATCCACCTTGCGCCGAAGATAGTATGCGCATCAAATTCCTCCGAACAACGTAGATTTAGAAGGGGTAGGGCCAGCTTGGCGGGAGGATGATTGCGTGTCAAGACAATGAGCGGAAGCGATAGCGGAAAGGACACCGCCATGCCCCTCAAGATGTGCTTAAATAGGAGAATACCAGCCCACGGAGGATGTCGATGAATCGTCGTTTCGCTTCAATTGCTGTGTGTTTGCTTAGTACAGGACTGTTTGCGGCCGGTTGCGGAAAATCAGCGGACCAGGCATCCGGCCCGGATGCAAACTCGTCCCCATCGGTGGCGGAGTCGGCGAAAACCGCCGTCAAGAAAGCTCTCGAGCCAAAGCCATTGGTGGTTCCAGCGGATACCGTGTTGTCGGTCGTGTTGGATCAAACGATCAGTTCGAAGACCACTCATTCGGGGGAACGATTTTCGGCGACTGTAGAAGCGCCAGTCGAAGTCGACGGCAAGGTGGCCATCCCCAAAGGCGCGCGCGCAGAGGGAATCGTGAAGGAAGCGAAAGCTGCCGGACGCTTTAAGGGTGGCGCGGTCCTGGCTCTCGCGCTGACGAGTGTCACTATAAATGGTAAAGACTACGAGATTGAAACTTCCGCACCCACGATGGCCAGCAAAGGTAAAGGCAAGCGCACGGCAGCCATGGTTGGCGGTGGCGCAGGCGGTGGAGCGCTGATCGGCGGACTGGCCGGCGGCGGAAAGGGTGCCGTCATCGGAGGTTTGATAGGCGCCGCAGCGGGCACCGGTGGTGCGGGATTGACAGGCAATCGCGACATTACCCTTCCCGCGGAGACGGCGCTGAATTTCAAGCTGCTTCAGCCGGTGGACATCAAGCAGAAATAGCGACAAGTTCTACCTTAAGAGCCCGGCGGGATCCAGAAGGATTCCGCCGGGCTTTTTTTTCTAGGCCATCACTCGTAAGCACAAAGGTAGAACAAATTCCCGCGTGATGCTTAGATTTGCTCCTCATCGCAGCAAACAGACCGCGTAACTTACGATTCCGCCATCCGTAATACAATTGCGCGGCGCAGACCATGCCAATCTCCCCCATCTTGATTCAAGCCGAAACAGTCTCCCGGGAATACCGGCTGGGCGAGACCCTCATTCGTGCCCTCAACGAAGTCTCTCTCATGGTACGACGGGGCGAGTTCCTCGCGTTGCTGGGAAGCTCCGGGTCCGGTAAGTCCACGCTGCTGAGTTTGCTGGCGGGCCTGGATCGCCCCACGTCTGGCGCAATTCGCGTGCAGGATCGCAATCTGTCTGAATTGGATGCGGAAGAACTCGCACGATATCGCCGAGAAACAGTCGGGATGGTGTTTCAATCGTTTAATCTACTGCCACGCATGACGCTCGAAGAAAATGTCGAGTTGCCGTTGCGGCTTGCGGAAGTGGATCGTAATGAGCGCGAGTCCCGTGTGAGTGAGGCACTCGAACGAGTAGGGCTGGGTCCGCGCAAGCAGCATCGGCCCAGCGAACTCTCCGGCGGGGAGCAACAGCGCGGTGCGCTGGCGCGCGCGCTCGTGAATCGCCCAACGATCTTGTTCGCGGACGAGCCGACAGGAAATTTGGACAGTGTCAACGGTGAACAGATCCTCTTGCTGATGCGGGAATTTCAAAACTCGCTTGGGATGACCATCATCATGGTGACCCACGAAAGGCCTCTGGCCGAGAAGTATGCCAATCGCATTGCAATGCTTTCCGATGGCCGGCTCGTCAGCGAGGGGGAGCCGAAGTGAAAACGCGCGACCTGACCGAGCTGGCCGTGCGCAATCTGCGCGAGGCGGTGCTCCGCAATTCCCTGACGACCCTGGGCGTCGCGGTTGGGGTGGCATCCCTGGTGGCGATGCTTTCCCTTGGAGTTGGTTTGCAGACGCTCGCTTCACAGCGGCTCACTCGCTCCGGGCTATTTGACGCCGTATTTGTTACCTCGCAGCGCGATTTTCGAGCTGCACGGCGACCCCGGAGCGAAAATTCCACGCCCAAGAAAGAAGCTCGCGTTTTGGATGAAGATGCGCGGCAGCAATTGGCGAAGCTCGCGAACGTTACAGAAGTGTATCCGCAGGTTCGCTTCATCACCGAAGTGCGCTACGGCGGCAAGTCGCCGACGACTTCCGTGCTTGGGCTGCCCGACTCTTCCAAAGGCAGCGGGGCGTTCGAAGGGATGACAGGTTCCTATTTTTCTTCCCCGACGGCGGATGAGGCGATATTGCAAGCGGAGTTCGCAAAGGAATTGACGGATCAGCCGGCGACGCTGGTCGGAAAAGAACTGGCCCTACGTTACGCGGAGCGTGCCGCGCTCTCGAAAGAGAGTGGCGGGAACGGCTCATTTCTGGAAGGCATGATGGGTGCGGCCATACCGGGTGGAATCTCGATCGTCCCGCGGGAGAAAACCTTACGCATCGTGGGCGTCATCGAGTCGGACCCATCCGCGGGCTTCGGAGGGTTCGGAGGTGCGCGAGTATTTCTGCCGCTCGAGACGGCGGAGCACCTGCACGTCGCGCAGCCCGATGACTTGCAGACTTTTCTGAGCGGCGATCCGGCAAAACCGTCTTACATGGCGCTGACCGTTCGCGTCCGTTCGCCAAAAGACGTTCTGCGAGTGGAGGCGGCCATCAAGCAGTTGGGGTTTTCGACTTTTTCCCTATTGGACGCGACCAAGAGCCTGCGGCTGGTGTTTACGGTCTTCGACTTGTTTCTCGGACTATTTGGGAGCCTGGCGCTCACGGTGGCCTCGCTCGGCATCATCAACACGCTGGTGATGTCCATCCTCGAGAGGCGCCGCGAGATCGGCATCCTAAAAGCGCTGGGCGCAACGGATCGAGACGTTCGCAGCCTTTTCTTCGCGGAAGCGGGCGCGATGGGACTCTTCGGCGGAAGCTTTGGAGTGGCGCTGGGCTGGTTGATCGGAAAAGCGTTGACCTGGGGAACAACGATTTACCTTCACCGGCAGGACTTGCCAGGCGTGAGAATTTCCTATGTTCCCTGGTGGCTGGCGCTCGGCGCAATCGGATTTGCGATGGTGGTAAGCCTGATCGCGGGGCTCTATCCGGCAGCGCGCGCAGCTCGCCTCAATCCCGTCGAAGCCCTTCGCTACGAGTAAATCATGGTCCCCAGGGGCCCACAACGAAGGATGAAAATGGGCTCGAGATGGCGTAGCGTTTGTGCAGCCGCGTTGGCGACAGAGGTCGACCTACTCTGGCGCTCAGAGAGCCCGCTTACGAGTATGGCTGGGACGCTGGGAAGCACAACGAATTGTAGCCTCCAGAAGTTGTGGAGAGCACGCGTAGGAGATTTTCGCTTTTTTCGAAGCGTCCAACGCCGCGCGGTGGAAAGGAGTCGCGCGATGGAAGTTGTCTATCCGTGCTGTTGCGGTTTGGACGTACATAAGAAGAGTATTACCGCCTGTGTGTTGTGGGCGGAGGCCAGGGGGAAGAGCCGTAAAGAGAAGAAGCGCTTCGCGACTTTCACTCACGATCTGCTGCAGTTGGCTGATTGGCTCGCGCAGTGCGGCGTAACGCATGTGGCCATGGAGTCCACCGGGGTGTACTGGAAGCCGGTGTGGAACATTCTTGCGGAGCAGTTCGAGGTGTTGCTGGTGAATGCACAGCACATCAAAGCTGTGCCCGGCCGCAAGACGGACCAGAAAGATAGCGAGTGGATCGCGGATTTGCTGCAGCACGGATTGCTCCGCGGGAGTTTCGTGCCTCCACGACCCACCCGTGAACTTCGCGACATCACGCGGTATCGCGTGAGCTTGGTACAGGAGATCAACCGGATTGCAAATCGAATTCAGAAGGTGCTGGAGGATGCCAACATTAAGTTGGCATCGGTAGCGACCGATGCTTTGGGTGCTTCAGGGAGAGCGATCTTGGAGGCGATGCTCGCTGGGGAGCAAGACGCTGCCCGGCTGGCGGAGATGTCCAAAGGGTTGCTGCGGAACAAGATCCCGGAACTGCAGCTGGCGCTCGAAGGTCGTATGACCGAGCATCATCGATTTTTGCTGCGACAGCTTTACGATCATCTGCGCTTCACGGAATCGAAACTGCGTGAGATCGAGCAGGAGATCGAAAAGCGCATGCGCCCTTTTGAGGATAAGGTCACTCGGCTATGCACCATTCCGGGAGTCGAGCGGGTGACCGCCTGGGGATTGCTGGCGGAGATCGGATTGGACATGAACCAGTTTCCGTCTTCCGGGCACTTAGCTTCTTGGGCTTGTTTGTGTCCCGGGAGTTTTGAGAGCGCCGGGAAACGGCTGAGTGGCAAGATGCGCAAGGGCAATGTCTCGCTCCGACGTTGTTTGTCGCAGGCGGCCTGGGCCATCTCGATGATGAAGAACAACTACCTCTCGGCGCTGTATCGGCGCATTGCTGCTCGGCGGGGAGCTAAGCGCGCGGTCATGGCGGTAGCACACGCGCTGCTGGAGATTGCCTATCACATGCTGAAGCGTAAGGAAGACTACCGGGAACTCGGTGCGGACCACTTTGACCGGATCGACGTGAACCGCATCCGCCGATCCTTGGTCAGGCGGCTGGAACGCCTGGGCCACAAAGTGACCTTGGAGCCACTCGCTCAGATCGCCTGAAGGTATTTTCGTAGGAGTAACCCCCACGTCTCCT
>Ga0209588_1000426_pt1 | contig 10922 bp, 14 predicted proteins | sample Rivendell_Oct201_10_FD_188351 | JGI IMG/M metagenome (GOLD analysis project Ga0209588, IMG submission 188351) | Vadose zone soil microbial communities from the Eel River Critical Zone Observatory, Northern California, USA -... | ecosystem: Host-associated > Plants > Roots > Rhizosphere > Soil ...
GCGGCCGGCCTTGGCGTTTTCGCCTGGGCGCTCGCAACCGAACCTTGGCAGCTCTACTCGGCCGCGCTGCTCAGCGGGGCTGGTTGGGCGCTCACATCAGGGGCGGCGATAAATGCCATGGTTGCGCCGTGGTTTAATCACCGGCGCCCAGCGGCGGGGCATGGTCGACGTTTGGTGTCTTTTGCAATGGAACCTAGTACCCGGAATCAAAGCTGAGTGATACGGCGGCCTTTGAATCGGCGTTGACGGACCTTTTTCTTGGTCCAGACGAAGAGCTGAGCTTTGTCGTTGTAGCTTTGATGTAGGCATTGATGTGCTGCTCGAGCTGTTTGAGGCTTGTGAAGGAAGCGCCGCTGAGCGACTGCCCCTGCAAGATCGAGAACCAAACCTCGACCTGATTGAGCCAGGACGCGCTTGTCGGCGTGAAATGAAATTGCACATTGGGGTGGGCCTTGAGCCAGTGCTCGTTCTTCTTATGGGTGTTGAGATTGTCGAGGATGACGTGAAGCTGGCGGTCCGGAAAAGCCGAGGTGACGCTGTCCATGAAGTCGAGGAACTCGACACGACGCCGCCGTTTTGAATGCGTCGCGATGATCTTTCCGGTGGCAACCTCGAGTGCCGCAAACAGCGTTGTCGTGCCATGCCGCTTGTAGTCGTGGCTCTGACCGGTCAAGGCGCGGCCATTGGGCAACTTCAGATAGCCCTGCGCTCGCTCCAAAGCCTGGATCGAAGGCTTTTCGTCCACGCATAGCACAATGGCCTTCGCGGGCGGGGCGACGTAGAGGCCGACAACATCGGCGGCTTTAGCCGTAAAGTTCGGGTCATTGCTCTCGCACCAGGACTTGCGAACCACAAGGTCGATCTTGTGGTTGCGCAGGAACCGCCAGACATACTGGACGTCAACATCGCCCAGCGCCTCGGCCAGCAGCGGCCCGGTCCAGCGCGCAAACCCTTCCGGTGCCGGCTTGTCCAGTAGCCGCAGAATCCGCTTGTCGGTGGCCTTCGTATAGATCGGCTGCTTGCCAGGCCGCGGCTTGTCTTGCAACCCTTCAAGGCGATGGTCGGCATAGCGATGCCGCCAAAGGCTGACAATCCGCGGCTGGACCCCAACCTCCTTGGCAATCGACCGGGTGCTGCGCCCGGCTGCCGCCAACAGAACGATCCGAGCCCGCTTCAAATTGCGCTGCATTGTCACCGGCGAGCGGCAACATGCCTCAAGCACCTTGCGATCTTTCTTCGAAAGGTGGACTTCTCTTGCTTCGGGTATCATCCCGATGTTGAATCACGACTCACGCTTTATGAAAAGTGGGTACTAGCCGTAAACGCCTTCGCCTATCTTCTGTTGGAAATTCTGACCGAACCGAACGACGTGTATTCAACTAAATACAACGCGATGTTCAAGGCGATGGATCACCATGTTGTTTACGGCAGGTTGCTGACGAAGTTTCCGAAAGGCGACATCACCGCACAACAGGAGGCATTACAAAAATTGGCCGACCAGCTTACCTTGATGGGGGACTCTATTAATGGATCGAAGGATGCGTAAATTCTTGATGCCAAGATCATCAGAAAGTGCGGAGACGTCCCCGACGACGTGAGCGCGGTTGTGACGCTTCGACTTCGCCGTGCTTTGATTCCACGAAAAATGCGGGCTCTAACAGCTTGCTTGATGAACATGCCACCGTCGATCTCACCGACGATGAGACCAGAGCCGCCAAGATAATCTACGCGACACCATTGATGCAATTCCGACGTCGCTAATCAAAGAGACGGAGGAGCTTCGCAACGCTTGGCCGGAATTATTCGACAAGACTTTAGTGCATGGGGTGCAGGTCGTCGGCTTCAGATTTTTTCCAACCAGCGCGAGAGAATTTATTGAAGTGCTGAATCGAACTGTGCAGCGGGATGCCCGTGCTTGTAATCAAACTCACGCAAGAGCCCGAGATCACGCCTTACGCTTGGGTCCATCCCGACGATGATGATCGGCGATGATGGTGCAGATGCGACTCCCCCAAATGTCTAGGCTTCGACTTAATTGCGCTCAGTCCATTTGCGCCACTGCGTCGGCTGAATGTCCACGTGCTTTTTGTCTGAAGCATCGGCCCATTCAGCTCCCTCTTTGTGACAGGGGAACATGAGCGCGTGGACAATCCCATCATAGTCCAAAACGCAGACTTCGAGGTCTCTGTCAGACGGTGCAATTGAAACGGGTAACCATTCTGCGGGCAATGAATGCATGACGTACCCTCCGATGAAAAAAAAGGTTTCGATTTTGAGGATAGCTGGCGTCTGTTTCGGCACGACTTCGCGGGCAAGGGAAAATGGTTTCGCTCACAGACTTTCCTCGTTCCTCGTTTCCCCGCCACACGCCAACATCGTGCGTACCGCATCGATAAATAGGTCGGATGCCAGATAGCAAATATGAACGGGTTCACATCGCAGCCCTGAAATGCAGGTCATGCAAGAGGCGCGATACGCAGCGCCGGTCCGCATGATGAAGCTCACCCAGGAACGCGAGGTCACGCCTTATGTTTGGGTGCATCCGGACGAGAACCGATGCGGCCTATTACCTAATGCCCGTTAGCTAATTGACCGGCTATTTGCTGTGCCCTCTGCAATGACCTTCCACCGTCACGTATCCGCGGGCGCGAAGTCGTTCAGCCGCCAACAAATCCAAAAAATCGTTCTGTCGCATAATCATAATGACTCTTTCGCAAAGAGACCGAATAACCTGCGGACATGAAGCGGGGGCGCTTGCAATGGAAAATGTTCGACACTACCGCGCCATGGGTTCTCTGTGCCGTCAGTTGGCGGTGTTCGACCCCATCCATAGTTGGAAATATTTAATCGAAGCGCAGAAGTGGGAGCATCGCGCCGAAGCTGAAATTGTTTCCCACTTCAAGGAATGCAACATCGCTGGCTCAAGTGACCTAGCCAGATCCGCCACAACTCCCGGCGCGAATGACACGCGATTGACGACGAGTGCGGAAGCATCGAACGCTGAAGCATCGAGACCCTGCAGTCGAGGGTGATTTCTGTACTCGAACGGACGGGCCGCCCTATCAGCCATGATGTAACCAGGACGGCCCCACGTCGGCGCCGCGGTGATCGCACACGGTGCAGAGCACGCGGGGTTGCAGATCTCCATAGGTCAGGCGTCGGGAAAACTGCTGACGTCCAAATCGGAGTTGTGGGCGCAATCCGGATTGCCGCAAACGACAAACACATGCTTTCGACCGTGGCTTCGCATGTTGCCCAGCGGCACGGGCTTGTCGTGAAGTATGAGGATCGTACAGGCCACCCCATTGAAAGCGGGCGAGCGGGAAAAAAATCCCGTAGTTCTACGGTTGCGCTCCGTTGAACCTTGGCATGGCCTGTGCCGACAAAACAACGTCGGGGAATTTGAGGGCTCGGCATCTAATCCAGCGCCGTCCAGCGATTATACTCCGCTGGGCGGCGTTGGCGTTTGGACCGGTGCTCGTCATAGGCGCCAGCGTGTCCGATCGGGAATGTAATTTCCTTTGGAAGCGCCTTTGCTGGCTCAAAACCTAAGAACAACGCGAGCATGCTAGAATCGAGTCTAGCGTACAGCGTGCGAGGTATCTTGCGGTCGGCGATTAGCATCATTTCTTTGGGCCCGCCCAGCGACATGAATGTTCTTTCGAACATGTCGAACTGGTGTCCCCAATTATCGTCCGGCGCTCGTTCGTACCAGCCGTACATCAGGTCATTTTCCCTTTGCCTTCAGGGCAACCTCGATCGCTTTCCAGTCTTCTTTGTTGCAGGTTTTCGGGATGCAGACTTTGATCCGATGAGGCGCTGGCCCGTGGCGGCACGAATGTGCCACTGCGCCACTGACAGCGCCATCGCACATCACATAACCGAACAAAGCGTCATGAGACGTTTCCCGCCCGACGCCGTCGCTCACGCGGCCCCGATGAAATCCGTCAATGTCTGAAAAGCGATAGACCGCAGTCTGCCCGCCGCTCGGATGGCGTCTTACGCAAACTGCTAAATCGCTTTCAGATTTTGGCTCGCTTTGGACCATTTCTTCACCTTCAGCCCGAGCTCGACCAGGCGGCGGATGGCTTCGGCCAATGAGGCAGCAGCCTGAGGGCGCGCGCAAGAACGAATTTCCCATGTGGGGAAATTGATTCATTGAAAATTCAGCAAATCAGGCCAGTCACAACCTCGAGATTTGGATTAATTTTTCGAGCTCATGGCGACCGTCCGCGTGAGCTTCCTGCTCGGTGGCGAACGATTCCATGGAAGACTGAACAGGTGTTCCGTTCTCTCTGATGTCCCAGCGAAAGCGACCCGCGTGAATCGTGCAGGGCCGGGTTACAAGGTCATAAGGTTGCGGCGACTGAGCCATACCCGACAATATCGCACGGACCAGGCAGTATTTCTACGTCGCCCCGCCGGGGTCAGTCATTTCCCCTTCGCCTTCGGCCCGTCTTGGCGGCGGATGGCCTCTGATGGAGAGTCGGGTTGTCCAGCTGCTTTTCCGCCCATTTAACGATCGCCGCACGCGTAGCGGGATCAGCTCGGAATCCCTCCTTGGCAGTTACGCCGGTCGCGGGTCGCCCCGGACTACAGAAGTCATGAAGCGCCAGCGCCGATCGATCCTACCGGACGGCGGCGCTTGATTCCGAGTGGCTGACCGCCGCGCCCTCAGAACGCGCGTTTGTTCGCACTTTCAAATACCAGCGCCGATCGCGGCGCGCATACAGCGAACACGGGTCCCATTCCCTGGCCAGGCGCACGCCATCGGGCGTCAGCGATGACAAGCCGGCTTCGCGGAATGCGAGGCCGGCGCTTACCAGCTCGCAACGGCCAGCCTTACTCGTGATGTTGTCGTCCGACGTTGGGCCCTCGACGAACAACTGACCGAGGACGCTGACGGCGCAGGGCGACAGCTCAAGCTTGCTCGCGATCATTGGGTGCCTGTCGCGCATTGTTGCCGCGCCTTTCCGGAAGAGGTGATCGGTCGGCATCATACCGATTCGTCTACACCCAAAAAAACCGGAGAAGTACGGTGTCAGTACTCGGGACGGTGAACCGCAGTTGATTTTCCGCCGGTGTTGAAATCTGATCACACCATGCGGTTGTGCAGGGTCGGCCTCGCTTCAATGCCGGGCGGCCCGATTCATTTGAGCGGGGCCGCCTTCACCTGACAGCCGGCAAAATCCAGACTCACCAACGGGGTTTCCCAGGCCCGGCAATCAACAAGGGGCGCGGGCTCAGCTCGCGTACCCCAACCGATCGAGCGCGTTATCTTGGTGACCGTCGCCCTTCGTGGCCAGTCGCTTCGCAAGAGATGCAATTGTGACCTTGAGATTGTCGCGCCGCGTCGCCAGCGCTATTGCCAAGACCGGATACGCGGCGTCGGATCGATCGAAAATCCCCGACCGCTCCTCTTCGGCGGCAATGTCGCACTCGACTAACTGCATAGTGCGATCGAGATCATCCATCAGTGTCCTGATTGTTGAATCTCGTAGAGTGGTTGTCGAAATCCCGAAATGACGGTGCATGTTCATTCTCGTGCTCCAAAATGAACCGAATTGGCACACCCTGGATCGTTTACCGGTGCCCTATGCCATCGATCGCAAGAAGCTTGCCAACATTGGCGCACGACTCAGAAGACCATTTCCCGGGCTTGGGAGAGCCACCGGTAAGCCCACGCCCGGCACGCGGTGTTGGACGAGTCCCGGGGCTTGCTGGCGGGCAGGATAATCCACTGGAAAACGGACTATCAGCAGCACATATTCGCAGGATGGCACGAGAGAAATACGAATCCCTGCTGAGATGCCCCATATGCGAGCGAACCGGTCTTGCCGATATGTCAGACGACAAATCTTCCAAGATTGGCGATTACGATACGAGGATCGAGGCCGTCACCCAAGGGTTTGAGATCAAGGGTAAGGACGTGATCTGTTCCGGGTGTCAGGTGTCCGCACTATGAGCCATCCCAAACGCCCTAGGGACCCGAACCAGCTCGCCAAGTCGATCATCGGTATTGCGGCGTTCAGCAGCGTGGATTCCGCGTGCCGACGGCGCCGGTGGAGGGAATTGGTTTGGCTGGTGGTGTTTGTGTTCCTGTTCGGCGCGGCGCTACTGGCCAACGTGAGTGACAGGCCGCTGGCTGAGCACCGCGGCATGTGGGTAACCCAGGCGTTGCGGTAGACATGGTCTTGCCAAGCGCTCTTTCCGCAGGCGCTCAAGGTTTCCAAGCAGGGCCCGCTGAGCCTCTTCGTGATCGGTGATCGCTTCTTTTGCTTCGCGGCTTCTCAGAGTTTTCCGCTTAGCTTCAATTGGCGGTCTTGTTGGGCTATCGTATTAATTGAGGGTTGGTCTAACCCTGGGGCCTGGACGATCCTTGATGCACGGGGTCGCTCCCCAATGTGCGGTCGAGTAGCCGGCCCATTGTTAGGCCGAAGGAGCCGGGGTCGCTCCCCCGGCTACCTGTTGTGCGGAAGCGATCCGCGGTCACCGGCACCCTCGTAGGTGTCCGACTCCAGGCTGATCAGATCAAAGCCATCGACGCGTGGGTCGTGAAACAAAACCCGCCCGTCACCCGCCCTGAAGCAATCGCCACAGGCGCAAAACGCGGATCACCGTCTCTTGCCCTCGATGCGGCATTGGTGCACACTTCGTAAATCCTGATCATGTCGAGGCTCCCGCCGCGGTGCCGTCGCGCCGAGGCGAATAGCCCAACGCTGGAGTTGACCAGCGGGACGGACGGGCCATGGTTCGATCTCGTGATCACGCAGTGGTATCCGACAGATGGCCGTATCGGCGCGCCCTGACGGCGATCGCTGCCCTTGGCTTGGTCGCTGCAGTCGGTAGCCTTTGCTTTTTCACCGTTGACAGCGCGGACTACGCGATCGTCACGGATTTCGGCAAGCCGACACAGGTGATCACTGCGCCGGGGCTGGGGTTCAAGCATCCCTTGCAGAGCGTCCGGACGTTCGACCATCGCCTGTTCGTCTACGCTGCGCCGCCGAGCGAATTCCTGACCCTTGAGAAAACGCCAGTCGTAGCATCCGGCACGATCTTGTGGCGGGTGGCCGATCCAAAGCGGTATTTTGAAACCGTCGTCGATAGAAGGAGCGCCGAATCGAGACTCGGCGACATCCTGTCCGCAGAGTTGGGGGCCACTATCGGGAGCAATCGTTTGGTTACGTTTGTCTCGATGGATGCCGCAGCCTACCGAGCGGATGCCATCGTCGCCGAGATTGCTCGTCGGTGTGACGCCGTGGCGCTGCGGGACTACGGCATCGCAGTCCTCGACGTCCAGCTGCGCGGCTTCGATTTTCCTAAGCAGAACCGGCCTCGCCTCTACGCCAGAATGAAATCCGAACGCGGCCGCATCAGCATGCTGTATCGCTCGGAGGGCGAGGAGGAGGGGCTGAAGGTGCGAGCCGCGGCGGAGGAGCAGAAGGCGCGGATACTCGCAAGGGCGATCGAGTTCTCGCAACAGCGCCGCGGCGAGGGGGACGGGGAGGCGGCGCGCATCTATGCGAACGCGCTGAGCCAGGCGCCCGAATTCTACGCGTTCCTGCGAGCCATGGAGGCGTCGCGGAACTTCGCGCGGAAGAGCACGACCATGGTGCTGCCGGTGGATTCCCCGCTGTTCGGCGTGCTCTTGGACAGCAACTATTTCAACAACGGCGCTCCCGGGAGCGATGGCGTCCGCGGGGAGTCGCCGAGAAAGTAGATGGGATTCCAGAGGAGGGGACCAAACATGAGATAGCCCGACAGGATGCAAGGGATCGCGTGAGAGTGCATACGAAATGCAACCAAAAGATCCGAGGGAGGTAACGAATATGCCTGAGACTTATCGAGCACCGAGAGAGACGTTGCGGCTGCTGCCGGCCGCGTTGCTGTTGTCGATCGCCGGGCTTTCGCTCGCCCGGCCGGCCATGGCGGCCGAAGTGAGGTACGATCCAGGCGACAAGGTTTATTTCACTTACTGCCATTCCCATCCCCCGGCCATGCGCATCAACCCCGGGGACTCGGTGATCACGAACACGCGTGACGCCTCCAACGACGCGTTCTCCATCTCCGACAAGACGGTCACGCCAAAGTTGGACCTCACCAAGGTCAATCCGCAGACTGGTCCGTTTTACGTCGAAGGCGCCGAGCCCGGTGACACGCTGGAGGTCCATATCGACAGCATCGAGCTCAACCGCGATTGGGGATGGGGTGCTTCAATTCCCTACTTCGGGCTGCTTGCGCCGGAGTACAAGACCATGATGGTGACGCAACCTGTCCCCGACCGTCTGTTCATCTGGCGTCTCGACAAGAACCGCAAAGTCGCCACTCTTGACATGCCTAACAGCAAAATCGGCAAAGTCGAGGTTCCGATCAGGCCGTTCTTTGGCACTATCGGCACGGCTCCGGCAGGGAAGGAGTGCCTCAGCTCGCTGTTTCCCGGGTCCCACGGCGCGAATATGGACTTCAACGAGGTCGTCGCAGGAGTCACCATGCAATTCCCGGTGTTCGAACCGGGGGCATTGTTCATGCTGGGCGACGGACATTCCAGCCAGGGCGATGGAGAGATCGACGGTGCTGCGATCGAGACGCCGTTCACCGTCAAGTTCACCGTGAACCTGATCAAGGGCAAGAAAATCAACTGGCCGCGCCTGATCAATGACAATGAGATCATGTCGATCGGCAGCACGCGGCCTCTGATCGACGCCCTGCGGATCGCTTGCGCGGACATGGTCGACTGGCTGATCAGCGACTATGGCTTCGAGCGGTACGAGGCTGTTCAATTGCTTGGTCAGACGGCGCACCTTTATATCGCCAACGTTGTCGACCCGCAGTTCTCCGTGGCCTGCGCATTGAACAAGAAATATCTGCCGCGGTAACGCACGCGCGTCGCCGGCGGCGTCTGCGCAAGGCGTCGCCGCGGCGCTAGTGCGGCGGATTTTGCAGTTCCTATCAGTTGTGCAGCAAGCTCGTGTAGGAACTCCAGCAGCACTAGAATCATGAAGTTGCTAGTGCCCCTTTGATTCCGAAGTTCGCATGAGAGTGCGCCGCGATGTGATGCGAACTTCGGAATCGGGCACTAGGTGGTCGGGACCGGGCCATCGGGCCCAGGCAGCCCCGAAAAGGGGACCATGATGGTCAGCTTTCTGTTCGGTGTGCTTCGGCAAACCTGGGAAATCCTGGAAGAGGCTTCGGTCTTCCTCCTCTTCGGCTTCCTGCTCGCCGGGATGCTCGGGATCCTCGTGCCGGGCCGGCTGCTGACCCGGCTGGTCGGGACTGGAAAGATCAAGTCCGTACTCTGGGGATCGGTCGTCGGCGCGCCCATACCCTTGTGCTCCTGCGGCGTCCTGCCAACAGCGCTCGGGCTGCGCAAGCAGGGAGCGACGCCTGGCGCCACCGTCGCGTTCCTCGTCGCGACGCCGGAAACCGGAGTCGACAGCATCAGCCTGACCTACGCGCTGACCGACCCGGTCATGACCGTGTTCCGCCCCATCGCCGGGGTGACAACGGCGATTGCCGCCGGGCTCGCCACGAATCTGTTCGGCGCCCCGCGCTCGAAAGCGACCGAGCGCCCGCTGAGGGCCGCCAAGACCCCGGCCGCAGGCGACGAGCGATGTCAGCACGCGGGCGACCCCGGAGGACACGATCACGCGCACAGGCACGATCACCACGACGACCATGTCCAGGGGGCGAATTCGCTGCCGGACCGTGGCGCCAGCGGGACCGTAGTTGAGACGACAAGGCACATCATCCGTTACGGCTTCGTCGAGTTGCTCGACGACGTGAGCTGGTGGCTCGTTCTGGGTATCGTTCTGTCCGCTGTCGCCGTCGTCGCAATTCCAGCGCAGCTGTTTGACGGGATGTGGGGCGGCGGAATCGCCTCGATGGTGCTGATGCTCGTCCTGAGCATCCCTCTTTACACTTGCGCTTCCTGCTCGACGCCCATGGCGGCCGCGCTGGCTCTCAAAGGCTTGAGCCCGGGCGCCGTTCTCGTTTTCCTTCTCGCCGGGCCGGCCACGAACATCGGCAGCCTCGTCGTGCTGCTGAAGGTCCTGGGCCGCCACGCAGTGGCTGCCTATCTGGTCGCGGTCGTCATCATGACGCTCGCTGCGGGTTTCGCCCTCAATGCAATTTACCACGCCTGGGGGCTCGACCCACGTGCGACATTCGGGACGGCCGCCGGATTCGTGCCGGACCTCGTCAAGGAAGCTGGCGCCGTGCTGCTCACCGGCCTGCTGATCCTCAGCATGCGCCGGACGCACGTTCCAAACGAATGGGTCTGGCTCCGCGACCGAGCCGCGCAGCTGACTGGAATCGCCGTTAGCCCGCGCGGTCTGGGGTTCGCAGCCGCCGCCGGCGCGGCGATCCTCTGGCTCGGGAGCGGCCTCTTCACAGTCGGGCCCGGCGAGGTCGGCATGAGACTGCGGTTCGGCCGGATCCTGGCATCGGATATCGAGCCTGGGCTGCACTTCAGATGGCCCTGGCCGTTCGAGAACCACCGTCTGATTGCGCAGAATCTGGCGCAGCGGCTCGAGTTCGGACTTCCACCGGAGCTGTCCCGGGAGGAGGCGACGCGCGCGCAGCTTCGCAGCCGGCCGGCCTTTGGATCGATTCCCTTGCCGCAGCAGGCGGCGAGCGGGGTATGGTTCCAGAAGGAGACGACGCCCGGCGACTCCTTCCTGCTCACCGGCGACGGCAACCTCATAGACCTGAGGTCCACGGCCCAGTACCGGGTCAAGGATGCGCTGGCCTTCGCCTACCATCTCGCCGAACCGGAGCCACTCGTGCGCAGCACGATTCTGGCAGCGCTGCGGAGTGCGGTCGCGACCCGCGCCATCGATGCGGTCTACACCACAGCGCGCGAGGAGATCGAACGCGAGACGCGTGAGGCCGCCCAGTCGATGCTGGACCGCTACCAGGCCGGA
>Ga0209588_1000432_pt1 | contig 10805 bp, 8 predicted proteins | sample Rivendell_Oct201_10_FD_188351 | JGI IMG/M metagenome (GOLD analysis project Ga0209588, IMG submission 188351) | Vadose zone soil microbial communities from the Eel River Critical Zone Observatory, Northern California, USA -... | ecosystem: Host-associated > Plants > Roots > Rhizosphere > Soil ...
CGGGCCGCTGCCGGGCCCATTCTTCGTGCCGGGGTCGTAACCCTTCTTCGGCCCGGGGTCATAACCCTTCTTCGGCGGATCTTTGGCGCCGGAACCCCCCGCGACGGTGCGCTTGAACCGAGCCGGCAACACGCTCCCCCACCCGACGACGAAGCTCTGTTGAATGATACTGACGCAGTTTCCGATAAACCAGTAAAGGCCCAGGCCCGCCGGAACGCTCATCGCGAAGTAGCCGATCATCAATGGCGAGAGCCACACCATCGTGCGCTGCATCTGCTGAGCCTGAAGCTCCTGCTCGGACGCAGCCGGATTCGGCGGCATCTGCAGCATGCGCGACTGGATCAGCGTGGTGAGCGCCGCCAGCAGCGGGAAGATGAGGTACTCGGGCGAGGGGATCGGCAGGCCGGCAAAAATCGGGTGGTGGTTGGGGTTTTCGTTCAGGTTCGGAACAAAGAGGAAGTGCGCCGCGATGTGGTGGCTCCTCGCGAAGTCGGTGAGCACGTAATAGAGAGCGGTCAGGATCGGGATCTGGACGACCAGGGGCAGGCACCCGATCATTCCGCTGAGCGGGTTGACACCGTGCTCCTGGTAGAGCTTCATCGTCTCGGTGTTCACCTTCTCGCGGTCGTTCTTGTACTTCTTGCGGATTTCCGCGATCTGAGGGGCCAGCTTTCGCTGCTCGACCATAGATTTGCGCGACGTCACCAGCTGGAACTGCTGCAGCGGCGCCAGCAGCAGCCGGATGATGATCGTCAGGACGATGATCGCCACCCCGTAGGAGCCGATGGTCTCGATGATGGGCAGGCCCTGCAGGTGCGTGTAGATGTTGAGCAGCAGCCACGCGAGCGGATGCTTGATCGCCAACTCCCACAACCTGACGACAGGTAAGAAGACGTCGAAGAAGTTACCCACCAGGTCCGATCTCTCTCCTAAAGGTGCTGTTCAGTGTCAGGCCGGGCGCGCGCAGGGCCAATCTCGGGTACCGGATCGTAGCCGCCCTTGGCAAACGGATGGCACCGCGCGATCCGGGCCGCGCCCATCCATCCGCCCTTCAGCCAGCCATACCGTTCGACCGCTTCGTAGGTGTAGTGGGAACAGGACGGGTAGTAGCGGCAGGACGGAGGGAGAATTTTCGAGAACGACATCTGGTAGCCACGAATCAGGGTCAGGAAGAGCCTGGTCATGAGCTCAGCTTCGCGAGCCTGAGCGCCGCTTGCTCCGCCTCGGCGACGAGGTCGGCGAAGGCGACTTCGAGCGCGGCGGGACGGGCGATCAGGACCACGTCATAACGTATTCCCACGCCGGCGAGCGGCGAATCACTGCCGAGCAAGGTCACGCGGGCCAGCTCACGCAGCCGGCGGCGGGCTCGATTCCTGTCGACCGAGCGCTTGAGCGCTCGGCTGGCCGTGACGCCGACTCGGCTGTGGTCGAGCTGGCTAGGCACCGCGAACGCGACGATGGCCTTGCCGCTGTAGAACCGCTTGCCCCTGATCGCGGCCTGGAATTCCCCCTGCCGGCGCAGGCGCATGCGCCGCTCCACCGGCGGTCAGCTGGACAGCCGCTGGCGGCCCTTGCGCCGGCGGTTCTGCACCACACGCACTCCACCCCTGTCGCTCATTCGCTTCAGGAACCCGTGCACGCGTTTGCGATACCGCTTTTTGGGTTGAAAGGTTCGCTTGATGGAGTCCCCCTGGAGGAGTTCAAGAGCCGGTGAGAACCGCGGTAGTGTACAAGACGCAGGGCTCTTCGATCGTGATACCGCCTGTGTCACTTATCCGTCGCTCTGCATGCCTTGCGATACCCACAGGCCTTTGCTACACTCCCGCCCCGGAAGCAGCCGGGGTAGTGGCTAGGGTAGCGACCCAGTACGAATTGCACCAGACGCTTGGTTCAACCCTGCTCAAGACGTTCCAGTAACCATACAACACCGCTTCCATATTTCGGGATCGACCGGATAGTGGATTTCAATAGGTTGGGCAGCGCCAGCCTGTGGAAATCCGGTCCGCTCTTTTCCACAGGCCCCAAGGAGGCGGAGCTCTTGGTCAGGGAGCTTCCGGTTGAACCTGTGATCGCCGAGGCGCGATTTGCGGGTTCCCGTTTTAGCGATAAGGTAGGAATGTTGGAATGAGGAGTTGGCCCCAGGTTGTCCACAGCATTTGCAGAGCGGCTGGGCCAACCGTCCCCAGGGGCACGCGTCCTCATCAACAGCCCTAATCGCCCCTCCGGAACAAGGAGTGTGATGAGGTGAATCAGGACCAGATCTGGTCTCAGGTGCAGGAGGAGCTGCGTTTTCAGCTCGCCAAGCGCACTTATGACATGTGGCTGAAAAACACGTCGGTCATTTCAGCCGATGGCGCGACGTTCCGGATCGGAGTGCCCAGCAAGCTGGCCAAAGACTGGCTCGAGGACCGTTTCTCGGGACTGATCCAGGAAACGCTCCAGGCGGTGACCGGGTCAGAGGTGGACATCGATTTCGTCATCTCGCCGACAAGCCACCGGCCGGCGCTCTCCTCGGTGGACAGCGATTTCGACCAACCTCAAGAAAATAGACAAGACAACGGGCATGACAATGGGCAAAGCAACGGGCACGACAACGGAGTCGATGCTGCGGATGCCCCGGTCATCCCGCCGTCGGAGCTGAATGCCCGATTCCGGTTCTCCTCTTTCGTCGTCGGCCACAACTCGCAGTTCGCGCATGCCGCCGCCAAGGCTGTCGCCGAGGCTCCGGGCGACAGCTACAACCCACTCTTCCTCTATGGAGGCGTGGGTCTCGGCAAGACCCACCTCATGCACGCGATCGGCCACGAGGTCCACACGCGATTCCCCCGCAAGCGCGTCGTGTATCTCACGTCCGAACAGTTCACCAACGAGGTGATCAGCTCGATCGCCACCGCCCGGATGGGCGAGTTTCGTCACAAGTACCGCACGGTGGATGTGCTGCTCATCGACGACGTGCAGTTCCTGGCCGGCAAGGACAGGACCAAAGAGGAGTTTTTCCATACCTTCAACGCGCTGCACGAGATCAACAAGCAGATCGTCATCTCGTCCGACCGTCCGCCCAAAGAGATCCCCACTCTCGAGGACAGGCTTCGCTCGAGGTTTGAGTGGGGATTGATCGCAGACATTCAGTCGCCAGACTTTGAGACGCGCCTCGCCATCCTGCACTCGAAGCTGGGAGCGAACAGCGGACTGATCCCGGAGGAGGTGCTCAACTTCATCGCGCACAAGGTCCAGCGCAACATCCGCGAACTCGAGGGAGCGCTGACGAGAATCCAGGCCTTCGCCGCGGTTCATCAGCGCCAGATAGATGAAGAGGAAGCTGCGCGGCTGCTGGCCGACATCATCCCGGCGGGAACCCGCAGGCCGATCAACGTCGAACGGATTCAGGCGCTGGTCGCCGACTACTACAACGTCACTCTTGAAGACATGAAGGGAAAGCGCCGCGACAAGCACATCGTCTTTCCTCGCCAGGTCGCCATGTTCCTCGTCCGCGAAGAGACCCCTTCATCGCTGCCGGCGATCGGCAAGGCCTTCGGCGGACGGGACCACACCACCGCCCTCCATTCGATCGAGAAGATCGCCAATGAGCTGAAGGAAGACGAGCGGTTGAGGTACGAGGTCCAGTCGATTCGCGAGCGGCTTTACGTCCAGTGATGACGGTTTCCACAGTTTGTTCGTTCCGCCTTGGGATGTATGTCGGAGCACTAAGGGGTGAAGGAATTCTCCACACCTCCTCAACAGGACTTAGGAGTTCCGACCTGGGATAAGCAGAGCTTGTGCACCGACCAGTCCGATCTGTAAATGATCTCGACATCCACAGTTCGCACAGCGCTTACTGTTATGGACTACGAATAAGTTCAATCAATAGAAACTCTAAGAACGGGGGACAACTGTCTTGAATGCCAAAGTACTCACAGCTCAGATGAAGGTCACCTGCAGGCCAGCGGTTCTTGGACAGGCCTTGCAGGTTGTGTCACGCGCCATCTCCAGCCGGACGACCCTGCCGATCCTAAACAACATCCTCATCGAGACCACGTCGGAGGGACTTGCGCTCACCGCGACAAACCTCGAGATCGGGATTCGGAAGCTGGTGCCTGCCGAGGTCTCGATGGAGGGATCGACAACCGCTCCAGCTCGGCTGCTCACCGACTTCGTGAGCACTCTTCCAGACCAGGATCTCGAGATGTCGCTCGATGGATCCACCCAGTCGCTGAGTCTCCGCTGTGCGCGCTTCGACACCCACATCAAGTGCATCGAAGCCGAGGAGTTTCCTCCCGGTCCGAAACCAGACGAGGGCGACAGGCTCGAGGTTGCTCTGGACGATCTTGTCAGCGCTGTCGAGCAGACGCAGATGGCAGCCTCGACGGATGAGGCCCGTCCGGTCCTGACCGGCGTGCTGGTCCAGGTGCAGGGCGGAAACCTGACCCTTGCGGCGACTGACGGTCACCGCCTCGCGGTGCGTAAACTGGCCGCCTCCGGCGCCCCCGACCTCGAGGCGAGCCTTATCGTGCCCGCACGGGCGCTGGCCGAGCTCTCGAGGGTTCTGAAAGGCGAGCCTGGAAAAGTCGAGATCATCATCTCGAAAGCCCGCAACCAGATCTTTTTCCGGGCCGGCACCTCTGAGCTGACCTCGAGGCTGATCGACGGAAAGTATCCCAACTATGCACAGGTTATCCCCAGCAAGAGCTCGACCAAGGTGCGGGTCTCGACGAGCGAGCTGACGCAAACGGTCCGTGCAGTTTCGCTTTTCGCCCGTGACAGCGCAAACGTGATCCGGGTCAAGGCAGAAACCGGGGCCCTGATCCTGTCCGCCACCACCAACGAGGTTGGCGACAGCAAGGCGGAGATGGCCGCCAACGTAGATGGTTCCGACATCCAGATCGCGTTCAATGCCCGCTACGTCCTGGATGCGCTGGGAGTGATCGGGGAAGACGAGGTCGAGCTGCTTTTCGACGGTCCCCTGAGCCCAGGCCTCCTGCGACCGCCGGGCAAGGAGCACTACCTGTACGTGATCATGCCCGTGCGGGTGGCGATGTCCTGAGGCTTCGGATCCCGGAAGTTCCTTGCATCTTCATCGTCCTGGACGGCCGGGCGCCTACGGCGCCGAAGCCTGCGTCAAGGGGCCCGGCGCTTCGCGAGTCACGCATCTAGCGATGTGCTCCTGCTCGCGCCACCCTCTCCTTGGCTCCGGCCGTCCATGCCGCGAATATACGGCGGACCTCCGAGACCGAAGCCTCTAGCTGCTTGCGACTCCGCAGCCTACGACTTAGAAATCACCGCAACTACGCCCAACTAGACCTGAGCCCAGGACCGGGCGTCAACGTCTTCATAGGCGCCAACGGGCAGGGCAAGACCAACCTGCTCGAGGCAGTGGCGATGCTTGCCCTTTCCGCTTCGCCACGCTCGCGGCGGGAGATCGAGCTGGTCGGCCCCGTGGCTCCAATGTCCCGGATCGAGGCGGAGGTGGAGAGCCGCGGCATCACCGCCCAGCTGGCCATCACCCTTAATGTCGACGGCGACCGGGCGCGCCGGGTGATCGAGGTCGACGGGATCAAGCGCAGGGCTTTCGACCTGCCGGGCCACTTCCGGGTCACGCTCTTCTGGCCCGACGACCTGGGCCTGGTCAAAGCAGGGCCCGAGATGCGCCGGCGCTTTCTCAACCAGATGCTCGTGCAGATCGAGCCTGGCTACGGCCGTTCGCTGGCCGGACTGAAGAGGGTGCTCGAACAGAGGAACAGCCTCTTGAAGCGGATCGCGGCCGGCGAACAGAGCGGCGACGTCCTCGAGGTTTGGGACCAGGAGCTGGTCCAGCTCGGCGGCGAGGTCTCCTCCGCTCGTGCCGCGGCGGTGCGGGAGCTCGAGCCGGAAGCCGCTCGCAGCCACGCCGAGATCGCGGCCGGCGAAAGCCTGGAGATCCAGTATCAAGGCCCTCCGGAGAACCTGGCCGAAGCTGTGCATAACTCGCTGGCCGAGGACCTCAGGCGTGGGGCCACGACCGTCGGCCCGCATCGCGACGACATCCGCGTGCTGCTGGGAGGAAAGGAGGCGCGGGCCTATGCCTCCCAGGGGCAGCAGAGGACGGCGGTGGTGAGCCTCAAGCTGGCCGAGGCCGCCCTCGTGACCAGGCGCACGGGGGAGCGTCCCGTACTCCTCCTGGACGACGTTCTATCCGAACTGGACGCCGAACGGAGGGCTTCGCTGCTTCGCCAGGTCGCGGGCGAGGGCCAGGTCGTCATCACCTCGGCGGAGGCCGGTCCATTTCCGCCTGATCTGATGGCCAGCGCCATGGTTTGGATGGTCAGCGAGGGCAAGATCCAGCCCTGTGGATAAGTTGGGCAATATCCTGCCGAGGGTGCTCCGGCGCCAGCCCCGCGGGCAAGAGCTGATCGGCACCCAGGTCGCCAGCGCTTTTCGCACTGTGATCGGCACGGAGCCGGCGGACCTGTGCGACGAGATCGAGCTCCACTCCGGCACGCTGGTGGTCACCACGTCCAGCCCAGCGCTCGCTCACCAGCTGAGGCTGGATTCGGAGCACATCCTCCGCCGTTTGAAGGATCTCAACCTCGGCCGCAAGGTGCGCGCTCTGCGGGTTCGCATCGGCCGCTCAGGGCCGGCTCTAGATTGATGCGCCTGGGGGCCGACCAGCGGGCCGCGGCGGTGATCGGGGGCGGGCCAGTTCGCGTCGTCGCGGGCGCCGGAACGGGCAAACCGGCGCCTGTCCAATGACGATCCGCCTAGGGGCCGACCAGCGGGCCGCGGCGGTGATCGGGGGCGGGCCAGTTCGCGTCGTCGCGGGCGCCGGAACGGGTAAGACGGCCGTGATCGCGGAGCGCTTTCGCCGGCTGGTCGCCGCGGGGGTGTCTCCGGGGTCGATCCTGGTCATGACCTTCACGGAACGCGCGGCCGCGGAGATGCGCCAACGCATCGAAGACCTGATTGACGACGTCGCGCCGGCGGTCGGTACGTTTCACTCCGTCGCCCTCGGCTGGCTGCGCGCGGACGGGCGGGTTGTGGGCGTGCCGCCCAGCTTCCAGATCCTCACCGGAGCCGACCGCTGGATCCTGACGCGCGAGCTGATGTGGCAGCTGGGTGACAGCGCGTTCACCGGCGACGAGCGCCCGGATGATCTGGTCGCGCCCGCTCTGCAGATGCTCGAGCGGATGAAGCAGGAGCTGGTGCCTATCGGGCGGCTCGCCTCTTGGGCCGCATCGGCTGGGCGCGCTGCCGGGCGCGCTGCCGGGCGCGCGCAGGGCGCAACTTCAGACCAGGGCGCACATACACCAGACGACGCAGAACGTGCCGAGCTGATGCGAGCGTGCGTCCGTCTTTTCCGAGCCTACGAAAAGGAATGCAGGAGGCGCCGGCTCCTGGACTTCGAGGACCTATTGGTCATGTGTGTGCGGATGCTCGACGAGCACCCGTCACTGCATGGCAAGTACACCGCCCGCTTCCCTCACGTGCTTGTCGACGAGTACCAGGACCTCAACCTCGCGCAGGAGCGCCTTGTTGAGCTGGTCGCCTCGCGGAGCCAGCCCTTTGTCGTCGGTGATGACGACCAGTCGATCTACCGATTTCGCGGCGCATCACGCGCCAGCCTCGAAAGATTCAACGCCCTGTTTCCGGCCGCGAAGACGATCACCATCGGGCGCAACCACCGAAGCTCCCGGCGCATCGTGTCGGCGGCAAGCGCGCTGATCGCCAACAACAAAGAACGGCTGGAGAAGCAGCTGCTCTCCGCTGCGCCAGGACCACCGGTCGAGCTGTGGCTCTGCCCTGACGGCGAGACGGAGGCTTCCGCCATCGCCTCGCAGGCCGCACTGCTCGTTGAACGTGGAACATCTCTGCGCGACATCGCGGTCCTGTGCCGGACGAACGCCATCGCCCGCCCGATCGCCGCCGCTCTCGCGGCGAAGCGGCTGCCCCACGTGGTGATCGGCGGCCACGGCTTTCACGACCGGCCGGAGATCCGAGACGTCATCGCGCTGATGCGTGTGTTGAACGACCCACGCGACGTCGTCGCCATCGCCCGCGCGATGACCCGCCCACCCGCCAACCTCGATCCCGCCGGCGCGCTCGGCGCGCTCCGCACTCGAGCGGACATGGCGCCTCTCGAGGCGATGAAGTCTCTCGCTCCCGCGCGATCGTTCGCACTGCTTCTCGAGGAGCTGGCGGCGGACGCGAGCCGCCTCGACGTGCGGGACCTCTTCTTCGAGCTGATGAACAGGACGCGCTACCTCGAGGTCATCGGCGCGACGCTGGAAGCAAGCGAAGCCGCGCGCGTCACGGCGAACGTCAGCAGGTTGGCCGAGATGATCGCCGAATTCTGTGAAACCTCCGACGATCGATCGATCGCGGCTTACATGCGGTACCTGGACCTCGTGCTGCTGTCGGGAGAAGACGAGGAGCCGGCGCCGGTTGAAGCCGCTGGCGACGCGATCCTCGTGATGACCATCCACCAGTCGAAGGGACTCGAGTTCGAAGCGGTGTTCGTGCCCGGGCTGGTCGAGGGGCGCTTGCCGCAATCGGGAAGGTCGCCTCGTTTCGAGCTGCCGCCTCCTGTGCTCGAACCTCTGGTGCGGGGCCGCGAGGACGTGGTCGCCGAGGAGCGACGGCTGCTCTACGTGGCGATGACGCGCGCGAAGCGACATCTCTACCTGACCCGTGCTTCCCATTACGACGGCGGGCGCCGCTGGAGGGATTCCCGATTTCTCGAAGAGGTGCGGGCGGCGGGAAAAAGGACGGTGTGCGACCGCACGTTCGAGTCTTCTTCCCCGCCCCTGACCCTAGCCCTCTTGTCAAATAGTGCGCCCCGCGCGCGCCCGGCCCCTGACGGGGAGAGGGAAATCGTCCTCTCCTACTCCGCGATTGCTGCTTACCGGGATTGCCCGCGCCAGTACTGGTACCGCCAAGAGCAGCGCTTGCCGGTCGTGCAGAGCGCGGAGGCGGTGCACGGCGTGATCCTGCACGAGGTCCTCCGCCAGGCGGGCGAGGCACGCAAGAGGGGTGAGCACGTGACGGCGCGAATGCTGGAGTCGTTTCACGAAGAAGCATGGAAAGGGCAAAAGTTCCCGGACCCACGCCGCGCGGCGACGTTCCAGCGGCTCGGCGCGGCCCAGCTCGAGGCGTATCGCAAGAAGGGAGGGTTCGACGCGCCTCCTGAATTCCTGGAGCATGCCTTCAGCGCCGCAGTCGACGGCTGGACGCTGCGCGGCATCATCGATCGGATCGATCGCACCGAGACGGGGTGGCGGATCGTCGACTACAAGAGCGGGCGTCCTTTGACCCGACGCCGGCGCGACACGCAGGTCGCGCTCTACGCGCTAGGCGCGACCACCGCCTTGCGCCTGGACCCAATCGAGCTCGAGGTCGTCTACCTGGCGAGCGGGGAAAGCGTCAAGATCGACAAGGTAAGCGCCCTAGTCGCCGAGGCGGCGACGCAGGCGGCGGAGGTGGCGGAAGGGGTGAAGGCGGGTAGATTCGAGGCGCGGCCCGAGCGGCGCCGCTGCCGCCTGTGCCCCTACCGGCTCGCCTGCGCCGAGGCCTTGTAGCGGGCGGCGAGCAGCAAGCACTCACGCGCGATGTCCGAGGACGCGTACGGATGCGCTAGCTCCGCAGCCTTGCGCGCCATCTCGCGCCAGGTCGGCCCGCCTTCGGCCAGGACCCTGACCTCATCGAAGAGGTCCGAGTCTTTCGGAGCGAACGCGCCGACGCCCGAGTCGACGACGTAGTCCACGTTCGGAGTCTCCTGCCCCGGCAGGAAACCCGTGATGATCAGGGGCAGCCCGGTGGCCAGCGCCTCGGCGATGGCGCCGGGACCCGCCTTGGTCACGACCATGTCGCAAGCGCGCATGAGCTCCGGCATGTAGTCGACAAACCCCAGGATGAGGGTCGGGGTGGCGAATCGAAGCTCCGTCATCCGGCGCCGCAGCTTCTCGTTGCGCCCGCAGACGACGACCAGCTGCCACTGGTACGGCTCCCACGCGAGGGTGCGCACCTGCTGAATGAGATGTCCGACACCGGCGGCCCCGCCCATGACCAGTACCGTGAACCGGCCCTCGTCCAGACCGAAGCGCCTGCGCAGCGCGTGCTTCTCGCCTGGAGCGGGTGGGCGAAATCGCAGGTCGACCGGAAGGCCGAGCAGCTTGATCCGGTCGGCGGGCACACGCCGCCGCAGCGCGACCTTGCGCGCCAGCTCGGTGGGGGCGATCACAAGGTCGGCCTGGCTGAAGGTCCAGCCGCGGTGAAAGTCGACGAGGTCTGTGATCACCGTCATCAGCGCGCGTGGCCGCCCGCTTTTGCGGATCGCCTGGTGGCTGATGTGGTTCAGCAGCGGATGCACGGAAAGGACAACGTCGGGGTCGTGCTTCTGCAGAAGCTCGATGACTGACTTGCGCACGCCATGGCCGAAGATGGCGCGGATCGCGGCAAAGGCGGGTCTCGTGTTGCTCGTGTGATACACAGCGCCCCAGGCGGCCCGCGAGCGCCGGATCATCGGCGAGTAGAGCGAAGCGAGGCGCCGCACGACGGTCGGGCCCTGTCCAATCAGCGGATCGGCGACCGTGACGACGCAGGTCGGGTCGAGGAGCTTGAGCGCGTCGGTGAGTGCGCGCGCCGCTGCCCGATGGCCACCGCCCGTGTCGCTGAAGAGAATCAAGACTATTGGCGACCCGCCAGTCGGGATCGGCAGCACTGTCGGCGCTGCGGGTTGTGTGGCGTCCGCCGGCTGTGTGGTTACTTCCGTCGCGCCGCGGCCCGCCGCGCGATCCACCGCATGTTGTATTGGGCCAGCAGATACGTGATGAAGA
>Ga0209588_1000433_pt1 | contig 10762 bp, 11 predicted proteins | sample Rivendell_Oct201_10_FD_188351 | JGI IMG/M metagenome (GOLD analysis project Ga0209588, IMG submission 188351) | Vadose zone soil microbial communities from the Eel River Critical Zone Observatory, Northern California, USA -... | ecosystem: Host-associated > Plants > Roots > Rhizosphere > Soil ...
CCGAACGTCATCTCCGTCAGCGGCAACACCTGCAGGTCGGTGTTGCCGATCAATCCGACATAGACCTCACGTCCCTCCACCAGCTCCTCGACGATCGCCGCCTGGTGGTACTTGGTGTGGATGAACTCGACACGCTGGGTCAGGCTCGGATCGTCTTCCACCACCGACGCTTGCGCGATGCCGATCGACGCGTCCTCCAGCAGCGGCTTCACAATGAGGGGGAACCGGAGCTCGGACGGCCGCACCAGCTTGTCCCCGTCGTGGAATTCCGCGAACGCCGGCACGCGGATTCCGTGATAAGCGAGAATCTTCTTCGTGAGGGATTTGTTGCGGGCCACGAGTAGCGCGGTCGGGGACGAGCCGGTGTAGCGATAGCCGTACATGTCGAGCAACGCGGCGATCGCGTACTCATGGCGCGCATTCTTCCGGAAGCCCTCGCAGCCGTTGAACACGAGTTTGGGTTGGAAGTCCGCCAGCTTCGCGAGCAGCGGCGCGACGTCGTCGCCGATCCCGATCATGAGCACGTCATGGCCGCCCGCCATCAATGCGCGCGCGACGTCGTACTCCGCTTCCTCCGCCTTCTGCTCAACCTCACGCTTGAACGCGGCATCTTCCCACTCGGGGTGCAGCGAATCGAAGATCACGGCGACTTTCACGACACCACCTCAGCGTTGGCCCGAGACGTGGATGTCGAGCGCCGTCACTCGCCGCATGTCGTGCGATACCGTCCTTAACGCGATGAGAATCACCAGCCCCCCCAACAGCCCCACCACGGGCAGAACCAGCATCGCCGTGCGCAGATCGCCGGTGCGGTCGGACAGATAGCCGATGAGCGGCGGCGCCAGTGCGTCACCGGCAAGATGCGAGAACAACACGAACGCACCCAGCACCGATGCCTGAACGGCGGGCGGGACGACGTCGAGTATGACCGCGGCGAGTGGCCCGTTGTACCAGGTGTAGAGAAAATATGTCGCCAGGATGAGCGGCCCGAACCAGCGGAGATCGTGCACCAAGAGCAGCGCGGCGCACACCGGTGCGCCGAGCACGAACCCCGCGCCCGACGTGAGCACCCGTCCACCACGCCAACGCAGCTGCAATCTGTCCGCCATGCGGCCCCCGACGAGTGCACCCAGCACGCCACCACTGAGCGCCCACAGCCCAAACTCTCCACCCACCCGCGCAACCGACAGCCCGTGCATCCGCTCCATGAATGGCGCCGCCCAGGCGATCAGCCCGTTCACGGCGAACGTGACCATCGCGCCGCCCAAAAATATCCAGATCAGTGTCGGCGTACGCAGCACGAGTACGGCCGCATCCTGAAAGTCATCGAATGCACCCGCGGCGACGGCCCCGGCTTCGGTCGTGCGCCGCACGGCGAGCGGCACGAGCCGCCACACCGTCCAGACGATTCCAACGCTCGTGCCGACGCCGAACACCGCCGTGCCGAATTGCGAAGGGATTCCCTCGAACAAGGAAAGAAACCCCGCGAGGGCCGCGCCAATCCCCGCACAAATCGCCAGCGGCATGACATACTGCGTCACGCCCTGCTTTCCGTGCCGCCACCACTGGCGCAGCGTTTCGACGATCGGCGGCGGCGGGCGGCGATCGAGCTCGCGCAGGCGCGACGCGAGCAGGGCGAGCACGAGTCCGGGAAAGCCCATCCAGATGAATGCCCAGCGCCAGCCATAGCGCTCCGCGATGACCCCGCCAAGCCAGATCCCGAGCACGCCGCCTAACGCCATGCCGACCGAATACACACCGATGGCAAACGCCCGGCGCCGCCCTTTGTAGTACTGCGCGATGATCGCCTGCGATGCCGGCGCATAGCCCGCCTCACCGAATCCGACGAGCGCCCGGCAGGTGAAGAGCTGCCAGAAGTGCCTGACGATACCGCCCGCGGTGGTCGCGGCGCTCCAGATCGTGACGCCCAACGCGATCACGCTGCGGCGCGAGCGCAGATCGCCGATGACGCCCAGCGGCAGCGCCGCGAGCGACAGCACGATGATGTACGCCGAGCCGAGCCAGCCGAGCTGCGCGTCGGAGAGCCGCAGGTCGCGTTTGATCGGCTCGAAGACGGCGTAGACGACGTTGCGGTCGAGGTAGTTGAGAAGATTGACCAGCGTCAGCAAACCCAGGACGTACACCGCATACGCCCTGGTGGAGGTAGCGGACTTCAGGCTATCAGGTCGCTCGGCCGCCAGTTGCCGCCTCGGCGCGCGCGTCGCGATCCGCCTTTGCCTCGAGGTACGAATCGGTCAGCTCGCGCATCATCTCTCCGCGCCGGTCGTACAGGCGCTTCAACTTGCGGGGTTTGCGGCGGGCCAGCGCGTACGCCGCCAGAATTGGAAAGGCGACGGTGTTGTCGAGATACGCGACGACCGTCCCCGGCAGTTTGTCCGGATCCACTTTTCCCCAGCTCACGGCCTCCGCCGGCGTCGCACCGGATAAGCCGCCGGTGTCGGGACGCGCGTCTGTGAGCTGGAGATAGTAGTCGTGCCCCTTCTCGCTGATCCCGAGCACTTCCTGAATCTGCGGCTCGGTCTGGAGCACGAAATTCTTGGGGCTCCCGCCCCCGATGATCAACACCCCGCTCTTGCCGCCGTGTACCTTCGCCGAGAAAACGATCGACGATGTCTCGTTCACGTCGGCGCTCACGTCAAAACGCAGCTTGCTCCCCGACAGCGCCTGCTCGGCGACGTTCATGCCGATGGACGAGTCGCCCGGTGAGGATGTGTAGATCGGCACCGCCGCGGCGTGCGCGGCGCCGAGCACCGATTTGCGCGACAGACCGAGTGCCTTCTCGCGCTCCAGGACGTAGCCGCCGAGCAAGTGGTGGTACTCGGCGGTGCTCATCGGCCGCTGGAATTCGTCGCGCGCCGAGATCTCGCGCACGAAGCGATCGGTGGACAGCAGCACATCGTAGTCGAAGAAAATGTCGTAGATCCGCACGACGCCCTCTTCGCGCAGCACGACGTCATCGGCGAACGGCGTGCCGCGGTGCATCGCCATGCCGAGGCCAAAGTGCGCGTCGTGGTAGAGATTGGCGCCCGTGGACACGATCCAGTCCACGAATCCGGCTTCGATCAGCGGGATCATGGTGGACATGCCAAGGCCGGCGGGCGTCATCGCGCCGGTCAGGCTCATCCCCACGGTGACGTCGTCTTCGAGCATCAGCTCGGCGAAGAGGCGGCATCCTTCCGCCAGGCGGCCGGCGTTGTAGGCCAGGAACGCGTTATCGACGAGATCGGCCACCGTTTCCCTTCCGGTGACCGGCTTGGGATTGATGCGCTGCCCGCGCAGGTATTCGTTTTGCGTCATCGGGTCGCCTGGGCGGCCTTGTTCATCGCACGAAAGGCGCGAGTGCGGCGCTCGCGCGCATCCACGATCCAGCGGAGGGCCTCCTTGGGCTCGTCGGTTACAAGGAACAGGTTCAGGTCCTCCGGCGAGATCTTGCCTTCGCCGGCGACCCGCTCCTTGAGCCAATCCGCGAGACCGCGCCAATAGTCACGGCCGAACAGGACCACCGGGAACTGCTTCACCTTCCCCGTCTGCACGAGGGTCAGTGCCTCGAACAGCTCGTCCATCGTGCCGTATCCGCCGGGAAAGGTGATGAACGCCGTCGAATACTTCACGAACATCGTCTTGCGGACGAAGAAGTAGCGAAAGTTGATCGAGCGCTCGACCCACTGGTTCGTCCCCTGTTCGAACGGCAGCTCGATATTGCAGCCGATCGACAATCCGCCGCCCTCCTTGGCGCCGCGATTCGCCGCTTCCATGATGCCCGGCCCGCCGCCCGTGATGATCGCGAAGCCTTCCTTGGCAAGGATGCGCGACGTCTCCAGCGCCGCCTTGTAGTAGGGATCGCCTTCCGGCGTGCGCGCCGAGCCGAAGATCGTCACCGCGTTGCGAACATCGGACAGCGTATCGAAGCCTTCGACGAACTCGCCCATGATGCGCAAGACGCGCCAGGGGTCCGTGCTCGTGAAGGAAGCCCGCCGCTCGATCGGAACGGCCTGCGGCGGGACGAGGAGTTGTTCGTCCTCAGTGAGCGGGCTGCGAGGCGAGGCGCTCGGTTGCTCTGACATGGTCATCCTGCACGTTATAGAAGAAAGGCGAGAACCGGACGTGCCCGGGCCGGCTATCGACGATCACACCACCCGCCGCCAGGTGCCGCACGGCCGCCGCCGGATCGGGCATGGGAATCATCACGATCGCCGACCGCCGCTCCGGCTCGGCGGCGACCTTGGGCGTGAAACCGGCGGCGCGCACCGTGGCAATCAGATCTTCGGTCAAGGCGGCCGTCACTTCGCGGATCCGAGGAACGCCGATCTCCTCGATGTACTCGAGGCCGCCCAGCTGCGCGTAGACGGCGGCGAGCGACGGCGTGCCCATCTCGAAGCGTCGGGCGTCGTCGTGCAGTGTCAACGCGCGCGGATCGAACGCGAACTGCTCGCGCTGCCCAAACCATCCGGAAATCCGCGGCTCGAGCCCGCGCGTCACGGTGTCCCGCACGTACAGGAACACGATTCCCGGTCCGCCAAGCAGCCACTTGAGGCCGCCCGCAACCAGGGCGTCGACTCCGGCGTCTTGCACGTCCACCGGAATCTGTCCAACCGATTGGTACGCATCGATGAGACACAGCGCGCCGTGCGCGTGCGCGACCTCCGCGACGCGCTTGATGTCCTGGATCGCGCCGGTCGTAAAGTAGACGTGCGACGTCACGACCAGTGCCGTGCGATCATCCACGGCCTGCGCGATCGCGTCGACCGGCACGCTGATGCGATCGGGACTCTCGACGACGACGAGCTCAACGCCGCCGGGGACCTTCGCGAGCCACTGATATGCGACGGTCGGGAAATCGAGCGACGTAATGACGACCCTGGGGCGACGGCGGTAGTCGAGCGACTCCCCGATCGCGCTGAGTGCGACCGAGATGCTCGGCGCCAGGGCGATGTCGGCGGGCGCGGCGTTGATGACGCGGCCGTAGCGCGCGCGCAGATCGCCCAGCGCCTCCCACCACACGTCGTACCACGCGGAAGCGCCGCGGCTCTGCCACAGATCGAGGAATTCCGCTACCTTGCGGCGAGACCGCTCGCCCAGCGCTCCCAGCGAGCAGGTGTTGAGATAGACGCTGTCCCTGAAGATGGGAAACTCGCCGCGATATCTGGCGAGTCCAAGCGCGCGCGGTTTTACGCTGCTTGCGAGCGTCATAGGCCGGGAATATACAGAAGGAATGCAGCGTATCGCGAGTTGGTCCGCACTGTATTTGCGTTTGGCGCTGCGGGCGCTGGTGCGTCCGCGACTCGCCGTCGACTTGCTGCGCCTCGCGTGGAGTTTTCGCGCCCGCGACTGGTATCGGCGCCCGCCGTTTCTCCCCATCCCGCCACGCGACTACATGCAGTGGCGCATGTTCACCGCCTACGGCGACGAGCGGGCAGTCCCGCCCGTCGATGACGTCGTGAATTTCGCGCGCTGGCGGCGCGAGACGATGGGCTTGTGATCGCAATCAAACGGCGCGCCACCGAGCTGGGCTTTGCCGCTACCGGTATCGCCCGGCTCGATCGCAATCCGCACGGGGCCGAGCTGGACCGCTGGCTCGCGGACGGTCACGCCGGCACCATGACGTACTTGCAGCGGCAGGCGGAGAAGCGGAGAGATCCGCGGCTCATCATGCCCGAGGCGCGGGCGGCGGTCGTGACGCTCACGAACTATTTCCATGGCTCGGCTGACCCCGGGGCAGCGCCCCGGGGTCGGGGCAAGGTCGCGCAGTACGCCTGGTCCTCCGACTACCACGACGTCCTCGGCGAACGGCTCGAGCAGCTCGCGAAGGCAATCCGCGAGCTTGTGCCCGGCTCGACGACACGCTGCTACGTCGACGCGGGTCCGGTCCCAGAACGCGAGCTCGCGCAGCTCGCCGGGCTCGGATGGATCGGCAAGAACATGATGCTGATCCATCCCGAGATCGGATCGTTCACCTTCATCGGTGTCGTCCTCACAGACGCCGACCTCGAGCCTGACCTGCCGTTCGAAGCGGACCGCTGCGGTACCTGCCGCCGTTGCCTCGACGCCTGTCCCACGCAAGCGTTCGTGGGACCGCGCGATCTCGACGCGCGCGCCTGCATTTCATATCTCACGATCGAACACCGCGGGGAGTTTACCGACACGCAAGCGGCGCAGGTGGGCGACTGGCTGTTCGGCTGCGACGTCTGTCAGGACGTCTGCCCCTGGAATGTGAGCTTTGCGCGCGAGACCCTCGATCCCGGCTTCGCGCCTCGCCCCGATGTCGCGCGGCCCGACGTCCGGGAACTCAGGACGATGGACGAAAGCGATTTTCAGCGCCGTTACGATGGCACGCCCTTCACGCGTCCCGGCTATCGCGGCATGCGGCGCAATGCCGCGGCGGTGCGCGACCGATGACGGCGACTGAAGCGATCAGCGAGCTGCAGCGCAAGCTCGCCGACGGCCTCGCCAAGATCGACCCGCATCACCGGCTGCTCGGACGACCGGTGACCTATCGCGTCATCGACGGCCAGATGCTCGAGATCACCTATCGCGACGTCGCCGGTATCGCCGACGCCGAGGTCAACGGTGTCAAGCGCATTATCGGGCGCGATTGTTCGTGTAGTGTCAGTCCACAGACCGCCGAGCAGATCAGCGTGAGGTTTGTCGTTCCACTCAGATAGGTCGAACGCTGACGCCCTATTTCGCCGCGACCCGCGCGACGACGTCGTAGTAGAACCGCACGCCAAACCGCAGCGCATCGATGCTGACGCGCTCGTCGTTGCCGTGCACGCCGCGGGACTCCCCCTGGGTGAGCGGAAACGGCCCCAGGCCGTAGCTGGCGATGCCAATGCGCCGGAAATAGTGACTGTCGGTGAAACCCGGCAGCATCAACGTCGTGACGAGCGTGTTGGGGTGACGGGCATGCGCCACCGCAGTAATCGCGCGGTACATCTCCGTCTCGGTCGGGCTCTCGGTTGCCGGCCAGTTCGGCCCCTGTGGCCGCAGCGTCACGGCCGTATCTCCCACCACACGCGTCAGCTCGGCGAGAAACGCCGCGGGATCCTGGCCCGGCAGCAGCCGAACGTCGAGCGCCGCCGTCGCGATCGGGGGAATGACGTTGGTCTTGTCACTCCCTTTCAATCCGGTGATGGAGATCGTGTTGCGCAGCAGCGCATTGTATGTGAGATCAGCAGTGATGACGCGGGCCGCAGTCGAGTCGCGCAGCGCGCTCCGAATGTCACTCAACCAGCGGCGCAGCGTCGAATCGCGTTCGATCGTCGCGAGGTCCGCGAACGAGCGCTCGGCGGCGGGCGTCACGACGAGCGGCGTCCGCCACTCGGCGACGCGGTTGAGCGCGCGGATCAGTCGGTGGACGGGATTGTCGGGCGTCGGGCGCGAGCCGTGGCCGGCCGTCCCGCGCGCGATTGCGTCGAGCCAGAACGGCGACTTCTCGGTGGTGCCGACGCCGTAGAACGCGACTCCGCCCCGGCCGTCGGCCCGCGTGAGCCCGCCTTCGTTCAGCAGAAACTCCGCATCCTTCACGAGGTCGGCCTGATGATCGACCATCCAGGCCGCGCCCACTCCCGCGCCGATCTCCTCGTCCGCAGTCGCGAGGAAGATGATGTCGCGCTTGAGCGGAACATGGGCGCGCTTTAGGATCAGCATCGTCATGAGCTGCGCGATCGCTTCACCCTTCATGTCGAGCGCGCCCCGGCCCCACACGTAGCCGTCTTTGATCAGGCCGCTGAACGGATCGACAGTCCAGTACTCGGGCGACGCCAACACCACGTCCATATGGTTCAAGAGAATCAGCGGCCGCGCGCTGCCGTCGCCGCGGAGCCGCGCGTACAGGTCCGCCTTCCCCGGTGCGGGCTCGAAAATCCGGGCCTCGATGCCGTCGCGCCGGAGGACCTCCGCCAGCCAGCGCGCGGCAGCGATCTCGTTCCCGGGCGGGTTGGTCGTATTGATGCGCAGGTACTGGGACAGCAGAGCGGTCGCTTCGTCGCCGAGCACCTTCCAGTCCGCTTCGCCTGGGGCGGCAATGAGCGCCACGCGAGCCGGCGTTTCCAACACCGGTGCCGATGACGGCCCGGCCAGGGGAGGAGCTGGACGACGTGCCGCGCAGCCGGCGACGAGCACAACCAGAGGGATCACCGTCCAACGGGGCATAGTTCGATATCCTGTGCTACAGCGTGAGAGTCTCGCCATGGGCGAGCTGGCGATACCCGTCGGGCGGCAGTCCGGCCGCCCTCCACGCGGCGCGCGCGCGGGTCGGCGGTTCGTCCATCGCCTCGTCGGTGAGCTTGAAGGTGCCCCAGTGAATCGGCACCATCAACCGCGCGTTCAGCGCGCGGAACGCGGCGACGGCTTCCTCCGGATTCATGTGGAGGTAGCGCATGAACCAGCGCGGCTCATACGCTCCGATCGGCATCAGCGCCACATCGAAGGGACCGTACCGCGCGCCGATCGCTCCGAAGTCGGGATGATATCCCGTATCACCGGCGAAATACACCCGACGGCCGTTGGCGGCCATAATCGCGAAGCCGCACCAGAGCGTATCGCCCCGGTCGCCGATCCCGCGGCTGCTGAAATGCATTGCCGGTGTGGCCGCGATCCGCAGCGATTCGGTGGTGTGATCCTGCCACCAATCCAACTCCCGCACCCGATCGACACCGACTCCGCGCTCGCGAACAAAGGTCGAGAGCCCAAGCGGTACGAGCCACGAGGCCTGCGGATGCGTCCGTGCCAGGCGCCGCACCGTCCCGTCATCGAGGTGGTCGTAGTGGTTGTGCGACTGTAAGACGACGTCCAGCGGCGGCAGGTCTTCGAACGCGATCCCCGGTGCCACCCAGCGCCGCGGCCCGGCGAATTGTACCGGTGAAGCGCGCTCGCTCCAGATCGGGTCGGTGAGGACGTTGAGACCGTTCAGTTGAATGAGCAGGCTCGCATGTCCAACCCACGTCACCGTGAGTTGCGACCGCGGAGCGCGCGGCGGGACAAAGTCGGGCGGGACGCGCGCGAACGCCGATGGATCGGGCTCCCTGGGCCGCGGTCGAGTCGTGCGCTGCACGAGCATCCACTTGAGGAGGCTGCCGAACCCCGGCACGGCTTGGTCGACCCACGGATTGCGAAAACCGCCGCCGGGGCGGTGGTGTGAAGGAACGGCGGGAGGCGTCACGGCGCGCAATATAGCCGCGCCGTGCCTCGACATCGTCAGAATCCTCCTGAGGTGTTGCGCGGACGGCGCCGTTGCATTGAATACCCAGATAGTCTCGCGCGGCGTCGCACGACCGCGCACGCTTTCCCTTGTGACGTGGTGACTTACGCGATGGGTATAGACAAAGTGGAACCAAGCGACGCAGAGCTGGTGCGCCGGGTCCGGACCGGCGACATCGGGGCGTACGGCGCGCTGGTTTCCCGCTATCGCGATCGCCTAGGGCGTTACGCCGTTCATATGATCGGCGATCGTGAAGACGCGGAGGAAGCGTTGCAAGACAGCTTCGTGCGTGCCTATCGCTCGCTGGCGCGCTGCGACGATCCTGCACGTTTCGGCGCCTGGCTGTACGGAATCCTGGTGAACCGTTGCCGCACGACGGGAGCGCGGGCCGCGCGTCGCCGCCGGCTGTTCGTGCACGACGCGCAGGCCTTGAGCGGAGCCGCGCACGCCGACCAGGCCGACCGGTTGGACTGGACCGACGCGGTCGACCGGGCTCTGGCGCGCCTGGCACCTGAGTATCGCGAGGCGTTTCTTCTCAAGCACGTCGAGGATCTCGAGTACGACGAGATCTCCGAGCTGACCGGTGCCGGAGTATCGGCGCTCAAGATGCGAGTGAAGCGCGCCCGCGAGCAGCTGCAGAAGTATCTCAGAGAGGCGGAGCATGTTTGAACCAGAAGATGAAACCGTCGAACGCCTAATTCAGCACTTGCGTCGTCCCGTGGCGATGGACGCGGGGTTGGACGCGCGTGTGATGCGGGAGATCGCCCAGGCGTCGTCCCCACGACGGCGCGTGTGGCCCCTCCCCTGGTCTGTGGCTGCTGCCGCCGCCGTGCTAGGAGCAGTCCTCGTTGCACGACCCTGGGCACGGAACGCCACGAGTCGGGCTGATACGCTCCAATTCGTGTTGATCGCTCCGCAGGCCGCTTCAGTGTCGTTGGTCGGAGACTTCAACGATTGGGACCCCGCCCGCTCGCCCATGCAGACCGCGCACGGGATCTGGGCAACGGCGCTTCGACTCGCGCCAGGGCGCTATCGCTACGCCTTTCTTGTGAACGGCGTCGAATGGCGCGCCGACCCCGGTGCGCCGGCGGCGAAAGACGACGAGTTCGGAACGCCGAGCTCTGTGGTTACGGTTGGAGGGAGAGGATCATGATTATCGCCGCGCTGCTTCTCGTGACGCAGGTTGTTGCCCAGGATCCACGACTCGAGCGGCTCGATCCCGATACACGCTCGGCCGTCGCTGCGGTCGCGGATTCGGCGAACGGCGTCGGGCTTCCCGTAGAGCCAATCATTCAGCGTGCGTTGGAAGGCGCGACCAAGGGCGCGTCGGGGGCGCGGATTGTGGCCGCCGTCAGGAGGCTCGCTGTCGATCTCGGCACGGCTCGACTGACGCTTGGGACGAGCGCCTCGGCACCAGAGCTGGAGGCCGCCGTCGCGGCGCTGCGCGCCGGTGCGACGCCCCAGGTCCTCGCCCACCTCCGTGACGTGCGCCGCCCGCCGCTCACCATGGCGCTCTCTGTACTCGCCGACCTGGTCGCGAGC
>Ga0209588_1000434_pt1 | contig 10740 bp, 7 predicted proteins | sample Rivendell_Oct201_10_FD_188351 | JGI IMG/M metagenome (GOLD analysis project Ga0209588, IMG submission 188351) | Vadose zone soil microbial communities from the Eel River Critical Zone Observatory, Northern California, USA -... | ecosystem: Host-associated > Plants > Roots > Rhizosphere > Soil ...
CGGCGTCGTCCAACATCGTTGTCATACCCGCGCGAATGGCAGCGCCGTCAATGAGGGAGGCATCGGCTTGAGCGCCGACCAAGGGCCTGACCTCATCGGTCAGCTCCAGCAATTCAAAAATCCCGGCACGCCCGCGATAGCCGGTGCCGCCGCATCGTTCGCAACCAACCGGGCGATATATCGTCTCGCCGGCCGCAAAACCCAGAATCCGATAACGCGGATCGGCGACAATATCCGGTTCGGTCAGCTCATGCGTGCTCTTGCAGCCGTCGCAGCGTTCGCAACCAACCGGGCGATATATCGTCTCGCCGGCCGCAAAACCCAGAATCCGATAACGCGGATCGGCGACAATATCCGGTTCGGTCAGCTCATGCGTGCTCTTGCAGCCGTCGCAGAGGATGCGGACCAACCGCTGGGCAACGACGGCGCGCAACGTCGATCGCAGCAGAAATCCCTCGACGCCGAGATCCAAAAGGCGCGGCACGGCCGCAGCCGCGGTCTCGGTGTGGAGCGTTGACAGCACGAGATGGCCGGTCAATGCCGCGTGGACGGCGATGTTTGCCGTTTCGCTGTCGCGGATTTCACCGACCATAATGACATCGGGATCCTGGCGGACGAACGCGCGCATCGCTGTGGCGAAGGTCAGCCCGATCGCCGGCTTGACCTGCGACTGGTTGACGCCCTGAATCTCGTATTCGACGGGATCCTCGATGGTAAGTATCTTTCGCGTCGGCTCGTTCAGGATCGACAGCATGGTCGCAAGCGTCGTGGTCTTTCCGCTTCCGGTCGGGCCCGTGATCAGGATCAGCCCATGCGGCAGCGCCAGCAGGCGGCGCAACGTAGCTTCGTCGCGGCCGAACAGCCCGATCTTGCTCAAATCGAGCAAGCCGCGATCGCGCGGCAGCAGGCGTATCACTACGCTCTCGCCGTGCTGCGTCGGCATGGTGGCGATGCGGATATCGATCTCAGCCCGTCCGACCCGCGCCCGCGCGGCGCCGTCCTGAGGCAACCGGCGTTCCGCGATGTTAAGTCCGGCCAGGATCTTGATACGGGAGACGACGGCCTGCGGCGGCGCATCGCCTGGAAACGGCACGGCGCGGAGGATCCCGTCAACCCGCATTCGCACGACAAGCCCGGTCCGGAATGGCTCGATGTGGATGTCGCTCGCTCGCAGTTCCATGGCGCGCTCAAGCACATCGTTGACGGCCCGGACCACGGGAGCCCCGCTCGCCAGATCGCGCAGGCTGTCGATGTCGTCATCGCCGGAGCGGTGTTCCGGCTCATCAACGTCCACCTCTCCCGTCGTGCGTTCATCGAGCCGCAGTTCGAGAACCGTGGCGATGTCATCAAAGGATGCAACGGCGATCGTGACGGGACGGCCGCAGACGATCTCCGCTGCCCTGATCGCTGCGCCGTCGGCCGGGTCCGCCACCGCCAAGCCGAAGCCGTCGTCCCCCGCGCGAAACGGGAAAACCGAAGATTCTCGCAAAAATCGCGGCGAGAAATGCTCGACCGCTCCGATAACATTCATCAGCTCCTGCAGGCCTAGGCGCGGCAACCTCCAGAAGCTCGCCGCCTCATCAGCGAATTTTCCGGCCGGCAGATCCGATTTCTCCCATATTTCCCTGAGCCCGTTTCCGGGCGCCGCTTCCACGGAGCTGACGCCCCGCAATTTCACCCTCGCGGCATCCGGTATCCGTTCGAGCAAATGCAGGCGAAATTGCTCTACCGCGTGCTTTGAGGTCGCAACTGTCACGCCCTCCACCGCCGGTGACCTTGCACGGCTTGGAATTGACTTCGACATATTGCTACTTCGCTCCGCCGCTTTACATATTTGCGGGTTTGAAATTGAACATCATGCCGGTTTCGACCTCGACCGCACGTCCCTGCTTGACATAGGATTTGAACTTCCACTGACGCAGGGCCTCCTCGATGTTTCGCCGTTGCACCGCGGAGGCACGTATCACGTGAACATGCTTCACACTGCCGTCCGCCGCCACGATCATTCGCACCGGGATCGATACGGCCCTCGCGCCGACGCCGTCAGGCTCTACCCGATGCAAGACGTTCTCGGAGGTCGCATAGTCCCTGAGGCATTCCGGAACGGGATCGGACATTTTCTTCCGAACCGACGCGAGATCGTCCAGCGACCTCACCAGATTGGCCAGAAGTTCGGGATCACGGCTGGTTAGATTGAACGTCAGCACGTGGCAGCGAATCTCGATCGCGATCATTGAGCGAAAAAGTCCCACCCCGCTGAAATCGATGCGGTAGCCGAGACGCCCTCCAACGCTAACCGGAGCAGGCTCGCTGTCGATCGTCGCGCCGTCGACCGCCGACATCACCTGACGAAATTCGGCGACGACGTTCTTCGCCTCTGACGATTCCGGCGCGAAGAACATATCCTGCGCAACAACCAGAACCGTCCCGACGAAATCGTGCTTCGGAGCCCATGATCCGAGCACATAGTAGCCGGACTGGGTCGGCTCCGGTCCCGCCAATCCCTCCGACCATCCCTCCGGTAACCGGTAGGACAGATCGAAATAGTCGCTGACAAAAACTCCGTCCGCGACTTTTCCATCCTCGGGATTTGCCGATTGCCAGGCGGCGGCGTCGTAGGATGAGGGCACGGCACCGTAACGCACCGCCCCCAATCCTGCGAGGCACGCCGCCACGCCCAGATATATCCACACGCGCATCGTCGCACGACGCGGTTTACAACGAGCGTAGAAAATTCAAAAGCGACTGCTTATCGTCCCGCGACAGCAGATTGTAGTTGTTGATGACCGTGTTGGCTTCCGATCCACGGCTGGCGTGCTGCTGGATCGCTTCGTGCAGGTCTTTGGTCCGGCCGTCGTGAAGGAAGAAGATGCGCTGCCCGACGCCCCACAACGGGGCCGTGCGGAATTCGTTGCCATTGGCGGTTCCTTGCGACACGCCGTCAGCCAATCCGGTTCCCATTTCGTGCACGGCAAAATCGCTGAAAGGCTGGATCGCAACGTTGCTTTGCCCCGTCAGCGGCGATTTCTCTGTCGTGAGGGTCTTGGTGTGACACGCTTGACAACCGACATTGGAAAAGACCTGACCACCGCGGGTGACCGAAGTACCTGACGAAGCGGTTGATGACGGCTGGGCCGCTGACGATCCCGCAGCGGCGGTCATCACGCTCGAAGCGTCCGCCGAGGCCGACGCCATCAAGGTCGATGTCGCGGTCGCCGCTGCCGTTGTTGTTGTCCCGCTCGCCGCTCCTGTTGTCGCGGTAGCTGCGCCCGTTGTCTGACCGGCCGGAGCTGCCTGGGCGACCGGTGTAGCCGTCGCCGACGCCGGGGTTGGCGGCGCAGAAAAGCGCATGAACGCGGCAAAGAGATCGATGTCGCTCTGGAAGCTCGCAGACGGGCTGGCCGTTTCTTCGGAAACCAGCGGAGTATGATCGTTCGGAGTGGCCTTGAACTGGCAGGCAGGATCGCTGTCGCGTTCATTCTGGAAGAGCTCGTTGGTTATGCCCATTTCCACGTTGTAGGCTTCGCCTGAGAACAGCAGCAACGATTTGTTCTGCGCCTTCCAGCCGAACCGCGCGATCGTGCCGTCATTTCCGTTGCGATTGAAACGTCCGGAAATGCCCAGCGCCCGCTTTTGCTGCGCATTGGCGGCCAACGACGCCTCAAGCGCGCCATCAGAGACGTTCTCCACCAAACCTAATCCGAAGACCGGGGTCGGGATCCTAAATACGACGTTATTGCGAGCGAGCTCGGCCGCAAAATTCGGCTGAGCGATGTTGCAGCCGGGCGTATCGGAACGCCCCGTGATCACAAACAGACTATGCACGCCGCCATCCGGTGATCCATCGCGATTGCGCACGAAACGCGCCTCACGGACCGGCCCGTTGGCCGTGATGAATGGTGGCACGACGTTCTTCGCGCCCATCAAGGTCGCGACCGTTACTTGTGGATTTGTGGCCGGACTCGTGCCTCCGATCGTAGGCTGGGAATGGCACCCCGAACAGCTATCGAGATTGAACCTCGGACCCAGGCCGTCCGGGCCAGCGTCGACTTCCTGGAAGACTTCCTTCGCGACATCGAAATATTGACGCTCCACGTCGTTGAGGCCCGTCAGCGCTCCTCCCGCTCCGGGATCTCCGCCTCTCACGCCCGGGTCGGTGGGCGCGCTACGCGACGACGATCCTGCAGAGTTATTGTTCTGTCCCCGGGCCGCAGCATTGGCGGTCGTCGCACTGGTCGTCGCCGCATCGGTGGTCGTGGTGCTAGTGGCCACCGCGTTCGGGGTCGTGTTCGAAACATTCTGGGCTAACGCCCCTCCAGACCATGCGACTGATCCCAACAACATGGCGGCTATGCCCGCGTGCGCGCGTGCGCGCGTCAACTTGATCGTTTCCATTTGTCGCTCCCCGAAGTTCTACGGTGCATCAAGTAAAGAGTTTGTTCCCGACATTTATTGGACGCGGGCCGCACGAAAATATGAAGTCATTATGTTTCTGCGGCGACGAAACACAGCAACCAAGCAAGGGTCTGTCGATTCTCCATCGTGTTCTTCCTTTCAATTCCTGAAATGCTTTTCGTCGTGATAAGTTGTTCTGACAATATGTCGTGGCTCATCACCACGCGCGCATTTCATGACGCAAGCGAAACCGTTGCGCCAATCCGATTTGATTTGGACGCTTGCGACGCAAATATCATCAGCGGCGGACGCCGAGCATCGTTTTCACTCGACTTCGCGCTCGTCTTCATCTTGTCGGTGGCCGTCAATGAATTCAGATACCGCTCTGAATCTCTCTCTCCTGGTTTTGATTATCGCGTCACACTGTCCGCATAAAATACAATCCACAGCGCCGGACACAGAAACGCACCGAAGGGTATCTTTGTCGCCCGCGTGACAGCCTCGCCACTCAGGCGCGCAAATATCACCATCAACAATGCGCCGCTCGTCGCAAGGCCGAAACATAATGGTATCGCCTCGAGCGGCAGCCACGCCCCGATCGCAGCCCCAAGCTTGACGTCGCCCAAGCCCAGGCCCTCAATTTGCCTGCGCCAGGCGTAGCCGGCGCGAAACAGGAACAGCACGCCGGCGACGCAACCGGCGCGCGCGACCGCCTCCCCCGCGGCCGCCCATGGCTCCGCCGTATTCAGCAACGGCGCGGCGAGAAGGCCGCAAACGACGACGCCCCACGTCATTAGATTCGGCAGCAGAAATGTTCTCGCATCGACCTCCGCTCCCGCGACCATCAACGTCCCGAGCAAGGTCGAAGCAACGGCGACCGGCCACGGCAGCGACAGCGCCGAGATCAGGCCAATGGCTACTGCCCCGGCGATCAGTATCGCCGGGTTCGGGCGTAGATCATCCTCCGATCCAACCGTCTCTCCTGCTTCGATGTCGATCATCATTCTTGATTCGGAGGCGCCGACCCCGGCCCGGGCTGCACCCTGGTGCCATTGATGACGCTACGACCGCCGCGCATGGATGTCAGCCGCTCCCGGAATTCTTCGGTGACTGCGCCGGCATCGACACTGTTACGAATAAGCTTTGTTTTGATGAAGATGATGATCTCGGATCGTGACTTGGTGTTGGAGGTGTTTCCAAACAGGTCGCCGAGAAACTTGATTTCGCGAAGGCCCGGTATCCCCGATCGCGTTTGCTGATTGCGTTCGCTGATGAGACCGGCGAGCAGCACGGTCTGACCGCTGATCACCGAAACAGTGGAGTGGACGCGACGCTGGGCAATCGTCGGCGTCAGCGTCTGTTGATCGGGATTGACGACGTTGGAAATCTCCTGATCGACCTCGAGCTGGATCGACCCGTTGGAGTGTACGTGGGGCAATACTTTCAAGATGACGCCGGTATTGCGCATCTGGATGGTGTTGACGATCGGCGTCGCCGTATTGGAGAGAACCGCGGCCGAACTGGTTGTAATCGGAATCTCGTCGCCGACCTGAAGCAGAGCCGGTTGATTGTCGAGCGCGACGATCGAAGGCGACGACAGCACCTTGACGTCGGTCAGGTTGGATAGCGCGTTGAGGATGACGCGCGGCTGATTTTCCGATCCCAGCAGCAGATTCAAGCCGGGCGCGACGCGCTGCAGCAGGGCCGTCTGCGCCGCGACCTGGCCTGCGCCCAACAAGCCGACCGAGCCCTTGTCGGTGCCGAGCCCCGCATCTTTGCTGGTGAGAAAGGCCTGAACGCCGTATTGCAGACCGTCCGTCAGCGTGACTTCGGCAACCGTCGCGTCGATCGAGACCTGCAATTGCGGCTTGTCGAAGTCGCGTATCGCGCGTTCGACGACGCGATAGTCCTCCTGGTTGGAGTAGACCACGATCGAGTTATTGGCGGCATCGGCCGTGATCCGCATATTCTGAAACGTTCCGCGCGGGACATTGCCGCCGGAGACCGCGGACGAACTGCCGGATGAGTCCGCCTCGCCGCTCTTGCGATCCGAGAACGATTCGAAAGCGGCCGCAATCGGACTGGCGCCGCGATTGTCGGAGCTGCCGCTTGCCGTTGTCGCCGCGCTCCCACCTGACGAGCCGCGATCGAGAGAATCGAGGCGGGACTGGGCACCTTCGACCCCCGGTGCAATCTGCTTGGTAGCGGCATCGGCGCCGCCCCCGGATCGTTGACCGACGAAAATGTCGTTCAGGATCTTCGCCATCTGCGTCGCATTGCCGTGTTTCAGACGGAAGGACCGTAGCGTCGTTCCCGTCGTGTCAGACCTGTCGAGACGATGGACCCATTGCGTGGTCTGCGCCAACAGCTTCGGATTTTTTGTTACCACCATCACTGCATTCATCCGCGAGATCGGCTGGAAGCGGACCACACCCTGTCCCAATCCGCCCTCGCTCGTTTCAAATACCCGTTCAAGCTCTCCGATCATCGTTTCCGGCGAGGTCGATTTGAGCGGATAGACGCCGACCGACTGGTTTTGCAGCCATTCCACGTCGAAGGTCGCGACCACGTCGAGCGCGGCCTGACGTTCAGCGGTCGTGCCCTGGATCAACAGCAGATTCCGGGACTGGACCACACGAATAGCGCCCGGACGTGACAGAAAGCTCTCGGCCGTCTTCGCCACCGTCGAAGCCGAGGTGTAGCGCAGCGGCACCAGCGAAACGCCGAAGCCTGGCTCCCCGGCCCCGACGCTGATCGCGCCACCGGCGCCTGCCTCGGGAATCGGAACGATCTTCACCAGATTGCCGGAGCGCACGATCGCGGCGTTCGACATTCGCAAGACGCTTTCGAATGCCGGCAGCACGTCCTTGCGAGGGATTGGACCGGCCGAGGCCAGCGTTACATTGCCCTGGACACGCGGATCGACGACGAAATTGAGCTGGAGAATATCTCCGAGCAGGGTCTTCGCGACCGTCTGCACGTCGGCACCGTCGAAATTCATCTCGACGCCGTCGCCCTTGAGAAATGCGGCAGGCTGCAGCGAGGCGGACCGCATGTCCGGATCGCGGTCTCGCTGTGGATCTGGTGCCACGTCCGAGCCCGGAAACAAGAAGGGCTGAGTAGATTCCCTCGTCCTGCCGGATTCTCGCTCGTCCGCGATAGGAAAGCGCGCGCTGAAATCAGTGTTGCGAACAGAATCCATCGCATCGACCGGCGCAACGCCCGCCGTGGGAGTTACATTCGAGGTGACGCAGCCACCCAATGCGAGGAAGATCGAGGCTACGACGCAAGCCCGTGGAAACTCAACCAGACCCCACCCATGCAAGCTACTCACTACACTACTCCTCGCCGTGGCGCCCCATGACCACATCGACGGCGAACGCCCGCGTACTTCAGATAGCGAGTCAACAAAGCCGATCGGCAGGCGAGCCATCAGGTGCCTGCTGATCAAATCCAAAACGATTATCATCGATAACAATGGGCATTCTGCGAGCATTGTGCGGCGAGCGCCGCGATATATGCGGCAAACCAAAGACCATTTTGCGCACAAGCGCTAATTTTTTGGTGTAAGAAATTCTCTGTGCAACCAGCATGAAGCCAAACTTACTCTCGGCTCCGTCGACGTTTTTTCGGCTGACCGGGTTGCGGTGCACCAGCCTGCGGTGGAGTTTGCTGCGCCTGAATCTGTCGCTGCGAATCTTTCGATCCCTGCGACGCCGCGCCACCGCTAGCATCCGATTTGCCGCGATCATCGTTGAAAAGCTTGAAGGTGGCGAAGCGGCCGTCAAGCGACAACACCACCTTGCGTCCTTCGATCTGACTGACCTTCCATCCGTCGATGTCGTCGCCGATCTGCGCGCGCAGGATTTTCTTGTCCGCTCCGGTGCGAACGACGGCGCGGGCGCCCTCCCCGTCCATCACAACTCCGAAAAGAACAAGGTCCGGCGGCGGAGGCGGCGGTGCGGGCGGCGCGGGGGCCTGTACGACCGGTGGAGGCGGCGGCGCAGGCGGACGACGACTCGGCGAAAAGAGCGGGCGACCGAGTATCGTTGACAACTGGTCCAGGGGTTGCGCCGCAACGGGATTGGCGAGCGCAGCGGCGGACCGTTCCTGCTCTTCGGTCCTCGCCGCGGTGCTGAACGCCGAGGCCGACAAGAACAGGACAAGGATAAATGCCGCAGGCGGTCGCGAATATCTCACGGCGCACCTCGCCGCCAAAACGCGCGCAAGCTCAAAGTGGTCCGCAACAGCGGATCTTCGACGGCACGACCCGCTGTTGCGCCGATCGGCTGTACCGCCAGCGCATCCACAAATACGTAGGGCGTTCCGCTTTCAAGCCGATACAGCACCGCGCGCAACGCCTGCAGGTTCATATCAAGCGTAGCCTGAAGCCGGATCGTATCAGGCGGGTCGTCGCGCTTGGCAGCTTCTCCGCCGGACGAAACAAGGCTGGCGCGTTGATCGCCGGCCAATTGCGCGAGATATGATTGCAGCTGCGCGCTGGCCAGGCCTGGGGTCGATGCATCGAGGAATGCGGTGGGCGGCGCCGCTGCGGTCGGCCGGCTCGCGTTTGCTCGCAGCTTGGCTTCGAGACGCGAGAGCATCTCACGACGTTCGGAAATTTCCTGCACCGCGTCGGAGCGGGCCTGAAGCAACATTCCCACCACGGATATGGAGACCAGAAGCAGCAGAACAAGAACCGCGACGGAAATTGCCTGCTCACGGTCGAGTCTCGGCATACCTCAATCCTCACCAATCTTGATGCGCGGCTCGACGCGCGCCTCGATCGAAAACCTGAAAAGTTTGCCGTCCGGCCCTCGCGCCGTCGGCGCAAAGAAATGTACGTCGGTCATGTGCTCGGATCGCTCGAGTGGTGCGAGCAATCCCGGAGCATCATCGGCCAGCCCCATAATCCGGAGGTTTTCCTTTTCCAGACGAATTTCGGTGACATAGGCGGACTCGGGTAGAGCCCGTGACAGCGCCTCCATCACGATCACGCTGGATATGGACGTCTCTTTTGAGAGCCACGCCCGTTCTGCCGGCGGCATTGATGCCATCGATGATGCCGTACGTCCGGTTTGAACCTGTCGCTGCAAGACCTTGGAGCGGGCCGCCATGTCCTCACTCTCATTTCGAATCGAGGCGGCCGACGCCAACGCCCACAAACTCAGAACAACACTCGCCGTCACCGAGGCGGCAATCCCGATACCAATTGTCCGGGCCGCGTCGCCGAGGCTGGCACGCGACGTGTCCGCAAGCCGCGACCACAACGTTACCGAACCGGCGACCTCATCGGTGGCTTCGCCATCCGAGTCGCGCGCCACGACCCGATCGACCGGCAGTCCGAGCGCGGCCACATCCTGCCGCGCCGCCTCGACATCGCTGCGCGCCGCCATGAGAATTCGTACCTCGACCGCCGCGGCATCTCCCGCGCCCGCTTCGGCCGCGAACCCATAGACCACGTCATTGGCCGGCCAAGGCGACAGGCGCTCGATCTGGTTGCGGATGACTCCGGACAGGAATTTGCGCGCCTGCGCCGGCACGGTGATTCGCCGCACGACGACTTTGTCGGTGGGAAATTCGAGAACGACAAAATTGTTGTGAGCCGCGCGCGACACATCGGCAGAAACTCCTGTTCCAAGGGTCAAAGTCGCGAGAATTTTCCCCGCCTGAGGGTCCCGCAGCATCGCATCTCGGCTCGGCTCGGCTCGCCGAACGACAACATGCTGGTTCTCGCGCGTGACGATCAGCGAGCGACGTCCGCGCTGGCTTTCACGCCAAGCCAGATACAACGTCGCAAGGATTTCGATCCATCGTCTCAAGATAGCGCCGATACGCATGACTCTGCCTTTGCGCTTTCGGACGATCCCCTAAAGGAGCCTGGGGGATGGCACCGGGGTCCAGACAAGTACGCGATAAGGTTGGCTATCCTGAGGCAGGACAGCGATCACCGACCGAGCGGCGACGGCATAGCCATTCGCGAGTTCGGCCATGAGCTCTACCGACGCGACGCGCGGCGGCTTGACCGCCAGATATCGTTGCGCCGGCCCGACGAGCCGCACGAGCCGATCGACATCCGCCGGCGAGCTGCGGCGCGCCTTGAGGAACGCGTCGACCTGACCCTTCTCGACTCCAGGGAGTGCCGCGATTACGCCCGGCGGCGCGGTGAGCGGATTTACGGTTTCGCTGCCGAATACCGTCGCAAGCGGCGCAATGGCGGCCACCCAGTCCGGGAGCATTCCGGGAATGAGCTGGAGCTGCCGCAAGTCGGAAAATGGCTGCCCCGTTCCCGGCGTCCTGGTCGCACCACTGGCCGAACGAAGCGCGGTATTCGAACGAGCCGCA
>Ga0209588_1000435_pt1 | contig 10726 bp, 12 predicted proteins | sample Rivendell_Oct201_10_FD_188351 | JGI IMG/M metagenome (GOLD analysis project Ga0209588, IMG submission 188351) | Vadose zone soil microbial communities from the Eel River Critical Zone Observatory, Northern California, USA -... | ecosystem: Host-associated > Plants > Roots > Rhizosphere > Soil ...
CCCTGCCTGTTCGATTGCGCGGCCTGCTTGATCGCTTCGCGAATGCGGACATAGGTCCCGCAGCGGCAGATGTTGCCGGACATCGCGTCGTCGATATCGGAATCGGTTGGATGTGGGTTGCTCGCAAGCAGCGCCGAAGCAGACATGATCTGGCCCGATTGGCAGTACCCGCATTGAACGACCTCCCGGTCGAGCCAGGACTTCTGGATCTTGGCGCCCGCCGCTGTCGCGCCGATTGCCTCGATCGTTGTGATCTCGGAGGTGCCGATGCTGTCGACAGGGGTGATGCAGGAACGGCTGGCGACGCCGTCGACGTGCACGGTGCAGGCGCCGCAGAGTGCCATGCCGCAGCCGAACTTCGTGCCGGTCATGCCGAGCACGTCGCGCAACACCCACAAGAGTGGGGTGTCGCCGTCGACATCGACGTTGTGGGCGGTTCCGTTAACTTTGATGGTGTTGGCCATGGCTGCCTCAAAGGTGAAAGGTGGCTGGGTGCTAATTCGGCAGGGTTCAGAAATATCGGGGTTGCTGCTTCATGCGGAGCCGCCGACCTGCGCAACCTCGATCCGGTCGCCGAGCCGACGAATGCGCAGAACCGGCTGTCGCTCGCCGATGGCAAAGGGAACCGAGATCAGCTGGGACTGGCCAGGCAGCAGCACGGACGAGAAACGCACCACGGCATGCTTTTCGGCATCGCCATTCTGCCCGATCACCGTGTCGACGGTGGTCACCACGTGCCAGCCATCGGGTTCGCTCACCCAGTAGGTGATGGCCGAAGCGTTCGGACCCAGTTCGGTTGTCACGGCTTGGCGCTGGCGCACCGCGTTATTGAGCTGATCGGCCTTTAGTTCGGGGGTAACGGTCGCGAAGACTGCAACCAGGATGCCGGCGAGACCGGCTGCCTTTGTAAAGCTGTTCATGTCGTGCTCGGCTGTTTGGGGATGCCTAATCTTGTACCGGACAGATCTAGGCTTGCAGGCGCTTGTCTCAAATGTCATATAAACGTCGTTTTAGGACATATTGGGAGGCCCCATGCAGCGCGTCGGTTTCATCGTTTTGCCCGGCTTTCAGTTGCTGAGCGTCTCTGCGCTCTCGGTCTTCGAACTCGCGAATTGGGAGATGGGCGAGTCGGTCTATGACGTGCATCTGCTGTCTGAGACCGGCGGGTCGATCCGCAGTTCGATCGGCATCAGCGTCGCGACCGAGCCGTTCGACGACAGGAACTTCGACACAGTGATGGTCGGCGGCAGCGCCGTGGTTGGAGCGTTGACGCCAGGCGTGATCAAATTTCTGCGCCAGGCTTTGCAGCGATCCCGGCGAATAGCCTCGACGTGCACCGGCGCGTTCGTGCTGGCCGAAGCAGGTCTGCTCGACGGTCGTCGCGCGACCACGCATTGGCACCGCGCGCGCGAATTACAGATACGGTTTCCAAAATTGAAGGTGGAGGAAGACCGCATTTTCATCGTCGACGGCCAAGTGTGGACCTCGGCTGGAATGACCGCCGGCATCGACCTCGCGCTGGCTATGATCGAAAAGGATTCTGGCGCGGATGTAGCCCGGGCCGTGGCCAGGAAACTGGTCGTTTATCACCGCCGCGCCGGTGGCCAGTCGCAGTTTTCGGCATTGCTGGAGCTGGAGCCCAAATCCGACCGTATCCAGCGCGCATTGGAATATGCGAAACGCAATCTCGATACGCCGCTGACGGTTCGACAGCTTGCCGAAGCGGCACATCTAAGCCCGCGCCAGTTCAGCCGTGCGTTCCAAGCCGAGACCGGCCAATCGCCGGCAAAGGCGGTCGAGAACCTGCGCGTCGAGGCCGCCCGCCTGATGATGGAGCAGAGTCGCCATCCGATCGACGTTATCGCCCGGCAAACAGGTTTTGCCGATCGCGACCGCATGCGCCGCGCCTTCCTGCGCGCCTTCGGACAGCCACCGCAGGTAATCCGGCGAAACGCGCGTGCGGAGATAGCGGCGTGAACACTATGATTGGCCTTCCCGCGTCGTCCGTGAAGAATCTCGAATTGTCTGAGGTTGCAGGATAATTTTGGGAATTGCGGCGATTGATTTTGCCGGGATTCCCGGTGCCGCGGTCGATTTTCTTGCAAAATCGCATGAGGGATTCCGTCGAATCGGAAGCCGTGATTCTCTGCTCCAGGCGGTGCTTGAGCGGAGGTTTGGATGCGGCCACGGGAACGGCGCAAGACGGGCGAGCAGGATCTGTTCCGCTCTCGGCTCGATCAGATCATCGACATGAAGCATCCGCTGGTGAGGCTGGCGCGGACGGTGGACTGGGGGTTCCTGGAAGGGCGCTTCGGCGAGGTCTACACGGATGATCCCGGCCACCCGCCGCTGCCGACGCGATTGATGGCGGGGCTGGCCATCCTCAAGCACACCTATGACCTCTCCGACGAGGTGCTGTGCGAGCGCTGGGTCGAGAACCCCTATTACCAATACTTCTGCGGCGAGGAGTTCTTCCAGCACCGGCTGGCGTTCGATCGCTCGTCGCTGACGCGCTGGCGCAACCGGATGGGCGAGGAGCGGTTGCAAGCGCTGATCCAGGAGAGCCTGTCGGTCGCTACCAGGACCGAGGCGATCAAGCCGTCGGAGCTGTCACGGGTGATCGTCGATACCACGGTTCAGCCCAAGAACGTGACGTTCCCCACCGATGCGAAGCTTCTGAACCGGGCGCGCGAGAAGCTGGTGCGGCTGGCGCAACTCACCGGGATTGGTTTACGCCAATCCTATGCGCGGGTGGGCAAGTTCGCCCTGATCCAGCATCAGCGCTATGCCCACGCCAAGCAGTTCAAGCGCGCCAACCGGATGCTGAAGAAGCTGCGCACCTATCTCGACCGCGTCATTCGCGACATCGGCCGCAAGATCGAGAACAACGACGCGCTGGAGGTGAAGTTCGCAAAGCTGCTATTGCTGGCGCGGCGCGTCCGCGAGCAGCAGCAGCATCAGCGCGGGCCGAAGGTCTATTCCCTGCATGCGCCGGAAGTCGAATGCATCGGCAAGGGCAAGGCCCATCGGCGTTACGAGTTCGGCGTCAAGGTGAGCGTTGCCACCACCCTCAAGCACTGCAAGGGCGGCCAGTTCGTCACCCATGTGAAGGCGCTGCCCGGCAATCCCTATGACGGTCACACGCTGGCAACCGTGATCCCGGACATGGAAGCGCTCGCCGGCAACACCATCGCGCGCATCCTCGCCGACAAGGGATATCGCGGCCACAATGCGCCGCCCGACCGCAAGTTCAGGGTCTTCCTCTCCGGCCAGAAGCGAGGCGTAACGCCGAAGATCAAACGGGAACTACGCCGCAGGGCTGCTGTCGAACCCGTCATCGGCCATCTCAAAGCCGAGCACCGCATGGGCCGCAACTATCTCTGGTTCCGGCAGGGCGATGCCAATAATGCCGTCCTCGCCGCCGCCGGTTACTACTTCCGCAGCCTCATTCGCTGGCTAACGCCTTTGTTGCGCCAAATCCTGGCCGCTCTCATCCCAGGGCTCTTGATCGAACCAGCCTGAAATTAGAGTTTTTCACGGACGACTCCCGCGGCCGCGCGACGATCGCTACATTGCGGATCGTTGGACGCGGGCTCTTATGCATTCGGTCAAGGCATGACCGCTCTTGTTCTATCGATTGGCTGCTATTGCCCGTGGCTGACCGCCTCGCTAACGATCATCTCGCCGCCCCTGGCGGCGGCGGCGAGGCGCGCGCAGAAGTTCATCGGGTCACGAGAGCTGAAAACTGATAGTTGCCGCCCTCGACGCCAATCGAGCCGACGAAGGTTTTGCCTGCATGTACGCCGACGCCGATCGAAAGCCAGGGACCTGCGGAATTGGTGTGGCCGGTAACGCGCAGAAGCTCAAGCCCGGCCGCAACCACGCGCTGCCGATAGTCGGAGCCGGTGAGACCCGGGAGATAAATGCCGATCACCTCATCGCCCACCATCTTGTCCACCATTGCATCGCTCTTGGTGAACACGGGTCGTCGCGATCTGGAAGAAGCGCTGCATCAGCGCGCCGAATTCGGCTGGACGCATGCCGGCGGCGAGCTGCGTCGAGCCGCGCACATCGGCATACAGCATCGCAATCTCGATCTCTGCGCCGCCGCGTTCCTTGGCCAGTACCGCTTCGCACAGCTCGCAGAAATGCGGATTGCGCCGCCACGGCGCGCGGCCCATCAGACGCATCGCAGGTGCGGTGAAACCGTCGAACCCCGCGCAGCACAGGCGGCAGCGATCCCTGGCGGTGGGTGACAGCAAGCGCAACATTTTGCGACCGCGCCGCAGCGCGGGATGCTCCCCCGAAAGCATCGCGTGCCAGAACGGGTTGAAATTCCGATCGTCGGTGGAATCCGCCATATGGCCCTCCCCGTACCGAGAGATTGCCTGCTTCAGGAGATAGTGGCTTCGTGACGGTACTGGAGGCGCGGGAAGCAAGCAACCGAACGCAGGCTAAGGGTCACGAACAGCTCGGATCCCGCGCTTTGTGACGAACAATGAGGCCGATCGTATTGGAGCGGAAGGGTCGATCATCACTAAGGCGCATCGCCTCAGGGGCTCCGCATAATTCAGCATCGTCGAACGAAGTTTCCGAGATCATGCCTGTTGATCTATTTCTTACTACTGAAGAGGTGTCCGAACGCTATCGACGAGAGGTCAGTCCCGGTACACCACGGAAGTGGCGGGCAATGAAGATCGACCCATCGTTTTTGAAGATTGGCAAGGCGGTCCTTTATCCAGTCGTCGAACTTGAGGCGTGGGATCGCAAGAATCTCGTGATTTGCCGTGCTACAAGAATGCCAAATTTGAAGGAGCTTGAAGCAACAGGATAATCACAAACAGACACCGATTACCGCGCCCTAAGCGCGACCCCAGCGCAATTCTCCGCAACAACAAACTCTCATAAAATCAAGGCGGTAAACGTTTAGAGTAGATTGGTGCACAAAGATCCCGCTCGATACCTCACTTGTACGTTTAAATGTCCGTTGCGGTTGACGGATCAAGTTTGTCAACGCCGCTAGCGCGTCGCGTACGCGGCAATGTGAGGGAATCTCATCCATGCACACAAAAGCGATCACGGATCCTCGTACCTGTCCGACAGAGCCTTGCAGCTGTGGAGACAACTCGAAACGGACTTTCGCGAGATTTTCGGAGCCTCTCAATTTTCGACTTTTTCAATATGCTATAAGCGGACATGAACCCGATGCCTGCGTGATATCCGCTTATCGCTCAGGTCCCTTGCCGAGGCGGCAAGGACGAATGAGCAAGCCAGTGCGATGGATAATTTCTCAGCGCGGTGTCGAATGCTTCGAGGACGAGCGCCTTGTTCTTTGATACCGTAGACTGACTCATTTCATTCTCCTGACGACGCCTGTTTGGGGACCGCAGCGGACTACGCAGCCATGCTGGATCGGCTTGAAATAGCGTCGTACCAGCGCTTCAGTGATCGTTGTTCGTCCGGAACAGAGAAGTTGATCGCCTTGCTGGCGAAATCCACCGTCACGAGCGCGGTGATGTCGGCGACGGAGAAGCGCTGGCCGGCCACGAAAGGAGCCTCGCCCAATCGAGCGTCGAAATCGGCGAAGAAATTCTTCACCCGGAGCTTACTACGCTCTGCCAATTCGGAAATCTGCTCGTAATCATGAGGCCCGGCGATCGCGCGGCTCTTGAGACCGGGCAGGGAATTGCGGATGGCTTCCATGACCGCGGCAAAACCTTCCAGTTCGGCACGCCGTTCCCACATCACCACCAGAGCTTTTTCCTTCGGCGTCTCGCCAAGCAAGGGCGGCGTCGGATGGGCTTCTTCAATGTACCGGCAGATCGCCGGTACTTCGCCTATGGCGGTGCCATCTTCCAGCACCAGGGTAGGCACGACGCGGCGCGGGTTGATCGCGCGGTAGGCGTCGGAATGCTGCTCGCCTTTGCCAAAATCGACTGTGACCAGGGGAATCGAGAGTCCCTTTTCGGCGAGGAAGAGGAATATGCGTACGCGCCGCGAATTGGGTGAGGAGGTGGAGTGGTAGAGTTTCATCGCGCTTATTCCCTTCGGTCGACAGAACATGTCGCTCTCGTTAAAACTCAGAGCTTCGAACCGCCATCCACGTGGATGGTTTCGCCGGTGATCCACCGCGCATCGTCCGATGCCAGAAAGGCGATCACGCCGCCGATGTCGTCGGGCTGCGCGAGGCGCTTCAGCGCCTGCATACCAAGCGCGAAGTCGAGGCCCGCATCTGTCTTGGTGAAGTTCAACATGTCCGTCTCGACGACACCGGGAGCGACGGCATTGACGCGGATACCACGTGCGCCAAGGGTCGAGGCGAAATGCTTCACCAGGGTGTCGATGGCGCCCTTGGTTGCTGCATACGCTGGTTCGGTACCAACAACGGCGCGCGCCGCGAGCGATGAGAGGAAAACGATGCTGCTTCCCTTCGACAGGATTGGAAGGAGCTGCTGCACAAGAAAGAACGGTGTGCGAACGTTGATTGCGAAGAGCTTATCAAACTCCTCGACCGTCGTTTCCTCGATGGTGGCCACTTTCAAGACCCCTGCATTGGCGACAAGGATGTCCAGGCGATCTCCGACAATGCTGCGGGCCTGCCTGGCAAGCTTGCCGGCGCCGTCCGCGGCGGCGAGGTCGGCCGTTATGGCATCCGCCCGGCCACCGGCTTTGCGAATCTCTGCGACAACATCTTCGGCTTCCTTCGCTCCCCGGCCGTAATGCACGAGAACCTGGGCGCCGGCGGCAGCGAGCGCGAGTGCGCCGGCGCGTCCTATGCCGCGGGAAGCGCCGGTAACGAGAGCGGTTTTGCCGGCCAAAATAGCCATGATCATCGTCCTTGTAGTTGCTGCGGCGGATAGCGTGATCGCTTTCGATCCTCACACGCCTCGGCGCTCGTCCGTCGACAGGAACATCGAGACATGACGGACGAAGAGTTCGGGATACTGGTACTGCGAGCCGTGATTGGCGTCGGGGTAGAGGAGGAGTTGGGCGTTCGGCAGGTGCTGCTGCAGGATGAACGAGTTCACGGAGTAGACGATGACGTCGTTGCCGCCGTTCACCACCAGCGTCGGCTGTCGAATCGACTTGAGGTAGTCGTACGCCCTATCGAACTGAATGCCCCATTTGCCCAAGGCTTCGAGTTGGGCGGGCGCCACCTTTTCGTTGACCTCGGGGTCCCGGTTCTCCTTGCGCAGGCGGAATCGCTTGAGAAAGCCGCGGCCAGCCGCCTGGCTTGCTTGCGACCTGGTAAAATGGACGGCGAGCCAGAGGTGGTCGGGTTCTTCGTAGCTTGCGCCGAAAATCTGTTGCGCTTCGGGCGTCAGACTGGTCATACCCTCGCCCCCGCGTGGTCCGGTCCCGACGAGGACCAGTTTGCGAACGAGGCCCGGCGCCTGCCCGGCGATCTCCTGAGCAACGAAACCCCCGATGGAGAAACCCAGCACGTCGACCTTCGCAAGACCCAGCGCGCCGATGAAGGCGATGGCGTTGCCGGCCATACCCTCGATCGAAGTTGGCACTTGCCCTGAACTGCTGGAGATGCCGGCGTTGTTGAACAGGATGACTTCGCGCTCCCTGGCGAAACCGTCGGTCACCGCCGGATCCCAATGGTCCATCGTCCCGGTGAAGTGCTGGTTGAAGACGAGCGGCACGCCGACAACCTTGCCGAACCGGCGATAGGCGAAGCGGATGCCGTTGGCTTCAACGAACTGCGTCGGCGCGGTCTGGTGAGTGTGCTGGGTCATCATTTGCGGACCACCAAGTTGGTGTAGTCGAGAATGAAAGATGTACGCCCTGACAGGACGGGACCCTCCGGCGTGCGCCTCACAACGCGCCGCAAAGTCGGAAAGACGAGTCCGTCTATCGTTACCTGATCATAACAGTAGTGCGCTGCAACGCCGCCGAGCACGTCGGTGACGTAGTCGAGCCGTCTCAGCATGAAGTCGTCGCCGAAATAGAGCTTTTGCACCTTCGTATGCGCGGGCACGTCTTCTGGGTAAGTTACTTCGAGGACGCGCCAGGTCTCTCGACCTTCGACATGAGCCTCCAGCTCTCGCGTGGCGAAGCCCGTCCGAGCAATGAGGAAGGGCGTTGTGAGATAGTTCCAGAGCGCGTAGCCGAGAAAATACGTTAGGTGCAGACGATCCCAAGGCGTTTCGCGTACATGCCCCGCAAAAGCCGCGCGCGGATCGGAGCGCTCCTCGACGATCGTACCGTCACGGCGCTCGATCCAAACTCGGTTTGCGGTGAAGATCCAGCGGTCATCGGACTCATCGCCTAGCCTCTGAAAGACCGTTCGAGGTGTCGCAGCGTCCACTGATGCCGAAGGCCGGCGATGACCCGGATATCCCTTAAGATCCAGCAGCCCTCCGGAGAAGTTGAAAGTCACATCGATCGCGCGAACGGTGTGCCAGCGGTCGAGGCCGCCATGTGCTGCGATAACGGAACTAAGGAGATCGGTCATGATTCGCTACTCCTTCAATCTCGCGTCCGGTGTACCGGTGAAGTCCAACGTCATGGAAAGTCATGCGTCCAGGAACATCTCGGCGTGCGCCGCGAAGAGCTCCGGAACCTGGAATAACGCGCCATGGCCCGCATCTGGATAGATGATCAATTGGGCGTCTGGGATGTTCTGAGATAGCGTGAAGGAGTTGATGGTCGGGACCATGATGTCGTTATCGCCGTTCACGACAAGGGTCGGCTGTTTGATGGCCTTGAGTTCGGCAAAACGTTCGCCACGAGGTTGACGCCACTCGGTGAGAGCCGCCCGCTGCGCCGCCATTGTTTGCGCCGATGTGGACGGGTCGACGTCTTCCTTTCGCACATGCCGTCGCGCCCAGAAGGCCCTTGCAGCCGCCTGGCTCGTTTCAGACGGGCGGAAGAACCGATAAAGAAACGCCTCGATCGGGACTGCGCCGGTCTCCGGATCGGTCAAGGCGCCGTACTCGCCGTATTTCGGATCCTGTGGCGGCTCACCAGCGCGCGGGCCGGTGCCAGCGAGTATGAGACGGCGGATCAACTCGGGACGGCGGAGCGCAAGGGTCTGCGCGATGTATCCCCCGATTGAGAAGCCCAGCAGATCGATTTGTGCAAGTCCGAGGGCGCCGATGAAATCGGCGGCGTGGTCGGCCATCGCATCGATCGTGTCCGGGGTCTCTCCGGTCGACGCGGCGACCCCCGCATTATCGAACAGGATGATGGGCCGATGTTCCGCAAATCCGTCGGTGACCGTGGGATCCCAGTGATCCATTCCGCCACGAAAATGCTGCATGAAGACGAGCGGCACGCCGCCGGCCTTGCCGAATCGGCGATAAGCTAAGCGGATGCCGTTCGCTTCGACGAACTGCGTCGGCGCGGTCTGGTGGGTGTGAACCATCTGGTCGGGCTTTTTCACTCAGTGGGTACCGCATCCGGTAGGAGCGCTAGGGCTGCTCTCGCGCAATCGATGTCGTTCTGCACCATGGGCGCTCCGCTCACCCCGATCGCCCCGACAACCTCGCCGTTCACCTTGATGGGAAACCCGCCACCCCACGCCGCTACACGCGCAAGCGTGGGGATGCCGGCCAAAAGCGACGGGTCGCCCTGGATAAAGTTGAAAAAGTCCTGAGTGGAGACGCCGAATAGAGCGGTGTACGCCTTCTTCTGCGCAATCTCGATGGTAGGCATCGAGGCCCCATCCATCCGGCTAAAGGCCTTGAGATTGCCGCCGTCATCGAGGATCGCCACGTTCTCGCTAACGCCAAGTTCTCTGGCTTTTGCCACTGCTGCATCCACCATTTTCTGTGCCAGCTCAGAAGAGATGCTGTGTTTCTTCACAACGTTAGCCATTGGGCTCACTCCTCACTTGATATGCACTGCATATGCACTGCGTGTTGATCGGGTGTAGGTCGCAATGAATCGACTCTCTTGCGTGTCCCTGGTGGTTGTCGGTGGTCATGATCGGGCTCCGAAGATCTGAAGATGAAAATCCCGGCAGCATCAGTTTGCCGCGAGCGATCACATGGCGGTTTTGCCGCCGTTGATCCTGATTATCTGGCCGGTGACGAAGGACGCTTTGTCTGAAGCGAGGAACACGACAGCGTCGGCTATCTCTTCCGGCTTCGCACCGCGCTTAAGCGGTATGGCAGCATAGAACGCCGCTTTTTTGTCGGGCGTCCCGGTCAGACGATCGAGCATCGCAGTCTCGGTCGGACCAGGCGCGACTGCATTGACGCGGATGCCGAAAGGAGCGGCTTCGAGGGCGGCGGATTTCGTGAGACCTTCCACCGCGTGCTTGCTTGCGGTGTAGAGCGCTAAATTCGCCGCACCGCGCTCGCCCATGGTCGAAGAAATATTGATGATGCTGCCTGAGCCTTGCGGCTGCATGACCCGCAGTTCGTGCTTCAAGCTCAGGAGCGTGCCAAGCACATTGGTGTCGAACATCCCTGCATAGCTCTCGGACGTCTGCTCGGCCAGCGGGCCAGGTTTTCCTTCGGTGCCGGCATTGTTGACCGCGACATCCAGGCGGCCGAAGCGCGCGACAGTCTGTTCGACAAGGTTGCGCACCTCGTCTTCGTGGCGCACGTCCGCCAGAATGAAAGCGGCTTCAGCGCCGAGGCTACGAAGCTCGGCTTCGAGTGCCTTGCCTTCGGCCTCGCGGCGGCCGGACGCAACGACCGTTGCGCCTTCTTTGGCAAAGGCAAATGCCGTGGCACGACCGATGCCGGTCAGAGCACCGGTAATGAGG
>Ga0209588_1000439_pt1 | contig 10699 bp, 10 predicted proteins | sample Rivendell_Oct201_10_FD_188351 | JGI IMG/M metagenome (GOLD analysis project Ga0209588, IMG submission 188351) | Vadose zone soil microbial communities from the Eel River Critical Zone Observatory, Northern California, USA -... | ecosystem: Host-associated > Plants > Roots > Rhizosphere > Soil ...
CGAGCGAAGAATCGAGCGTTTGGTGGCATCTTTCATGATTGAGTTTGTCCTCCATTTATCGGCGATACCGCGTCATTTACTCTGGCCTAGCTTTGAATTGTGCCGGCAGATTTCAGTCTATCCGCGCCAAGACCTGCTCCAGGGCCATGTCCACGCAGCCGCTGACCTAAAACTGGTCGTCCGACCAGTAGACCGCGACTCACGAGCGGCGCACTCTTGGCACATCCTAGCCCTGCGACCTTACATCTTCACGGCGCAATTCAGCAGCAGGTCGTACTCGAATGAGGAACTCAGGTTTTCATGACTTGAGGTTCGAACAAAAAAAACGGAGGAAGCCAGGCTATGAAAATGAAAAAGTTAGCATGTACACTTGCATTCGCAATCGCAACCGCAATGTTGATCGCACCCATCGCTTTCGCACAATCCAGCGGCAATTTCAGCGCTAGCGGCAGTTCGGTGGCTTGTTCGATCGGCGCCGGCGGTGCTCTCAGCACAGGCATCGTAGCTTCGCAATTCACCGCAAACATCTCGACGTCAAATGGCAGCGGCACAACGTTGGTCATCAGGCCCTCGCTGGTTACCGGGCTCTTTACCGAGACGAAGATCGACACGAGTGTTTCGACCGCATCGGCGGATGTCGGAATTCGAGTATGCGTAAAGGTCGATGGCAGCGACGCCGGAATACTGCCTGCCCCCTGCGTAATTTACGACCAGCGCTTCCAGCAGGTCAGCTCGCAGTTGTTCTCGCAGCTCACCGCATGCACCGCTTTGCCTCTAGTTGGTAGTGTATGTACCACAGACGCCGACTGCGTCACCGTGGGCTTCCCGACCTGCAACAACCCAACCGGGCTCGCGGGTGCGGGCGTATGCGTAGGGCCGAACCCACTCTGCAATTTTGACCTAATCCTAAGCACTTTGTCGGCGCACAGCTTCGACTTTGTCGTTCCAGTAGGCAGCGGCAAACCTCACGTGGTCACCACAAGCTGGAACACTGTCGGTTCCGGCGTTGTTGGCAACTCGCACGTGGCCTCTTGCGTGGGCCCAGGCATCGTTACGGTCACGCAGGCCAAGGTCTTCAAAAACAGCGGAAGCCTCTCGTTCTAGATTCGTTGTTCTATCTGATGCAAACGGCGGGCCGCCCTCAGCGCTTAAAGCTGGGGCCGGCTCGCCCCTTTTTGGGGGAAAACAATAGATATGAAAATCTCACCACTAGTTTTGTGTTTGCCGCTGTTCCTGGCGCTCCCGAAGGGGAGCTTCGGCCAAGCCGCGCCTCAAGCCAGTTCCGGCGATCCGGTTGCCACCGTCGCCGGGCAGGCCATCTCTGAGGTAGAACTACTGGAGACCCTCGGGCCGCAGCAGTCAATGCAACTGCGCATGCAGGAGTATGAGGCAAAGAGCAAGGCCCTCGATAGTCTGATTCGCCTGAAGCTCGTCCAAGCCGAAGCCAAAAAGCGGGGCATCTCCGCTGAAAAGCTGATCGAACAGGAAGTCGAATCCAAAGTTGCGGACCCGACCGACGGCGAGGTCGAAGCCTATTTCTGGGGGCAGAACCGGGCCGGCGCCGCTTTCGAAGAGGTGAAAGAGCAATATCGAGCGAGTCTAAAGCAGCTTAAGCTGCAGAAGGCCCGCCAAGTTTACGCGGACTCGCTGCGGGCGAAGATCGACGTCGCGGTTCTGTTGCGGCCACCCAGCGTAACTGTCGCCTACGATCCTGCGCGGGTGAAAGGGGATCCCAAAGCCCCGATCACGATCGTCGAGTTTTCGGATTTTCAATGCCCCTATTGCAAGAAGAGCGAGAGCACTTTGCACGAACTTCTCATGAAGTACAACGGCCAGGTAAAGCTCGCCTACCTCGACTTCCCCTTGCGGGAAATCCACCCGCAGGCACAGAAGGCGGCCGAAGCGGCTCGATGCGCGGGCGAGCAGGGGAAGTTTTGGGAGTATCACGACGCCCTGTACGCAGAGCAGTCCAAGATGGATGGCGCTGAACTGCTCACCCGCGCCCGGGCGTTGCATCTGGATGAGAAATCGTTTCAGTCGTGCCTCAACAGCGGCAAATTCAAATCCAAAATCGAAGCCGACTTGGAACAGGGACGTAAGGTCGGCATTGCGGGCACGCCTGGGTTCTTCGTAAACGGCGTTTTTTTGAGTGGCGCGCTACCTCCGGCTGACTTCGAGAAAATCATCGATACCCAATTGGCGCTGCTCGGGGCCCCGCACACGTCGCAGTGATTGTTGGCGCGCCGTCGGCGCCACCGCCATGTTGAAAACCATTGCACCGGCGGAAGCGCTTGCGGATTCAGACCGCCGTTTAAGATCCGAGCCGGGCTTCATAGTTCCGGCAGGTCTTTGGATGCGGGAGCGTAGCGACGCAGAAGTGTAATGGAAACTACCAGCACAAGAACCAGCAGACCCAACAAACCAAGCTCAATCATCGAAGAGCGAAAAATGCCGTGCGCGCCTTCGGTCGCCCATGCACCTTCTTTGGTGAGAGTCGCGGCTTCCAGGGTAATCACCAGAATGCGCCGAATGGAGGCAATCAGTCCGACGACCAGAAAAGGTTCGGTAACCAGAACATGCGAGCGAATGGAGATACGTACCGTGTGCAGAATCTCCACCAGCATGAGCACAATGAGGAGTTGGTTCAATACCCTCAGAGTCTGGGCTGCAACCGTCCAATGACTGAGATCGATCCACAGTATTTGGCCCGCGGTGGCGATGGTCACAAAGGCCGTGACAGCCAACAACACTGCGAGAATGGAGTAGATGACTATCTCGGTTTTGCCCAGATAGTAGTCAAAGTGGCGGCGTAATTTGTCTTCGACCATATAAGACTCCGGTTCAAATCGAAAACGGTGAGGGTTGTACGCCCGAAATGGCTTGCGGTGCTAAAGAAGGCCCGCGAGCACAGGAGGGCTTATGCGGAGACTTCTTGCACTCAGGATTTTGAAAGCGCGCGATCGATGGAGAGGGCTCCGGAGCCTTTGACTACCAGGACCAAGGCAATGGCGATGGCAAGCAGATGATACTCGTACCCTTCGCCTTTTTTCACGCCGGACCAGTTGATAAAAAATCCGAGCTTGAAATGCACCATCCAGACGGCCACCAGCATGTTGCAAAGAATGCCAAAGGCGGCGACGCGCCCGAGGAGCCCGAGCACTAACCCAATGCCGCCGAGGAATTCGGCGCAGATGGCCAAGAAGGCCAACGGCGCCGGGATATGCATCTGCTGGGTGAAGAAGACCATGGTGCCGCTGAAGCCGTAGCCGCCGAACCAGCCGAGAGCCTTCTGCGCGCCGTGCGCAAAAAAGACCCCGCCAAGGATGAGCCGAAGGATGGCCAAAGTGAAATCGTCGGTGGTGTTGATGAGTTTGCGAAACATGGGTCGGTCCTCCTGTTCCTGGATGGAAAGATGGGTTCGAGGGAAGGAGGATATTACAACTTTTTCGCGAAATAGCACGCGCAAAACGAGGGGCAGCAGGAATGCAAGGAACGCAATATTGGCCCAGGTAACGAGAAGGAGGCGGTTGCCAGGGGATGGACTGAAATCGGTGTAAAACGTCGTACCATTGTGGTAATGGGAATCCTTCCGGAGGGCGCCATCGAATACCAAGAGAAACGCCGTTCGCCGAGGTACTCGTTCATCGCGAGTGCCGAGCTGATCGAAGAGAGAGCCGACGTGCGCATTGCCTCGCGGGTGAGCGAGCTGAGCCGGTTTGGCTGCTATCTGGACATGATGAATCCCTTTCCGACAGGGACGATGGTGCTGGTGAAGATTGCCGCGGGAGATGCCTTGTTCGAAGCCAAAGGGAAGATCGTCTATTCGCACCCGAATATGGGAGCGGGAGTGGGGTTTCTTGAAGTCGCGCCGGCGTCGCAAGAGGCGCTGGGACGATGGCTGGATGAAGCGGAGAAGGAACACAAGAGACAGTCGGATTAGTTTGAGAAGGAACTAGCGCGCTTTGGACCGCGGAAAAATGCAGCCGCGGCAATCCACTTAAGAATTCAGAACAAATCAGGATGGCAGTGGGATACCGCTCGCTTGCAAGCGGTAGCGGCCGCTGTGTCTGACCGAGAATTCCGGCTGCGCAGAAAACTAAATTGAATTGCGCTTCAATTCTGACATGAGGTAATCGCAAGAGCGGACGGCGAGAGACATGATGGTCAGCGTCGGATTTTGGCACGGATTGGAAGTGAAGCCGGAAGCGTCCATGACGAAAAGATTCTTGACGTCGTGGCTCTGCTGGAACTGGTTGAGGACGGATTTTTTCGGGTCGGAGCCCATGCGCGCGATGCCGGCCTCATGAAGCGCCCAGCGCGGAGCGGAGGGATGGGCGTAGGTGCGGATGTTTTTTGCGCCGGCGGCTTCCAGCATTTCACCGGCGGAGTCGCCCATGTCCTGGATCATGGCGCGTTCGTTTTCGCCGTCGGACATGTGAATTTTGAGGACAGGAATCCCGTAGACGTCCTTGACAGCGGGGTCGAGCTCGACGAAATTGTCCCAGCGCGGAAGGACTTCGCCGAAGCCGGTGATATCGATGCTGGTGCGGGGTTCGCGAAGAGCTTTTTTGTAAGCTTCGCCGAAGCCGGGGGCGCCCCAGTTAAATTTCGTCGAGGACGCGCCCTCGTAACCAAAGCCGCGGAGAAACTTTTTGTAAGGTGGATCGTTGCGCAAATTGCGGAAGCGCGCGATGTAGATGCCGAGCGGCTTTACGGGTGCGCCGAGAGAAGTCTTTGCGCCGAGGGCGGGAAATTCGCCGCTGCCGCCTCCGCTGCGGACGTGCGCAGTGAGGTAATGGCCAAGGACGCCGCTGGAATTGGCCAGGCCATTCGAGTATTGCGGCGTTGCAGAATTCAGCAAGATTCGAACAGACTCCTGCGATTGCGCGCAGAGGATGACCACGCGCGCGGAGATTTCGCGGGACTGGCGCGTGATGCGGTCCACATACAGTACGCCCCGTGCGCGATCGCGGTCCGGGTCCATCAGAACCTTGTGGACCATGGCGTTCGAGATGAGCGAACAGTTGCCGGTGGCAAGGGCATCGGCGACGGTGGTGAACGCGGAATTGAAGTACGAGTGCGTCATGCAGCCGCGTTCGCAGGGGCCGCAGTAGTGGCAAGGGCCGCGGCCGTTAAGGGGCTTGGTCAGATTCGCAGTGCGCGCGGGCATGACCGTACGGCCGAGCTTCTCCTTGACGCGATTGCGGAAGAGAGTTTCCTGGCACGTGAGCGGGACGGGCGGCTGGAACTGGCCGTCAGGAAGATGCTCGAGGCCTTCGGCGGAGCCAGTGATGCCGACGTATTTCTCGACGAGGTCGTAGTAAGGCTCGATGTCTTTATAGCCGAGCGGCCAATCTTCGCCAAAACCGTCGTGCGAAGCGGATTTGAAATCCCAATCGCTGAAGCGCAGGCTCACGCGGCCCCAGACGTTGGTGCGTCCGCCGGTCATGCGCAACCGGCCCATCCAGTTGAACGGCTTGTCGGCGGGAGTTGTATAAGGCTCTTCGAGATCGTTGACGAACCAGTTGTAGGTGTACTCGTTGCAAACTCCAAATTTGATTTGGATGGGGCGCGTCTTGCGGATGATTTCCGAGGCCTTGTTGCGATATTTGAGTTCGAACAGGGGTTTGTGTTCGGTGAAATTCTTATCAGACTGCGGGCGGCCCGCTTCAAGAAGTGCGACTTTCAGGCCAGCTTCCGCGAGACGCTTGCAAGCCCAGCCGCCAGACGCGCCGGAACCAACGACAATGACATCATAAGATTGCTTTTTTTGTTCGGCCATGTATCTCAATTCGAACCGGGATGCTAACAAGCGGCTGGAAGCACGTCAATCGAGGAAGAAGGGAACCAGACTTCCTTGTTCTTGTGAGCGATTGAGCGTGAGTGATACCATCAGCGCGAAAATCGGGGGGACGGAAGGACTGGAATGGGTAAAGTGAGCGCATTGCCAATTATCCAGGAAGCGACAGCCCAAAACAGGCGGCTGACGCGGCGGGAGATGGTGCAGCGGCTGCTGGCGGGCGCGGGCGCCGGTGCAGCGTGGCCACTGGTGGCGGCTTCCCATCCGATTTATGAACATCTGGCCAACGGCGCGATCTTCGAAGAGACAGAGAAGCTTGCGGCCGCGAATTGGAAGCCGCTTTTCCTGAATGCACAGCAGGAGGAAACTCTGGCCGTACTTGCTGAAGCAATCGTGCCCGGATCGAAGAAGGCACAGGCAGACCGCTTCATCGATTTGCTCCTGAGCGTGGACACGGCTGAGCACCGCAAGAGTTTTGTGGATTCACTTACGGCGTTCGAGACGGAGTCGCAGCAACGATTCGGAAAGCGATTCCCTGCTCTCGACCCCGGGGAGCAAAATGCGCTGCTGACGGATGCTTCTACGCGGCCGGCAAATCAAGGTTCATCGGGCGGCGAAAAAAAAGTGAACTCCGGGCTTCGCGCGCACTTTGAAAACCTAAAGGGATGGATCAGCGGAGCGTATTACTCCTCGGAAGCAGGGATGCGAGAGCTGGGATGGACCGAGGACCGCGTATTCGAAAAGTTCTCCGGTTGCGAGCATCGCCAAGGACACCACTGAAGGGAATTCCATGAACCTATTATCCAATTCCAATCGCAGGGAATTTCTTCGCGGCGCGGCGCTGACAGGTGCGGGACTGGCGCTTTCGAACGGGCTGCTTGCCGCAAAGGAAAAGACCGTGCTTGTTTTCACGAAGTCCTCGGGCTGGGAACACGACGTCGTGAAACGAATCGACGGAAAGCCGAGCATCGTGGACGACGCCGTGACGGACCTGGGGAACCGGCACGGATACAAGGTGGGCGTCACGAAGGATGGGCGCATTTTCGATTCGAAAGAGTTCCACTCCTACGCTGCGCTGGTGTTTTTCACCACGGGCGATCTCACGACGCTGGGCACGGACGGCAAGCCGCCGATGTCCGCCAAAGGCAAGCAGAATTTGCTGGACGCCATAAGAGGCGGAATGGGTTTTGTGGGAGCGCATTCCGCAAGCGACACGTTCCACACGCAGCCCGATTCGCCCGACCTTTCGAACCGCTACATCGCGCACGGCGACAAAGAAGACCCCTACCTCCAAATGCTTGGCGCGGAATTCATCGTACACGGCAGCAAGCCGCGGCTACAGGACGCGCCTCTGATCGTGAATGACCCGAAATTTCCCGGGCTGGAGAGCGTAACCTCTCCGGTGAGCTTCAACGAAGAGTGGTATTCGCTAAAGGATTTTGTGCCGGACCTGCACGTCATCCTTACTCTCGATACGCACGAGATGAAGGGCGAATGCTACCAGCGCGCGCCGTATCCCGTGACGTGGGCGCGGATACACGGCAAGGGCCGCGTGTTCTACACGGCGATGGGCGACCGGCCGGAGAACTGGAAGAATGAGTTCTTCCTGAATCTGCTCGGCGGTGGGATTCGCTGGGCGATTGGCGACGCAAGCGCGCAATTGGACGCGAACCTGAAGCAAGCCGCGCCGGGCTACGCGGAAATTCCTCCAAAGCAACCTCCAGGCAAGTAATCCCTGCTTCGTTTCGATCGCGGGACCACAGAATCCCAGCGCCCATGCCACGCCCCATCTCGCGCGGCCGAATTAGACGCTTCGTGTGTCTCTGCGGTATCTTCAAAGCAGTTCAACGTGAGGCGATGAGCGCCAGATGATGCAAAGTGGCGGGATTCACCAAATCGAGCTGGTTCTCCTGTTGTTGCTGCTGTTTGTTGTCGTGTTTGCAGCCCTCGCGCGCAAGCTGCAGACACCTTATCCCATCGTGCTGGTGATTGCGGGCCTGCTGCTCAGCTTCGTGCCGGGAATTCCGAAAGTTTCGCTGAATCCAGACGTCGTTTTTCTGGTCGTTTTGCCGCCGCTGCTGTACTCCGCGGCGTGGGTCACTTCCTGGCGCGAGTTCAAGTTTAATTTGGTCAGCATTCTCATGCTGGCTTTCGGCCTCGTGGGATTCACGGTCGTGGGCATAGCAGCCACCACAAAGTGGGTTTTCGCCGGATTTGACTGGCGGCTGGGCTTCGTCCTGGGAGCAGTGGTGGCCACGACCGACGCCATTGCCGCAACCTCCATCGCGAAACGCATCGGATTGCCGCAGCGCATCGTGGATATCCTCGAGGGCGAAAGCCTGGTGAACGATGCGACGGGGTTGCTGGCACTGGAATTCGGCGTCGCGATCGTGGTGAGCGGTCAAACGCCAACGGTGGGTGCGGGCCTATTGCGCGTGGCCTATCTCACGATTGCGGGGCTCGCGCTCGGCTTGCTCGTTGGCGTTGTCGTAGCTCGGATTCACAAGCTCATCGACGACGGCCCGATCGAGATTACGCTGACCATCCTGGTTCCCTACGTGGCTTACCTCGCAGCGGAGGCCATTCACGCTTCGGGAGTGCTGGCGGTGGTGGCTTGTGGGCTGTATGTGAGCCGTCAGAGTTCGCAATTTTTCTCGCCAAATGTGCGTATGCAGGCCCGGGCGGTATGGGATGCGCTGACCTTCATCCTGAACGGGCTGGTTTTTGTGCTGATTGGGTTGCAATTACATTTCGTACTCGCAGGAATTTACGACTACAGCTTCAAGCAACTCCTGCTATATGGCGCGCTTTTTAGCGCGATCGTGATTGTGTTGCGGCTGATCTGGATGTTCCCGGGCGCGTATCTCGCCACCGTGATACGGAGAAGTTTGCTGCATCAGGATGTGCAGTTGCCGTCAAAGCGGCAAATCTTTGTGGTGGGCTGGACGGGGATGCGCGGAGTGGTGGCGCTGGCCGCCGCGATTGCGCTTCCGGAGACGGTAGCGGACGGCAGCCCTTTCCCGCAGCGCAACTTGATCGTGTTCCTAACGTTTAGCGTGATCCTCGTGACGCTGGTGTTGCAAGGCTTGACGCTGCCGCCGCTGATTCGCGCGCTCGGGCTTGCGGGGGCGACGGGCCGCGAATCCGAGGAAGACGAGGCGCGAAAGGCCATGGTCGAGGCCGCACTTGCGCACCTCGAGAACGCGCGGAAGAAAGATGGCGACGAGTTTGGCGGTGTGTACGAGGATTTCGAGGCGCGTTACAAGCACCGCCTTGCCAAATTGACCGGGACGGCCAATGAAGAAATTGGCGCGAACCCCGTCGTGTACGCGCGCTACGTGGAGTTCGCGCGCGAATTGCTCCGAGCCGAGCGGCAGACCGCCATGAAATTGCGCGACGAAGGACGCATCAATGATGAGGTCTTGCGAAGGGTCGAACACGAGCTGGACTTGAGCGAAGAGCGCCTGTCGTTGATGTAGTCATTCGCGGACCGGCCCGACGGGACTCTTTCGCGCGCGCTATGATAAACTTTGGTAGTTCCTCCGGTGGGGCCGTGGCGCAGTTGGGAGCGCGCCTCGATGGCATCGAGGAGGTCGTGGGTTCGAATCCCATCGGCTCCACCAACTTCACAAGTCTCCGCCTCCCGTTGTGCTAGACTTCGCTAATGCTACGGAGCCCCGACAACGGGCAACTCCCCTCTCCCAGGAGGCGCATATGCAATCCCCCGACCCTAGTCTACGTGCTCTCGCCGAACGCGTGGCGAAGCTCGAAGCGCAAAACCGTCGTCTCAAACAAGCAGGAATCTCCGCACTGATCCTGACCTCAGCCGCAGTCCTCATGGGACAAACGCAAACAAGCCGAGTTCTCGAGGCCAACGCATTTCTTCTGAAGGACGCAGACGGAAGAGTGCGTGCGCGGCTTTCAACGGACGCTGCGGACCGACCAACACTCTCACTCCTCGACACAAAGGGCCTTCCCGTCGCGTCGCTCGGGGGAGGTGGTCAACCCTTCCTCGTGCTTTTCAGACCAGGAACGAACGAGCAAATTAAACTCGGTGCGAACACGGCGTTCTTTGGTTTGGGCCTATACGAAAAAGAGATTCGGGCAGGCCTGTCGATCCAAAACAGTAAACCTGGACTAGACCTTTTCGACGAATCCGGAACCGCCCAGGCGACCTTAGCAGCCCGTCCAACAGGGTCGTTCTTACGTCTGAAAGACCCGGCGGGCAAAGAAATCTCAACGTTGTGGGTGGATTCCTCGGCTGGGGGCTCCAGCTTTAACATGAGTGGCTCTGCAGGAAGCCTAAGTGTGAATCTCGGCGAGGAAGCCGGGGGGCCAAGCTTCGAGATAACAGACAAGGAAGGATTCTCGACCGTCCTTGGCAGACGTGAGATAGTCGGTACCGGCCGAAAGGAACGAAAACCCGCTGCTTCTCTCCTACTCCTTGGCAAAGACCGAAAGGTGCTCTGGTCCGCACCCTAGTCTAGCTCGTTCCTCGCGCGAGTCACGCAAGGCATCCGAAATGTCAGTGAGAATATCGGGCAAGGATTCCTTCTGAGCCGAACTGTCATCCCTTGAGGAAAAATCCTCTCGAAAAATAAACTTTGTCCCAGATCCAATGTAAATTTCTCAGGGGCATTTAGGGGGCACTAAGAATTCCCTCTCTTCCCTTTCAATACCTTAAAAGGCCAGGCTGCACCGCAAAACTCCTTTGTTTCCATACAGTCTCGCGGATTCGAATCCCATCGGCTCCACCAAATCACCGCATGTCCGGGGTCTAAATGAGTGCCTTTTGTAGTGCGTCCAAAAGCATTGTCTGATCGACCTCGGAAAGCTTTTGACCCTTTTTCGTCAAATAAAACACATCGATTGCCTTTTTTCCTTCGGTGTCGACCAGGG
>Ga0209588_1000440_pt1 | contig 10678 bp, 10 predicted proteins | sample Rivendell_Oct201_10_FD_188351 | JGI IMG/M metagenome (GOLD analysis project Ga0209588, IMG submission 188351) | Vadose zone soil microbial communities from the Eel River Critical Zone Observatory, Northern California, USA -... | ecosystem: Host-associated > Plants > Roots > Rhizosphere > Soil ...
TCGGCCTCGATCACGTGGCGCGTGTGGCACTGCAGACACTCGTCCTCGGCGCGTGTGACGCCCGCGGGCACGAGTCGCCGGTTGGTCGATCCGCAGCGCGTGCAGATCCATTCCGCGGTAACCTCGGCGGGGAAGGAGGTCATCGGGTCGTGAGAATCTGCAGCGCTCGCCGCACCAGGGCCTCGGTTTCACCACTCGCCTCGCTGCCGTTTCCTGAAAGCGCCTGTCTGACCGCGCGGTCCGCTTCGGCCGTTGCGTAACCGAGCCGCTCCAGCGCCTTGAGCGCGGCCTCCGCGCCAGCGGGCGGGGGGGGGGGGGGGACGTCGATGGCAGGTGTTTCGGTGAACTCCTCGACCTTTTCGCCGAGCTCGAGCGCGAGGCGCTCCGCGGTCTTGCGGCCGATCCCGCTCACGGAGGACAGCAACCCGATGTTCTTCTCACGCAGCGCCCGCGCTCCACGCTCCACGCCGAGCGCCGACAGCAGCGCGATTCCGATCTTCGGTCCGACGCCGCTCACGGTCGTGAGTCGCTGAAAAAAGCGGCGCTCCACCTCGTCGAGGAATCCGTACAGGGCCCAGCCGTCCTCGCGCACGACGAGCTCGGTCGCCAGCGTGATTTCCGCACCGGGCGATGGCAAACGCTCCATCACGCCGAGCGGTACGACGACTTCATAGCCGACACCGCCCGGCGTCTCGACGACGACTCGGTCGGCCGACTTAGCCGCCAACCTGCCACGCACATGAGCAATCATGAGCGAAGGATATACGTCAGCGCTGCCGCAACGCCGTCAGCGGCATCGGTTGGCTGAGGAGCGCTCTTCAAGTGCAGTAGCTGCGCGACCATCGCGCCCACCTGACTCTTCTTTGCGCCGCCGGCGCCAACGACTGTCTTCTTGATCATGGCCGGCGCGTACTGGGCGATTTCGAGACCCTCTTGCTCCGCTGCCAGCAAGATGACTCCTCGGGCATGACCAAGCACGAGCGTCGTGCGCACGTTCTTATGATAGAAGGCGTCCTCCAGGGCGAGCACGGCGGGCTGGTGGCGCCGGATGAGCTGCGCGATTTCGTGGTGAAGCTCTGCAAGGCGGTGAGGAAGTGAATTGTTACGTCCAAACCGGAAAACCCCGCACTCGACAAGTCGCCCCATCCCGGGAGTTCCGTTCCCCGTTTCGATCACGCCGTAGCCGGTGATCGCGGTGCCGGGGTCGACGCCCAGGACCCTCACGTCATCCCGTCACCGCCGCCATCGCCTCGGCGTCGATGTCGAAGTTGGAAAAGACCTTCGCGACGTCGTCCATCTCCTCGAGGCCCTCGACGAGCTGCAGCAGCCGCTTGGCATCGCTGCCCTCGACCTTCACGGTGTTCTTGGGAACCATCGCAATCTCGGCACTCTGCACCGGCAGCTTCTTACTCCTCAGGGCCTGGTCGATCGCGTGGAGCTGCGCGGGCGGCGTCGTGATCAGATAGATGTCGCCCTCTTTCTCCATGTCTTCCGCGCCGGCGTCGAGCGCCGCTTCCATCGTGGCGTCCTCGTTTGCCTTTGCGTCGATCACGATCTGACCTTTGCGGTCGAACATCCAGGCGACGGCATTGGTCGCGGCCAGGTTCGCGCCATGGCGCGTGAAAACGTTGCGGATCTCGGCGACGGTGCGGTTGGGGTTGTCGGTCGTCGCTTGAATCAGGAGCGCCGCACCGCCCGGACCATATCCCTCGTAGGTGACCTCTTCGTAAGTCACGCCCTCGAGCTCGCCGGTCCCTTTCTTGATCGCGCGGTCGATGTTGTCGGCCGGCATATTCTCGGCCTTGGCGGCGTCGATGGCGGTCCGCAGGCGCGCATTGTGGCCGGGGTCGCCGCCGCCCTGCTTCGCGGCGATCGTGATTTCGCGAATCAGACGCGTGAACACGGCACCGCGCTTCTGATCGGTGACCGCCTTCTTCCGCTTGATCTGTTTCCATTTGCTGTGACCAGCCATGTCTCTGCTCCCTGCTCCCTGCTCCCTGCTCTCTGCTCCCCGCTCCCAAGTTACATCATCGATCCGGGTCGAGCATGTCCTCGAAGCGCATCCAGCGCCGATAGAAGTAGAGATCTGCGAATCCGGTCGGCCCGTTGCGGTTCTTGGCAACGATCAGCTCGGTCGCGCCATCCACGCCCCCGCCCGGGTTGTACATCTCCTCGCGGAAAATCGAGAGGATGACGTCGGCATGCTGCTTCGGTGCGCCCATGACGCCGAAGTCGTCGAGCGTAGGGCGCTTCGCGTCCCGGCCAGTCTGAAAACCCGGGAGCTGCGCAACGACGAGCAGCGCCACCTGACGCGCCAGTGCGAGTGCCTTGAGGTGCCGGAGCACCAGCGCCGTGTCCTCGTCTTGCGTCGTGCGCGCCTTCGGCGGCGGCACGAGCTGCAGGTAATCCACGATGACCAGCCCGATTTGGCGCAGCGGATCGAGCCGCTCGAAGACCGTCTCGAAGTCTTCGCCGGCCAGCGGCAATAGGGACAGGGGCAGGCCGCGCAGCCGCACCGCGGCGGCGCCCACACCGGCGCGCGTCTGGTCGCTCAGCTTCGCGGAGCGCAGCTCGTCGACGGCGACCTTGCCTTCAATCGCCAGGGCGCGTTCCATCAGCCGCTCTTCATTCATCTCGCCGGAGAGGTACGCCACGCCCACGGACTGCTGCGCCACGCGCAGCGCGATGCCGAGCGCGAGCGCCGACTTGCCGCTGCCGATGTCGCCGCCCAGGAGAATGAGATCGCGCCGCCGCAGGCCGCCGCCCAGCAGCTTGTCGAGCGAGCCAAAGCCGGTGGGAATCGTGTCACCCGTGATCTCGCCGGGGCGTTGCGCATCGACGCGCTCGACGAGGTTGTCGAGGGACGGGTGTTTTTCGAAGCGTCGCGCTGGAGAGGGAGGGGGCATCGTCTATAGATGCAATCTGGCGCCACGCGCGGCAACGGTGACGGCGTCGGCGGCCGCAACCCCCAGCACGTCCCGCGCCGGTGCGGTGAGCTGGCTGAGCACGAGGGCGGCGGCGTTGGGTGTCGCGGTTTCGAGATGTTGCCGTGCCGCGGCGAGCGCGCGCTTGAGAGGTGCGGGCAGCGCCAGGCTGCCGATCCGGGTTTCGAGCGCCTGGAGGCGGCGGCGGTGATTCTTCGCGCTGACCGGCGCCGGCGGCAGCAGCGCCTCCGCTGCCCGGACGACGAGCCACAGCGCGAACAGGCCTTCGCGCTGTGGGCCGCGCGCCGATTCCGCGATGAGCGTGACGAGGCGATCTTCCGCCGTACTCACGCAACGAGTCGCTGCACGGCGGCAGCCACCTGATCGGGGAAGACTTCCTCGAGACAGCGATGGTGACCGAGCGGACAGCGTTCCGTCCCCATGGCGGAGCAGGGACGACAGCCGAGATCGCGCTCGACCACCTCCGCGTGGCTGGCATACGGAAAGAAGCCGAACAGCTCGACTGTTGGTCCGAACAGCGCGACGACCCGCGTGCCGACGCCCGTTGCCATATGCATCACGCCCGTGTCGCCCGAGACGAGCACGGCGGCGCGGGCGAGACACGCACCCGTTTCCTGCAGCGTGAACTCTCCGGCCGCGTTGTGAACGCCAGGGGGGGGACCCAACTCGCTGGCCAGCTCGCGGTCCGCTGCGCCACCGAGCGCGACAAGCCCGTACCCCATCGCCTTCAACTGCTCCGCCAGCGCGCGCCAATGCCGGATCGGCCAGCGCTTGGTCGCGTGCGCCGCGCCCGGCGCGAGCGCCGCGAAGGGCTGCCGGTCCAGGGCGCGCTCGGCGAGCCAGCGCGCGATCCGCTCCCGTGCCGCGGCCGCCAGAAAGAACTCGGGCGGACTGCCGTCGGGATGCACGTCGAGCGCGCGCGCCGCCTCGAAGTAGCGCTCCGGAACGGGCACGTGCTTTCCGTAGATGTTGATCTTCGCCGAGATCAGGAGGGTCCGCGCGAGCTTGCGTTTCGAGTACCCGGACCACTGGCAGGGGACGAGCAGGCGCAGCGCCGCACTGCGCAGGCTGCCGTGCAGATCGAGCCCGTGCGTCGGCCGGAGCGCCCGCAGCCGTCTCGCGAGGTCGGTGATCCCCTCGTCTGGCTCGAGCTCGACGATTCGGGTGAGATGGGGATTCTCGACGACCAGCGGCGCCATCGCGCGCTTGGTGACGAAATACAGCTCGGCGTCGGGATGGCGCCGGTGCAATGCGCGCACGAGGGGAGTGGTGAGGAGAACGTCGCCGATGGAGCTGAACCGGACGCACAGGATGCGCAACACGCGGCCAATGTAGTCGCGCGTTGCCCGGCTTCGCCAGCGGGACTAGTTTGTCTTCACGATGCCGCGTCCGAAGAGCATTCTCTGGGTTGACGACGAAGTCGATGGCCTCGCCGCGCACCGCCGCTTTCTCGAGCAGCAGGGATTCGCGGTGGCGCAGGCGGCGCACGGCGACGACGCCCTCGCGATGCTGCGGCGCCAGCCCTACAGCGTCGTGTTACTGGACGAGCAGATGCCCGGCCGCCGCGGCCTCGACCTGTTGCCCGAGATCCGCGCCATCGATCCCGCCATGGCCGTGGTGATGGTGACGCAGAGTGAAGACGACGCCCTGTTGCGCGACGCGATCGGCATCGAGATCGACGACTACCTCGTGAAGCCGGTGCATCCGCGCCAGGTGCTCTCGGTCGTCACGCGACTGCTCGAAGGCGATCGCATCCGCCAGCAGCGGTTGGCGCGCGACTTCGTCACGCGCTTCCGCGCGCTGGAGGGCCGCCGCGGCGGGACGCTCGCCTGGCGTGAATGGAGCGAGCTGGTCGCCGAGCTGGCGCGCTGGGAGGTGCGGCTCGCCGCGGCCGACGAGCCGGGACTGTCCGAAGCCCTGCGCGCGCTGCAGGAGAGCCTGCGCAAGGACTTCCAGGGATTCATCACCAAGCATTATCCGCGCTGGCTTGCCGATCCGGAGCGCGACCGGCCGCCACTCTCCGTTGACGTCGGCGCCGAGTTCCTGGTGCCCGCGCTGAAGCGCACGGGGCGCGTCGTCTTCATCCTGATCGATTGCCTGCGGCTCGATCAATGGGAAGTGCTGCGCGATCTCATCACACCGCTGTTCGACGTCGAAGAGTCGCACTACTACAGTATCCTGCCGACGGCGACGCCGTTTTCGCGTAACGCGATATTCAGCGGCCTGTTTCCGATGGAGATCGCCGCGCGCCACCCGGAATGGTGGGGTGCGCCGACCGACGAAGAGAGTCTCAACGCCCACGAGCCCGAGCTGCTGGCCGAACAGCTGCGCGAGCTGGTGGGCGAAGAAGTGCCGGTGCGCTACGAGAAGCTGTTCACCGCCGCCGACGGCGCGGACCTGCTACGCCGTCTCCCCGCCCATCTCGCCCAGCCCGGCGTCACGGCGCTGGTCTTCAACTTCATCGATCAGCTGACCCACGGTCGCTCGGAGAACGCGATCCTCTACGAGGTCGCGCGCGACGCCGACGCGCTACGGGGTCTGACACAGACGTGGTTCGAGCGTTCGCCCGTGCTCGCCGCGCTGCAGGAGGCGGAGCGCCGCAACGTGCCGGTCCTGCTGACGACCGATCACGGCTCGATTCACTGCAGCACGCCGGCGACGGTGTTCGCCAAGCGCGACGCGACCGCCAACCTGCGCTACAAGTTCGGCGAGGACCTGCGCGCCGAAGATCCCGAAGCTGCCATCATGGTCGAAGACCTGAAGGCATACGGCCTGCCGGCGAAGGGCCTCGGCGTGCGGTTGCTGCTCGCGACGGGCGACCGCTTCTTCGTGTATCCCACGAAGCTGCGCGAGTACCAGGCCCGCTATCGCGGCGCGTTTCTGCACGGCGGCGCGACGCCCGAAGAGATGATCCTCCCCGTCGCGCTGCTCACGCCGCGCCGCTCGCGATAATGGGCCGGGGGAGTGGCGGCGGAGGCGCGCGGCTGTTATCGCTGCTCCGCCCGTACTCGCTGCTGTTCGGCGCCACGATCGCGGCGACGGTCGTCTCGTCGCTGCTCGACGGCTTCACCTTCGTCTTGTTGATCCCGTTCCTGCGCACGCTGTTCGGCAGCTCGGCGCTCCCCGCGGAGGGCGGCACGCACGTCGAGGCAGTGCTCAACAGGATCGCGGGCCCCTTCCTCCAGGCCGGCACGCCGGCGCTCGCGCTCCGCAACGTCGTCATCGTCCTGCTCGTCGCGCTGCTTCTCAAGAACCTGACGTCCTACCTCGCGTCTCTCGGCAGCGTGGCGATTCAGGAAGGCGTGGTCCGCGATCTGCGGGTTCGTCTGTTCCGCCACCTCCAGACCTTACCGCTCGGCTATTTCCAGCGCACGCGCGCCGGTCAGACGATCGCGCGGGTCATCAGCGACACCGATCAGGTGAAGACAGCCGTGAGCGCGGCGCTCGCATCGCTGCTGCAAAACGTGGTCGTCATCATCGTCTACGTCGTCATTCTGTTCGGCCTCTCGGTCAAGCTGACGTTGCTGTCGCTGCTGCTCGCGCCCGTCCTGCTGGTCATCATCCGGCCGATGATCAATCGCCTGCAGCGTCGCTCGCGCGAGCTGGCCGCCGAGCGGGGCGAGGTGACGAGTCACGTAGGCGAGATGATCGCGTCGGCGAAACTGGTGCGCGCCTACGTGGCCGAAGCGTTCGAGCTGGGCCGGTTCAACGAGCTCGCCCAGCGCTATCGCAAGCGCGTGCTGCGGGCACAGCGCTACTCGAGTCTCACGAGTCCCGTAAGCGAGGTGTTCGGCGGCGTGATGATCGTCCTGATTCTCGTCGTCGGCACGCGGCTCGCGCTCGGCACCGGCGCGACGCTCGACCCCGCGGTGCTGATCACGTTCCTCGCCGTGAGCCTGCGGCTCATGTCGCCGATCAAGTCCGTCTCGAATTACCCGGCGATCATGGCGACGGCCGTCGCCTCCGCGGAGCGAGTGTTCGAGGTCCTCGACTTGCCGTCCGCCGAGGGCGACCGCCCTGGTGAAACGACAGCGGAGTTCAGCGAGCGCATCGAGTTCCGTGGCGTCTCGTTCGAGTACGAGCCTTCGGAGTCGGTGTTGCGCGACGTGGATCTGGAGGTGAAGCGCGGCCAGGTCGTCGCGATCGTCGGGCCCTCGGGCGCGGGGAAGACCACACTGGTCGATCTCCTGCCGCGATTCTACGAGCCGACGCGCGGCGAGATTGTAATGGACGGCGTGCCGCTGACCAACTACACCCGCACGTCACTCCGCAAACTGATGGGAATCGTGTCGCAGGAGACCGTACTGCTGAACGACACGGTGCTCGCGAACATCGCGTACGGGTTGAAAGATGCGCCACTGGAGCAGGTGCGGGCCGCGGCGCGCGCCGCGAACGCCGACGAGTTCATCATGCGGCTCCCCGAAGGCTACACCACGCTGCTCGGCGAGCGTGGCACCCGGCTCAGCGGCGGGCAGCGGCAGCGCATCGCGATTGCCCGGGCGTTGCTGCGCGATCCACCGATCCTGATCCTCGACGAAGCCACCAGCGCGCTCGACACCGAATCCGAACGCCTCGTGCAGGAAGCGATCGACCGGCTGATGGCGCATCGCACCGTCTTCGTAATCGCCCACCGGCTCGCCACCGTGCAGCATGCCGATTTCATCGTCGTGCTGGCGGAAGGACGGATCGTGGAGCGGGGCACGCACGGGGAGTTGCTGTCCGCCGACGGCTTGTACCGCCGGCTCTACAACCTGCAGTTCCGGAGCTGACATCCTCTCGGGCTTCACCATCGTCCGCAACGCGGTCAAGCTCGACTTCCCGATCGTCCCCGCGATTCGATCGGTGTTGCAGGTGTGCGACGAAGTCGTCGTCAACGTCGGGAAATCCGACGACGAGACGCGTGACGTGGTAGCGGGGATCGGCGACTCACGCGTTCGGATCATCGAGAGCGACTGGGACCTGAGCAGGGCCGACATGCTGGCATTGGAGACGCAGCGGGCGATGGACGCGTGTCACGGCTCCTGGGGGATCTATATCCAAGCCGACGAAGTGCTCCATGAGCAGGGAGCCCGCATCCTGAAGGACAAGGTGGGCGAGTGGAACCAGGACGCGCGCGTGGAAGGATTGCTGGTCGACTATCTGCACTTCTACGGCGGGTTCGACCGCGTGGCGACCAACCGCCGCTGGTATCGCCGCGAGGTCCGTGGCATCCGGCTCGGTCAGGGTATCCATGCGTACCAGGACGCACAAGGATTCCGGGTGGGGCCGCGGTCTCGAAAAATCCGGGCACGTCTGACCGGCGCGCAGATGTTTCACTACGGCTGGGCTCGGCCCGCCCGTGCAATCAGGGAGAAGTTCGAGGTCACAAAACGCATGTATCCGGGGGCCACCGAAAGGCTGGACCGCGAACTCAGGCGCGGAACGCTGGAATGGATACCGTTGCTGCGGCCCTACACCGGCGACCATCCGGCTGTGGCCAAGGCGTGGATCGCCGCGTGCGCGCAGGAGCCGCCGATCGAGATCGAGCCCGCGCAGTTCAGACTCGCGGACCTGCGCTACTACTTTTCCAACTGGATCGAGCGGCTGACGGGCGCGCGGCCGTTCGAGTTTCGCAACTACGAGGTCGTGTAGATAACCGCCGTGCGGGCTCTGTTGTGGCGCGGATTGATGGCATGTGCCAGCCGGTCCGAGAGACTCGGCTGGATCACGGTGAGCAATGTGAGATTGCGGTGCAATGCTCCCGCCAGGAACAGGCGATCCGCCTCCGGCGTGTCGCTGTAGACAATCACGTAGTTGATCGGTACTCCCCTCGCCGAGTTCTCCACGTCTTGTCCTCGTTCCACCACGACCAGCGGTGGCTGCGGTTTTCCCAGATAGTACTCCGGCACGCTGAAGGTCTGGTCGTATTGCGCGACCAGCACCCCTGTGGCGTCGTGACGGTGATACACAAGCAGCAGCGGCGCGACGCGGTCCTTCTTCGAAAAGCTGAACGTCACCACCAGCAGGAGAGCCGTGTTCACGATCCAGAAGTACCACCACATGCCGCGGTACACAGGTGCGATGCGCGCGGCGAGCCACGGCAGCCCTGCGACGATCAGGATGAAGAGCAGCGGGAGAATCGGCAGCAGGAACCGCTCCTGCTTGTTCGCGAGCAGGCTATGGCTCACGAGGAACGCGAGCGTCGCGATGCCGAGCAGCGGGATTTGGCGTCCGCCTTTGACCGCGGCCGCCAGCAGCAGAATCGACGCGGGCGGAATCAGCGCGGCGAGCAGCGTCAGAACGTAGTGCCACGGCGGGTTGCTCGGATATCCATCCGACTCGACCGCCATGCGCTGGAGATGCAGCATCGGCCCGAGTCGCTGGGCGAATGAATACCCCCACTGATGGTTGATCAGTGCGTTACTGTAGCCCTGCAGCACTACGACCACCGCGAGACCGCCGAGAAACGCGAGCTTGTCCCTGGCCATGACTGGCTGCGGGCGCAGCAGCACCAGCAGCAGGAACGCGCCGACGAACCCTATTAGCGGAAGGCGCAGGATGAGCGCTGTGCCCAGCGCCGCACCGGCCAGCGAACCCCAGACGGCTGACGGCTGATGGCGGTCTTCCGTGCGTTGCCACCACCAGCACGCCGCGAGCAACGGCACCTGGCACACCGATTCCTCGAGCTGGTGCACGGCGGTCACGGGCATCGCGTAGAACGCTGCGGCGAGCAGGCCGGCGAGCATCGCCTTCTCGCGGCCCAGCAACCGTTCGACGAGGCGATACACGAAGTAGACAACGAGCAGCGAGTAGGCGGCGTGGAAGAGCCGCACCAGGAGCATTTCGATACCGGGATCGTGAATCCCGATGTGCCGCGCGATAGTCATGATCGCCGCGATGACGCCGGGGTACAGCGCCGTGCGTTCGAACGTCGCCGGGAGCCCCCCCCCCACGCCGCTGGCGATCTGATCCGCCGCGCCGATGACGACGTTGTGATCGTCGCTCGCGAGGAATCCACCGCTGAAGACCGCCGCAAGCAACCGCAGCAGCCCGGCGAAGACGAGCAACCGAATCAGCGGCCGGTTTACTGGACGCTCGCGGGCAGGTCGCCCGTCTGCAGCACGTGTTGGTACATGCGGACGTAGTTCTCCGCCATCACCAGGTGCGTGAACTGCCGCTCTGCCCGCTCCCGGCAGGCTCTGGGGTCGAGCGTCGCGACCTGGTCGCCCGCCAGGATCAGCTCATCGAGCGTATCGCGCAACACGCCCACCGCGGGCGTGACGATTTCGGGGAGGGCGCCGCGCCTGGTGCCGAGCACGGGTGTGCCCGAGAACAACGCCTCGATCGTCGGGAGGCCGAACGGTTCGTCCCACTGCGCCGGCATCCAGAGGCAGCGCGCCCGCGCGAGCAGCACCGCTTTGCGCTTGCCGCCGACCTCGCCGACGTACTTCACCGCGCCCGTGAAGCTGGGACGCCACCCGCCCGCGATGATGAGCTGGCGGCCGGTGCGCTTCGCCGCCTCCACGGCCCAGTGGTAGCCGCGGTCCCTGTGCAGTTTGCCGAGGAACAGGTCCCACTGCTCTTTGCGGCGGCGGAAGATGTATTCGGTCGGATCGAGCCCGTTGTGGACGAAGATCGTACTGCCGTGGCGTTTGGCGTGGTCGCGCGAGAGGAAGATCGTGTTCGGCGGGACCGGAGTGTCAGGTTTCCAGTTGCCATGGAGCGTCTGCACGAACGGCACACCCTCCGGCCCC
>Ga0209588_1000442_pt1 | contig 10674 bp, 10 predicted proteins | sample Rivendell_Oct201_10_FD_188351 | JGI IMG/M metagenome (GOLD analysis project Ga0209588, IMG submission 188351) | Vadose zone soil microbial communities from the Eel River Critical Zone Observatory, Northern California, USA -... | ecosystem: Host-associated > Plants > Roots > Rhizosphere > Soil ...
ATCAGGGCGGCTCGCAGGTGATCCGCGGCAATCTGCTGGTGATTCCGATTGAGGAGTCGCTGATCTACGTCATGCCGCTGTATCTGCGGGCGCAGGGGGGCCGTATCCCCGAGCTCAAGCGCGTCGTGGTGGCCTATCAGAATCGGGTCGTGATGGAGGAGACGCTGGACGCGGGATTGACGCAGCTATTCGGCGGTCCCGGCGCGGCGACGCGCGAGCCCGCGCGGGCCGCGGGCGCCGCGACTGCCGCTCCGGCCATGAATGCCCGCGCCGCCGATCTCGCGCGCCGCGCGAACGAGTCGTTCCGCCGGGCGGTGGAAGCGCAGCGCGCGGGGGATTGGGCGCGTTACGGGGAGGAGCTGCGGCGGCTCGAGGACGTGCTGCGGCAGCTGCAGGCCGCGGTGGAGGAGAGGAAACCTTAAGAGAGGAAAAAGAAGAGAGAAGGACGACCGGAGCTGTCCTCGCTTGGCAGTAAGTGTCCTCCGTTTTAGTGATCTGACCGCGATCGACGTTGCAAGGGCCGCGCGCGACTGAGAGTGGACCGCGCGGCACTCGCGATGCAGCGCGACCGCTCGCGAGCGTGCGTGGCGGGCCGAGGCGTCGATCGCGCGCGACTTCAGCGCATCAAACCTTACAAATAACTGACGGCGTTCGACTACAGCTCGACCTCGCGGGCCGATGAGGGCCCCGCGCGGGCCGTCAGATCGATCGCGCGCGCCCGATAGACGCCCGCGATCGATCGTGTGACGATCGCGCGCGAGCTCCAACGCATCGCGCGTTGTCGGGACACGCTCGCGTGTCGCAATGCGTGGACGGCGTTTCGCGCGACACGACTCGCGTTTTGGAATGAGCGCATTGCGCGGCGCGCGAATCGTCCTGCGCGGAGGACAGCAACGCGCGCGGGCGAGCACGTTTCAGAGTGGTCCGATTTACGCAATGCTGCGCGAGCGTCGGAGAGGATGGTCCTCACCACGAGGCTCCTCTCTGTTCCGGAGAGGGTGGTCCTCACCCCCTGACCCCCTCTCCCTTCGGGAGAGGGGGAACGAGAAGGAGGGCGTATGAACGCCCAGTTGAGAAGGCGGCTAGAAATGGCCGGGCGGGTCCGCGAATTCTTGCGGGCTCACAAGACGGACGGAGTAGGTGAAGGACTCGGGCTCGCGAAGCTCGAGGAGTTGGTGCAGCGCGCGGAAGTGCTCGCGTCGCAGCAGCGCGCTGGCCTGGTGGCGACGCGCTCGACGAGCAAGTACCGCAAGACGTTGCGGCGTGCGCTCCAGAGCAAGTTGCTGCTCTATCTGCGAGCAGTGGGTGTGGTAGCGGCGAAGGAGAATGCGGAGCTGGCGACGCAGTTCCAGGTGCCGCCCTCCAACGCCAGCAACCAGGCGCTGCTCACGATGGCGCGGGGGATGTTGGAGAAGGCGACCGCGCACAAGGACGTCCTGGTGAAGCGCGGGATGTCGGAGCAGCTGCTGGACGATCTCGCCAAGACGTTGGGCGAGTTCGCGCAGACCATCGAAGCGACGCGGGCAGGCCGGCGCGAGCATGTCGGAGCGAGCGCCGATCTCGAGGCCGTGGCCGCCGAGATCGCCGAGCAGGTGCGTGTGCTCGACGGGCTGGTGCGGTATCGGTTTGGGGATAACGCGGAGCTGATGGGGGCGTGGGCCAGCGCCCGCAACGTCCTTGGTCCCTTCAAACCGAAAGGTGAACCGGGGGCGGGCGGTAGCCAGACGCCGAAGGCGGCGTGATGGCGCCTGAGGTGTCAGGGGAGGCGGCGAGGCGCGGTGGCGTGGTTAGCTGCCGCGCCTTGTTGCAGGTCTCCCGAACATAAACCAAAACAGTCGTAGGCGTATTGCCGCAATTGAGCATGTCTTTGCCGCAAAAACGACCTAGTCAGCTGTAAGCGATCTGCTCACTTTCGGCTGCCACAGAATGGGCGCACGGCTGTGATTAAGGGGGAGACTGTCCTGAGCCGGGATAAGCAGGGATCAGACGAGTGCACCCTATGCCGGGTCGTCGACAGCGGTCGCGCGAAGGACAGACCGTTTTATGACACTCACCTCTTTTCGACGAAATCGTTCGTTGTGATTCCGGCCGTCGGGCCCGTCAATGTCGGTCACGTCATGGTCGTGAGCCGAGAGCACGTTCCTAATTTCGCTTGCTTATCGAGGCACCAACGTGAGGAGTACGAGGATTTACTACGTTCGATCTGTGAAGATCCGTCTCATGGGCTCAGCGATGTTCTTGAAGCAGAGCATGGGGGCGCGGAGGGTGAACGGGGAGGAGCCTGCATCACGCACGTGCATGTCAATCTGATCCCGAACTCGGGCTCGTTCTATGACATGCTCCAAGGGAGACTTCGACAGCAAAGCGTGGATCACTCGTTGACAACACTTGAACCATCAGCCGCTCCCTATGTGCTGCTACGCAATTCCCACGATGTGCGTCTACATAGTGCAAAGAACGCACCATCGCAGCTTATTCGTAGGATCCTATTTGAAAAGCTAGGGCGTGATGACTGGGATTGGGCTGCATTCCCCCAGCTTGATGTGGTTACCTCCACGATCCGGTTGTGGCGGCACAGCGTTGACACCTGATCTGCTTGATCCCGATGCAGTCCCCGAGTGGCTGGCGTCGTTATGGCCGCCCGCGAATCGAGATTCCCGCATCGTAGCAGGCGTGAATGATGATGATTGCGCCGTCATCCAATGGAGCGATGCATTTCTGGTCGCTACCACTGACTTCCTGAACTCTCGACCCATCGTGGTTCAGCTTAACCTTGGTGGCCTCCGCGAAATTGGCAGGCTACTTGTGGCGTCCAACTTGGCAGATCTCTGTGGATCTGGCGCAGAACCAAGGGCGCTCCTTGTGGCGGCGACGTTTGAGCGTAACACAAGCATGACGGAATTTCGTGATTTCATGTTTGGTATACGCGATGAGGCTGCTAAATGGGGAGTGCCAGTAGTGGGCGGCGACACGAAACTCGGCCAGTCTCGCGCATTGTTGGCCGTAGCTCTGGGCGGAATCAATAACGGGGAAAGTCTGTTCTTGAAGAATCGGGCGCAAAGTGGGGACCTACTATGGTCCTCCGGCGCACTTGGCAGTTGCAACGCGGCAGCCGTAGGGCTTACACAAGCATCGCTCTCTGACGAATGGAAACAATGGGCAAAAGATGCGATTCTCGTTCCAAGAGTTCCTTTAGCGAAGTCGCGTGCCTTGGCACGAGCACAACTTGGTCATGGCGGCATTGATGTCAGCGATGGTTTAGGAGCTGATCTGAGGCGAATGTGCGTCGCAAGTCGTGTTGGTGTGATTGTTGAAGCATCGCAGATACCAATTGAACCGCAAGTCAATGACGTGGCTCAAGCGGTTGGCCTCGAGCCATGGAGTCTATCGTTTGGTTGCGGCGGGGACTTCCAGTTCTTGGTGACGACGTCTGAGAGCTCTCGGAGCGTTATGGAGGGGCTTGGCTTCTCGCTTATCGGCAGGATGACAAAGGAGCAAGAACTTCGGCTTCGTCGTTTGGACGGTGTCACGGTTCGAATGCCGGATGGTGGGCATCGAGACGCAAGAAACGTGTCATTTGTCGAGGAGATCCTTCTCTTAGCAAAGGACGCCGAGAATGCGCCGGAGGTCTAGCCTATGAGTCTTCCACAGCAGATCCGTGATGCCAAGGCCGCGGTCGCTAGGCGTTTTCTGCACCAATGTCTCACAGGGCCTCAGAACGCTGGGCTGCCACAGACCGCACGCGCGTGCGGTCAGCGTCTCGATGAAACTGTGTCCGTGCAACGAGGGCTGCACGGTACCGCGGCGGCAATTCGAGTGCTGGGAGAACAGCAAGGAACGGAGGTTCGTGAACTGCTTCCCAGGCTAATAGAGTACGTGGAGAAACGTGATGAGGTGGAAACGCCCGAAATGCGTGAGACCGTCCAAGAAGATGCTCTAAACATCATAAAGATTGCCGAGAGTCTTGATGCCATAAACCACGTCGATCCGGCGATTGCCCTGACAGAAGGATTCCGAAGAAGGTTGTCTGAACGGCTTTTGGCTTCAAACATTGCTGGACGGGGATGGAGCTATTGGACGGATGAACAACCGAGAATCGAGCTTCTACCGACCGCGATCGCGATCCGGGCGCTGGCGAGTCAAGGTTATGATGTGCAGGTTGCAGTACAGCACCTTCTAGCAGAGGTGACCAAACAACAGAACCAAGCCAATGCGAGTGGAAGTGTCGATGTAAGCGTGAGGGTGCTATGTCTGTATGTTCTGGCCTTTGGCAACGACGGCAAACCTCTTGTTGACATCGACAAACTGAGAGAGCCTTTTTATCAGCTTTGGTCAAGGCTATCTCCTCTCTTGAAGAATGAAGACATTGAGCAAAACGTTGAATACGAGCGACGATTTGCTCATCGCTACGTTCGAGTGCCCTGGCAGCTCTACCTAATTGCACTAACAGCTCGATTGGCCCCATTTCGCTTTGCAAGCTCTGCCGTGCAGGGACGCCTTAAAGCAATTGTAGCTGCCGCTTCCGGTGAACGAGGTTTTTTCTATCCGCATTCTGGTGACAAGGTCTCCGCGCGCACGAACGCGATTCTCTTTGAAGTCCTCACCTACGTTCAGGGGTTGTGGCACAATCTCCACATGAAGCTGATCCCGGGCAGAATTGGAGACTTTCTTGTGAATTCACGGATCACGGCCTGGTTCGCACGAGGGCTGGCTGGAGTGATTGTGCTCGTCAGCCTCCGGGAATGGCTCTGGGGGGGATCGGCCTCGATAGCTGACCTCGCTCCAAACTTGGTGAGTGCCCCGGTACTCATTCTGCTTTCGATTCGGCGAGCTCGTTAGAGCATGCTTCGTTTTTACGACCTTCTCTATGGACGCATTGAGCTCCCTGAGTGGATTGGGCCATTTCTTCGACTTCCTGAGTTCGTTCGTTTACGCGGTGTTCGTCTTTCGAATGTCGATTCCTTAGAGTTCAAGGATTTTGCAAATAGTACGCGGTGGGAGCATGGTCTGGCTGTCGCCTACTTGGCTGCTCGTTGTGGCGAAACACGCGGCCTAGCGTCACAGAAGGCCGCTGAATTAACCCTGGCTGGTCTTCTGCACGATGTGGCCACACCGCCGTTTGCTCATACTGCGGAATATGTGCTCGAGAACTTTGACCATGAGATAGAGACTGAGAGACTGCTGGCAGGGGTTGCTGGTAACGATTCGACGCCCGACCTACCCGTATTTGGATCAGCACTTCCTCAGTTTCGTAAAGCAGCGGAAGCGCTCGCCAGGGCTCATCGGATTCATGTCGATCCCGACGAAGTAGCGAGGATGGTCGCGGGCGGCGGCGAGTTGGGATTCTTGATCGCCGGAACACTTGACCTCGACAACGCGGATAACGTGACGCGAGGATGTGCGCAGATGGGGATTTCTGTGGATCCCAATATCCCGCTAAACGTTGCCGAATGGCTCGCCACTAAGGATACAGCGCCGACCGATCTTGCATCTGAAGAGCATCCTGCAGTCCAGGCTTGGCTCAAATACAGAAGTGCGTATTACACTGCCTTTTTCTCCGCATCAGACCAGGAGCATGGTCGGCAAGCTTTTCTCCAGCATCTGATGCGCCGTGGACTTAGAAGCGGACTGCCCCGGCGAGCCCTGATTTGGAGTACGGACGAGGGGCTCCTAGATCGACTCGCAAACACAGAAGACGACTTATGGCCGGGACGCAGTTCGCTAAGCGAGCTAGTAGAGCGCTACAGACTTCTTGAACCGACCCTGTGCGTACTACGCCTTGACATTCAGGATGAAGAGGCACTCCGAATTCTCCGCTTACCGCAAGCAACCCGTTGGATAGAAGACAACCTAACCAGTCGTGAGTTTGAACCCTTCGTCTCGGTAACCTCACGACGTTTTCCTCCGTCGGTGAATGAATCTCTCTTTCCTCCCTCATCGGGGACTCTCTTTGTATTCAAGCTCGGTTCCGAAGTGTCACGCTCGCAACTACCCGAATGGCTCAGGGTGCAGATCCCCAAACACATCGTTGGTTCACGAATTCGTGGGGCAATCGCCAGCGGCATGGGAAGAGAGTTGCACAACTGGATCAAAACACGACCCTGGCTGTCACTGACTCCCCAAAAAAGGGAAAGTGTAATCGAAAACCTCAAATCGTTTGGCAACTGGAGTTTTCGACTGTCTCGGAACGAGAGCTTTCATCCTTACCCGAGCACTTTCGTCCATGCTATCCCAGCGGCGCTCATTAACGCTCTTGGCTTGAAAGGAGAGCTGGTAATAGATCCATTCGGGGGCACGGGGCAGACATCCGTAGAAGCGGTCAAGTACGACGGGCACGCTATTTCGGCGGACTCAAACTTCATTGCAACATTGGCCGCCAAAGCCCGGCTCACATTCTTAACTCGCGACCAACGCGATTGTATCGCTTCGATTTCGGGGGAGACGCTCGCTCAAGCCGAGCCCATTACTCCGCCCGAATACGAGCTGAGGGAAAAGTGGCACCATCCCCGGACGCTTATAGAGCTATGTCGCATTCGAGGATTTATCGATCACGTTGGTGACCAAACCGTCCGCGACTTCTTGTTTGCCTGTTTCTCAGCGATAATTCCAAACACAACCGGTCGCCGCGGCAAACAGCACGGTTTTTTTGCTGACAACACACCTCTACCTGCTGACCTGGACAAACCGCCTTACCAGAACGCTTTTGCGGATTTTGTTGCCCGTGTTCGTCGCAACCAGGACATCTTGGTACGCTTGTATAGTTTCTTCGAGCGAAAGGGGCGTGATCCAGCGACAGAACTGGGACGAGCGAAAGTGCTGCGCCTCGATGCGCGGAATGCGTCTCCACATGACTACGGACTGTCGTCAGGGTCTGCCGCGGGTATCATCACTTCTCCCCCCTACCTTTGTATGGCGGATTACACGCTTGGGCAACGCCTGTCGTATTACTGGATCGCCCCTGAGCAACTGAGCGTAGACTTTGCGGCAGAACTCAGTGCGAGGCGGCTCAGGAACAAGTCCGGCGATGCTGCCGAGGAGTACTTCGAGGCGATCAGCTCGTTTGCGCACAGCGCGGTGCGCTTGCTAATCAGTGGAGGGTTTCTAGCCATGGTGCTCGGCGAACCCTCCGCTAAGAACTTCCGCTCTCTGAGGTTGCTGCGCCGAGTTGACGCCATCCTGAAGAAGGCGGGACTCGAATCTGTTTGGAATCAGTGGCGACCAATAAGCTGGCACCGGAATCAAGGCTATCAACGCCTACTCAAAGAGCGCGTGAGCGTCCACGTCCGGTTGTAATCGAGCAGTCCAATCCGTAAAAGCATGGATGCACCTTGATCATCAGTCGCCAGTCCGCCTCGGCGACGGGACCAGAGGTCTTATGCATCCAATTCGCTCCGACCGGTCACGCCCGTCGCAGCCGGGAGGCAGCAGCTCAAACTGCCGGCGGTTGTTGTTTGCGCCTCTCACAAGCGTGATGCACTGTTGAGAAATGCGCGAGACGATGGCGAGTTAGGAGCGCGGTCCTGTGGTCCTTTACTCGTATTGCATTCCCTACGACAGCGGCGCTGCTCCCAACCCGTACTGGTGCATGTGCACACTGGTGATTTGCAAGCCCGGCATCCGGCTACGCGCGGAGCCCGGAGACTGGGTGCTGGGTTTGGGGTCCGCGGCCTCTCCAATCGGTGATATTTCCGGTCAAGTCGTGTACGCGATGCGGATTACCGAAAGCATGCCAATGAGAGAATACGACCAGCTTTGTCGCCATGATCTTCGCGGCAAGATCCCGAACTGGCGAAGTCGCAACTTCCAAGAGAAGGTCGGGGACTGCATATACGATTTCTCCGATGGTGGGGATCCCACCATGAGGCCGGGCGTGCACGATGAGCGCAATCGCCGAAGGGATCTTAGCGGGGAGAACGCGCTACTGTCGGATCACTTCTACTATTCGGCGACCATCCTCGATCATTGCCAAAGCATCTGCGCCCCATTATCCAACAGACGCAAGGATACAAATCCAGCGCTAACGCCCCATACGTGGAGCCATTCATCGACTGGATGGAAGGCCTCGCCTTGAAACCCAACAAGCTCTATGGAGACCATCAGCTCAAGCGCAGAATCATGGCGGATGCTGAATCCCAAACTGCGTGCAGCGAGCGTGACTTGAGCGAGGACGACAACGACGAAGTGTGCTGGTAGGTAGCGATCCCGCGATCAAGGCCAGGCCCCCCCGCCCAGTGCCTCAAACGCGCCCTCTGGTGCCGCAAAAACGCCCTGTTATGGAATGACCCGTCAAGTCATCTTCGATCCCCGAGGTGGCGGTCGGGGCAGACTGCGACGGTGGATCACTCTGTTATCCGCGGGTCGCTCGAGAGCGCCGCATGGTCATGAGCCGTCGGGAGCTGCCTCGGACTAGCTGACGCGAGTTCGGCGAAAGCCTGATCGCCTAGGGCGACCGAGGATTCTCCTTTACCGTGCCCGCGACCGCCATGCCTCAGGTTACGCCGCTGCGACTGCTGTGCTGGTCCGCTCGGCGGCGACGCCGATGGCCCAGATAAACCCGGCGAGCTCCCGGCCGACGGCCGTGATGACGTGCGGCGTCGGTTTGCCACGCGCGAGGAGGCGACGATAGCGACTACTCAGCCGCTGCTGCGCCTTCCACGCAATCTCGATGACCGGCTCTGGCTGGCCGCGTTGTCGGGTTCGCAAGGCGCCGGTGCACTTGGGCGGAAAGCGATAGGCCCACGCGGCCTCGATGAGGATGCGGCGCACATGCGCGTTGCCGGTTTTGGTGATCGCGCCCCGCTGGACACTGGCGCCGCTCGAATGCTCGCTGGGGACGGTCCCGCTGTAGCCCATGAATTGGCGTGGATGGGTGAAGCGCGACAGCGGGCCGACCTCACTGACGATCGTGGCCGCGCTGATTTGTCGAATGCCGCGCAGACATTGCAGCGCCGCGATGATGGCGCGGAGCGCCTGGGGAGCAGCGGCAATCGCCCAGCCGGACGAGTTGCCAGTAGAGCACATAGCCGCACGGCCCGGCCTCGTAACACGCGCGCGGCCGCTCGCGCGGACCCAGCTTGCGCATCAGTTTCGCGACGGCGTCGGCGCGGTTGGGGATGACGCCCAGAATCCGGACTTCCCCGTCGGGTTCGGCGATGGCGGCCGCGATGGTTTCGGCGTGGACATCCAGGCCCAAGTACCGCAGGTTGTTGGTCATAGACCGGCTCCTTTCGCATGTAGCTCTGCGTGGTTCGGTAGCTCCGACCGCGTAACCTACGCCCTGCGATCGCGAGCCGGTCATTCCATACTGACTAGCCGGACGACTGATCTGACGATAAGAAGGAGGGACTGCAGCGCCGCCGTTGTGGGCACGCGGTCGTAAGGCTCAACCGCATTCGAAGGGGGTCGTCTTGCCCACACGGACAAGCACGAGCGGTAGCGATCTTTTCATCGTCGACAACAGCAACGACGACTGGAAGGTCGCGCGATACCTCCACGATTGGTGCCAAATCTCCAAGGCGATCGACATCGCGACTGGGTATTTCGAGATCGGTTCTCTCCTGGCGCTGAACGACGAATGGCAGAAGGTCGATCAGATCAGGATTCTGATGGGCGACGAGGTGTCGCTGCGCACAATGCGAGCTTTCGAGGCTGGCCTTTCCGGAGTCGTGCGGCAACTGAACGCGAGCCTGGAAAAGGAGAAAGAGCAGAACCCCTTCCTCACAGGCGTCGATGCCATCGTAGAGGCTATTCGGTCCGGGAAGATCGCCTGCCGCGTCTATCGCAAAGACAAGTTCCACGCCAAGGCGTACATCACGCACGCGCGTCTGGACGTCGTTGGGGCCTCAGCTCTCGTCGGCTCTTCGAACTTCACGTTCCCCGGACTAACGGAGAACATCGAGCTCAATGTCCAGATCACCGGTCGTCCGGTGGCGGTGCTGCAAGAATGGTTCGATGAACACTGGAACGACGCCGAGGATGTGACGCCCGAAATTCTCCGGACGATCGAGCGGCACGTTGCCGAGTACACGCCGTTTGATGTCTACGCCAAGGCGCTGCAGGAGTTTTTTCGCGGACACGAGCTGACGGCGACTGAATGGGACGAGACCCGGTCGAGAATGTTCCCCAGGATCGACCGCTATCAGAAGGAGGCGTACTGGGCGCTGATGAAGATCGCACGCCAGTACGGTGGCGCGTTCCTCTGCGACGGCGTCGGCCTGGGAAAGACCTTCGTTGGCCTCATGTTGATCGAGCGGCTTGTGCTGCACGAAGGGAAGCGCGTGGTCCTCTTCGCGCCCAAGGCAACGAAAGAAGGCGTTTGGGAGCCCCATCTCCGCGAATGGTTGCCACACATCGGTGGTGTCGGTGGTAACGCGGACTTCAGCAATCTCGCCGTCTTCAGCCACACTGACCTCGGCCGCAAGGGCGACTTCCCTGAGCGGTTCGTTCGGATTGCGGAACTTGCCGACGTGGTGGTGATCGACGAGGCCCACCACTTCCGTAATCCAGGGCGCCGGGGCGACGTGCAGGAGGGGACGGAGCCGTCGCGGTACTACCAGCTATTTGGTCTCCTGGACAACGCCGTCCGGCCAAAGACGCTTTTCATGCTCACCGCGACGCCCATCAACAATCGGCTGAGCGATTTCCGCCACATGGCTGAACTCTTCACTCGACGTG
>Ga0209588_1000443_pt1 | contig 10659 bp, 9 predicted proteins | sample Rivendell_Oct201_10_FD_188351 | JGI IMG/M metagenome (GOLD analysis project Ga0209588, IMG submission 188351) | Vadose zone soil microbial communities from the Eel River Critical Zone Observatory, Northern California, USA -... | ecosystem: Host-associated > Plants > Roots > Rhizosphere > Soil ...
CTTCCCGAACTTCGGGAAACTCTCTCACCAGTCCTCCAGTGAACTCTCTCTCAGGCCCCTGGAACTCTCGGTAAGGAAGAGGGACCTGCTAGACTTCGCCCTTTGGCATCCGGAGACCCTGGTCGAGGGCAAGTGGGACAGCCCTTGGGGAACGGGGTCGCCGAGTTGGCATATCCAAGACACCGCGGTCACCGCCTCGCTCCTAGGCCCCCAATATGACCTGCACGGGGGTGCTTACGAACTGATCTATCCGCACCACGAAGCGGAAATCGCCGAGGGGGAGTCTCTAACAAGCCTTAGACCTTTCGTAAAGTACTGGGTCCACACCGGACTCGTCAACATCAAAGGCGAGAAGATGTCCAAGTCCAGGGGGAACGTTTACACTGTCAGGGACGCCCTGCGCACCTACTCGGTGGACCAGCTCAGAATGTTCCTCTTGAGCCGCCATTACGGAGTGGACATGGACCTTCGAGGAATCGACTCCGCGGCGAAAACCTACAGTCGACTCAAGCGAATAACTGAGAAGTGCAGGCGTGCCGCGGGGGTCGCATCCAAAGACTACGATATTGAATTCTTACAGCGTTTCTCCGATGCAATGAATGACGACTTTGACACTCCGCTAGCCCTCAGAGTCCTGGGCGAAGGCGTCGCGTCAGCCCCTAACTTGAGGAGTACCGCAGCCGCGGCTCGAAGGCTCGCTTCAATTCGCGAAGCAACCAGAATACTGGGTATCGATCTTGGACTTGGCTAGAAGCAAAGACCTGGAGCTTAACGAAGCCGGCTGGTGGTCCCACTGGTCGGACGTGCAGTGGATCGATGAAAAGTCATACGTCATGCTCTCCCCCGATTTTGACGAGTACTTCTTCAACCGAGCAGGCTTTGTCGACTGCAGCAATGGACTGGACGCCGTTGCGAAGATAGAAGCCAGATTCGAAGCTTCTGGAAGACCTCCCATTTTTTCGGTTCAAAGCGAGTGCAAGGAACTTGCAGCCCTGTTGAATTCTCGGGGCTTTACCTCGTTCGATGACATGTCAGTCATGCAGCTCAGCCAGCTAGAGATGAAGAAGGCGACTGGCCTGAAGGTCAAGCAGGGCCAGGAGGTAGAAACGACAGATTGGGCAGACACATATGCACTCTCATTCTATGGCAACCTATCCCTACAAAGGCCGGTCGCACAAATAGTTGACCGGCTCGCGGAAGATCCCTCTGTAGTACTCGTCTCCGGAGAGAAGGACGGGAGGACCCTAGGCGTCCTCGCCGCGTTCAGGACATCCGGATTGCTAGGCATCTACTGCATCGGCACCCGTCAGGAAAACCGGAGGTCAGGAGTCGCGAGGTCAATGATTCACGAGGCGAGCAGGATCGCTTCAGCCGAGGGACGCCTGCTAGTCTTGCAGACGATCGTCTCCGATGAGGTCGAAGATTTCTACACGAGAGGAGGATTTCGCCGTCTCTACCTGAAACACCTGATGAGGCAAGAAGCGTCCGGCTTAAATCCGTCAAAGAAAGAGTCACCCCAGCCTTGAGCCTGGGCGTCATCATAAACAGAGACGCTCCGATTGGTTCTTCCTCATTCAAAAAAGTCTTCGGGGGCTTCGAGGGAGTCGCTGCCGTCAGGTCGATTTTTGGAGATGGGACTGACAAGGTGTTGACTGACCTTGAGGTCGAGATTGAGGATGGTCGGGGCTACATGAGGATCAACGACAAGAAAGGCTCAATCATGGTGAATGTGAAGTATCTCAAGGAGGGCGAAGAGACCTACATCTATCTCGATGTCATTCACGAACTTGTCCACATCAGGCAGCACAAGGAAGGGAAGGAACTATGGGACAAACGGTACGCCTACTACGACAGGCCAACAGAGCTGGAGGCCTACCGGGTTGCTTTGAAAGAAGCCAGAAGGCTTGGGCTGACGGAGGAGAAGATAGTCGACTACCTGAAGGTAGAGTGGGCGACCGACGAGGAGTTTAGACGATTCCTGATCGCTCTCGAATTGAAGGATGGCATAGTCTAGGTCCTCCGAGTCGCTTCATGACCGTCTGCATTCAGGCGTTGCTCAGACCGGCCGAACTACGATACGACTGTCACGAAGGTACCGGGTTGCGGCCCTTCTGGTACTTTGCTGCGGTGTTTCGGCTCCTTTTGACGACCAAGAAGGCAGCGATAGCGACGGCAGCCGCCGCAACTGCTAGGTAGACTAAGATCGTCGGGTCAAACGGAACTGGGAGCGAGGTTAGAATGAGGTGTGGAATATAGTATGCTACGTATGTCGGGTCGTGTTTGACGCCTATTCCTCCCCATGTCGGATAGCTGATTCTATAGATCAGCTTGGACGTGTTGAGGTTCATGTCCGATGAGGATGGTAGGCCGGCGATGCTAGGCAGGGCGGCTCGTACGTAATCCTGGACGCGAATTAGGTCTGTTGATCCTTGACCCTGGAACGCGCCGGTCGGCAGCGAGTTGCTTGATGCGGCCGCATATGCGGCTCGCAGGCTTACAGGAGGGTTGGTGAGAAGTGTGTAATTGTCATTGAACCGAAACTCGTAGGCTCGAGATCCGAGTAGGCTGATCTGAGCGTCGTTCACCTTGGTCGAGGTCTGGCTGGTCTGAGAGTCATAGGCTGAACCGTTAGCCGTGACATCATACGGGTTGCCCACCACGAGAGTGAAGTGTAATAGCGAGAGGCTCAGACCCTTGAGCGTCACATTTGGAAGCGTGGGTGGGACGAGAGTCACGTTCCCGATCTCATAACTCGTCTTCAGAAACGTAACGTTTCCCACAAGAGAATAGTCGTAGGAGAGCGTGAAATGGTCAATGTTTAGGTAAGATGCTGCCGCACCTCCTCCGTACGGAGTGCCCAACACACCTGTCGCATTCTTGACAAGAATTGCCTGGATGGCGCCGTATGTTACTCCCCAGCGATAGTGCGGAATGCCGCTAATGCTGGTCTTAGCTACGGGGTTGGGTTGGAAGGCCTGGGAAGCGTTCATGACGATGGCATAGAGAAGCTCGGTCTGACCAGTCGCATAGTTAGCATCTAAGATACCATTCCCGTTCGTGTCGTTATAGACCTCGATAGCCATGATGGCATTCGCGACGAAGACCCTTGAGTTTAATGAAGTATTGTAGGATTCGCCTACGAACGCGGAGACGGGCGAGGGATACTGGGCAGAATGTTCCGCGAGAAATATCGTATGGGTCCCGTTAATGCTAATCCAGGTGTACCAGGCCAAACTGTAGGGGAGGATCTGGACATCCCCACTTGCATACTCCTGGGAAAAGTCAACAGACGACTGAGCCAAGAGACGAGTATGAATAAGCGATGGCGAGACTACAGCTGAGAGCGTGATCACTACAATGACGACTGTCACGGCACACTTCGAGAGAAAAAGAACCCTCAACCCTAATTTTCTCCACATTCTGACCTGGGACACTCGCATATACTATTGATGTACACAAAAAGACTCAGAATGAGCTTCAAACTGGATCAACTGCGACAGGCAGCCGAGAAGTACCAATATCATGACGCCCACACACACGGGGTCTGGCCGAGGCTCGTCTGGGAACGGAGAAAAGAATCTCCCCTAGCGAGGCTCGATGACGCTGTAGAATTCATGGGTAAATGGAAGGCCCTCCGTTTCAAAGGTGGGAAGATTGCCTTCAGAAGAATCTGCACCACTTGGCTGAGAAAGAATCTGGCCGACTTGGAACGTCTTCAAGGCAGGGTCCTCTACAGCCTTGCCCCTGAGGACTTTCAGACTATCCTTAAGATCAGTTCGAGCTTCCGAGACTGCGGCGCGCCACCAACCACATTCGGTAAAGCACTCCACTTCTTCCTTCCCGAAACTGTCATGCTCTGGGACCAAGCAATAGTCAGGAACACATACAAACTACGCCCGGACCCAGAGAGCTTCGTCTCATACCAGCGCTTCGGATGGAAACTTCTACACCACGTTAAGCTAGGCAAAGCCATCAGTGTACTACAGCAACTTGAAAGAGACCATGCAAGATCCATCGGTTACTTCGAACCGATGACCATGATCCTCGACCATCTCGCATTCTCCCCAAAGCTGTCCGCAAGAGCCGTTGCAGCGTTAGGAGGCCCTTCCAAAGCGTTCGCAGACTATCTTAAACGACCATTCAATACAACTATACAGAGATACACCCATTAACCTCCACTAAGAAAAAAACACTTGACATGACCAGCACGACAACTTACAAAGCCGTCATAGCCATACTCACCATTGGACTCGCCATATCTGCCTCAACAGCCGGATATTTTGCGCTACGCGCCCTCACTCAACCGTCATCAACAGCTTCTAAACCGAATCAGGTTCTTAGTACCGGATTGCTAAGGGTCCCGTACAACTCTATCTCCTACTTACCCTTCTCAATCGAAACAGCACCAGCGACGCTCAACGTTACCTTCTCAATCACCGACTACAACTCCTACTATCCTCAAAGCGTCGCACTCTACCTATTGACGCAGAATCAATACAACAATTTCCAAAGCGGGGACCACACTTCATCTACGTGGTACTACCCATATTCGAGTTCACTTAGTACCCAGCTCACAATACCTAGTAGTGGAAACTGGTATCTCGCCTTCAGCGAGCAAGACCCCAACGGAGGATTTCCAGCAACAGTTAGCTACACACTAAGACTGGCCAACCTTCAAGTTACGTTCTCGTAGGTCCACGGATTGAAATCTTGCGGGCCTCTAGGTCTGTATTCAGCCAAGCCGAAGATAGAACAATGATAACTTAGCCAGTTCATCAGTTATGCGCGAGCAATTTCGTTCTCGTGTCTCAGCAATGGCCATAAGACAGCTCAACCCTAAAGATGTCGAGTCAGCGGAGCGACTGGCGCGAACGCCTGCACGCCAATCCCTCACGAATGGAACAAGAGCTAGCAATCAAACTTCAGGAAGATAGCATACACATACTTGAATCTCGTCGTCGCTATGCCGGCTAGTTGCTTCGTTCACTGCCGGGTGGTCAGTGATGGCATTTCTCCTGTTGGAGGCTTGTTGTTATGATGTCGGGTCTTTAGCCACCATTTGACGATGATGAGCACCAGCCCTACTACGGGGATTATGAGGAAGAGGCTTGCTGCGGGAATGATGTCGATTGTCGGGATGAAGTAGAGCGTGGAATAGAGGGACGGTGTCGGCGACTAGTGTTCTGGGCGATGGGAGGAAGTAGACGGCTGCGCTGTTAAACGAAAACGGTCCAGTGTCCGGAGGTCCAGCGGCCGCGACTGCATTGGAACCGTCGGCTGAGAGAGAGCTACTCCATGTATCTCGCCTGCGGGTTTTCCCCAGGCAGCTTGGCCTTGACCGTCGATGACGAGGATTGACTGAGTCCAGTCTGACCACAGCCCAGCGAGCACGTAGGACCCGTCTAGGTTTGCCGCTAAGACCGCTGGTGGCGCGGAGAAGCTCCAGACCTGGTCGCCCTGAATAGTGTAAGATACGATGTGGTAGTTAGTCCCAAAGACTATTCTGGATTCGTCTCCTGAGAATGCGATGGAGGATGGGTTGCTATCCTCTGAACGTGACCAGAGTAGGCTGCCGGTGTTGTTGAAAAGGTAAAAGGTGCCATGATTTCCGTCGATGGCATTGCCTACTGCGACATACTTTGCGTCTGGCGTGATGACCAAGCTTTGGACAAGGTTGGTTATGCTGGTGGAGTTCCAGAGGATTCTTCCCTGGCCGTTGAGAAGTCGGAGCTGCGCATCGGCCACGGCTACACGTGATGCGTCTGATGAGGTGGCTACATGAATCGGGTCTGTGCCAGTGCCGTTGTAATTCCAGAGCATCACGCCATGCTGGTCCAGACAGAAGACCCTGAACGGAGTCTGAGCTATGACGCGTGATCCGTCATTGGAAAGGTGACTCCCGAAGATTGGAGCAGGATAGAGTCTGTTGTAAGTATCAGGCGAAGTGGTGTAGTTCCAGAGTTGGGTGCCGTCTCGACTAAAATAGTAGAGAGCCCCGTTCTCGTAAACCATCGCGCGGGACCCAATGAGTTGGTATCCGCTGGCTAGGATGTAAGAGGAGTTGTCGGAGATCGAAATGCTGCTAATCGCTCGGTCGATGGTTCTGCTCCAGAGGAGTGAGCCCGCACGGTTGAAGAGGAAAACTTCTCCGCCTTTAGTACCGGTCTGAACTCCCACCGCCACAATAGACCCGTCGCTGCTGATGGCGACGGCGTTGGCTGTCCCGTTGGTGTTGTACTGCCAAAGGGTTCGTTGCTGCCAGATCACGAGGGCTGGGATGATGGGAATCGACGCGATCAAGACCACCACTAGCAGTTTGCTGATCAACATAGCTGGCTCTCAGAGACGGAATCGATAATCGTTGAGACCCGCCCATTACATTAGCGTTCCCTGCTCATCCGGACACGTGGGTCCAGCGTGACACATCTTGCAGAGAAGCTGAGCATTCACCCGGCGATTTGGTCTGGTTCTAACAATCAGCGGGTCTTTCCGTTCGAGGATCTTATGGTCTGGACCTTGTGAATGGCCTTTGGTCTAGAGCGTTTCTTGACCTGATCCTCCTGCTCGCGCTTGGGGTGACTCTCGGGGCGTTCTCGCAGGTCTAGTAGCCACATTGCTTGTAGGCTTGTCAACAGTCTTGGCACGTTGTCCCGGATCCGTTTGGAGACAGAAAGGTGGAGAGGACCCGGAAAACTGAATGAAAACTATTTGGACTGGAGAGTTGTATTTCCGCATCGAGTGAAGACGAGGGTGGTCGAGGAGAGCAATTCAAGCAAACTTATGTCGGTCGACGATTATCTAGAGTGCACATGTTGGTATCGATGGAGCTTGGAAGTAGTTGCTCGAGGAGCGAACTGTAGATCTTCCATTTCGATTTGACAAGGTCTGGGATACTGCACGCATCGTATTCGAACAGTCTCAATGGAGTATCGTCAAGGCGGACAAGGCTGCAGGGCGCTATGAGGTAGCTGTGAGTCTAAGACTCGGTCAAGATGATCTGCTTCCCTACTTGGAAAAACTTCGTGTCGATTTGATCAGAATCGACGAGAACTCGACAAGGGTCAAGGTTGCAATAAAGGCTCATCAACTCCATTGGGGTACGACACGTTCGCACGTGGACGTGTTCCTTATCGAGCTACGGAGGATACTTGTGTTAGCTACTGGTTAGTGTAAGAGAGGCGTGGCATGTTCCGGTGAAACTTTTGCTGAAACTGTTCGAGTAGTTTGCCTGTAGTTTTCTTGGCGTTTTTCGTTCTGCTCTCTTGGACATATCGAACTAGCTGGGAAGATGTATCGAGATTACAATGGACCCGGATGATTATCATGAGGAGTCTGACGTGGCGAAGAGCATCAATGTTTGGCGGCAGTCGGAGCGGAAGGTGATGATTGATACGATTCAGGATCTTATTCGGACGTCGCACAAGTACTCGAAGTCTCAGTACACTCCTCAGGTGCAGCGAGCCCGGTGGACCAAGCTGGCTGGTCAATTGATCTGGTATGAGGATCAGATTTTGAAGAGTTTCACTCTTGAGGCGATGAGGATTGAGATGCAGGAGTTGAAGAAGCGGGTGATGGAAGGGGAAGAGCGAAGAGAGCTTCAAAGTCGGTCTGGGAATTATCCGTTGATTGGTTTTCGCAGACCAGGCGATAAGAAAGCCGGTCATGCAAAGAAGGCAGAGAATGAGGAATCTTCTGAGACCGTAAGGGCTGAGGACCCGGAGGGTGCCCAGGAAATCGCCTAGAAAACGTCTGAGGTCGACCGCCTGGGCTTCTCATTCTTTCGCAATCAGAGGACGATTTTCATAGTCACTACCAAAGGCTTGACGGCCTCTCGGATCTAGGCTTCTGAATGAGGCCGCATCGAGGCTAAGAGAGCGGTCATCACGAGCGCTGCGCCGATCACAAACCCTAATGCGATTCCGTCCCAGAGGGCGTTGTAATTATTGCTCACAAGTGTTGACCAGATCGCGCCCGCCGCGCTAGCGGCCAACAGGATTCCAATTGATAGCGCGATCTTGTCCTCCGTTTCGGACTTGCGGCGAGAGGCATTTCGTCCGCCCGGCCCAGCCATTGATACACACGCGTGGAAATGATCTCACGGTCAATATTTATCGATTCACCGAGCCAGATCCGCCAGACACGGCATCTATGCATGCTCAGGCGCATCCATGGAACGATTCCGAGCAGAGAGAATGGTTTCAATCCTTGTCCCGTGGATGCAGGTAGTATGGTGAGGGACCTGATTGTCCCTAGGAATTGCCTTGAAAGTCGGCTGGGGGTCCATTAAAGTGTTAAGGTCCTGTTGAGATCGGTGATTCCGGATGCGGCGATGTTGATGGGTCCGTGTCATGATCTGGTCAGCTCGGGACCCCTCCAGAAGAATTAGGTATGCGTGCTAGTCTCGCGACGCAGAATTGCTTGTTTATCCGGATTTTTCTTCTGCCTTCAAAGCGAGTTCTTGTCTGTGTTCGATCTGTTTCTGTATGATCTCCTCGTAGAGGTTGCACCAGTCGCGACCGGAGACGACGAGCTGGTAGGTTTCAGTTTCGGATGAATGCACTTTGCCCTGTCAAACAGATCAGCGTTGAGCGGATCCTTTGTGGCAAACCAGATACATGATAGACAGTTTCCGTTCTGCCACTGTATGCCCTTCAAGCGCTTCTGCAGTTCAGACCGAGATCCGGACCTGATGTTTCAATGTTCGACCGAGTGCGTTATCAAGTTTCATACGTAGTAATCGAGTTACTGGGAAGGAACTGCCTGGTCTAAGGCCATCCCCATTCCCGCTTTGGTTGTTAAGAAAACCCGAAAGACTCGGAAAGGCCCACTTTGCAGGCGGACCAAGATCTGGAAAGGTCTTTAATCATTAGCCCATGAACCTTATGCTGCGAGAGTGGTTTAGATAGGAACAGACAATCTCATCGGCGTTCTGCTCTTTGGCTTAGGAGGAGGCCTCCTGCTCTACTCGATCTCGTATGTTGTTCGAGATGCCGTCGTCACAGGAAATCCACTTTCACCGCTCTCGTTTGGAGTCTTCACCGGCGGCATATCGTTCCTAATCATCGGTCTCGGTCTCTATTACATCCTAGAGGACCACAATAGGAGAGAGCTTTCCGGTTAATGGAATGATACTGGCGCTTCTGTGTAGCGAATGAAACATAACGACGAAGAATGGATTCATGAAAAGTAATTAAGCTCTGAAGACGAAAAAAATTCCATGAAACCTGCACAGAAGGGCACAAAGCAGTCCGCTAAGAGTACCAGCGCGACCAGCAAGGGATTCACTGAGGAGGAACGAGGCGCGATAAGGGACCGCGTCCAAGAGATGAAGGCTGGCAAGGCAGAGGGAGAGAGCGCCGTGCTGGCGAAGATCGCCGAGATGCGAGAACCGGATCGCACCATGGCCAAACGGCTCCATACCATCATCAAAGAAAGCGCACCAGCCCTCACGCCGAGACTCTGGTACGGGATGCCCGCCTATGCCAAGGACGATAAGGTCGTCTGCCACTTCCAAGCAGCGGAGAAGTTCAAGACGAGGTACGCGACGTTCGGCTTCAGCGACAAAGCGAATCTCGACGAAGGCAACATGTGGCCGACCGCCTTCGCGCTGAAGGGGTTGACTGCCGCCGAAGAGACAAGGATCACCGCGCTCGTGAAGAAAGCGGTGAGCTAAGGACCGAACTCGCCACTAGGCCCCGCCCCAAGCAGCATGGTCTCTTCAGATAAGGTTATATCGAAATTAGAGCAAACGTCGAGCAGTTCGAAATCATAAAGATCGGCCAGACACAGTTCTCACACCCTCCCGGGACCCACCCCGACAGACTCTGGGCCTTCGCCTTAGCAGCCTACGCAGCGAGACACGAAACCCCTCGAGCACCGCTTCGTGGCAAACAAAGGGAGAAATCGGAACAGCCTTATGCCTAATCTGCCCAGATTACTCTTCCGACCACATTTCTAAAGGATCTTCAAAGGAAGCTATCAGAAAATCGAAGTCGGATTCATGATGGAATCGTCTCGCTGTGATATGGCTAGAATCATCTCTAACTTCGGCGGGCTGTTGCTCCGCGTTCCGGGGGATTTTCGGCTGGGGCCCTTCATTTCTTCCTTCAAGAGCTGTTGTAGGGCTTCGAAGGTTCGAGACGCTTCGCTTTCTGGGACTATCAGGATATCCTCTGGAGGGCAGACCATCATGCCGACCGGATCAATCCCATTCAATGTCAGTTGCGAGGTGATCGCGGTAGCGATGCCTCCTAGATTCTCTGGTCCGTGAGGTAGGAGAAGGGTGACTTCGGCGAGCTCAGTAGAATATCTGATAATTTCCCTGGGACGGAAGGCCTGCTTGAAATTGTTAAGAGCATCTCGTCCCGCGATGATGCGGACCGAGTCTGAGCTGACGACAACTCTGAAGGTCTCTCCCCTAGTTGATCTAATCGTCCCCGCAAACTCCGCTACTCGTCTCATAATGTCTGGAGAGTTCTCGACTATCAGGTAGGCCATTCCGCCCCTCATCGATAAGTGGCAATCTTTCAAGGCCAGTCGATGATCCTCCTTTCTTCCACCGTCAAGGGGATACCGTCGGAGGATGCCTAGAACCGCATCCATCGTCGAGTCCACGGCAAAATTCTCAAGGATGTACCTCGATAACCCTCTGGAGTTGAT
>Ga0209588_1000444_pt1 | contig 10653 bp, 13 predicted proteins | sample Rivendell_Oct201_10_FD_188351 | JGI IMG/M metagenome (GOLD analysis project Ga0209588, IMG submission 188351) | Vadose zone soil microbial communities from the Eel River Critical Zone Observatory, Northern California, USA -... | ecosystem: Host-associated > Plants > Roots > Rhizosphere > Soil ...
TCGAGGTCTTCGTGGAAGGCCTTCTTCCCATTGGAGCGCTGGAGGAATTCGCCAACGCGCGATGCGTCCTTCGCGAACGCGATCATGCCATCGTTGCTTTGCCGGGTGGCGGTGGCCGCGGAGCTGCCGGCGGCCGCCGCAGCCGTGGCGCAAAGCCCCGCCAACTCGAATGGCACCTCGGCGATAAAGTCCGCGTGCGCGCCGAACGGATCGATCCCATGCGCAAGCGTGTCGAGTTTGCGCTGGTCGAGAAGAATTGAGGGAGGTAGCCCGGTAATTCAGCGAACCGCTGCGTTGGAGATATGCAGTGTGTTCATCGCTCGCCGCACCGGCCGCGTCACGACGGCGGCAAATTTAGCCAGCGGATACCAAAACCGGCTATACAACGACAGTTGCGAGATGAATAGCCCCAGAGCAAGCTGGCGCGGCGCATCAAGATCGATCGGCTGGCCATTCCGGTAAATTCGCATCACGCGGCCCAATAATTCCTGTTCTTGAACGACGCCATCCGAGGTCGGATGCGTATCGCCTTTGGAAAGAAGCTGCGCGGCATTCAGCGGGCCCCGCTTCTCGACAATGCGGTGCACGAAGAGATGATTCTCGCGCCGGAACAGGACGACGTCCCCGCAGCGCACATTTTCAATCGAGATCTGCCGGATCAGCGCGATATCCTTGGGCCGCACCCAGGGCTGCATGCTGTTGCCGTGAACGCGCAAGGAAATCCGGCCACCCCGCTTCAGCGCATCAGCAATTCGCAGCGCATCGTCAGCGCGGCGTTCCCCGCCGGCCCGATTGGTTTCCTTCCCCTGGTCTATTCGATCCTCCATCAAACCTCACTGCTTAAATTCTAACTGCCTCGTTCTATGTTCCGACCATCCACCAAGATCCGGGAACGCCAGCGTGTGTTGAACTGCAGGCACGCATAATTTTGGCCTGTTCCGAACTGGAGCAACTAAAAAAGATGAGTCGTTTGGAATCGAAACTCGTCCAACTTCTGGTATCAGAGTGGTCTCTTTAGGGGGGACGGTCAATGGGCGGGAAGCATCTGCTTGCCCAGACGTACAGCACTCAATCGAAATAGGTGATCGGGTATTACGCGCGCCCGCGAGGAGTGCGCGAGGTCCCTCTACGACCGGTGCGGAGCACCTCTACAAACAGCACCCTGGCCCGGCACTTTGCCACATGCCAGCGCCAGCGTTTCGTAGATCGGTTCCGACTCAACGCTCGGTTTCGTGTACGGCTTTTTTTCACCGGGCGCCGGGGGAGAGTTCTTGTTATCTTCAGCCATTCGGGTTTCCTCAGTCTGAACTAGATCTTGTAGCAAGAGAGGCGAATCTGGCCTCAGGGGTTGTTTGAAATGGGGCTGTCTCTCGTTCCCTATGAAGTGCGCTGATGGGACCGGCTACACCGGCCAGTCTCGCTTTCTCTTCTGCGAGCGCGCAAGCGCGCTCGTAGGCCCCAAGCAAATCCCCGCCTTCCATCAGCGCCAAGCCCGGGCAACGCTCGCAGTAGATTCGAATTTCGCAGCGCGAACAGATGGGAAGCTGGCTCTCGCGTATGGCGCGCAAGCGTTCGAGTTGCGGGGCGTGATACCAGATATCATCGAATTTCTCTCGCCGCAGATTCCCCGCCGCCTGGGGGAGTTGTACGCACGGAAAGACATCTCCATACGGCGAAATGTAACAACTGTTGTGGCCCGCGCTGCAAGGCAAGTCTTCGTAAGCCTTGCTTTCGATTCCGCTCGAAACGACGCTCCCAAGCGCCGGCGGCAAGGCGTTCATAGCGCTGGTGGTTTGCGCGCTGGGCTGCGGTTTGCAGGCATGCAACAGCGGATCCTGCAACACCGGCAGCAGCGACGAAACCGATGCACGGTGCGCCAGCGGTCCACCCGAGCCGTCCATCATCGGCGTGATCGTCAGGTCCAGAATGTAGGGAATGCCCAGCTTCTCCGCGAGCGCCATCACGCCGCGGTAGGCCATCAAGTTTCCCTGCATCAGGGGGCAGGCCAGCTTCACTTGCAATCCGTGCGCGAGCAGAATGGGAATCGCCGCCAGGGTGCGTTGCAGCGATCCCGGAACCTTGGTGATGGCGTCGTGTACCGCGGGAATATCGCTATAAACGCTGATCTGCACGCGCCGTACGCCAAACTCGCGCAGCCGTGCCGCTCGTTCCGCCGTGACCAACAACGCGTTGGTCTTCAAGCTGATGTCGAAATGCAGGCGTCTCGCGGCCGCCAGTATTTCGTAAAGGTCCGGGCGCAGGAAAATTTCGCCGCCGCTGAACGTTAAGAAAAGAGCCCCCGAGCGCGCCAGATCATCCAGCACCTTCAGGCACTCGGCGGTTGTCAGTTCGCCATGGTCGTCATGATCCAGATAGCAATGCACGCAGCGCTCGTTGCAGCGGTACGTCAAGTCGAAGTGCACGCTGAGCGGCCGGTGCTTTTGCACGGTGCGCGAGATCAGGCGGTCCATTACGGGCGTGGCGCCCGCTGATAAAGTTGCGGTCAAAGCGATACTCCCCCTGTCGCCGGGACAGTCACCACTAATTTCCGCGAAGACATCTCTTCCAAAAGCGCTTGCGTGTCGTATAACGCGATCTCCGGCGTGACTTCGTAATTCTCAACCAACAGTTGGGCGAGCTCCGCCGCCGACTTCCTTCCATCGATGTTCTTCCAGAGGAACCTCCCCGTGTCGTTGAGCTCGTGCATCACGCTGTCATTCGGCGAAATGATGATTGTTTCGTCGTCAATTTCTCTCCAGGCCAGGGCCGGATTCTTCTGCCAAAAAACACCGGCTGGAGGGATCATGCGGGAAGAACCTCCCAAAACGTCGAATTTTTGCGGAATGCCAGTTCATAGCACGGTATTTCCGTCGCAGCCTCACTTAGAATTTCAAGAAGCCTCCGGTTGGCTTCCGCTTCGGCGGAGAAGAAAAGCACGTTCGGCAGAAGAGTGCGAAGAATCGCCCCCGTGCGGAGCGCGGTCACCCGGTTTTCCGCGGCCTGCAGGAGTCGAAAAATTCCCGCCACGGGAGCACTGGTATTCGATCCAGCCGCGCGAAACTCACCCCAAAAAGGGGTTCCATACGCGCGCCAAACTCCGTCTTCCCGGCGCAGCAGGGAAATTTCATCAGTGAGCACGCTGCCTTCCGGCGACAACGATGCCACCGTGCTCTTCCCGGCGCCCGACCTGCCCGTAAATATGTAAGCTTTTCCGTTCCGAACGATCGTGGCCGCGTGCAGGAGAAATCCGCAGCGGCCAAGAAGCTTCCAGCTGAGAAGAACGCGCAGCAAGGAATCGAGCGCATATTGGTTCCTGACGCCATCGAAACGAATTCCACTGGAAAAAGCGCGGAGCGCTGCGCCCTCGAATTCATAGGAAAATTCCGCTGGTGCACCTTCGAGAACCGCACCGTCGTTCAGCGCGATCGTGATCGGCTGTGCAGCAGCATCCGAGAACGCCGCATACCGAGCCGATGCCGCACCAAAGAGCTGCGTGTCGGACATTTGAAGACGAAGGGGCACGCAGCCGATCGACAGCTCGAACTGCTGCCGGGGACTTCGCCCTGAATTGCCGAGCGGTGCGTTCAATCTGCTCCTTAAGAAGTTCCAGCGAGCGCGCCAGTGCGGGGAGAGGAGGCGCATTCTCGCTTTTTTCAAGGCCCTGGGGTAGGAAGCTGTAGTAGTTTTGCCCGTACTGACCCCATTAAGTCAAGAAGTCTTTACTTAATTCCACAGCTACGCGCGGACATGCGAGTCACCTTGATGTTATTTACTGCCTGTCTTCTCCAGCGTTAGCAGCCTGGCGGTTTCGGACGAAGCCCAAGCCGCAGTTCGGACGCCACGCTGATTTCTGCTATTCTGGACTGCTAAGCTCGCAGCGTTTCTCGGCCCGTGCAGCGCTGCCATTCTTGATGAGAGAGGATTGCCCGTCGTGACTTCGTCCGTACTTTCCGCACGAACCACCAAACGCGTTTTTAACTTTAACGCAGGTCCGGGGGCGCTTCCTCTTCCGGTCCTCGAACGAATCCGCGAAGAACTCCTCGACTGGCGCGGCAGTGGTATGTCGGTCATGGAGATGAGCCACCGCTCACCCGAATTTGAAAGCATCAACGCCGGCGCAGAACAGAAGCTCCGAAATCTCCTCGGAATCTCTGACGACTACGCGGTCATCTTCGTCCAGGGCGGCGGCAGCATGCAGTTCACCATGGCCCCGATGAACCTCTGCGTTCCGGGAAAGCCCGTTGACGTCCTTCATACCGGCGCATGGACCGCCAAGGCCATCGGTGAATTGAAAAAAGGAATCCTTCACCATATCGCAGCCTCCACCGAATCGGAAAAATTCGCGCGTCTTCCCCGCCGCGACGAAATGAAATTTTCCCCGGACGCGTCCTACGTCCACATCTGCACCAATAACACCATCGAAGGCACGCAGTGGGCCACCCTGCCGGAAACCGGCAACGTGCCGCTCGTCGCCGACATGTCTTCCGACATCGCCTCGCGCCCCGTCGACGTGAAAAAGTACGGCGTCATCTTCGCCGGCGCCCAGAAAAATCTTGGCCCCTCCGGCGTCACGGTGGTCATCATCCGCAAAGACCTCGCCGAACGCGCCGACAAGAATCTCCCCACGCTTCTTCAATACCGCACGCATATCAAGGAGAAGTCGCTCTATCACACGCCGCCGACTTTCGCGGTCTACATTGTCGGCCTGGTGCTGGAATGGATTGAATCCGAAGGCGGAATTCCGGGCATCGAAAAGCACAATGAGGCCAAAGCCAGGCTGCTCTACGACACCATCGAATCGAGCGGCAGCTTCTATTCCTGCCCCGTCGAAAAGGCCTCGCGCTCAAAAATGAATGTAGTCTTCCGCGTAGCCGGGGGAGATGACTCCATCGAAAAGAAGTTCGCCACGGAAGCCGCCGCGGCGAGACTGGTTGGCACGCCCGGCCACCGCTCCGTCGGAGGCATGCGCGTCTCCCTCTATAACGCCGTCACACTCGAAGCCGTCGAAGCCCTAACCAGCTTCATGCGCGAATTCCAACGCGCCCGTGGCTGAGCACATCAGCATAAGAAACAAAGCGCGCAGAAAGGTGAATTCCCCTGCGCGCTTTGCCGGTCGGAATCGTTCTTAGACGAGGTCGAAGAGCAGAACCTCGGCGTCCTTTACGCCCGTGAGCTCGACGGCTTTTTCGGCGGAGATAGCCGCGCCATCGCCTGTTTCCATTGGCGTGCCGTTCAGCTTAACGCTGCCTCGCGCTACCTGCACGTAGGCGTGTCGATCTTTCTTCAGTTCGTGCTTCACCGTTTCGCCGGCGCCAAGCACCGTTGCATACAGCTCATTGTCCTGGCGGATCTTCACCGAGCCATCACGCCCATCCGGTGAAGCCACCAGCCGCAGCTTCCCGCGCTTTTCGGCTTCGCTGAAGTTCTTCTGATCGTACGCCGGCTTGAGTCCCTGTTTTTCCGGAAGCATCCAGATCTGGTACAGGTGCACCGGCTCTGTCTTCGACGCGTTGAATTCGCTGTGCGCCACGCCGGTACCCGCGCTCATGTACTGCACGTCACCCGGCTTGATCACGGAGCCGTTCCCCATGCTGTCCTTGTGCTCCAGCGCGCCTTCCAGCACGTACGTCACGATCTCCATGTCCCGGTGCGGGTGCTTCGGAAAGCCGCCGCCTCCCGCGACGCGGTCGTCGTTCATCACCCGCAGCGTGCGGAACTGCACGTGCTCCGGATCGAAGTAGTCGGCAAACGAAAACGTGAAATGCGAATCCAGCCAGCCGTGGTTCGCGTGCCCGCGTTCGTCGGTTTTGCGGATATCAATCATGGCCCACCTCCTGGGTCCTGCAAACGCATAATACTCGTTATCACGACCATTGTCAAGAGGTTTAATTGCTTCTCTCCCCGCTCCCCTTCCTCGAGTCCTGGCCTTCAACCAACTCTTTGCTTTTATGAACTTTGCACCGCCCCTTCGGCCAGTTTCCGGCGGCGCCCCCTTTGGTGTACAGTGATAACGAAAGCGCGGCGCCACAGCCCCGAGGATTTTTCAATGGACTCCCCATTGTCCGCAACGACGACGAGAAAGCTCGAGGGCTCTGCCACGCCCCGCGAAACGCTCACCATCACCGACAATCGCACCGGCAAATCCTACGAAGTCCCCGTCACGCACGGCACCATTCGCGCCGCGGACCTCCGCCAGATCAAGGTTGACCCCAAAGATTTTGGCATGATGAGCTACGACCCGGCCTTCAATAACACCGCCTCCTGCATCAGCAAGATCACCTACATCGATGGCGACGCCGGGATCCTGCGTTATCGCGGTTATCCCATCGAAGACCTCGCGGAAAAAAGCACCTACCTGGAAACCGCGTATCTGCTCTTGCACGGCGAATTGCCCACGTCATCGCAGTTGACGGATTGGACCTACAACGTCACGCACCACACTTTCATCCACGAGAGCATCAAGAAATTTCTGGACGGCTTTCATTACGACGCCCATCCCATGGGCATGATGATCTCCACGATCGCCGCGCTTTCCACCTTTTATCATGACGCGAAGGACATCTTCAGCGTCGAGTCGCGCAAGAAGCAGACCTATCGTCTCGTTGGAAAGATCCCCACGATTGCGGCCTTCTCTTATCGCCATACCTTGGGCATGCCATTCGTCTATCCCGACAATGAGCTCAGCTATCCGGGCAACTTCCTCAACATGCTCTTTCGCACCACCGAACCCAAGTATCGGCCCAATCCCACGCTCGAGCGCGCCCTCGACGTTCTCTTCATCCTTCATGCCGACCATGAGCAGAACTGCTCGGCCAACACCATCCGCGGCGTCGGCAGCTCTCACGTCGATCCTTACTCCGCCACCGCCGCGGCCATCGCTGCCCTCTACGGGCCGCTCCACGGCGGCGCCAACGAAGAAGTGCTGCGCATGCTCATGGAGATCGGCTCGGTACAGAAGGTTCCGGAGTTCATCAAGCGCGTCAAGGCCGGTGAAGTCAAGCTCATGGGATTCGGCCATCGCGTCTACAAGAATTACGATCCGCGCGCCCGCATCATCAAGCACATCGCGTACGAAGTCTTCGAACTCATGGGCAAGAATCCCCTCCTCGAAATCGCTCTTGAGTGCGAGCGCATCGCTCTCGAAGACGAATACTTCGTGAAGCGCAAGCTCTATCCCAACGTGGACTTTTACACCGGCCTGATTTATCAATCGATGGGTTTTCCGATGACCATGTTCCCCGTGCTCTTCGCCATTCCGCGCACTTCCGGCTGGATCGCGCAGTGGGAAGAGATGCTCCTCGACCCCGAGCAGAAGATTGCGCGCCCACGGCAGATCTATCTCGGGCACGACACGCGTCATTACGTTCCGATCGATCAAAGAAATTCGTGAACATCGTATACACTTTGAATACTTTCTTCGGGATGCGCTCGACAATCCCAACCCGTCGCGTATAGTTAATTTGTAGAGAGGTTGTACGGCTCAAGTGTCAAATACACCCATGCATATGGGCGCTCGGCGCCGCAGTCAGCGCGTGCTGATGCAAGTCGCCGTCCGCCTGCGCGGGAAGGACGCTCAGGGTAACGAATTCGAGGAATTCACCGAAACTCTCGCCATTAACGCCCACGGTGCCCTGGCTCTGCTTACCGCTCGTGTCACCAGCGGCGGTACGGTTCACATGCGGCACAACAAAACGGAGGAAGAGCAGGAGTGCCACGTGGCGTTCCTCGGTCCCGTGCGCGGCGGCAAGGCAGAGATCGGTCTGGAGTTTAACGCACCGCGCCCAGCCTTCTGGCGCGTGGCCTTTCCTCCCGAAGACTGGACCCCCAAGAGCCCCGAGGCACGCACGGTTTCCAGCAACCGCGAAAATAAGTAACGCGTCTCCCCGGTTCCCGACGCTTTCCATCCTTCCGTGAACTTCGCAGTCGATGCTTCTGCGGCGCGGCCATCGAGACGCAAATTTGTAGTTTAGCCTTACCCTGCGTTTCGTTCTTTCCGCTCCGTGTCTTCCGCGCTATCTGTGAACTCCGTGTTAAGCACTTTTCTGCCTGCTCAAAGAACTCTCGGACTATTTACGGTCATTTCCGGGACATGACACCAGGGAAGGAGAATGAGGATATTCCGCGCGCGAAAAAATTCACCCCTGCGACACCTTTTTCCCCATCATCGCCGCCAGCAGCCACTTCCTCAGCACCATCAGGTAATAGGGTTTGGTTTCTCGAAACATCAGCCCCATCCCCTGATCTGGCTTGGAATAAACGACGCTTGCGTGCGCCTCAAAAAACTCGGTCTCGGTGAAAAGCTTTATCGCCAGGGACGCCCCGATCGGATACGGGTTTTCCATATCCACGTAGCAGCCATTTAAGCTGAGTTCCTTGACGCGCGCCGTCCTCTTGTCTTCGGACGTGCCTTCGCGCATCTCGATGGAACCAACGAAAGGATACCGGGGACTGCGGCGTCGATCCTGTTCCATGGGACTCCTGGGAGGCGATTGCGACGATTCTACCCCGGCATTTCCAATTCTCCTCAATAAATCTCTTTTGGATTGTTCGACTGGATGGAACCTGTGGACTCGAAGGCTTACTGCTCGCTTGTCACGCTCGACTCAATCTCCGCAGGCGCACTCCGCAAACGCGGCGAGTGGAACTCTCTGTTCGCCTTTGCGTTCCTCGCTCCGGCGCGCCGTCTGCGCCGCTGCCTCGCACGCTTGCCGCTGCCTCGCGGGCTGCAGTGCAATACTCAGCTTTTCCCGGAGTCTCCGGTGCGCTCGGAAGAGTCTCAGCCGCACCGCCAACGCCGAAATCCCCAGCCGCTCGGCAACTTCTTGCGTCGAGTACTGCAAGACGTCGCGCAGCAGGCATACCTGCCGCAGTTCCGGAGCAAGCTGCGTGACCGCGTCCGCCATTAACTTGCGCATCTCGCGCCGCGCGAAGCGTTCTTCCGGATTGTCTTCGCACGCCGCCGCGTTGCTTCCCAGCGTTTCGTCGCCCACGCCACTCGGCTCTTCAAGCGAAAAGAGTCTCCCGTCGCGCCGCTTGCGGATCACGTCGATCGCCGCATTCGCCGCGATGCGCGAAACCCACGCGTGCAGGTCGTCCCGGCTTTCTCCCGGCGTGCCGGCAAATTGCTCGAGCCGCGTCATCGCCTTCAGGAGCGCATCCTGGCGCACGTCTTCCGCGTCCGCGGGATTGCGCGTCAGCCGCAGCGCCCCCAGGTACAACCCAGGTGCGTACGGCAGAATCAGCCTGGCCAGCGATTCTCGGTCGCCTCTCCGCGCCTGCAGGAGCAACGCGGAGCGTGCCCCTCCATCCAGCGATAGCGATGTGCTACACATGATGCGGTAAGGATTGGCAGGCCAATCGCCACGGGAACAGCCACTGTAAGAGCCTGTAAATAAATATGTTAGCGGCGTTCTGTAAGTGGGTGCCCGCGGCAGGAGTGACCGTTTTTGGGACGCGAGGTGGCGATTCCGGTCACTGCTTTAGCCCTTCTCGCGCACTCCGTAACTCTCAACCGCTTGCAAAGCTCCGGTTTAATCGGCGATTTGAAGCTTGTCGCCGTGCATTTCCCACTCGATTCGAACGAGAAAATCGAAGTGCATTCCTTCCGTTTTCAGCCACGCTTCCAGGTTCTCGCGGGAATCGGCGCGGAATTCGACGAACATTTTTCCTTCGAGCATATTCACGAGCACGCGTTCAGCGTGAGCGAGCCCACCGGCCTGCATGCGCTGCGCAAGAGCTTCAGCTCCCTGGCGTGTGAGGCAAGCGAGTGTGTGCTGCGTGAGGTAGCGTGGCATTGAAACTCCCGAGAGCAGATTGAAATCCAAGTATTTCATAGAAGCGGATTCATATGCACACGCGGGAGAGTCGGCGTACCTGTCCAAGCTGGCAGGTTGGCGGTGAAGCACATTCTCCCGGTATGACGGTTCATCTTGCCAGAGACGCTTTACACTCAAAGTTGCAAGGGATGGAACGGCCTGGGTTTTAATTCAGGTGCAAGAGTTCCACGTGTTCCCTGCGGCGGGCAACTGACGAGGTGGAAAAAATGAGACATACAATCGTATTCCTTACCGTCTCGCTGCTTGCGCTTGCGGCGGCCCGCGGCGTATTGGCCGCTCCGCAAAGCAAGGGGTCTTCTACGCTGAGTGGAGTAGTGCTGGGCCCGGATGATAAGCCGGTGGCACACGCGAGCGTGTCCTACCAATTGTCGAGCGGCAGCGCGCCGCACGCGGTCCACACGGACTCGCATGGTTATTTCTCGATTGGAAAGCTGCGCGCGGACATCTACGATCTCCGCGCATCGGGAAAGGGTGTTTTTTCTCCATGGGAGAAGAACATCGCGCTGCGGTCCGGGGAGACGAAAAACCTGACGCTGCATTTGGTTTACGCAAAAGAAATTCCAAAGGCCTACGTGAAGCGCAAGCCCAAGCAATAAATTCCCGTTTGAACGAAATGGCTGCGGACGTTAAGTGGCTGCGCGCACGGATCAAAATCAGTAATTGCGGACCAACGATCAAGAACCAAAAAAAACTTTTTATTGATACATGAGCTGGGCAAGCTCGTACAGGTCGGAATCAGAGACGTCCGAGATGGCGCAATATTCCATCCCCTGGCGGCGCCAGTGCCGCCATTGATACCCCTGCCGGAGACCGGGCG
>Ga0209588_1000445_pt1 | contig 10615 bp, 12 predicted proteins | sample Rivendell_Oct201_10_FD_188351 | JGI IMG/M metagenome (GOLD analysis project Ga0209588, IMG submission 188351) | Vadose zone soil microbial communities from the Eel River Critical Zone Observatory, Northern California, USA -... | ecosystem: Host-associated > Plants > Roots > Rhizosphere > Soil ...
ACCGGCTACAACTATGATACTTTCAGCGAGGACCTTCACCAGCTCCTAACCAAGCTCGACCTCAAGAATGTCGCGCTTGTAGGTTTCAGCATGGGAGGCGGCGAGGTCGCACGCTACCAGGGACGATATGGATCCAAGAACATCTCGAAATCCGTGTTCATCAGCAGCGTCCCACCGTACCTGTTGAAAGCACCGGATAATCCGGAGGGCGTCGACAAGCCAGTGTTCGACGGGATAGAGAAGGCAGTCGCTGCGGACCGCTACGCTTTCTTCACTGAATTCTACAAGAACTTCTACAACACCGACCAGAACCTGGGCACGCGAGTAAGTGAGGAAGCGATCCGGAACAGCTGGAACATCGCCGCCCTAGCCGGGTCCACCGCCAGCGTCGCATGCGTCCGGACCTGGTATGAAGACTTCCGCAAAGACCTAGCACGCATCACATCACCCACACTCGTCATTCACGGCGACGCAGACCGGATTGTCCCATACGCCAGCTCAGGAGCACGCACCGCCAAACTCGTCAAGGGGGCAAGCCTCGTCACCATCAAGAACGGGCCACACTGCATAACCTGGACCCACGCCGACGAAGTCAACAACGCTCTTTTGAGCTTCCTCAAAGAAGAGAAGAAGCTCCTCCTAGAGACACCCGCCTAGAACCTGAAGCAACAATCCAGCATCATACAATCGTTAGTCCGATTCACGGCAGTGGAACAAGGTCCGGCTCAACCCAGCCTGCACGAGCCTGGTCCGAATTGAAAGTCTCTCCGCGCCAGTGACGATAAGGAAGAGTCTTGTCAAGCAAGAACGGAAACCTAGCCAAGAGATCATCAATACTTCCTGCTTCAGTCGCGTTGTCCATCGAGTGACCTACAAGTCGCACCCAGAACCGCGTCAGAGTATCATGATACCTGTTCGGGGAGCCGCTCGCAACAGCAAGCCGTTGGATTTCACGAGCAACAATCTGCTCAGCGTCATCCTTTCTATGACGGGAGAGGACGAGCCAAGCTAGACGAAGATGACCTCTGTGACGAAACTCCTCGCATGGAAGATTGCTATCGTGGAAGAGTCGAAGAAACTCCCGGTCATCCATGGTACATCAGCTTCGAGAAGGTTGTCTCGAGGAATAAACTATTTGCTGGACTGACATGGACCCTTGTTGCATGAGTGAGCAGAGGACTCTCTCACTCGGGTTCAGAGAGTTCCATCCCAGCAATTACGAGAGGCTGGTCGAGATCTATAATGCGAATTATCCTGATTATCGTATCAGCGTTGCCGAACGTCGTAGTAGAGACGAGAGCGTAGACAGGACAAAGTATCTCCTGAAGCGATACGAGTGCGTCGACCAAGAATATGACAAGGTTCTCGGCTTCGGCGAACTGCTCAATGTGCCCGACATGTATCATCCCCGAAAATTCATGGCCGGCATCCTAGTTGACCCTGAGCAGCAGTGCAGAGGAATTGGACGAGCAATCTACAATCATCTCGAGGAGAAACTTGCCCAGCGCCATGCGATACTCGCCTGGACAATGGCTAAGGAGGATCTTCCCAAACGAATAGAATTCTTCCGGAGAAGAGGATTCTCCGAGAGAACGAGGAACTGGGAATCCCGCCTAGACCTTTCAACGACTGACACCATACCGTTCCAAAGATACGTCGACAAGGCTCTGAAGGACGGAATAACGTTCACAACACTTGCCGAAGAACACCATCGTGGTCAGGATTCGCTGAGGAAGATCCACCAGCTCGTCCAGCTGATCCAGGCAGACATGCCCCGCGAAGCGGAATTCACGCCTCTGAGCTACGAGGACTGGGACACCTATTCGCTCAAGAACCCTCAGCTCCTAACTGACGGCTACTTTCTAGCCAAGGACGGTTCTAACTACGTGGGAATGAGTGATGTGCATAGGATCGATTCGGAGCCCGGTGTCCTGAATCAGGACGATACTGGAGTCATACGCGAGTATCGAGGCAGAGGCATAGCGACCGCGCTGAAGCTCAAAGTCATCGAGTTCGGGAAGAAGAACGGGTACCGGACCATAAAGACGTGGAACGATTCCGTCAATGCTTCGATGCTGGCCATCAACAACAAGCTCGGATTCAGACGAAAGGTAGGATGGATCTTGATGGAGAAGAATCTCCGCTCAGAATCCAGCCCGTGACGGAAACCTCTCAGCGGACCTAGCCTTTCGCAAGTCAGCCTCTCGCTCCCGGTTCTTCGGCTTCGCGCTCGTCTCTAAGGAACGTAGGAATCTAGCCGACGCGCGAGCTACTTCGTCGACCGCGGCCACGAACGACCGCTCGTTAGCTTTCGATGGCTCGTTGAAGCCGCTGATCTTCCGGACGAACTGCAGCGAAGCAGCCCGAATCTCCTCGTCGGAAGCTGGGGGATCGAAGTTGAACAGGGGTCGAATGTTTCTGCACATTCTCAAAGCCTCAGATTATGCAATAGGAATAAGAACCTGCAATTTTACAATATCCTTCACGATGGGGTGAACCGGTTGACCCAGATTGTCGCCGACGACCTTCAGAACGATGAAGTCTCTTCTTTAGTCGAATATATGACGGCAATGTCCAGCGGCCAAGTAACTCAGCACAAGAAGATCATCGAGGTAACTGGATTAACCAAGAAGAAGATCAAGTTTCTACTCCACAAATTTCTCTACACAAGACACCTAGCAGGCTACGGCGTACTCGACACAGCGGCAAACTTCGAGATAGTGCATCTCAAACCTGAAGAGACGCAGGTCGAGCAGCACGAAACCCTGAGCCCAACGATGCTCCCCGAGTCCATAGGCTTGGGAGGCCTTCCACGTTGGGGCAAACCGTCAGACATGATCGAATGGCAGGGACAAGCGCCTCCAAAAACGAAACGGCTCAAGAGAAAGTAAAGCAGTCGCCTTGTGGTCGTTCGAATCGTCAAGTGTTAACTACTGTTCACACTTACTTGGCAACACATGGCAAAGAGAGCAACCGCAGCATTCGTCCTTGCAATAATCGGCGCTGCCTATCAGATGATATCGCTTTACGTAGCTGCCCTGATTGATCGCAACACGTATCTCTACAATTTTTATGGATATGGTTACGAGACTCTGTTTTTCTCCAGTTTCTTTGTATTCTGGAGTGCTAGCCATCTTCTCGAGGACTGGAGAGGCCGAATCACTTGGCCTTCTATAATACTAGGGCTGGGTGTCGCGAACCTGTCTACCGTTGTTCTTGGATATTATGTCCAAAACTCGCCCTTGCAGATCGCTTCTATGCCACCTTCTATTACGCCGACCCTCGCAATAATGCCTGGACCACTACTCATGATCCTTGGCGGCATTCTCGGTTTCTCGGCCGTGCGTCAGTACTCGCGAGAGCAAGGCCATGCAGTTTTGGGCCACGCTTGATGCAGGGTCAAGACTTCGACGCGAAAAAAGATGACAGGAGTCGAGTAGACGCATGTGGAACAAGAACGTATTTGAGCCTCCAAGACCATATTTTGAATGAGTAGAATGCATGGGCATACGGCTCCTCCCGACCAAAATGCAATGGTCCAAGCTGTAGGCTCCGCTACTACCTTCGGGCTGCTGATCAGTCCGCCGCAGCAGGTCTACTATGAGGCGTGCCCCGTCTGTGGAAACCGTCAGCCTGCTGGTGGAAGATACTGCAGCCAGTGCGGTATCAGGCTGCGATGTCCCTCATGCGGGACGCCCTCCTTCGGCAAGAACTACTGCCACATGTGCGGTCAAGCCCTCAAACCCTGACTCTCAACCTGTCTAGACAAGTCAGCCGAGGCGGCCGTGTTTGTCCACCAATTTTTGTAGAGAATTCGCGACCTTCTCCGCATCTGGTCTGCGCTGAGGATCTTTGCCTAGCATGTCCTTCAAGACTGGTGTGATTGCTGAGAATTTGGGATCAATCTTTGACATGTCCGGGCTGAAAGAGTCCCACGCGGATTCGAGATCGTTGGCAGCCTTGCTGGAGCTAGGATTATTGGACAGATTGTTCATCGCCTCGATCAGCGTGTTAGAGTGGACTGGCGTCCGCGTCAACATCGTGTACAATGTCGCCCCCAAAGCGTAGACGTCCATGCTCGGGTCAGCTTCTTCACCGAGAACCTGTTCGCCCGGCGCATATTCAGAGGTGAACTGGACTACTTTTCCTTCATTCTTGACCGCGGAGCCTAGATCAGCAAGCTTCGGCACAAGTGATCCCGCAACCATCTGGTCAAGCATGTCCTGCCCTGTCAACGGTGGCTTCGAAGTGAACAAGACATTCTGGGGCTTCACATCAAGGTGGACGAATCCTGCTTTGTGAATCATGTCTAGCGCCTGTGCCATCATCTGGCCCAGCATCACAACGATACCTCCCCACTTCTCCGAATAGTACAGCGGCTCGTACTGTGAATCCTCGATCAGCTTCTTCGCCGTCCCACCCTTCAAGAAGTCCATCACGATGGCGGGCGGGCTCCGATAGTAGAGCGCAGTATTCCCTTTGACGATCTCCTGGACATTCAACCGATCCACCAGGACCCCTCGTATCTGGACGACGTACTTTGACTGACCAGACAACTCCAAGAGCCGAGTCGCCTCTGACATTGTCTCATTCAACGTGATAGTCCCTGCAGTCGGCTCATTCACAGCCCTTACACGGCTGGTCATCTTCAAGATCGGAATCTTCAACGCCATCTCAGTCGCCGCCTGGCCAAACGTCGCACGGAGAACGTAGCCCGTCGCACCAGTCGCAACATGCTCGACTACACGATAGCCGTGGATCTCCTGGTTCACCCACACCCTCGGATCCCACTTTTCGAGACTAGGCAGACCAGACTTCGGCAAAGGAGCTGACGGGGGAGGCGGAAGCGAGACAACGGGCGGGGGACTTGGACGTTGTACGGGTACTGGTGGTGGAGGAATTGGACGTGGTGAGACCGTAGGAGGAGGGCGTGACAGTTGAGGGGAAGGTCTCGGAGCGGGTGTGGGAGCAGGATGGGCGACCGGTTGCGGCTGCACGCTAAACGAGAAGGCCTCCTTGGAAGTCTGATGAGTCTTGCTTGTGGCGACGATGTGGGCGTTGTAGTTGCCCGGCTTTCCGGGCGCATACGCTGCGTTGTATCTTCCGACCGAAACGTGCGAGAGTCTCAGCTGATCACGCTTACCAGCCGGTGTCTGAATAGAAGCGTCGATCGTAGCCATGTCGCGCGGTTTGCCCTCAGACTCAGTCGCAATCTTGATCGTCTCAACATGACCCAACCTGATGGAATGATCCCCTGAAACCCTGACCTTAGGCGGAGCAACAGAAGGAGTAGAGGTCTTTACGGGTCCCGATGATACCTTCGCTGGAGCAGGCGCACCCAGCATTCTCACTGCTAGGGAGGATGCGACAATTCCGGCAACTGCCAGAATAGGCAGGAATCCTAGCGAGGAGAAGAAGACGTATGCAAGTTCAGGATTGAGTGTAGTGAAGTAGAGATATCCAATGACCGCATTGTAAGAGAAGAACGCTGGAGGCATAACGGCCATTGAGAATCTCTTCGTCTGCCAGAACTTGTCGAGAAAGAACAGGAGACCCATCTGAAGAGAGTTAGCGGCGAGACCGAGCCCGATGAAAATTGAGGCAGAGATGAGAGACGATCCAATGAGGTTCGAGCTTGAACTCTTGGACGCACCAACGATAAGTCCTACACCCGTCGCAAGTGTCGCCAGCAACATCTGCTTCGGAACCCTGTAACGCTCTTTTCTGGAGAAGAGAATCGTCGAGAAGAACACGCCTGCCGCAGGAGGGAGGGCGACGAACAAGAACGAGAACCCTCCTGATGGCGAGATCTGGGAGGAGAAGGTTGAGTTCTGGAGAACATAGGATAGGGTCAGCAGTGTTGTAGCGAAGCCTAGGATGGATCTCAGGAATCCGGTCTTGAGGTCGAGTGCTGTGAGAAGTCCGAAGCTGATTACGGTGATAATGTAGGTCAGAGTGTTTCCCTGAAATCCCAGAGCAAATGCGAAGCCGAGGGGAAGAGAGAGCACCGTGACGAGCGACGGCGCGAAGAAGCCTGTAGGTGCGGGTAGACCGTGATGTGGCTTAGCTAAGACTGAGGCCTGGGGCTGTTTTCCTCCCACCGCAATCCACCATTACGCATCCGGCAATAGTTGTCAGAGAATCCTCTCTACGTCTCTTCGACGAGAGGGGAAGACCGCGACCCAAAACGAAAATGTCTCTAGTGGGCTGGAGCCTCGGTACTGTCAGAGATTAAACCGCGTCCACTGACCATTGACCAGTTGGCCCATGAAACTCCGTCATTCCAAGCCCGCCTCCGATGAGGACGAATTAGAAACCGGAACTAGTACTGAGGTATCTACGCCTCAGACTGCTGCGACCGGGAACTGGAAGTGTCCATCATGCGGCGCTGAAAACGAGGATTACCGGACGTTCTGCGACGGCTGCGGAGACAAGAGACCCGGAGCCAAAGTCGCATCGAAAGGCATCGACATGGCCAGCCTACTCGGATCCTCAGAATCATCCGACGACACATCAGCCAAAGACCAGACATCATCCAGCTGGGAAGACTCTCCCAAAGACTCACCAAAGAAAGAGAAGAACAAGAAGAGTAAGAAGAGCAAGAAGGGAAAGAACGAAGACGACGAAGAGGCCGAACCGCTCAAAGCGGAACCCATAGAACCGGAAAAGATCGAACCGCCAGAACCAATGTCGCCCAGCGATGATTTCGGGGCCAAGAAGCCTTCATTCGTGCTAACCGGTCCAACCGCCGAGCCGGAACCTGACGACAGCCAGACGGCCGCACCCTCACCGCCCGACTTCCAACCCAGCCCCATGGCGAGCTTCCAGCAGACAGCCCAGCCAAGTTCAGCTCCCTCGGGATCCCGCTATTACATGGTCTTCGTCAACACCCCAGCCTCATCCCTGCTCAAGACCCGGGTCAGCATCGACTTCGACGACTTCCCCACCATAACCATCGGGAGAAGCCCCGAGAACGTGGTGGTAATCCCTGACCAGGAGGTCTCAAGGAAGCACGCCTCACTCAGCTTCAGCGGCAGCAAGCTCATGCTGAAGGACCTAGCAAGCCTGAACGGCACATTCCTCTACGACGGCAAAGAGTTCCAGCGAGTCAGCGATAGTGTCGAAGTCAAGCCGAATAACGTTTTGAAGTTCGGCACAGGCACTATCGTGAAGCTCGTGAGTGAATGATTGAAGCCGCAGAGGCGCTCAGGGTGATCGGTGAAGCCCAGGCGGAGCTCGCCGGACCCCTACTAAACCCCCGATACGAGGATAGAGTGATTTTCGTCGGAGACACACACGGTGCAATAGACGTGACACAAACAGTCATCGACAAATTCTTCGACGACGCAGACCTCATCGTCTTCCTAGGCGACTATGTTGACAGAGGAAGCAAGAGCCTAGAAAACCTGGGGCTCATCGCGTCGACGCTTCTCGAGGACCCACACCGGACAATAATGCTCCGAGGAAACCACGAAAGCCCATTGACAAATCCCTACTACGGATTCACTAACGAAGTTACGGAGAAACTTGGCGAGGGCAGCTACGAGAAATTCAAAGAGTTTTTCCAGGCAATGCCCTACGCGGTGGTCGTAAACGACTATCTCTGTCTTCATGGTGGAATCGCCAAGGGTATGGAGCACGTGTCTGAGATTGCATCACTCCCCTGGCCAGACTTGAACCCTGACGATCCGATGGCCTTCCAACTGCTATGGAATGATCCGAGGGAGTCGATTGACGAGTTCATTCCAAGCGTGCGTGGAAAAGGAGCCTACTACTACGGAACCGAAGCAACCAAGACTTTCCTTGAAAACAACGGGCTCAAAGGAATCATCCGTGGACACGAAGTCGTCGATGGCTTCCGCGAAGACATGGACGGCCGAGTCATAACCGTCTTCTCCAGCAGATACCACGGCGGCAAAGCCGGAGTCCTCATCCTCGAGAATGGCAAAATGGAGAGAGTAACAGTATGACACTGTCAGTTAGAACTGAACTAAGCCACAGCTACTCGTACGATTCCAAGGTTGATGCCGTCTTCAAGATCACACTCGTCGCTGAGAAACAGGCCGAGGCCAAAGGCTTCCAGCACATCATCGTGCTCGACACAAGCCATTCGATGGCCGGGAAGAAGCTCGAACTTGCCAAGAAGGGAGCCCAGGAGTACTGGAGTAGAATCCCGACCGGTAACAAGGTCTCATTCATCACCTTCTCAGACTCGGTCCACACTTACCCAGACACCAACCTTTCCACCACTCTGCCCGGAATTAAAGCAACCGGCATGACCGCACTTTACTCCGCGCTCACAACCGCCTTCGACATGGCCGCAAAAAGCGGCGGTTCAGGCTGGATCCTACTCCTAACCGACGGTCACCCAACTGACGTTACCAAACCAGAACCTTACTCGGCTTTGAAGACTCCGCAGGGCTTCAAGATGATCGAGTTCGGCATTGGAGAGGACTATCGAGAAGATATTCTGAAAGCCCTAGCCGACGCCTCTGGTGGAGTCCTCTACCATGTCACGGATGCCGACAAGCTCCCGGTGGTCATGCAGGAGAACGCTGTCAGCCAAGTCGCTGGGAGAAACATCACGGTCGATTTCTCACCCTCTGACGTTCGCATCCTCAACTACCCCGGACCCCCAGTCAAAATCAACGCCCTAGAGAATATTGCAAAGATATGGGGTCAAGTCACCATGCCTGAGGGCTTCAAGGGTCAGCTCCTGAGCGTCCAGGTCTCATACGGCGACGCAGTCGATGGGTCCAAGCAAACCATCAACTCATCTGCAAATATTCGACCGGCAAAAAATGATGAAGAGTACACACAGGGAATACGCAACAGCCTAATGTCAGAATTCGCCTACTACCAAGGCCTCGAAGAGTACTACAAGCAACTCGCGGCCGGAAAATTCAAAGAAGCAACCAAAACAATGACCCAACTGTCCTCGAACGCCGAACAGACAAGGCGCGCAGACATCATCGAATCCACCAAACGACTGTCCGAAGCTCACGAACAGACTCTGAAACTTGGGGGTGGAAGCGAGAACACCAATAGACTACTGAAGGAAGCCGCCAGTGAATCTACTAAAAGAACTCGCGGCAAGTAAAGAGTAGAGAACTAACCTAACCAAATCAGCTTAGGCCCGCTTAGAGCGGGACTTCGATCATAAGTTTCTCTAGCAATTCTTTGTACCGGTTCCGGATCGTAACCTCAGTCACATTCGCGATCTCAGCAATCTCTCGTTGAGTCTTCCGCTCATTTGTCAAGACAGTAGCAATGTACGTTGACGCCGCAGCAATACCTGCCGGACCCCTACCACTGGTAAGTTTCATCTGACGAGCAATCTCAAGAATACGGATCGCGATGCCCTCCGCCTTGCCCGAGATCACTAGCCGGTTGGAAAATCGAGCCGCGTAGCTTCGGTTAGCTGAAGGTGGAACGAACATGCCGAGCTCGCGGAGCATGAACCTGTAGCTTCGTCCAATGTCCTTTTTGTTCAGTGTCGAGACGGACGCAATCTCGTCGAGGGTCCTAGGTACACCGCACTGGCGGCATGACATGTAGATGGCTGCCGCGGTCACGTTGTGGATAGATCGTCCTCGAATCAGTCTCTTCTTGATAGCCCGTCGATAAATGACCGAAGCCGTCTCCAGAATATTCTTAGGCAGTGTTAGGGCCGCTGACAGCTTGCTCAGCTCTGATAGAGCTACCGCGAGGTTCCTTTCTGTTGCGTCAGAGACGCGGACCCGTCGCTGCCATTTCCGCAGCTTGTACAGTTCTATGCGCTGGTCAGCGCTAACATTCTTCGTCCCGGAGGGACGATCCCTCCAGTCGATGATGGTCGATAAACCCTTATCATGAATAGTAAACGTCATGGGCGCGCCCGTACGGGCACGTTTAGCCCGCTGCTCATCATCAAACGCGCGCCATTCGGGCCGAGAATCAGCAATCTTGTCGGTAACCACGAACCCGCAGGTCATACAGACGACCTCGGCAGTATCATAGTCTCGGATGAGCTTCGAACCCTTACACTCAGGACACAATCGAGCAGGTCTAGGACCCGTTGGAATTCTCGGTACCTGTTCTAGTGTCTCAGTCATCTTGTTTTTTTGATGCTCCTAATCCTTCTCGACCTGGTACAGGACCCGGTCGACGAGTGCGCCATCAACATTCGCGACTGGCTTCACCGAAACGTATGGAGTCTTCACTGGACCCAGAATATTATTGACCACACCAACGCTCCTGAGTTTGTAGTCGCAGACTTGTGCGCCGATTATTGGCACTGGATATTGTTCGAGTCGAAGGAGAAGATTGCCACTCTTTGACAGGTGCAGTACTTTGCCAAGCCGCCTCAATCCCGCACCTGGCACACTCCGGAACGCGATAAACTCCCGATCGGCTATTTAAACAATCCGGATTTGACAAGAACTTGTAATTTCCTCAACGATAGGTCAAATGTTGATTAGACCCCGGCGATCTAATACTTCCAAGTATCAGGTCCAGTGGGAGATTGATCCGGGAAGTACAGCTCACCAACTTCATGAGCTACAAAAACGCAAGCATCCCGTTAGAGCCTGGCCTAAATCTTATCGTCGGACCTAACGGCGCAGGAAAATCCTCA
>Ga0209588_1000447_pt1 | contig 10600 bp, 8 predicted proteins | sample Rivendell_Oct201_10_FD_188351 | JGI IMG/M metagenome (GOLD analysis project Ga0209588, IMG submission 188351) | Vadose zone soil microbial communities from the Eel River Critical Zone Observatory, Northern California, USA -... | ecosystem: Host-associated > Plants > Roots > Rhizosphere > Soil ...
TCCACCTTACTGGAAGACCTAAACCAGGCCCTGGCGGGGGAAACCCTGGCCGCCTTCCGGTACCTCTACCTAAGCAAAATCGCCACCGGCATCAACTCTGCCCATCTCTCGTCAATCTTTCAAGAGATCGCGAGAGAAGAGTGGGCTCATGCCTCGACCTTGATGGGGAGAATAATTCAGCTAGGAGGTGTCCCCCTCGCAAAGCCTACAGAGTGGGAGAAGAGAAGTTTCCTCCCATACTACGAGCCTCCTAGAAGAGGAAACGACTTGAAAGCTCTGATCAAGGATAGCCTGAAGCTGGAAAGAGCTTCCATCGACTTCTTCCAGAAACTAGCTCTGAAGACCAGAGACAGCGACCTGATAACCTATAGAATGGCCATGGATGTAATGGCGGAAGAGGCCCGAGACGAACAGAGAATCTCTGCACTAGTAGAGTAGCAGATTCAGATAGCTTCTAGACCCATCCGCGTATCTTCATCGCGGCGGTCACTTTGCCAATGGCATAGATGTAAGCCCCAGTCCGCATGTCGACATTATTCTCTGTGCTTGTCTTGTAGACTTCAGCAAAGGCCTTCTTCATTATCGTCTTCAATCGTTGGTCAACTTCCTCGGCGCTCCAGTAGAGATGCTGGAGGTTCTGGACCCATTCGAGATAGCTTGTGCTGACGCCGCCCGAATTTGCGAGGATGTCCGGAATCAATGTAACACCTTTTTTGAAGAGAATTTCATCGGCCTCCGGCGTCGTCGGACCGTTGGCGCCCTCTGCGACTAGCTTTGCCTTTATTTTCGACGCGTTCTTCTCGGTGATAACGTCCTCTAAGGCGGCGGGGACAAGGATGTCGACGTCAAGCTCCAGTAGTTCTTCGTTCGTAATGGGTTCACTCTCTGGCATGTTGACGATGTTGCCGGTCTTTTTCTTGTAAGCTGACACTTCGTTGAACCATATTCCATTCTTCTTGTAGGCTCCTCCCTTGGAGTCCGAGACCGCGACGACTTTCACACCCGCTTCTTCAAGGAACATGTGAGCAAAAGATCCGACATTGCCAAATCCTTGTATTGCACAGGTCGATTTCTTCAGGTCCATCTTGAGGTGCCTAGCCGCTTCTTCAACGTTGATTGAAACACCGCGACCAGTGGCGGAGTCTCGGCCGAGCGATCCTCCAATTATCAACGGCTTCCCCGTGACGACGGCGAAGGGATTGTTTCGCTCATTCTTGCTGTACTCATCCATGAACCACGCCATGGTCTGGGAGTCCGTGTAAACGTCAGGAGCAGGAATGTCTCGGAACGGGCCGACTATCTCACTGATCAAGGAAAAGAATGACCTCGACAACCTCTCCAGCTCCGAGTGAGAGAGCTCTTTCGGGTTGACCGTTACTCCCCCTTTCGCTCCGCCGAATGGGATGCCCGCGACAGCGCACTTCCAGGTCATCCACATCGAGAGCGCCTTCACTTCGTCGATAGTTACGTTAGGGTGGAATCGTATCCCGCCCTTGTAGGGTCCGAGGGCGTTATTGTGCTGGCTTCTGAAGCCTTGATAGAGAAGAATTCGGCCGTCATCCATTTTAACCGGAAAGTTGATGCTAAGGATTCGTCGCGGCTTTCGCAGAATCTCCTGCACGTTCGCGTCCAGTTTCATTATGTCCGCAGCTTTCTGGAATTGTTCCAGAGCCATGTCGTACTGATTCTTCTGGATCCCCATGCTAGCAGGGGCGGCCTCATGCTTTGATGTAGTCTCCAGCAACAAACGAGCCTTCTAATTCGGAAACGTCAACGGGAAATTCTCCATTTAGACCTTTCTTCACTGACAACGCGAAATGTTTGAAAGAAAAGTTGGCGGACATTTTGCTGCGAAGGACAAGGCTTTTTATAAAGACCCCAGAGTTTCCTCTCTTTGTTTCACGTAAGGAGAGAATGAACTAGACAATGTCCGCAAAACCCCATCTCAACCTGATAGTGATGGGTCACGTAGACCACGGCAAGAGCACGTTGACAGGCCATTTGCTCTTCGATGCCGGATACATCGATCAGAAAACGATTGATAATTACGCAAAGGAATCAGAGAAAACAGGAGCTGGCGATACTTTCAAGTTCGCCTGGGTCCTTGACACGATCAAAGAGGAACGAGAGAGAGGAGTCACCATCGACCTCTCATTCCAGAAGTTCGAGACGAATCATAACTTCTACACTATTATCGATGCGCCCGGACACCGCGACTTCATCAAGAACATGATTACAGGGGCTAGCCAAGCGGACGTTGCCATACTCGTAATTTCCGCAAAGAAGGGAGAATTCGAAGTAGCCATTGGACCTGGAGGGCAAGCGCGGGAACACGCGTACCTCGCAAGAACCCTCGGCGTTAAGCAACTGGTTGTGGCCATCAACAAGATGGACGACCAGACAGTCAAGTACACTGAAGAGCGTTACAAGGAGGCCAGGAAGGAACTGGAAGGGCTACTGAAGACTGTCGGCTACGACGTTTCCAAGATTAATTTCGTTCCCACCAGCGGATGGTTGGGCGATAACCTCACAAAGAAGAGTGCCAATACTCCATGGTACAAAGGTCTCAGCATACTGGATGCGTTGGACGCTATTATTCCACCACCGAAGCCTCTCGACAAGCCACTGAGAGTTCCCATCCAGGACGTCTACACCATAACCGGAGTCGGGACTGTACCAGTCGGACGGGTCGAGACGGGAGTGTTGAAGGACGGGGACAAGGTGATCTTCATGCCTTCCGGGAAGGTCGGCGAGTGCAAGACGATCGAGACCCACCACGTTAGAATGACCAAAGCAGAACCGGGAGACAACATTGGGTTCAACATCCGCGGTGTCGCAAAGAATGAGATTGGGAGAGGCGAGGTCATGGGTCACACGGACAATCCGCCAACGGTCGCAAAGGCATTCGTTGGCCAAATTATTATCATTTACCATCCAACCGCCATCGCTGCCGGATACACTCCAGTACTGCACGCCCATACGGCTACTGTTGGTGTAACCTTCGAGGAACTGATACGCAAATTGGACCCGCGAACTGGTCAAGTAGTTGAGGAGAAGCCCTCGTTCCTCAAAGTAGGCGACAGCGCTCTTGTCAAGATGAGGCCGCTCAGACCAATGGTGCTTGAAGCCTTCAAGGACATTCCTGAGCTTGGACGATTCGCCATTCGCGACATGGGAGCCACGGTTGGCGTGGGAGTCGTCCAGGAGATCAAGGAAAAGGGCGAGATTCCGAAAGCCTAGCGCTCAACACGAATACTTCCTAGCCCAACAACTTTCCCCTTAGCGGAGCTTGTATAGTAGTCCGACAATAGCGAAGTTGTCTATCTTCTCAGAATCTTGTCACATGCTTCTTTTGCGAAAGATGACTGGTATCGCATGCTAGATCCCTGGGGCGATGTCCTTGCTCTAAACAACAACCAGTGTTCTGGGCAGAAAATGAGCCTGCTGCTGTTATCAAAATATACCAACGTTTTTAACAGTACAAGGGTGGGCTGTGAACTCCGCAAGAAAAGTAGAATCATGAAGGTATCTTGGAATGGTCTCCAAAGCTAGAATACGGCTGTCCAGCACGGACCCCCAGGATATCAACACAATATGCGCGGAAATCAAGGAAATAGCCGACAAGACCGGAGTCAAGCTGAAAGGGCCTATCCCTCTCCCGACAAAGAAGCTAATGGTCCCAACCCGAAAATCCCCGGCAGGGCAGGGAACAAACACATTCGACAAGTGGGAGATGAGGATTCACAAACGCCTCATCGATGTAGACCCGAACGAGCGGTTTTTGAAACGTCTGATGCGGATTCGCGCTCCGGACGACGTTTTTATCGAGATTGAACTCGTGTAGGCTCCGTCCCAACTTCTTCCCTATTCTGATCTTTCCGAAGGATTCTTGGCAGACGAATCAGAAAGAGTCCGACACTTCCCAGACCAATGCCGAAGGCGAATCCTACCGAGATGTATGGCGCACTCGTCCTGAAGATGAAGGGAATGGTTGTCGGAGTTACGTTGACGGTCACGAAGGCATTCACAGCTACGTTATTGTTGTAAGCTGTGAGAGTAACGTACCTCTCACCAAGGTCCGCGTTCAAGGCAGCAGAGATCCTGTAGGTGGCGTTTGTTGGCGTCATCGTCGGCTGAATCTGGCGCTCATCGGCGGATCCGTACAGAAATGGTGAGGACCCGAATGGCGCGTCGTGGCCGTTAGCTGAGATATTCAGGTAGACGGGTCCCTGTGCTTGGTTCGTAATGGATGCAGTTATGGCCCGAGACATTCCCTGTTCGACTGTGACAGGCTCGACTCCTGCGCCGATAGAGATTGGAACGGGTAGGTTTGCATTGACGTATCCAATTTCTCCGAGTCCAAATGCTGTGAACCAGACGAGATTTCCCGGTCCAGGCCACATCCACCAAACGTACGGGATCGTAGTAGCAGGCACGAAGTACTCAGTCAATGATCCAGTAGACGGATCGTACTTTGCAACTCTTCCGGCAAAATGCTCGGAGAACCATATCATCCCATTGGAGTCGAGAGATATCGCGTTAGGGAGACCGACAGGACAGTCTGGATTATATGGTTCTGAACAATACCCGATGCCAAACACTCTCCACTCTCCTGTCGAAGGGTTGAAGCTACCGAACTGGCCGAGGCCGTGATCAGTAAACCAGACTACGCCTCCTCGGTCGACTGCTAATTGAATAGGGAAGGCAATTTGTACGCTGGGCGGCGGACCATAGTCAGTAACGTTGCAGGACCCAGTCTGGCAGGGAATTATATGTCCTAGTTTTTTTGCAGTCGTCTCGACAAACCATATTGTGCCATCAGGCGCGGTTGTAATTCCTTGTAGCGACGCGCTCGGCGCCGGGACGGTGTAGGAATTGACTAGGGTTTTTCCTACAGGGTCGTACTCAACGATTTGGTTAGTGCCTAGAAGTGTGATCCAGATCCTCTCTTTGTTGTCGATGGTCATGTACTGGGGACTGCCGCCCCGAAAGGTCTGTTCAACCGTCATATTTCCAGGGGGGGCGGTTGAATTGTAGTAAGCGAGACTGTTGTTTTCGAGGAACCAGACCCTCTTCAGGGCAAGATCGTACACGATGTCGCTCGGAATGGCATTAACAAGTGTGAGAACAGGTTTCGCGCCGACCCCAATCGTATAATTTACTATCTGGGCCCTGGGAGGCTGAACGACATTACCAATAATATTTCCCTCCTTTATCGTGACTATCCAGACCGTCGTATAGCTAGCGGGAGACAGGACAAACGGTGTGAAGTCTGACGAATTCCTCGAAATAGGAAAGGTAGTCACGTAAGGATTGTTTCCAGGTGGGCTATTGTGATTAAGAACCGGCGATGAAACATGAAGCGATCCGGCTAAGGGAACTCGTACGAAGTTGAAGGAGATCGTCAGGAGAATTATCGAGATTGTTAATGGCCCGATTCTATTCGTGACAGCCCACTCTAAGTGACGTCTAACGATCCGTATAGCATCGACGAATGTACGCTGCACGGGACAATGCAATACACTCTGAACTGACCCACCTTTGACGCTAGGAATTGTACGGTCAGAGATTGTCCACCCTGGACTTCGGTTCCCCGCGTAGCGTAGAAGTCTACCGCGAAGCCGTGGGTCTGAATGTCTTGATTCATGATCTTGATGACCACCATCTCGCACTTACGTACATTCATCACTGGCCAGGGATTCGTGAGCCACGATCCCGGGTGGAACCGGCTATCGTTGTACCCGTTCAAGTTTTCGATGATGGTAAAGCTATGCGTGACACTAGTCGTTCCAGCACAAGGTGAACTAGGAAGGCCGATTACTAAGGTCAGGATGCCCCCGCCTAGAACTCCTGCCAGGGTGATAACGATTATTGCAAGCATCTTGTTTTTCATCATTATCCCACGATGCCTATGCGGATTAGAACCGAGAGTTCTGTATCCGAAAACTCGCTAATAGGGTCTTGGCCCATATCACTCTACTAGAATAATGAGCACCCTGTTGCTACGTGAACTAGCGAGTGCAAGAGCAACAATTCTTTGCCAGTACGTCCTCCTCTACTAGGGTCATTGGTCGAGGCTCTCGTCAATTTGAGAGGCGGTGGTATTGCCGAGCACTTGGCGCAGTGACGCGAGTCTTTGAGTATCGATCGTTGTCTACTCAAGATATATTTGGCATGGCATGGGGGGCTGTTTCCCTAGCGGGGGTACCAGAGTCAGGTCAAAAGCTGACCACATGGGCGGGTCGCGCCCTAGCATGCGCGCGCTACACTCAAGACCCAATCTGAGAGGTGTCGAGATTGCTTGATGCCTCCGGGAGCGCGGGTGTGTTATCCCGTGGCGTAGGCCTTCGTGGGTTCGAATCCCACCCCCCGCACCAACGGTACAACCTCGAGACCCCTACAAAATTGGTGATTCTATCGCGCCGGTCTAATTGTCGGTTTGATTCTGTTCCCTTAAAGTCTCAGATCCTTCACTGTTGTGAATCCGAGTCTTCTCGAGTAAATCAGTGCGCTAGCCATCGACACCGTGCTAAGAGCTGATGCAGAGACCAGAGTTGAAAGCTCCAGGTCCGCGATTGATAGGACTGGATCAGGGACAAGGAAGAAGATAGAGATGCCCCATGCAATGGGTATTGCAAACAACATTGAGATGGCGAGAACTCCCCACGCTTCCCACAGCAATAGTCTCAGCCGGTACCAGACGCTAGCGCCTAGGACCTTCAGAACAACATAGTCATTGAACCGGTGAGAGAAGTTCGTCGCCAAGTAGCTCAGTAGTATGCCACATGTCAGCGCCAATGCGAGAATTGGAATCAGGAAGATGTAGGACCATGTGCTATTCAGAAATGCGAGGTTCGAGTTCAGAATAGGGTCTTGGGACCCTACAACGAGACCAAAGGAACTCGCCACTTGTGAAACGGCGGCTAGTATTGATGGATCGCTAACCTTCAGTAGCAGAACATTGTATCCGTTTACTCCAAGAGTCCTTTGAACGGTTTGGACAGGCGCATACAGAACTCGTCCAGCGTTGAGAGGGTCCACTAGCGCGCTCTTGACGTCATATCGATAGCCGAAAGCGCTTACTTGGGAAAGGTTGAAGGGTGTCTGGACGATGTTCCCAACCAGCGAGTCACCGGCAATCATGGTGTATTCTGAATCAGCGCTCTGTAGAAATCCATTGGAGGTGTACCAGTCGCCAATCGCACTTGTCGAGTTAATTCCCACGATGAGGGCCCAGGTTGTGCCAGTGTCTACTTCAGGGATAATCTGAGTGTTGATGTTCTCTCCGGTATCTTGGTTGCTCGCGAAGTGGGCTTTGACGTAGCCTGTTATCGAGCTCATCGTGATTAGCCGTGTATCAACCGTTTCGACGCCTGGGATCGCTCTAAACGCTGATGCGTTCTGAGGGGTAATGATGTAAGATGTGTTCGTGTAGTCTATCGAGGAGAGAGGAGCAGTTCTTGAAAACGATGCTGCGAGGTTGAGGTACTGGTTGTAGATGTTGCTGCTCGCCACGATTAGGACATTAGGAGGCATGGCCCGGACCACGTAACTCGCCGACGTGTCCGCCGAGACAAGCGCTCCAGATAGAACAATCATGCTCAGACAGATGCATATGCCGACGCTGAGCAGCGTCCTGTTGAATCCCCTGTCACGCGACACGTTCCTCGTTGCCAAGTTGAACGCAGAGCCTAGCCTCTTGATCCGGAGAGGTTTTCCCAGAGTCTTCAGATCTACATTGGAGAGTTGTTTGGAAATCGCGTTCACGCTGCTGGACCCAACAATTCTCCTCACTCGAAAGCTCGCGACCATGTAGGAGAGCAGAAAGGAGAACAGTGGAACAACAATTAGAATGGTCGCTCCAGCATTTGCGAGAGGCCCTGCTTGTTTGAACAGGGAAACGTTTGGCCAGGACCAGGAGAAATAGATCAGAAGCGCGGAGAGTCCGCCTACGAAACAGCTGGAGACAATGACGACAAGAGCTTCGAAGGTCACGTATGCTAGGAGACGTCTGGGCATAGCACCGGCCGCTTTGATCACACCGATGTCCCTCATCCGCTGGCTTATCATCGACGATACTAGGTAAGAAGTGGATAGTAGCCCAACGATGCTGATGAGACCGAGAGAGAGGACTAGGTAAGCGAAGATCAGCCAAGAGATACCGAAGGTCGATCTCATCGACGAGTCCACCCCGAGTCTCGAAGCTAGATCCTGTCCAAGCAAGAGCAGGAATGTCGTAGTTGCGACGGTGAGGGTCAAGCCTAGGAATGCTAAGTACGAGTGAAAGCCACGACGTCGCAGGCTTCTAGCTGCGAACCCTAACGGGCCTATCAACACTCACCAAGCTCCCATTCTCCAGACGATAGATCACGTCTGCCATCTCAACGATCCGATCATCGTGCGTTGTGACAACAAGGGTCTTGCGCTTCTCTTCTTTCAACCGTGAGAGAAGCTTGACGATCTCTTGACCGGTCTTCTGGTCAAGGTTTCCAGTAGGTTCGTCAGCGAGAATAAGAGGCGGATCATTAGCCATCGCGCGAGCAATCGCGACACGCTGTTGTTCTCCGCCGCTGAGTTGGGCTGGAAGATGCCGTGCTCTGTCGGTTAGCCCGACCATGTTGATGAGCTCCGCTGTGAGCTTCTCATTTCTTCCACTGTCGCTCCATCCGGCCAGTTCCATCATCAGTTCCACGTTCTCTTCCGCGGTCAGAGTCGAGACCAGATTGTAGGATTGAAAGATGAAGCCTATGTTTGCGGACCTGAAGGCTGAGAGAGCGTGTTCGTTTGAAACAGCCAAGTCCAATCCTAAGACTCTCACATCCCCCTCCGAGGGTTTCTCGAGTCCCGCGATTAAGTTGAGAACAGTACTCTTGCCAGCTCCAGAAGGTCCCACTATGGCGGCGACCTCTCCTTCCTTGACATTGAGGGTTATTGACGCGAGAGCTTTGACGGGTTTTCCGTTCACGAGATATTCCTTGGACACTCCTACGAAGTCAACCGCGAGCGTCGGGGCTCTAACTTCGATCTTTTCCTCCTGAGAGTCCATCAGTGTTTCATCAGACGCGGAACCTAATGGGTCGATCCCGCTTATACCTACCGATGAAAAGGATCGACTCGAAGGCTAGGTGTGATCCTTGCCGCTTAGCATGAGAAGTTCTGCGTCGCGTTCTGGCTCGATGAACTGAACATGCTTGGACTAGCGATGCAGCCATAAAATGAAACGGCCCCTGCCGTAACGTTCGTCCATTGAATTGTGACGGAATAATTTCCACTCGAGAGAATAGGAAGATACACTTGGTAGGTTTTCTCAGGAAAGACCCCCGAGCTTAGGTTACCGGTCACTGCGCTTTTGAAGAGTATCTGGTTGGGGGCTCCATGATACAGGTTAACGTAGAAATTTCCGAGCGAGACTGTTCCTGTCAAGTCGGTCACGTCGGGTCCTATGAGGAGTGTGCTGGTGACGAGTCCTCCGACAATCAAGCCGATTAACGCGACTACGATGATGGCGAGAATGAACTTCCTATGGCTGTGGGGCTGGCTCACGGTTGGCATTCCGGGATTCGGCTGAGGAGAGTAGTAGTTTGGAGAGTAGGTTCCGCTCTGCGCGGATGACCCTGGACTGGTCTGCTTGAGACTGGTACCACACGCCGGGCAGTAAGCTGTTGTCGACTGCACTTCCTTCCCGCAGACCGGACAGTTGGGCATGCGCTGAGTTCGGATTCTGATTATTTCAGACTATTCCTAGATCGAACTAGTTGCTAGCTCAGATTTCTCAATGACGAGATTTGATCCCGCGGGTTTCCGACATCGGCTTCTTTCTAATCATAGTCTAGTGTACCAGAGATAACAGAGCGCCCCCAGGATCGCAAACGCCAGAGACGGTCCGACGAGGACTGCGATCGGGTACAACGTCGATCCTTGGCTCTGTAGCGCTCTGAACGCTTGCATCGCCCAGGTCATAGGGTTCGTTTGCACAATCGGTTGCACGATTGCTGGGAAGAGACTGACATCATAGAATATCGTGCTCAAGAATGAGAGGTAGAGCTGTATCGCACTTCTCACTGTCGCGAACACCTCGATGGTAGAGGCGAAAGCCGACACGGCTATGGAGAGGCCGACAATGCCCAGCGAAAACACCGCGACAATCACGAATGCTTGGATAAGTCGAGGACTGAATAGGATGCCGTAGAGGTACGATATGACGAGCGTGCCTGGAAACGTCGCTATGACGCTCCGTGCAACTCCACCGGTAATCCGGGACAGAGCGAATATTCTGCGGGAGACGGGAAGGGTCAATAGATACGACGCGAGGTCTTTGATGTATTTCTCCCTCCAAATGTCCCGACCAGATTGAAACGCAGCGACCATGGCGGTAATGAGGTTAGAGCCAGGAGCGATTCTGAGGAAGTAGCTAGAGCCGATGAGGTTCCCGAACGTGGCAGCGGTGACAAACAGGTCTATGCAGAAATTGGCGAACATTATGCCGATCAGAAACGTGTCGGAGAAGAGTATCTTGACATCCCTCTCGATCACTCGTGGGATCAGATGGATCGAGCTCAGGCGTAGACCCCTCCCTCTAGGCGGCGGAAGTAGAATGTCG
>Ga0209588_1000448_pt1 | contig 10591 bp, 8 predicted proteins | sample Rivendell_Oct201_10_FD_188351 | JGI IMG/M metagenome (GOLD analysis project Ga0209588, IMG submission 188351) | Vadose zone soil microbial communities from the Eel River Critical Zone Observatory, Northern California, USA -... | ecosystem: Host-associated > Plants > Roots > Rhizosphere > Soil ...
GGCGCGCTGGCCGACCCGCTCGCGCGCGGCGATCCACGCCTCGGCCAGCACATCGATGTTCTTCTCGGGAGCCAGCCGCCCGACATGCAGGACGATCGCGGTATCGTCGCCGCCCGCGAGCCAGCGTCGCCAACCGGCGCTGCGCCGCCCGGGATGGAAATGCGAGGTATCCACGCCGCGCCCCCAGACGACCGGACGGCCGATGCCGCGGCGTTCCAGCTCGCTCGCGACCGCCTCGCCGGGGGTCTGCGTCAGCACGGCGGGCCGATGGAACCAGCGCAGCCATTTCCAGACGAGCGGCTCGACGAAGCCGGCGCCATAGTGCCGTGCGTACTGCGGGAAGTTCGTGTGATAGGAAGTGACGAGCGGGATGCCGCGCCGCACCGCGTACCGGCGGCCCGTCAATCCTAGAGGGCCCTCCGTCGCGACATGCACGACGTCGGGCTCGAAAGGATCGAGGAAGCGCGCGACGGCACCGAATTGCGGCAACGAAAGCCGGATGGCCGGATACGGCGGAAACGACGCCGACGGAATGCGTAGCTCACCCGGGTCCACCGGCGTGTGGCCGGGGTACCGCGGTGCGACGACCACGACCTTGTGGCCGAATTCGCGGAGCACATTCGCGATCCGCACGACCACTGTCGTGACGCCGTTGACCTGCGGCGTGTAAGTGTCTGCGACGAGCGCAATTCGCACGAGCCAATGTTGCGGGTGGCCCGTCAACGGTCGGTGACGTACGCGTTACGGCTGTGTAACGAGGGCTAAGTCGGGAAGTACAAAAGGATTGTGGTGCCGCGGCCGACCTCGCTCTCGGCTTCCACGCGGCCGCCATGTGCCTCGACTAGATGCTTCACGATGGCGAGACCGAGCCCCGTGCCCCCTTCCTGGCGCGAGCGGCCGGGGTCCACGCGATAGAAGCGCTCGAAGATGCGGGGCAGGTGATCGGCGCCGATACCGGAGCCGGTGTCGCTGACTCGCACGACAGCGTCATGTCCCACGCGTTGCGTGAAGACACGGATGCGACCGCCGGTTGGCGTGTGCCGCAGCGCGTTGTCGAACAGGTTGGTGAAGATCTGACGCAGCGCCTCGGGATCGCTGTTCACGGACCCCGAGTCGGTTTCGAGCTGGACGTCCCGGCTGGCCGCACGCTCGGCAAACGGACGCCAGGCTTCGCGGGCGGCGGCGTCGATCGCGATCCTGCGCGGCTCCGGCTGCCATCCGCCGGACTCGATGCGCGACAAGTCCAGCAGATCATCGACCAGGCGCTGCATCCGGCGGGCATTGTCGACGATCGTCCGCGAGAAGCCTGTGGTCTGAGAGTCGGACGACTCCGCCGCCAGCGTCTCGGCGTACCCGGCGATCGCCGTGAGGGGAGTTTTCAGCTCGTGCGACACGTTCGCCACGAAGTCGCGCCGGATCGTTTCGAGTCGCCGCAGGTCGGTGACGTCACTCAACACGAGTAACGTCCCGCCTTCAGCGAGCGGCCGGGCCGAAACAACGACGCTGCGGTCACCGAGATCCAGCTCGCGACCCTCCACCACGGCGCCCGTCAGGACCTCCCGCATCAATGCGCGATGTGCGCGATCGTGGAAGAGCTCGCCGAGTGGCGGCAACGCCTCTGTCTCTCCGTAGCCGAGCAGCCGGCGGGCGGCGGCGTTGGTTTCGATGACGATGCCGCGCTGGTCGGCCGCGAGGACGCCATCCGACAGCGCTTCGAGCAGGGTGCGCGATTCCTCGCGCTGACGTCGCAGATCCTCGAAGCGGCGCTCGAGCTCGTGATGCATCGCGCGCAGCGCATCGACCTGATGGGCTAGCTCGGGTACGCGCACGTCGGGGAATTCCCCGGGCCGACCGGCGGCGATGTCGCGCGCCACCTCGGCAATGCCGAGCAGGGGCCGGGCCAGCGCGCGCGCGAGCAGCCAGGCGACGAGCCAGGCTGCCAGCAGCATGACCAATCCAGCCGCGGCGACGGCGCGCTGGACGGCATGGACCTGTGCATCGACGATGGCGAGAGTTGTGGAGACGCGCACGACGGCGACACCGGGCGGCCCGTCCCGGATTGCCACGTACATCTGACGTTGGTTGGTGGAGGCGCTCAGGCGTTCGTCCACTCCCACGCCACGAGCGGAGTCCAGCACCGCGCGCACTTCGGGGCGGTCGCGATGATTCTGCAGCCGTGCGAGCGCGGCGCGGTCGAACTCGGTATCGCCTCGGACGCGGCCGTCAGGATCGATAAGGGTGACGCGGCGTGCGAGGCGTGCACCGGCCAACGCGGCAAACTCGGGCCATTTCGTCGAGTCGGCCGGCGTGAACGCCGCCACGAGACGCGCCTCGCGCTCCAGCTCCATCGCGATTTCGTGTTCGAGGTGGCGGCGCAGCAGGACGTCGGCGGCGATGATCAAACCGGCGAGCGCGGCAGCCACGAGCAAGCCGATGCTCGCGAAGAGCCGCGTGGCGAGTCTCATGTGCGACGGCGGCGGGGGGGCGGGGAGGGGCGCGGGGCGAGTGTCTTGGGCGGCGTTGCCGGCTCGCGGAACCGGTAGCCGACGGCGCGCACGGTTTCGATCCAGTCGCCGGCCGCGCCGAGCTTGGTGCGCAGCCGCTGCACGTGCATGTCCACGGTGCGTGTCTGAATGTCCGGCTGCGCCTGCCAGACTGATTCGAGCAGCTGGGACCGCGATTGCACGCGGTCACGGCGTTCGATCAATCGCTCCAGCAGTTTGAATTCTGTCGCGGTGAGCTCGACTTCTTTTCCGTCCGCCGTCACGCGATGAGCCGTACGATCGAGGACGATCGGACCGCCGACCAGGCGGCCTCCGGCCGCCACGGGCGGCGCCGCCAGGCGCCGCAGGATCGCCCCCACGCGCAGCACCAGCTCCTTGGGAGAAAACGGCTTGGCGAGATAGTCGTCGGCGCCGAGGGAGAGGCCCTTGATGCGGTCGGGCTCGTCCTTGCGCGCCGTCAGCAGCAGCACGCCAACGTCGCGCGTCTCGTCCCGGCGGCGCAGCTCCGCCAGCACTTCGAAGCCCGAGTGGCCCGGAAGCATGAGGTCCAGCACTACCAGATCGGGCCGTTCTTCGCGCGCCGAGCGAAGCGCGTCGGCGCCGGTGCCGGCGGTGGTGACGCGGTAACCCTCTTTTGCGAGGTGATACGCGACGAGCGCCGTGATGTCGGGCTCGTCGTCGACGACGAGAATGCGGTGTGGTTCCGCGGTCTCAGGAGGCATTCATGACGGCGCCCCGGACCCGCGTCTCGAATCGCGAGCGCGAGCGGTCGAGTGCCGCGGCACAGTCATGCTGCGCGGCCGGATCACCCCGCACCGCGTCGAGCACCGAACGCAGCAAGCGCTCGCGCGTGCCGGGCAGGGGCGCCAGCGTATAGATCAGGTAGGGCAGGACGGGATACGTGCGGACGATTCCCAGCGACTCGAGCTTGTCCATGTGCTCGACGATCGTTCCATCGGGAAGATCGCAAATCGCCGACAGATCGGACACAAACAGGGGAGCGGTGGACAGGCAATTCAGAATGCGTAACCGCGTAGGCTCGGCGAGCGTCACGAGCAGCTCGGCGCTGATGTTCCCCATCAGCCGAGCGCGCGCAGATGGCTGGGACGCACCACCCACAGCAGCATGGCTTCACTGGCGTCGATGCGTTCGCCGAGATCCAGCAGGCAGGCGCCGCCCTTGCCGAGCTCGAGAAAGGATCGCTCGCTCCCGGCGGTCAGCCAGCTGACGATCGCACCGAGTCCCGGTTCATGACCGACGATCGCAACAGACTTCTTCGTATCGTGACCGCGGAGCCATGTCGCGAGCGCGGGGGGGTGCTCGCCGGGAGTTAAAGGCTCTGCCGTGACGGGTTCCCCCGTGTCGTATGCCTTGGCCAGTATCACGGCCGTCTGCATCGCGCGCGTGAGTGGGCTCGTGGCCACCACATCGAGCCGTGGCAGCAGCGCGCGCAGTCCCTTGGCGCACTCCTTCATCTTCTTTTTGCCTTCTGCCGTGAGCGGTCGATCGGTATCATCACTGTGCTCGCGCGCCCACTCTTCCCGCTCTGTTGCGATCCCGTGTCGTACGACGAGCAGCTGCATGCCGAAAAGGTCGCACCTGCGACCCCGGCTTGGCAACGGAGCGTTGCCTCTACAGACGGCTAACGATCGCGCGGGTCGCGCTGATCACTCCGCTCGGATTCGAAGGCATTGGCCATATTCTCCGCGGCCGCGTCACGCTCGCTCAAGGGCACGAGGCGCCAGCGGCTCTCGATCAGCCCGAAGTTTCGCGCCTAGTGCCTGCGCTGGGAGCGGGGCGTTCCCGTCAATGCTGTGTCACGACTGGACTGGCGAGTGGTAGCGCGACGACGGCTCGCTTCGCAATTTTGAACGCACTATGCATCTCTTGTCTGCGTTACTGATCGCGTTCCAGGCAGGTGCCGCCTCCCCCGCCGATACCGCTCACCTCGTCATCGTCGCCACGACCGACATTCACGGCCGGGTGTTCGGGTGGGATTATGTGCGGGACGGCGCCGCGCCCGGCGGGCTGTCGCGTGCCGCCACCGCGCTCGAAACCCTGCGTAGTCGCTACCCTGGCAGGCTCGTGCTGGTCGACGCCGGGGATCTGCTGCAGGGTAACCCCTTCGCGACGTTTTACGCCCGCTACGACAAACGCCAACCCCATCCTGTCGTGGACGCGCTGAACGCGCTGCAATACGACGTCGTCACGCCGGGCAACCACGACTTCGACTACGGTCTCGATTTCTTGCGCCGTGCCGCCACCCAGGCCACCTATCGCTACGTCTCGGCGAACGTGGAGGACTCCACGGGCGCGCCGCTGTTTCCGAAGACGGTGATCCTGCCACGCGGCGCCGTGAAGGTCGGCATAACCGGCTTTACGACGCCCGGCACGATGTTGTGGGATCGCGCGCAGCTCGCGGGGCCGCGCGTGCACGTGCGGCGCATCGCGGGTGCCGCTCCCGCGGCGCTGGCGCGATTAGAGGGCGAAGGGGCCGACCTGAAGGTGGTGCTGATCCACAGCGGATTCGGAGCATCGAGCTACGATACGACCGGTGTGGGTCCCGAGAACGACGCCGCTGCGTTGGCGACGGTGAATCCGAAACCGGACATCGTGATCGTCGGTCACACGCACCGCGAGATCCGCGACACCGTGATCAACGGTGTGGTGTTCGTGCAACCGAAGAACTGGGTGCAGAGCCTGTCGGTGGTTCACGTCTCGATGCGCAGGGAGCGGGGGGCAGATGGCACGTCACGAGCATCCACGCCGATCTGATTCCCCTGAATTCAGTGCCCGAGCTGCCGCGGTTCGCGCAGCGGCTCAACGCCGCGCACCAGGCGGCGCGCCTCTGGGCCGGCTCACCGCTCGGGTCGGCGGGTCCGGGGTTCGATGCGCGGTACGCGCGCGCGCAGGATACGCCGCTGCTCGATTTCATCAACGAGGTGCAGCGCCGCCGCGCGGGGGCGCAGCTGTCGGCAGCCGCAGCCTTCGACGTCCAGCCGGGATTGCCCGAGGGCGACGTGCATCAGCGAGACGTCGCGGGGATCTATCCGTACGAGAACACGCTCCGCGCCGTGCGGATCTCGGGCCAACAGCTTCGCGAGTACCTCGAGCATGCCGCACGATACTTCCGCACCTACAAGCCGGGCCAGCCAATCATCAACGACAGCGTCGCGGGCTACAACTACGACGTCGTGAGCGGCGTGGTCTACAACGTCGATCTTTCCCGACCGGCGGGGCAGCGCATCCGGGGGCTCGCCTACGAAGGCCGCATCGTGCAGCCGACGGACAGCTTCACCATGGCGGTCAACAGTTATCGCCAGGCCGGCGGCGGCGGCTACTCGATGCTCGCGGGCGCGCGCGTCGTGTATGACAAGGGTGAAGACATCCGGGAGCTGTTGGTGGAAGAAATCCGCCGCGTCCGCACGATCCAGGCGGCGTCGTATCTGCGGCCGAGCTGGGCGATCATCCCCGATTCCGCGCGCGCCGCGGCGCGCGCCGCATTCGCGCCCGCGGCCGCGCCGGTCAGCCTCACCGACAGCACGCTGCTGCGTGTGCTCACCACCAGCGATCTCCATGGGCAACTCGAGCCGCGCGTGTGGGACTGGTCGCAGGGACGGCCGGTTGGCGGTGTGGCGGCGCTGAAGCCGTGGCTCGACAGCCTCGCCGGCGTCTGCGGCTGCGCATCGGTGCGGCTCGACGCCGGCGACGAAATGCAGGGAACGGCGTTCTCGAATGCCACGTTCGGGCGCGGGACGATCGACGCCATGAACACGCTCGGCATCGACGCGGCGGCGATCGGCAATCATGAGTTCGACTGGTCGGTGGACACGCTGCGCGCGCGCATGAGCCAAGCGAAGTACCCATTCCTCTCGGCGAACATCACGAACACGGCCGGAACCGCGCGGCCTGACTGGGCGACACCGTGGACGCTCGTGACGAAGAACGGTGTGAAGATCGCCGTGATCGGCCTGACGACGACGGAGACGCCGACGAGTACCGCCTCGCGCAACGTCCAGGGTCTCGCGTTCGGTGACGGCGCTCAGGCGATCAAGCGCTATCTGCCGGCGGCGCGGGCCGCTGCCGACTTCGTCATTGTCGTGGCGCACGTCGGCGCCGTCTGCGACTCGAGCACGGGCGAGGGCAACACCGCGGCCTGTCACGGCGAGATTCTCGACGTAGCCCGTCAACTGGATTCCGGGTCCGTCGATTTGATTGTCGCCGGTCACACGCACTTGCGGGTGAATACCGTCGCGCATGGCATCCCCCTCGTGGAGGCGCAGTCGAGTGGCCGCTCGATCGGCGTCGTGGACTTCGTGCGCGTCCGTGGCCGGCGCGAGGTGCGTGTCCAGCTCGTCACCCCGTATGCCGACCAGGTGAGAGCCGATGCGGCGTTGACGGACGCTCTGGGTCGCCAGCAGCAGGCGCTGCGCAACGTCACGGAGCGGGTTGTCGCGCGGCTCAGATTTCCGTTGAAGCGCGTCGGTAACGAGTACGGCCTCGGCCGGCTCATTGCGGACGCCCAGCGCGCGGCCGGCCGTGCGGACGTGGCCATCATGAACAACGGCGGCATCCGGGCCGATCTGCCTGAGGGCACGGTCACGTGGGGCCAGATCTATCAGGTGCAGCCGTTCCAAAACCGGTTGCTGCGGCTCAGGGTCAAGGGCTCGGTGCTGCAGGACGCCCTGGAGCAGTGCGTCTCGGGAGGGGGACAGGATCATCTTCCGGACTGTCACGTCGCCGGCGTCGAGGTGTGGTTTGACGGCCGTCAACCGCCCGGGAAACGCGTCGGCCGGATTCGATTAGACAACGGCAAAGGCCTCGACAAGGACGGTACCTATACGCTGGTCGTCAGTGACTTCATGGCTACGGGCGGCTCCGGATTCCGCATGCTGGTGGGCTCGCTGAAAGAAGACATCGACGCCGTCGATATCGACGCCCTGACCCGCTATCTGGGTGTGCTGCGCGCTCCCGTGGAGGCGCCTGACAGCGCGCGCTTCCATCGGACCGACCACTGATGCGGGTTTTCGTCAACGACAAGGCGGTCGACGTACCCCGCGGCGCGCGCGTGCGCGACGCGGTCGCCCAGGCGGACGACGGCCTAGCTCGGCTGCTCGACGATGCCGCGTATGTGACGGACGCCGCCGGCCGCACGATCGACGCCGGTGATGCCGTTGGAGAGGCCGGTTCCGTCTATCGCGTCGTCGTCTCCGCGCGACGCGAAGCCAAGCCCAAGCTGACCAAAGACGCGCTGCGGCGTTGGCCCAAGGCCGAGTTGCATGTACACCTCGATGGCGCGTTGCGGCCGGCCACGATGCTGGAGCTGGCGCGCGAGCAGGGCATTCGGCTGCCCGCCGACACGCCGGACGCACTCGCGAAAGCGATGCTCGTGCGCGACGCCAAGAACCTCGAGGAATACCTCCAGAAGTACGAGATCACGTTGTCGGTGCTCCAGACCGCGCAGGCGCTGGAGCGCGTCGCGTATGAATTCGTGCTCGACAAGGCGGCGGAGAACGTCCGGTACGTGGAGGTGCGCTACTCGCCGCTGCTGCATCGGCCCGCTCTGACGCTGGCCCAGGCGATCGAGGCGCCGCTGGCCGGGATCCGCCGCGCCGTCGCCGAGACGGGGACGCGCGTGGGTCTGATCGTCTGCGCGATGCGCACCCGGCCGCCGGCGGAGTCGGTGGAGTTGGCACGCGCCGCCGCCGACTATCGCGGGGCAGGGGTGACGGCGTTCGATCTTGCCGGCGCCGAGCGCGGTCATCCCGCCCGCGACCACCGCGCCGCCTTCGAGTACGCCGCGGCGCACGGCATGGCTTGCACCTGTCACGCCGGCGAGGGCGACGGACCGCATTCGATTCATCAGGCGTTGCACGAAGTCGGCGCGCAGCGGATCGGGCACGGCACGCGCCTGGCCGAGGATGCGGCGCTGCTCGAGGAAGTCATCGCGCGTAAGGTCCCGCTCGAGATGTGCCTGAGCAGCAACGTGCATACGCACGTGGTGACGTCGGTGGCGGAACACCCCTTTAGGCGCTATTTCCAGCAGGGTGTCGTCGTCACGCTCAATACCGACGGCCCCCTGACCGACGGCATCACCCTGACCGATGAGTACTTCCTGGCGCACGCCGTGCTGGGTCTCTCGCCCGACGACATGGCACGCGTGGTCCTCAACGCCTGCGAAAGCGCGTTTCTCCCGGAGTACGAGAAAGTCGCGCTGGTGTCGCGCGTGCAGAGCGAACTCGACGAACAAGGAGGAAAGCCTTGATGTCCTGGCGCCGAGTCGTCTTTGCGTTCACGGTGACGTTCGTCTGCGCGCTCGTCGTGTTTACGCTGCCACGCTTCGTGTTCAACACATTGCGCGGGGCGACCGTCCAGACCCCCGCGCAGGACACCAGCAAAGCTCAGGTGGTGGCGCCCGCGACCCCCGTTACGCCGGTCCCGCGCTCACTCGGCTCCCGGTTGACGGGCGTGTTTGGACTGATCGTGATCCTCGCCATTGGATTCGCCTTCTCGCGCAACCGGCGGGCGATCAGCTGGCGTGTCGTCGCTTGGGGTGTCGGGCTGCAGCTGCTGTTCGCGATCTTCGTGCTCCGCGTTCCCGTCGGGCAGAAGATTTTCAGTGCCCTCGGGGCGGTGGTCACAAAGATCCTGAGCTTCTCGTACGCCGGCTCGGAATTTGTCTTCGGCGAGATCGGCAAGCAGCACTCGAGCATCGGCGTCGTGTTCGCGTTTCAGATCATGCCCGCGATCATCTTCGTCTCCGCGCTGTTCGCCATTATGTACTACCTCGGCATCATGCAGATCGTCGTGAAGGCGTTCGCGGTGGCAATGAACAAAATCATGGGTGCGAGCGGCGCCGAGAGCCTCAACGTCGCGGCATCGATCTTCATGGGACAGACCGAGGCGCCGCTCACGATCCGCCCCTTCTTGCCGCGCATGACGCTCTCCGAATTGATGACCGTGATGACGGCGGGCATGGCGCATGTTTCGGGATCGATTATGGCGGCCTACATTGCATTCGGGATCGAGGCGCGCCACCTGCTCACCGCCGTGATCATGACGGCGCCGGGCACGATCATGATGGCCAAGATCCTCGAGCCCGAGACCCAGGTCCCCGAAACCCTGGGCGAAGTGAAGGTGGATATCCCGCGCACCGACGTGAACGTGCTCGACGCCGCCGCGCGCGGCACCGGTGAAGGTCTGCAACTCATGCTGAACGTGATCGCGATGCTCATCTCGTTCATCGCGCTCATCGCCTTGGTGAACGGACTGTTCGGCTGGATACACGGCTTCCTACCCTGGTTCCCCGTCAGCCTGCAGACCGTGCTCGGGTGGATCTTCCGCCCGATCGCGTGGATCATGGGCGTGCCGTGGCACGACAGCGGCACGATTGGCGCGTTGCTGGGCGAGCGTATGGTGATCAACGAGTTCATCGCGTACGCACACCTCGGACCGATGAAGGGCAGCCTCGATCCCGTCTCGTTCACCATCGCGACCTTCGCCCTGTGCGGCTTCGCGAATCTCAGCTCGGTGGGAATTCAGATCGGCGGCATCGGCGCGCTCGCGCCGGAGCGTAAGCACGATCTCGCGCGACTCGGATTCCGCGCGATGATCGCCGGCACGCTCGCGAACTTCCTCTCAGCGACGCTCGCGGGCATCCTCTTATGATGAAGGCCACCGAGGCGGTCGCCAAACGCCTCGGCAAGTTGAAACCCCGAGTCGCGATCGTCCTCGGCTCCGGCCTCGGTTTTCTCGCCGACGAAGTCGCCAATCCGATTCGTATTCCATACCACATGATCCCTGGGTTCCCAGAGCCCGGGGTCGCGGGCCACAAGGGAGAGCTGGTCGCCGGGACGCTCGAGGGCGTGCCGGTCATCGTGCAGGCCGGCCGCTTTCATTTGTACGAAGGGCATCCGGCTGCGGTCGCCGGCCTCCCGGCACGCGTATTTGCCGAGCTGGGCGTCGAGGCTCTGATCGTGACGAATGCGGCTGGCGGCGTACGCCGGACGTTCCCGGGTGGAACCCTGATGCTGATCGCCGACCACATCAATCTCATGTGGCGCAACCCGCTCATCGGCCAACCGGAG
>Ga0209588_1000449_pt1 | contig 10588 bp, 12 predicted proteins | sample Rivendell_Oct201_10_FD_188351 | JGI IMG/M metagenome (GOLD analysis project Ga0209588, IMG submission 188351) | Vadose zone soil microbial communities from the Eel River Critical Zone Observatory, Northern California, USA -... | ecosystem: Host-associated > Plants > Roots > Rhizosphere > Soil ...
CCGCAACACCGGATGCCGGCCAGAACACTGCCACGCCATCAGGTTTTGTCAGCAGGGAAAGGCTAAACCGCGCGGCCAGGAAATATACGATACCAACCGCTATAGCGAGCCCGATCGAGCTGGCCCTTTGCCACGTTGGATCAGCGACGGTGAACCGCCTCTCCGCGTGTTCCGGCAGCTTACGAAGAATAGGGTTACGCGTCATTCGCTTCCCTTCGCTCGCCACGCGACAGATAATGTCGTCGCCAACGACATCGGTGTAGTAGATGACGAAGTCGCCAACGCAGATGTCGGAATCCCAGCGTGATTGTTCTGTCCGACCGCCGCGGTCGATCTGGTCGTTTAGCGCGTTGTGACAACAACGCAGGGAGACTCTACCGGCATGCCCGTTCCAGCCGCGCGTAGACCACCCTTGGGATCCTTTGATGGCTTGATCGGCACGCCGCCTGACAACAACGGCCAGTTATGGTTAGCGAAACGAGCCCTTATCTGATGGAGTGAACCAACCCTATTGGAGAGTTGCGTTGATAGTGATTATTGACGTGCCAGAACTCGTCTGACTCTTGCCGGTCGCTTGAACGGAGAACGCATCTTTACCTCTATATCCAGCCTCCGATGTGTATATGAAAGAAGATAGATTGAGCTGTTGTAAGGTGCCGTGTGTCGGATTCTGTGAAACGCTCGAACTCAATATTTCGCCGGTAATATTCACGGGAAACATGCAACTCCCGCCGGAAGCGATCTCGATATAGCCTATCGAATTAAAGCCCCAGCCTGCTGGCGAAGATCCCGACACCACGCACTGAGGAGCGTTCTGGGCAAGTGCGGGCGCCGCCGCAACCACCAATCCCAGTGCGGCCATAATCGGTACCGAACACGCTCGTATCATGTGTGTCATTTGGTTGCTCCATTGATGTTCTGCGGAAACCTCAGATGGTGTGCATGACGACGTCGCCAGGTCCGTCTGGAAAGATATTCCAACCCGCTCCACGCGCTATGCAATTTCGGCAGAGGTTGATTGTGACTTGCTGGTCGCTCTGGTTAAAACCAAATATCGTGGACACAGCGGGTGGGCCCGAGGTCCGCTCTGGATCAATCGCGTCGTTTTGACCGCGTGCCAACGACTTCCGCTCTTAATCACCGTCCGCCCGGCATGTCTCAAAGGTGCCCAACAGGCGACATAAGCGGTTGACCGGACGTTCGGTTGTTAGAGCGCAATTATCCGCCTCCTGCCGAAATCGCATAGCATCGCAATGGGTTCCGCTTTAATTTGTTAAGTCGGTCAAGGTCGCCGTCCTTTGGCGAAGCTGCTGATATTCCGCGAGGACTAGCTCACACTACGGAACGTGCGATCGTCTACCTCATTTGTCGGAGTTACGTGGCGGCTCGCTACTTCCCGCAGGAGCTATCAAGAAGGATACAACCCATGTCGAACTACGATCGAAATGCACCTGCGCCCGGCTTCTCCGCAAACCGCGCCACGGCGATAGACGTCGGCCTTCGCGCTTTCATGCTGCGCGTATATAATTACATGGCCGCCGGCGTTGGCTTGACCGGCGTTGCCGCGTTTTTGACCTACCAGTTCACCGGCCCTGAATTGCTTCAAAGTCCGCTGATGTGGGTGTTGATGCTGGCGCCGCTGGGACTAGTGTTCTTTATCAGTGCCCGAATCAACACCTTGTCGGTGGAAGCTGCGCGAGGATTGTTTTTCCTCTATGCGGCCCTTGTCGGGATTTCATTGTCGACCATCTTCCACATCTACACGGAGTCCTCGATCACGCGGGTGTTCTTTATCTCGGCGGCGGCCTTCGGCGCGCTCAGCATCTGGGGTTACACTACCCAGCGAAGCTTGTCGGGATTCGGAACTTTCCTGTTCATGGGCCTGATCGGCATCATTATCGCAAGCCTGGTCAATCTGTTTTTGAGATCGAGCGGGCTAGATTGGATGATTTCCATCATCGGCGTCGGCGTCTTTGCGGGCCTCACGGCCTACGATACCCAGCGGATCAAGGGGATGTACGACCGCGACGATGATGCCACTTCAGTCGGCCGCAAGGCCGTGACGGGCGCGCTGTCGCTCTACCTCAACTTCATCAACCTGTTCATGATAATGCTGCGCCTGACGGGCGGCCGACGCTAGAGTACGAATGATTCTCGCATGCGACCCGCTCGCCAGCGGGCGATGTCTGCTTCACCCCCAATTTTGTTGCAAAAGTTGAAAATTGAACGGCCCCGAAAATCTCGCGAAAGGTGATTTTCAGACAGCTGTAACATTGCGAAGCGCCATCACACCGCTACGCAGGTCCGTGGTCGTTTTTCCGAGGAACGACGTGATCCCTCACGTCGCCACGTGCAACACGCGTCAGAGTCCCTGAAAATTGTCGTTCGTCCCGCCCGCATTACAGCGATTATGGCGTGGGTACGCAGCGGTTGTAGGGGGGATAATAATAGTAGCCGTATGGGCAAGCGACCTGCGCGGGAGCGCCGTAATAAGCACCCGCGGCAGCAGCACCTACTGCGACAGCACCGACCGCAGCAGCACCGATGCCCACCGCCACTCCCGGGCGTACACCACGGTAGATGCCACCACGGTAAACGCCGCCACGGTAAACCCCACCGCGATAGACACCACCGCGATAATATGCGGAGGCGTCAGTCGAAATAGTGCCAACAAATCCGATGCCGATAATGACGGATGCTACGAGCGAAATGATGGTTCGACGTGACATGATTAGGTTCTCCTCACAGGCTGATCAACGACACTCTGGGCTGCTAAACCTCGTCCCGTCGATATGATGTGACATAACCGCACTCCATTCGTATATCATGCGACTTTGCGGCAGTCGTTGAGCCGGTCACCTCTCAAGGGCACTATCGGCCATTTGTTGAGCGAGAATGCCTTCCGCCGGGCCTCCGAATGGCGCTTAACGCATTGCGGACGGACTCTCGCTCCTCATCGACGTTCCACAAATGCCGATCCGGGCAAGTGCTGAAGCCTTCGGGGAACAGTGGAGCAAGAACTGCCAAGTGACTATGCAATTTCGGCACCTGGGCCTTTCAGAGTTGCTTGAGCGGATCTTGCCCACAATCGTGTCGGCGCGAGCTGCAGATCTTTTGCTCTTGCACTAGCGTTTGGAATTATATGGCCCTCCGGGCCACCTTGCAGCTCCCCCGGGGTATCCGTTCGATATTGTGAACGTGACGCTTCATTTCCGAAAGCGCCATAAGCAGAAGAGCTCAGATGTGGCCGTTGATGCCATGGATTAGAGCACTCACAATCTGGGACGATGCCGAACCGGCCAGGGCACAGGCCATACCGTCTGTGAAAGGAGACTATTCGTTTGACTTTCGGTTCGCCCCTTAAAACAGCTCGAATGACTTCATCGCGAAATGAAATCTCGGAACGCAGCTACTCCCTCGTCGATGCTATAGCAGCTACAACTATCGAGCGGCGATTGTGCGTCGTGATCGAACAATTCTATCGAAAATAGCGGAGCCGCGTCAGATTCGTTTTGCGAGCTTTCAAGCATGCGAACCTCGTAATTTCCGAGTCGCGCGAGTGAAACCATTTTCGCGGCGCCTTCCGGAATACACAAGAGCTTGATATAGGCCCGGGTAATCCGCAATTTGCTGAACTCGATCTCAGATGCTGAGCACACGATCATTCTCGGCGTTGAATATTGATGACTTCCATCATCGCTGCGTCGTGGCATGATGACCTCTCTTGAAGAGATGGCCTGCCGCGCGGCAGATAATATTAAGCTGGCCGGCAGGGCCCTGTGCCTCGATCTAGGAGACAGGTTTCGGATCACCGTCATCCGAATACTCGACGAATTTCTTGTACACCCAGCGTCCTCCACGGTTGCGCCGCCATACCATTCCCCAAACGAGCCGACCGGCAATCGATCGCCTCGGAATGATTACCCGCCAGAGATGCCAAGCTTCAGACCACCCCTGTCCCAGATCCGAACGGACGGCAGAATCAGTTTCGCTGCTGTTAGTCATCAGTGATCCGCGATATCCGAAAGACGATGAACTGGGCGCCGCGGCAACAGGGGCGGCTGGCAGCGACAAAAAAGCTGCTGCCAGCCATTGAGTTGCCTAGCCGTTTGCGAGCGGCACAGCGACGTAACGGGACGCGTCGCCGGAGCGAAGGCGCATCAGCACGCTGCCCTTCTTGTCGGTGCGCGCAGCTTCAAGCGCGTCGCCAACGTCACCGGGTTTCGTAACGTTCTTTCCGGCAACCTCTAGAATCACGTCGCCCTTCTTAAGCCCTCGATCGGCAGCCGCGCTCTTCGGTTCTACCTTCGTGATAACGACGCCTTCCTTGCTTGCGCCGTCTGCCTTGCTCGCCGGGGCAAGGGTGAGGCCCAGATGCGGAACGTCGGTACCATGGGCCGACCCTTTGCCATCGGCTTCACTGTCGGCCTTGGCTTGCTGAGCATTTGGCAGTTGACCAAGGGTCAGACTGACGACCTTGCTCTTGCCCTTGTGCAGAACGTCCAGCTTGACAGTGCTGCCAGGTACGAAGCCCCCAATGATGCGAGCGAGCTCACGGGCATCCTTGACCGACTGGCCATTTGCCGCAGTAATGACGTCGCCTGCCTCGACGCCGGCCTTTGCTGCAGGTCCATCCTTCTGGGGGTCAGCTACCAACGCACCCTGCGCTTGCTTCAAACCCATGCCGTCGGCGATATCCTGGGTTACCGGTTGAATCTGAACACCGATCCAACCGCGGCTGACGCTTCCGTTGTCCTTCAGCTGAGCGATCACGTTCTTTACAGTCATTGCCGGGATCGAAAATGCGATGCCGACGCTGCCGCCGGATGGCGAATAGATCGCCGTGTTTACGCCGACGACCTCGCCCTGCATATTGAAAGCCGGGCCACCCGAATTGCCCTTGTTAACGGGCGCGTCGATCTGAATGAAATCGTCGTAAGGACCGCTTCCGATGTCACGGCCGCTGGCCGAAACGATGCCGGCGGTTACGGTACCACCCAAGCCAAACGGGTTGCCGACTGCAAGTACCCAATCACCAATTCGGGCCTTGCCCGCAGAAAGCTTCGCAAATGAAAAATCTGAACCGCCCTCGACCTTGATCAAGGCAAGGTCCGTCCGAGGATCTGTCCCGACCACTTTCGCGGTGTAGGTCTTCCCGGCGTCCGTCGTCACTTCGACTTTGTCGGCTCCCTCGACGACGTGGTTGTTGGTGACCGCGTATCCATCCGATGAAATAAAGAACCCGGAACCTTGTCCCATCATTTCGCCATGCCGACCGTTACGCCCGGGATTTTGATATTCGCCATTCGGGCCACCGAACTGACGAAAGAAGCGCTCCATGGGCGAGCCCGACTCGTCGGCATCGTCCTTGTTGCTCGGGTCGGAAGTCTTGTCCTTCGCTGTGACTTTGACCGAGATCACCGACGGCTTCACCCGCTCCACCACATCGGCAAAGCCAAAGGGCTGGAGGGCGCTCGATACAGCATTACCCACTTGGGCGTGAGCTGGGCTGCCAAAGACATCAAAGCGATCGGACGAAGAGCTGAAGCCATACACCGCGAGCCCGGTCACCACAGATGCCATCAACACCACTTTTCGTGCCGAGAACAGGGAGCGCGTCTGCTCCCGATGAGAGGAGGATGCAGAATTGCGTTGGTCCGTCATAAGAGAGCTCCAGGTTGAGGATTCAGCGCGCAGTTGCGCGCGCTTTGTGCCGCTGCCGATACGGGCTCTCGCATTACACGATGCTGGCCAGAGAATTAATGTTTCGAAATGAATCGCGAAACTAAACGGGTCACCTTGGCTCAGAAATCAAATCACGGCCGCTATCAAGAACTGCCCTCTAGTGAAGCCGAAAATCATCAAGGCGTCTTAGATTCTAATGGCTCAGAGTTGTAGATCGGCTGGCGCCTGAAGTCGCCGACACCCGCACAGTGGAGGCATTGTCATCCAACACTAGTTGACGAAGCGCGACACGTTGTCGCGATGACACCCCTAACAGGTCCGCCGCACGCCAGATGATATTCGCTTCAAATTCATTTGGCTTCCCGTCAGCGTAAACTATCTCCCACATCATTCGGACGGTCTGGTAGCAACCCTCGTTGTCAAGAGCTTCCCTAAGCGTCCGGGTGAAACGATAGAGATCGACCGCATTCCGAGCGACCTCGGCCGACTGGTCGATCAATTGAGCGACAGTGAGATCATCGAGTTGAAAGGCAGCTTTCAATAATGCGTAAAGCTTTTTCCGCCGTCCCGCAGACATCTCGTCTTGAACGGTTGCCACACGCGTGAGCAATGCCGCGGTCGCGAGCCAGCTACTGTGTCCTTTGGCCGCGGTCCGCGGTCTCGCACTTTCAAAAAGATTCGGGATTAACGCCTTAATCGCTTCAAACATCGCGCACTGACTTTCGTAGTTGTAAGTAATTGCAAAGACGCTTGGCTGACCCTCAGCACCCGCGGTCTGGTAGCAATTGGGCAGCTGCCCTTCGAGACATCTGTGCGCGAATTAGTCAGTTCCACCTTACTCGGCAACCCTGCTTACAAAGCTTTAATCTGAACTCTCAAAACGCAATGGAAGGATGATTGACGAAATTTCACTAGGCTCGGCATGAGCTCCAGACTAGATGAGGCCATGCCCGCAATTCAAATCACCAAGGTGCCTATGTCCGTGTCCGCTGCGAAAGCCACGGACTGGTTGGCTTCACGTAGAGTATTCATCGGCGAAGAACGCCGTTGGGAATGAAGCTGACTGAGGGTAGCTCTGCTTCGTTTCATGCTGCCCATGCCGCCGGTTCGAATGTTTCGGATGAACTGGTGGAGAACATTCTGAAAGAAGAGGGAGGGATGGCGTAGTCGGCTTAGTACCGCCCCTTGCACCGAATAGTACACAGGATCAGCCAGCTCACATATTATTTTGCTGGAATGGCCCGATGAAAGTTAGCGCTATTTGTGCGTCTTCCGTTTTCGGGACCCAATCATGTTCGTATCGTTCTTCCCTCGCCCGTTGGTTTTAGCATTCTCGGCCGCCCTGTGGGGGGCCTTCGCGGTTAGCTTCTGGTACACGTTCGGCTCTCAGACCGGCGAGTTGCTGGGATTTCACCTTCAAGCGTCTGGCACTAAGACAGTCGGAGCCGCTGTGTTTTGGTCGGCGCAATTCCTCTGGTTCTATCTTTATTTTGTCGTGGCAGTAGCGTTGTTCGCGTCGACCTGGATGCTTTTATCCCCCCACCCGTGGTCACGCTGGTCGATTCTTGGATCGGCGTTGATCTTGTTCACTTCCTACTTCCAGGTTCAGGTTAGCGTCGCAGTCAACGACTGGTACGGGCCATTTTACGATCTCGTCCAGGCGGCGCTTTCGAAAGCCGGGCCTGTCACACTGCTTCAATTCTACCTTCAGCTTGCAACTTTTGCCGAAATCGCCTTCGTTGCCGTAACTGTCGGAGTCTTGACCAGATTCTTCGTCAGTCATTACATCTTTCGCTGGCGTACTGCGATGAACGATTACTACGCGGCGCATTGGCCGCAGCTCCGCACCGTTGAGGGAGCCTCCCAGCGTGTTCAGGAAGATGCGATGCGGTTTGCGACCTCGATGGAAGGACTGGGCGTCAATCTTGTCGATGCGATCATGACGCTCATTGCGTTCCTACCCGTCCTGGTCAGGCTTTCGAGCAACGTGACAGAACTGCCTTTGATCGGTGCAATTCCGTATCCGCTGGTTGGGGCCGCGTTACTTTGGGCGATGTTTGGAACGGCGTTTCTAGCGCTGATTGGTATGCGGCTGCCGGGACTAGAATTTCACAATCAGCGTGTGGAAGCAGCTTATCGGAAGGAACTTGTCCTGGGCGAGGACGACCCGGCTCGCGCGGTGCCCCTCAAACTGGTCGATCTTTTTGCAGCCGTCCGCCAGAACTATTTTCGGGTCTACCTCAACTACATGTACTTCAATGTCGGCCGTATCCTGTATTTGCAGACGGACAACGTATTTCCTTACATTGTACTCGCACCAACTATTGTGGCCGGCAAGATCACGCTTGGTCCGTTGAACCAGATTCTCAATGCTTTCGCCCAGGTTCGATCGTCATTCCAATACCTTGTGAACTCGTGGCCCCGAATTGTCGAACTGATTTCGATCTATAAACGCCTCAGAGCCTTTGAAAGCCGCGTCAACGGCGAGCCGGTGATATTGGTCGCAGCATTATGTTATCATTCATCGGCCAGGTCATCTTGACCACATTCATGGCGCCATCGGTATGCAAGTCGCGGTCAACTTTGCCGGGATCGACCTCATGATCGCAACAGCGGCCGTTACAGCAAGATCGAGCGCGGCATCACCTTCATTGAGCGGCCATGGATTCGATTTTCTGAATGGCTTCCACGCAACCGGCTGACGCTGTCGATTTGTTCGACAGCAGACACGCGGCGATACGACCCTGGCCCGGCAGTATCTTTCCGCACACACCGTTAATCTCGGCTTTGCAAGCGATCACTGCATCTTTCAGAGCATCCGCCGCGGTTTGCACACTTGTTGCGGCCTCCCCCAGTTCGAACGCGCACTTGATGCTAATCTTGTCCTCGTGAGCTTGCATGCAGTAGATCATGCGGCCCTCACCCGGCGTTACCGTTCTGCAATACTTCTTTATGTCCTTGGCACAAGCGCTCTCGAGTTTGACAACCCTGGCCGTCAGCTTCTCCAGAACCGTCTTTCCGAGATCTGTCTGTGCGGAAACGGAACCAACGGACAAAATGGCCAGCAATGGCAACAATCCAAGCTTGGCCAGTAGTTTCACTGTGATTTTCATCGAACGTCCTCTGATGACTGGCTCCGAACCGGGCAGCTTTGTCGAAGTCGCCGCGGGGTCGCGATGGAGGCTGAGGGAGGCTTTTTGCGGTATCCTCATTGGGCCAAGGAAAGCGTGAGACTTGAAACGCCAAGAGACAGGTTGATCCCAACCGACCCCTCGACAGAAAGCGGCTGCAGAGCGATCGAGCGTCCTGTTCCGCCGAACAGGAGGTTGGCACCAACGCCGACACCAACTCCAATTGCACCACTCGCACCCACATAAGTGCCGGCAAGCGCTCCGCGTCTTGGACCTGTGGTGGGGGCAAATACGCCCCACGCCATGAGCCCGCCTGCCGTGATTCCCACATCGAGACCAATTGTGCCCATCACACCAACATAGGCCTCAGGCGGATTGGGACCATTGGGAGCAAAACGGCAGGCCATCCGCTGCCGGGATCCGAAGATCAATCCGATAGAGGGCGCCATCTTGCACGTCAGCGTACCCACGTTGGCTCCCGGCGGCTGCTGGGCAACTGCTGGCGAGATGAACACCGCCGCGAGCGCGACAAGCACCGGCGCAATGAGATGTTTGAACATGACTAAACTTCCCGCTTTCTGGAATTATTAGCTGGCGGATCTCAGAACTTATAGCCGATGCGCGCCGTAACCTGATTGTTGCTCAGCTCTTGCTTGACCCGACGAGGCCAAGATTCAGGATCGGTATCGGAGACACAAAGGATTTGGCCTCGTACTGCGAGTAGCGGTATTCGACCCCAGTAAACCAGTGGGACCTGCGGGCAAGGTGGGCGGCTTGAGACCCGGTGAATAGATTGCTTGCTCGGGTCTTGCCGTCGTCGGCGGGCGCCCATTTCAAGCCGCCCGCTCCGTCGCGTCACGCTCGTCTCAGGCGGCTGGTCGCTCCCGTGACTGGCGTTGGCCTTCTTGACCTGCTCCAGGATTCCGCTGAGGTTGCAGGTTTCGGGTGCCTGCAGCGGCGGGAACTTCTCGTACGATCCGCTTCTCTATCGATCCGGAGTTTTCCGCAGGTTGCATTGCACACGCTATGCGATTTCGGCAGATTCATGTTTTTTGATCGATTTTCTTCGGAGCGTCGACGAGGGCATTTCCCCGAAGATGGTGCGGTAGGCCACGGCGAAGCGCCCCGGCTCCTGGAACTGACAGCTTCGAGCAATCTCCGCGACGCTTGCGGTTGCCGGGTCGGCACGCCGCAACGCTGACCGCGCCATGTTCAATCGTCGTAGCAAAAGGTACCGGGTGGGACTCATGCCCAGGAATTCGGTGCAGCACACCCGCAACGTTCGTTCCGGCACGCCGATCGCCGAGCAAAGCGCGGCCATGTTCAGTTGTGGGCTACTATGCGCGGCCAACGCATCCTCGAACCGAACCATGATATCGGCGTGGTGCCGCCTCGTTTTCAGATTGCCGTTGGCATCGTCGGCGGTCAGGCAATTGACAAGCGCGTGAAGCAATTCCTGCTCGAGTGCTCGCGCGACTTCCGGATTCGCGATTAACTTGCGTCTCGTTTCGGCGAGACGACAGGCTCTTGAATGAAGCCGCAGCAAGCGCACCGCGGCGCCCCGCGATGGTCGCAGCGCCCGGCCGGCAGACGGCGAAGTTAACTTCAGTCCAGTCAGGGCCTTACCGCAGGCGGCGAGCTGCTCGGGCGGCAACGACATAAGGCCCCATTGGCTTTCTCCATCGGTCCGCTGATGCATTCGCTCACCGCGGCTGTGAAATACGACGTCGCCGAACTGCAATCCAAGTCCGCCATATGTTAAGGGCAGACCT
>Ga0209588_1000450_pt1 | contig 10586 bp, 11 predicted proteins | sample Rivendell_Oct201_10_FD_188351 | JGI IMG/M metagenome (GOLD analysis project Ga0209588, IMG submission 188351) | Vadose zone soil microbial communities from the Eel River Critical Zone Observatory, Northern California, USA -... | ecosystem: Host-associated > Plants > Roots > Rhizosphere > Soil ...
CGGATCGAACGGCGAGAAGGAATTCCCATATTGAAACAATCTTTCGGGAATGCGCGCCGTTCTGGAATTTGTTGGGGAGACTGCACAGTCGCTGGGTTAACACATCGTTGACAGGGCAATGGAAGATGTAGCGTTCATCCTTGAGATGACACGAACCGATCCGCTTGGGCAATTCCATTGCGCGATCCAACGGTTGAATGGCCTTCGTGACCTGGACTAATCCACTTCGGGAAAGCAAGAGGCGCAGACTCTCTTACCGCCCATAGTAGCTCTCGGACCCTACCTCTCCTAGAATCAAGTTGCTCTAACAAACGACGAAGAGATTCAGAATCGAATTCATACCACTCGGGCGGGATTGCCTTGGCGATTTCCAAAAGCAACTTTGCATCGATTTGTGATTCAATAACGTCCAACCAAGGTTTAAAGGTTTCGATTCCTGTTACTTGCTCGTACACCACTTTGCGGTCGTACAGATTTCGTCGCGGCTTATCGGGGAAATTCCATTCTCCGCCATTGAAACAAAAGCCCTGATCGATCATCCACCCTTGGTAAGGTGTGCCGATTTCTTGGCGGCCAAAGATGACTTGCCTAGGATCGGTGTTGCATGTCCACAGGTCGAAGACGAGCATTCCAACAAAATCACTTATGTTGCGCACGCTCGATAGTTGTTTGTCGGGCAGGAAATTGAGAACGGTTAGAAGATGAGGGTTTCCAGGATAACGCGAGCCGAATTGAAGCCCAGGTTGGCACGGGGTGTGCCGGTTTGGTGTCTCAAAGAATAACTCTGACGAGAGTCGTATCAAGTCTTGACTTACGTAGCAAAGCGCTATCGGTGTCGTAGCAAGTCCTAGGTGGGCAGCAAGTAGCGTGCCAATCATTTCATTCACGAGGATTCGTGAACCTTGGGGATTACCTTGAAATTTGATGATGTAATAGCCGTCGTTCGCGCACCGCATCAAGTGAGATTGCGATCCGCCCCGCATTCGGCGAATTTGTTCCACCACGAAGAAGGGCCCGTCTAAACCAGAGACCGGAGACTTGTAGATATGCTCAGAGCCAGAACTGAACGAGAAGACAAAAGAGCTAGGCATCTTCTTCTCAGCCTTCCATGTACACATCCGAACCGTGTTTCAGTTCGGCACACTTGTCGAACCTCCTTTTACACTACTGATGGATTATTCCAAGTCGGTAGATTCTGGTAGGGAAAGCCCTGTCAGTGCATTTTTCCGCCCGTCAGGCATCGATGAGATGGCTACGGACCGCGTAAAGAACCAACTGCGAGATCGAATGGTAGTTAAATTTCTGCATGATTCGAGTCCGGTATGTCTCTGCTGTTTTCACGGTAACTCCCAATGCGATGGCAACCTCCTTGCTGGTTTTCCCCGACGCGAGAAGTCGAATTGTGTCAACTTCACGGGGTGTCGGAAGGGTCTGAGAGCCGTCACATAGCCCGACTTCTTTTGCGGAGTTAAGGACTCCATCTATCATCAACTCTGAAATCTTTGGGGAAAGTGAGCGCCGACCTTCAGCTACATCCTTTATAATGCCTACGAGGTGTTGTGCATTATCGGCCTTCAGGGCGAAGCCAAGGGCTCCTGCGTTTAACACCTGACGAAGTATCTCAAGCGATTTATGCATCGTGAGAATGAGAACCTGAGTCTCGGGGACCATTTGTCTGACCCTGCGAGTGACTTCTAGTCCGTTAACTTCGGGCATCTCAATATCAAAGATCGCCACATTAGGTTTCAACTTCTGCGTTAGTTCGAAGGCCGTTCGACCATCCTCGGCCTCGGCAATTACACTTATTGAGCGTTGGGTGTGAAGCATCGCTATAACGCCTCGACGAACGACTTCATGGTCGTCAGCCAGCAGAACGCGTATCTGTCTAGCCTTTCGAATCATTTTGCGGGTACTTTCACTCGAATAGTTGTTCCCGAATCTCTGGAATCAATCTCCATGCGACCACCAACTTGCTTGATTCGCTCAATCATGCTCGGGATTCCGACTCCAAGTCCTGAAAAGTCAATTTGATTCTTAGAACTCGGTATGCCTCGACCACTGTCGCTGACTTCAAGCAGAACTTCTCCCTGCTCCCGGTGTAAGCTTATTTTCGCGGCCTTGCTACCCGAATGACGCTGTATGTTGATTAAGCTTTCTTGGACGACTCGAAAGAGAGCCAACTCAACCTCGCTTGGCAATCTAGCGATGGAAGCTGACACTTCTAGTGCCACGCAAATTCCAGTGCGTTCTACAAAACCGTTTAGATAAAGGCGAATGGCGCTTTCTATTCCGGCGGATTCCAGCATTGGCGGGAAAAGTAGATAAGAAAGGGTACGAATCTCGCTAGAACATTGGTCGATTAACTCTGCGCACTCTGACAGCTGTTTCGTAAAGGAGGATGGTACCGATTCTTGTATCTGGCGAAGCAGCATCGATGCTGCAACGAGGTTTTGGCCTGTAGTATCATGCAATTCTCGTGCGATCTTTCGTCGCTCGTCGTCTTGCGAGCGTAAGAGTTGGCCCGAAAGTTTACAGAGTTCTTCTTCCGACTTCTTGCGGTCGGTGATGTCCTGACTGACCGAGAGTAAACAAGCTTCGCCGCTGATAAGAATAGGTTCGGCTGAGAAGAGCTTAATTCTGACTTCACCAGACTTAGCCCGAAGATGAATTTCACGATTCACCACGCGTCCATTTTGCTTGATCTCTTGGACGATGCTTGTTCTCTCGGCAGGGTCAACCCAAAGGCCTAATTCCAAGCTAGTTCGCCCAATCACATTGTCTCTGGTAAGACCGACGGCGCGTTCAAAACTCTCATTGACATCGAGAAAACGGTTGTCCTCAAGAGTAGCAATGACCATTTCAATTGGACTCGAACGGAACGCTTTGAAGAATTTCTCTTCAGATTTTCGCAGTGCGCCTTCTGCACATTTCTGCTCGGTTACGTCGTGCGCCACTCCCCGAACGATTGGCTGACTAACCCCATCTCGGCGGAGAGAATTGTTGAATTCCCAGAGCCTAACTTGCCCGTTCTTGGTGAGGACATTCAGGATGCCCTTAGAGAAACCATCTCGCTTGATCTGATCGAGATAGATATCGCAGTGTGGTCTGGTTTCAGGTGTGACAAAGTTGCGTAACGGCTTGTTCAATAGCTCATCTCGGGTATATCCAAGAATCCGGAGCGGGGGCTCGTTGACTGATAGCAGGATACCCTGGAGATCGTGTGTGCAGATTAGATCGTTGGAATGCTCCACTAAGTCACGATAGCGATCTTCGCTTTCTCTTAAAGCCTCTTCAACAATCTTACGATCTGTGATGTCCTCTGCGCTGCCAACTAGTCGAATAGTCTCACCCCGGGCATTACGTACAGTGTACCCCTGGCACAAGACCCATGAGGTCGAACCGTCCGGCCTGATTACTCTGCATTCGAGACCTTTAATTGGCTTTCCTTTGACTAGCCCTTCGAGAGCCTTCTTAAGATGGCCGCGATCATCCGGATGGACCCCATCGAGAAAAGACATGGAATTAGCGTACAAGCTTTCAACCGTGCGTCCCCATATCTCCCGGTAGGCACGGTTTACGAAGAGAAACTGCGTGAGATCGGCGTTGGCGAGAGCAAGTACTACTGGTAAGTTGTTGGCAATTTGGCGGAAGCGCCGGATTGAATTCAGCGAGTGGGTCGTCTTCCGCACGCGTACGTCGTCTGTCTCGTTAGTCACGCTGATCTCCCTTCGGGCTGGACCGGGTGCTCAGCTCCTAAATGACGAAAGACTCAGACACGCAAATCGAACTTATGGAAAGTGCTGGGGCTCCCTTCCGTTCAAGTTCCACTTTGAAACCAAACAACTGCCGTCCAACCCCGTCAATCTGTGGGCGACGGTTTCATTCAGTCAGCGACGCTGTCCCGTACCCCTGTCCTTAACTGTTACACTTATATATGTACTTTCAGTTTAGTTGTCAAGTACTTAGATACAAAGGCCTGTAATAGATGAGAGCCGCGCAAGTATTTCCTATTCATTCCCAGCCTCGTTCCAAATATTTGGAAGCCGGAGGAAAACGGCGGAGCAAGAGCCATTAGAGCCTACCGAGCTAGTTGATAAGACCCTGCGTGGATTGAGCGGCGACCCTTTTCATTGCAAAAACAAACTTTTAGATCTGCCTGGCAGAGAGAGCAGCGGGTAGCCTCTGGATTCCCCGTCAAGAGGAACCCGCACTGAGGGCAGATAGAAATCATTGCGGATGCACAACAAGGGCATTCATCTGGGGTCGCTATGGACTGGCCGCGTTCGATGTCATGGAGTTTGATGATGAAGCTCCAGTTAGGGCTCGAACAAATCGCGTGAGGCATTTCAGCAACTCCCAATAAAGGCTCATCCACCGAATGGAAGCCGGGAGCAATCAAGTCTGGACGATAACGGAGGATGATTTGTACCTTGGCTTCCTTTCTATGTCAATACGGTAATGGTACTCGATACTGTAATATGATTGTGTATTATTCTCGTGACACGTGCCTCTAGTGGTAGTATAAAGCCCTTCGCTGGAGGGCGTTCCGTCATATCCCACCTGCATCTGAGAGGAAGCTAGGGGATGACCACACGCAAAAGACGCCCTTCTTCTGGAGCCCAGATGGTCACCTTTTCCCGGCAACCTCACGCCGGAATCAATCCATCGCATTCAACGAGCGTCCAGGCTGCCAATGCGCGCGCACCGAGACTGCGTTGGATGAACTTCAATATCTGTCCTCACTGTCGCGCAAACGGACGATCCGGCGCACTAGAGAGGCTGAATGAGTGGGGGCCAATAATCTCCCGATCGGATGGATTGAATTTTCATCTCGTCTTAGGTGACCGGCCAATTGAGTATCCTGCTGAAAGAGCGTCAGGCAAGACTGAGATGATGTCGGCTGGATTCTGGTATGTTCACGAAGCGAACGGCGGTTCGACAGAAACGGTAGTTGTCATTCTGCGGAGACCGCCAATAGGCGGAGTCTCTTTACTACGCCACTTGGAGATGGTCGCAGACAAACTATACGAGAAGCTCCGCAAGTCGAGCCGCCTCCCCTGTGTATATGAATTTGATCGCAAACACCTGCACCAAGTCGCCCATTGATCCGAATCTGAATAGAATAGAGCTGTCGAGAACGTCTTCAGAGGCCCTAGACGTCGATGTGACTGGCTGTGCAGCTACTTTTCCGCACCGATTTTTATCTGTTTCGGTTCGTCCGCGACAATCTCCGGCAGTCCTGCATACGCCGTGATCTTTCCGCTGACGCAAACTCGCTTTCCTTTGTAGTCGATTTCAGGAGTCCCGAATTTACTCCGATTATTTCCCCAGATGACGACAGTGAAGATCTGATTCGGATAGGGCTTGTCGAGATTCAAGAATGTTGGCTGCCCCTTTGTCGAATCGGCGTAACGCGTGCTGACCACTTCGCCGCAAACAGTCGCGGTCTCGCCGAAGTGCTCTTTCGCTTCTGGAGCTGATAGTTTCTTTTGAGCATACGTCGGCAGGGCAAACAACCCCGCGAGAATGGGTAAGGCGAACCAACGGATTCTTCGCACGAATCGTCTCCTATCAGGACCAGGCGATTATATCAGCGGTTCCAACATCCTTTGTTACTTGCAGACGCCGCACTTCCCGCCCTCCTTGGCGCAGTGCTTGCAATACTTACAATTCTTGCACGCATGGCAAGGATCGGCACCTGTGCAGGTCGCTGCGGAAATGTCGAATGGAATTTGATTGAGGAGAAGAATCGATACCATGATCTGAGCCAGAACAATGAGCAATCTTGATTTCTGCATGCTGAATCCTCCGAGTGGAAATTGGAGAGAGAATGTGCGCGTAGCATGAGCCGAAGTCAGGCTTCAAGACTTGGGAAAGAACCATGACGGTGAGTGCAGGAGCGACAGCCACGGTAGATGCGACACTAGAAAAACAGGAGTAAGGCTTGGCCGGTTAATTCGCTATGATCTTCACTCGACTACCGAATGTCTGATAATCCGTAAACTGGCCGCGACACCAGTACACCCTCCCGTTGCGCTCAGCCTGAGTATAGATGGTGAGAGGAATGACCCGAGGAGGCTCATCCTTTCGCTGGAGCCAGCCGTAAGTGACCACACCTTGGAAGTTTTTCCACTTGCCGGGAAGTTCGTAATGCTCCGACATTCGAAGGATGTTGGTATCCTCGTCGGTCCAGACTTCGCCGTAACAGGCGACGGTGTGGATCTTGCTGACTGCGAAAAATCCGAGATCGAGGATGGATTTGAATATACACACGCCATCCTCAATGTCGGCCCGATACTGGAAGACCTTCACCCGCCGCTCGTTGACAACAACGTCGGCGGCCTGACGAATTTTCAACGCGAGTTTTGTTCCTACCATCTCAGGTAGTTCGGACCACTCGCCACCAGTGCCTACTACGTTGTTTAAGGAAGGCAAAGGTAAATCCTGGAACTCTTCCTTGCCCTCGGGATACTCGCGGAATCTTTGGTAGCCGTCGATAACCCGGACTTCAAACTGGGCCTCAGCCTGGGGCTCGTTATCTCCGGAGCCCCAGGCAAAACTCTGCACAGCGATAAAGTTGCGCATACTATCTGCGAGAACCTGAGCTTTTTTTCGTAGCACGCTTACTTCAAATGGCTCCTCAGGTCGGTGCTGTAGGCCATCAATATGGATTGGTACGAATTTCGGATTGTGGTCAGAGGGTGGTGCGAATTTTGGATAGAGGTCCGCCGAGACTGGTGAGACATCCTTGGTGGTGGGGAATATTCTCGCTGCCAGGAAGGGCTCTACTTTACTCACGAAGTCAGCCAGGGTTTGAACCGACACAGCCACCGCCGTCGTTTCATTGGTCTCGCTCAGAATACCGATAATCTTTTCGGTTCTCCTATCAACAACGATGCCGCCGCTTGCCCCCTTTATGCGAATTGGTTTATCGGGGGACAACTGGTAGTCAAAGGCGAGGAGGCCTGATGTCGTCGGCGCTTTGAATGTGGCGGGGAATCGGGTCAGTTTGCGAATAGGATTGATAATTCCCTTGGGATAGCCGTAGATGTCTACTTCCTGGCCAACTTCCAGCTCATCGAGACTGAAAGTAAGACCATGATGATGCGGCAGCGGGCTCCGTAACTCGAAGATGGCGAGGTCCCGTGTCGTAGCATACGGAAGCACGTCCCCGTTCAGGTTGTTTGCGGTAGCGCCATTATCGTCCGGACCCGTGGCGAGATACCGTTGGATAATCTTTTCGTGTTTGATCTTTTTAGGCCGCGTGGTTATAGCTACGTGATAATTAGTTACGATGAAACGACACGCGGCGTCCAGGCAAAAGCCCGTACCGAAGCTGGCGCCTAAGTCGAGCTTAGGGCCAAGCTTCCCCGAGATGCCAAGCTTTGCCGAGGGAGTAATCTTCACCGAGGTAATAGGAACGACGATCGCGCTAAAATCCTGAGTGTGTTCCATCGTGGAAGAAGGCGGGATTGTCGAGGGACTCGGGAAGACTTCCTGGGCCGGTGCCGAGGGGGAAAGACACGAACTTACAATCAAGATCGGAATGACTTTGCGCAAAATCATCAGACAGCACGAAGACTCTGAACGAGTCGGTTCTAATGTTTTGCACGTACTTCTCCATGGAATGAGCACTTAGCACAAAGGATTTACTGAGGTTTGAAACGGTGCTCTAATCAAAACGGAACAGATAAGGAACCCATTGCGGGAAAATGGTACCGATACGAACTCACGAACGGCTTAGGTGAGTAGCTCGACTCTCTTCGCGAACTCTCGCAATTCTTTCTCTCGCGCTTCTATGGAAGCCCACTCTCCAAGTGTTCGCCCACACTTCTGGCACACCAGCATGTATACCAGCTGATCCTTGCTCGGAGCCCCATAGGCATGGTCGGGATACGTCCGGCATTTGGAACACACGAAGACAATTGTTCCCGCGCTGTTCTTAACTCCCGCGAGGCCATCGATCATGTGTAAGCCTCCAAAGGATACGAAGCTATCCCGTTGGGCCGTCTCTGCCAAGCAGAATTGGCGCAGCGATCGATCAAACTAGAGTAGAAATCACTGCCCTCGGAGCCTGTTGAGCATCCCCGGTAGAGAGTCCCAGAGCTTGGCGCTGAGCGCCTCGCCTTTTCCAACCTCTCCGCGTCTCCATCTAAAGATCTGCCCACCTGTTATTGCATAGTTTAAGGTCCGCATGAACGAAGATGCATCGGAATCGATTTTGCGGTCCTTAAGGGCCAGCGCAATCAGTCCCACAAGAGGTGCCGACTGACCAGCGTAGAACTGAATCGGAGATGCATAGACCTCCTGCAGAGAGGGAATAGGCGCGAAAAGGCTTCGCGCCGCTTCGGACCGGCCGGCTTCACAAGCAGCTAGGAAAAGAAATTCCGGCTCAAATTTTGTGACCCACTGACCGACCGCCTGCCAAGAGCAAAAATGATCGTTCGTTAGTTGAAGTCCCATGGCGTTGCTGTGCCCGACAACCACAACGGAACGGAAGCGCCCGTACTTGGCTGACGCTTCCGCCAGCGACGGTCCCAACTCAGAGAGGCTGGATGTTGGTACCAGCACGATGCATTTCGTGGGGAACAGGGCCTTGAGAAAGGGCACAGTTTTGCTGCCGAAGTTCAGCGCCTGTCCAGCGAGTTTCTGCTCGTGGCACTCTAGGACAAGCAAGTGTGCAGCAGCAGGTCGCCGCTTAGTGCCAGCGTTTGTGGGGGGCCATTTTCGCGGGTTCGGACTCATGGTCATTGCATCGTCGAGTTCGCCCAAGAATACCGTTGGTCCTCTCCTCAGATCCTCTTCGGTCCCAATTCTAGCCGGGTGGCTATTTTTCCCAAACAAAGAACTGTGATTCAGCCGGGCAGTTGTCTTCATTCGGCGCGGAGACGACAACCCGGCGATAGGAGGCATGCACCATGCGTTGTTCATATTAGAGAGACAGACGAACAGAACTTCTCAGGACGGTCTTCCGCGGTCACAGTTCCTATCGCCACCGGCGATGCCTCTACTGCGGCTCCCGCTTCTCGCCGCCCGGTACTTTTTCGCCCGCAATTCGCATCGCTACGCCGGTCACCCTGCCTACGATTTCCGCCTGGGAGGGGTAGTCAAATCGGCGAACATCCTGGTGAGAATGAGGGTGGGGAATTACGATCAGCTGACCCCGGTCCACCTGACACCAACTGCAGACGTAACCGTTTCGGAGTTCCACGAAGTAGATGGGACGGTTGAACTCCGTACTCCATCTCTCAGCGCTGATCTTTCTTTGATTTGCGTCAATCTCCACAAGCGAACCGGGGCGGATGAGGGGGAAGAGGGTGTAGTCTTCGAGGCCGATATAGCCATATACGGATTTGCGCAGGTCCAAATGCTGCAAGAAACCAACGGGGATCTCGTCCCACTTCTCCACAACTCGGGCAAGGAGATTCGTTTTCTCCAAGCTGAACTCGGACTTGAACCGCACTGGCAACGACACTTTCTCGATCTCAAGATCGGATCCAGTATCCAAGAGATGCGTTTTAGGAACTCCGATGAAAGTACGATAGCGGCTCAAATCGCCAACCGGTAAGCCGAAATAGGAGAGCAGTTCTGTGATTTTTCGATTGTAGATTGCACTGAACGTATGGAACTTATAGATGCTCGGGGTGAACTTGCCGTTTTCGATGTCCGTCACCCAAGCGTGGGAAATGTAATATTCCCGGTTATGCCTATCCTCCGCGATCTGCTGGCTCTTTTCCTCCACATCGCGTGTAGCCAGTCCAAGGCCGACGCGCAATTCCTTCAGCCTCTCTCCGGCACTCGGACTCGGCTTACGTGCGTCCATTGGCGGGAATCCTACGGAATCCTATTCTCCTAGCCGGTTAATGTCCAGCACGTCATTCTCTGACATATATATATGGGATTTCTCCGGACTGCTGAAAATCTCGCAACTGGTCGCAATTGCGGCCACTGTAGCGATTGTTTGCGCCGTGGGCGGAATCTTGGCTATACGGCCAAGGATTGGTTTCCCTTCGAATGGACCGGGCCGAACAAGTACGGCAAATTCTTTCTACTAGAGGTTTAACTCTCTACCGCGTTTGTCAGCAGTCCGCTGAAATCTTCGGCCGTTCCTCTCGGTTCTATGTTCCTCACAACTTGTACTACGACGTTGGTAATCCTCCTTTGATCCCCACCATTCACCAGATGATTGCTCTCAGCCATATCACAAACTACCGGTTGTACGACTGGCTGGCAGTGTTCGCATTCGACTTGGACCAAATTTCTCGGCTTCAGTTGTTGATTCCCAGGCAGCGGACAACGCTCTTGGACCCCTCGGTTTACGACGTACATGCTTGGATTCCTTGGTTTGCCGATAGACCCAACAAAGGACCGGTGCCCCCGATCGCTCCATTGGGACAGTTCCTGGCTTCGGCAGGGCCGAGGCGTGCAGCGGAATTACTGGCGCTAAGCAAGCGAAGATTCCTGTGCGGTTGTTGTGCTCTACATCAGGGGAAGCTCGTCGTCCCCGGCTATCCCGGCGGACGGCTCGCCACACAGCAATTCAGGAATGGGATTGACGCGGAGGTAATTGGACAGGTCACGGCGAT
>Ga0209588_1000451_pt1 | contig 10547 bp, 7 predicted proteins | sample Rivendell_Oct201_10_FD_188351 | JGI IMG/M metagenome (GOLD analysis project Ga0209588, IMG submission 188351) | Vadose zone soil microbial communities from the Eel River Critical Zone Observatory, Northern California, USA -... | ecosystem: Host-associated > Plants > Roots > Rhizosphere > Soil ...
AGTCCGGAAGCGCAACATGCTGGGTAACGGGACGACCGGCGGGCTTCCAGGCAGCGTCGGGGACAGCACCAGTGTCCCAGATCAAGGTTCCCTTGGGATGCGCGATCAGAAAGCATGGCACGGACAAGTCTGCCGTGACGACCTCTTCCTTCTTTAGCCCGAAGCGTCCGGTATCGACGATGTGGAGGATGCCGCAATCAAATACGTACAGCCTCACGGAATGCGGCGGTTTTGCGACATACGGAGAAGAAGGCGCAGTCTGTCCGCCGCCTTTTGTTTGAGCAGTTAATACGAGGGATGCAGTGACGGCAACCAGAAACAATCGAGTCGCCTTGCGTTCAAAGATCGTGGAGCATTGCCTCTTGCACGTAGCGGGCATTTTCGTCCTCCAGATGGCCGGCATAGTATACCCGCTAAGTTCTCTGGGAAATTCCGGCAGTGAGAATGTCGTGGGGTTTGACTCCTCTGTAGTTGGCTAACCTGAGATGTGGTCCCTCTCTCCACTCCGGTCCGCGCCCGGCTCCTGAAGGGGTGAGCTAAAAACCTCACGCAAAATGCACCGGCGAGCGCCTTTATATAAGGATACTTAGCGGCGGCAATTTTGACGGGGGGAAATCTGCAGTGATGCGCTCAGACACCTCGCACAAAACCTCCGGGTAAAGAGCGTCCGACGATAACTTCCGGTTTGCCGACGATACGGCCGGAATCCCCGCGGCCGCTGCACACTGGTGAGCAGCGAAAAGAAAACGATCGGCTACCGCTGATCGCTGCTCTCCGACTACGACGTGATCAGCGTATTCGTGTTACTTCTTGAGGGCTAATCATCGTCGAGATGGACTTTCTTCAGCAGCGCTATGAATCGTGGTTCTGCGCGCACGAGATCTAGTTTGGCATCGTCTCTCAGGAAAAGCGTTGTGGTTCCGCGTTGGTTCTCATCCTTTTCCAGGGATTCCAGGGTGTGTTCGCGATCGCCGATTCCCGCGTAGATCCAGGCTTGTAAGCCGGCAGAGGTGTACTCGGATTGCCGCGACTGTTCCATCTGCTTCAAAAGGTCCAGCGCCTCGCGCTTCCGCCCGACCTTTCCGAGCACGTATCCGAGGCGCGCGATTACGGCGGTGTTGTGCGGCGTGATGCGAAGAGTTTCCTGGAACTCGGAGATAGCTTCATCGTACCTTTTCAACTGCGCGAGGCAATCGCCCATGAACATATGGCTGTAAAAGAAATTGGGATCGAGTTCCAGAGTTTTTCGCGATTGCGCGACACACTCGTTAAACTTGCGAGACCAATATAAGACTTGTGCCGGCGATTCTTGCTCCGCCAAATTCAGTGGATCGAGTTCCTGCGCTTTGTGAACTTCCCGCAACGCGTCGTCGAACCGGCCGCGGAATTCCAGCACGTAACCGTACCAATGGTGTGCCACGGCGTAGCTCGGATCGAGCTGTATGGCACGCTCGAATTCGGCGAACGAACCGTTCCAGTCATAGTCGCTGACTGCTTTCAACAAGCCCAGCGCCACGTGCGGCTCGGCCAACGTTTCATCGAGCGAACGCGCCTTCTCGGCGGCAGCTTTGGCTTTACCCTCCATTTCCTGGGGTGGAAATTGATCGGTTGCCACCATGGTGACGTAGGCGATGGCCATCGCGGCGTAGGCTTCCGCGGAGTTCGGATCGGCTCTCGTCGCCTTTTCATACAGTTCTATGCTCGCTAATAATGCCGCCGGCGTCCGTCGGTTCCAGAAGTAGCGGCCCTGCAAATAGTCCTCATGCGACTCGGGACTCACGAAATGTACCGTGGCCAGGCGGAGCTTTTCCTCGGGCGTGAGTGCCACGCGCACATGCTGCACGATTGCCTGCGCCATTCGATTCTGCAGCACCAACAGGTCGCGCTGGGTGCCTTCAAAGGTCTCCGCCCAAAGATGCGTATCGGTGGAAGCCTCGATCAACTGCGCGGTCACCTGCACCTGGTCGCCCGAACGCATCACTGAACCTTCCACCACCGCATCAACGTTTAACTCGCGGGCGATTTCCGGCAGCTTTTTCTTTGTCCCTTTGTACGTCATGATCGATGTCCGCGAAATCACCCGTAGAGACCTCACTTGCGCCAGGTCCGTCACCAGCGCCTCAGTGAGCCCGTCGGCGAGGTACTCCTGCGATGCATCTCCGGAAAGATTCTGCAGTGGCAGTACTGCAACTGAATGAATCCTGCGGGGAGCGAGGCCGAATAGTTGACCTTTCCTTTTATACGCAAAGCCAACCGCGAGCAGCGCAACGGCACATAGTCCCGCGATTGCCAAGCGAAATATGGAACCGCGCGAACGTGTCGTGGTCCGCTCTACCTGTCCCCCAACGGGGCTCGTCGATGTCTCGCCATTAACTGCCAGGCGCTCTAGGACCGGTGCTACAAATCGGTACCCTCTCCGCGGAACCGTCTCGATGTATCCCCCGGGAGGTGCCTGTTCGTGGAAAAGCTTCCGGAGCGCCGAGACATGTACCGTTAGGTTCGCTTCCTCGACGAACGTGTCTGGCCAAACCGCCTTCATCAGTTCTTCTTTTTCCACTAATTCGCCGTGTCTTGCGACGAGGACTACCAATGTTTCAGCGGCTTTGGGTGCGAGCGAGATTACTTGTCCGTCTCGAAAAAGCAGATGTTGTGCAGAATCAAGGCGAAACGGCCCAAATTCATAGACGATTTTTCCCTTCCCGAGCATTGTTAAAGCCTAAGTTTTGCTATTTCTTTGGAGTTTCTTAAGGACATTCTTGCCCTCCCAGCGCTATTAGGCAGGTGGCGACCAAATCCTGGAAGGCTGCTCGGGAACAAACACAGCGCGAAAACGGTGCAAGAAATATAGCACATTTCGCGGCAGGGGGCGATATGTCCCGTGGCTAACCGTCAGGATCGGACGGGTCGAGTACGCTCGTTGTCCGCGGTGAACTGTTCGGTTCCAAAGTCAGGAGCAGCCATGAAAATCATTCAGCGCAGGATTTTTTTGAGAATTTCCAGATGCCTACCGCAGGTGGGTCTGCAATCCTTGTTGTTTTTGATGCTGGCAACAAGTTCGCTCGCGCAGAGCGGAACTGCGCTGACTGGAAACGGCAATGTTTTCTTGACGGCAAAAGTGTTTGGGACAGGAGGAAGTGGTCCGACTGCGGTTGCAGCGGCCGACTTCAACAAGGACGGTCATCTTGATTTTGTCGTGGTAAACACGAGCAGTGTCGGGGTTCTTCTGGGGAACGGCGACGGCACTTTTCGGTCCCCAGTAAATACTAATGTCTCGTGTCTATCACCCACCCCTTTGATCACAGTGGCAGACTTTAATGGGGATGGTATCCCCGACTTGGCGCTCGTCGGCAACGGCTGCTCCTTCGCAGGAGTGGACATACTACTGGGCAAAGGCGACGGCACCTTCTCCGCTTCTTTGCAGAGCCCGATTCCGTTCTTCGGCGCTCAAACGGTGGTGGCCGGGGACTTCAACGGCGACGGCAAACTTGACCTGGCGGTTTTAGCCCAAGCCCAAGGCTCATCGGATACGGTGACGATCTATTTTGGCAACGGCGATGGAACGTTTCAAACTTCAGCGCCCAAAGTAACCAGCCTGGGTGGGCTGGTCGGAGTCTGGGAGGCTGTGGTAGGCGATTTCAACAAAGATGGCCGTCAGGACTTGGCAATTTCGACGCTGCACGAAATTGGAGGTACGGCGAGCGGGAACGAGGTGATCGTCCTTTTGGGAAACGGCGATGGTACCTTCTCGTCGCTAACTACACTTCCGCTTTCAACGCAAGGTTACGGTCTAGCGATCGGCGATTTCAATCACGATGGCAACCTTGATTTAGTGGCGACAACGCCAGGCGACGGCGGCGTGGCCGTTTTTCTAGGGGACGGGGCTGGAAACTTCACTCCCGTGAAGAATCCCGGAGCCCAGACCTTGCCGACGGCAAGCGCTGTGATTCCCGGCTATGCCACACCCAGTGCAGTTGCCGTGGGTGACTTCAATAATGACGGCAAGCCGGACGTCATTGTCGCCATGGGCGGGGTAAGCGGAGCCGCCAGTGTTGGCGTGCTTCTGGGAAATGGAGATGGCACCTTGGGACCGCAGTTGCTCTTTGGGACGGCCCCAAGCGTGGCATCCGTGGCTGTGGGCGACTTCAACGGTGACGGGAAGCTCGACTGGGTGGCCACCACCAACAATCCGGTCGACTCCGCGACTCTCGCATTAGGCAACGGGGACGGTACCTTCCAGGCGGCCCAGATTTTTGTCTCCGGCAACGCTCCCGTGTACCTTGCTCTTGCTGACTTCAACGGTAACGGTATCTTGGACGCGGTCGTGACGAACTTCCCCGATAACGACATCAGCATTCTGTTTGGCAACGGTGACGGAACGTTCAAGGCGCCCGTCAATATGCCCTTTTCCGGCTCTCCTGGCGGTGTGGTGACAGGTGATTTCAACAACGATGGAAAACAGGACTTCGCTGTGCGCAATGGCTTCGGCAATCCAACGACCGTAGCTGTTTTTCTTGGAAATGGGGACGGCACCTTCCAGGCCCCGAAGAGCTCCTCCACTGGCGGCTTCCTCGGTAGTTCGATCGTGGCAGGCGACTTCAACGGGGACGGCAAGCTAGATTTGGCCGTCTCCAACCACGATGGTGCGGCACCTAACATAGCCATTCTGCTGGGGAACGGAGATGGAACGTTTGGGACACCGATCATCACCCCCATGGGCGGGGGATCCCTACAGTCGCTTGCCACCGCAGACTTCAACAAAGACGGTCACCTTGACCTGATTGCCACGGACAGTACCAATGGTGATGTGGCCATCTTCCTCGGGAACGGCGATGGCACGTTCAAGGTACCCGTTGCGCTTGCCAGACAATTCGCCAATGTAGCTACGGTTGGTGATTTCAATAATGATGGCAACCCAGATTTTCTGGTTACTTCAGGCGATGGCTTTGCCTACGTTTACTTAGGCAACGGGGGCGGGACTTTCAGCGTGCCGACGACGGTGACGCTCGGTACGCCCACGATTTTTGGACCCACTTGGGTGGCGGTTGGCGACTTCAATTTGGATGGCAAGCTGGACTTTTTGGTGGGTGAGCCACCACTTAGGGCAACTAGCATTCCGTACGAAGGATTACAGCTACTCCAAGGCAACGGAGATGGCACGTTCCAGCCGGTGCAGGATTACCTCGCGGGCGCCGGCAACGCTTTCGTGCAGGCATGGATCGCCGACTTCGACCAGAGTGGAGCACCGGACATTGCCGTGCTGGATTTCCAAAATTCCATTCTGGTTCTCTTGAATCAGGGACCCGCGTTGAGCGTCACGCTATCCGGGACTGGCAGCGGCAGCGTGACGAGCAATCCGGCTGGAATCAGTTGCCCGGCTACGTGCTCGGCGAATTTCCGCAAAGTCGGAACCATGGTGACGCTAACGGCGACAGCAGCTACGGGCTCGCGCTTCGTTGAATGGAGCGGGGCTTGCAGCGGCGCCGGTGCCTGCGTCGTCACGATGAGTCAAGCACAATCGGTTACGGCCACATTCAACGTGGTTTTCCCCTTAAATGTGTCGATCGCGGGCACTGGAGCCGTGACCAGCAGCCCACCCGGGATCAATTGTCCCACAACGTGTTCGACGACTTTTGACAGTGGAACCAGCGTGCTGCTGACGGCAACGCCCACGTCGGGATGGGTCTTCAACGGGTGGGGCGGAGCCTGCACCGGCACGGGAACCTGCGTCGTCACCATGAGCGCAACAGAGTCGGTCACAGCGACATTCACCCAGTCGTTCCTACTCTCAATAACTGTCGTGGGTGGAGGCACGGTCACAAGCAACGTCGGCGGAATCAATTGCCCCGGAACCTGCAGCGCAAGCTTCAATAGCGGAACCACGGTGACGCTGACGGCAACGCCGGCCCCAGGCTCCAGCTTCGCAGGATGGAGCCCTCCCTGCTCGGGTACGGGAAGCTGCATCATTGTCGTGAACGCCCCTGGTTCGGTCACTGCGACTTTCGGCGTTGTAACTTTCTCACTGACGGTGAATGTGACTGGTTCTGGCACTGTCACCAGTAGCCCTGCCGGAATAAGTTGCTCGGCGGCGACCTGCACTGCAACCTTCAATGCCGGAACTAGCGTGACACTGTCCGCTGCCCCCGCCAGCGGCTTCGCGTTCGCGGGATGGAGCAGCGGCGCCTGCTCGGGGATCGGAAGCTGCACGCTGATCATGAGCGGGGCACAGTTCGTCAAGGCTATCTTCAGCCCAATATTCACTCTGACGATCGTTGTGGCCGGTCCACCGGGTAGCGGCAGAGTAATCGGCAACGTGGGCGGAATAAATTGTTCCGGGCCGATGTGCTCTGCAAATTTCATCGCAGGAACAGTGGTAACGCTGACAGCGACAGCGCAACCAGGACACGCGTTCAAGGGCTGGCGCAAGCCGCTGGCTTGCGCGCCTTCGGCCGGCAACATCCCCGCAAGCTGCTCAGTGATGATGAATATGGCGCAAGCGGCGGTCGCGCAGTTCTGAAGAAGACCGCAGGTGTGAACCGCAGCGTGTTACGTGAGGGTTATCGAGCAGCTTGAGACCCGAGCCAGGAGTGGATGCGCGACTCTGGCGCATTTCGCGCGAGGAGAGGTATCCCTCTCCGATGGCTTAACGCCACGCCCGTGTCGGAAACGTGGGCGAGGCATATTCGGCTGAGCTTTCAGATTCGCGGGTCGGCATTGCCAAGAAAGTCCGGCTCACACAAGCGAGGGAATCATGAAACTTAATCAGCGGATAGGCCCACTCCTCTTTATCAGCGTCTTGTCTTTCCTATGTGCAGTCGTGGTGGTCATGGCCCAGGATGGCCAGGATACAGAAGAGGAGTGAGGCCCGAGCGAGCGGCAAAAGCGGTTTTATCAGTTTCTTCTTGATCAAGATTATCACGGGAACAGTGACCACGACGGTTGACGACGTCGTGGACACGAATAACCCGGACACAAAGTTTCGTTGGGATCCAACGAATCAGCAATGGATCTTCAACATCACCACTCAGAATCTTTCGGCCGGGTCGACCCACGTTTACACCATTACCCTCAACGACGGCTCGACTATCTTTTTTCAATTTGGTTTGCGATAGGAGAATTGGGAGGGACTGTCATAAAACAGTTTGCGTTGGCGTTCGCACTGGGGTCGTTTCGAAAGACATTGACTGGCTGTGGAGGCGCAGGTAGCGGCACCACTGCAAAGGGATGACGCCGAACTTGCCTACGATTCGGGAGTTGCAGAGCCTTAGTCGAGCTATTTTGATTCTTGTTTGGAAGAAATCACTTTCCCGAACGGCGCCCGGCATAACCGTGCGGGCTGAAGGTCTCTGGATTGTGTCTGGATCACGATCCAGACGGGGTTCTAGTGTCCTGAGTCAGAAATACGCTTACAAAAGCGGCTGACGCTGGCGAGGATTTCATCGGCGCTTTTGGTCCATACGAAGGGCTTGGGATGGTGATTGGTGCTTTCGATATAGCGGCGGATGGCCTGTTCCAGTTCCCGTGTGGAGCGATGCACGCCACGACGAATCTGTTTTTCGGTCAGCGCCGCGAACCAGCGCTCGACCAGATTGAGCCAGGAGGCGCTGGTCGGCGTGAAGTGCACGTGAAAGCGCGGATGCCGAGCCAGCCAGCGATGAATCAAGGGTGTTTTGTGCGTGCCGTAGTTGTCCAAGATCAGATGCACGTCGAGTTCGTTGGGAACGGCTCCTTCGATGCGGTCCAGGAATTTGCGGAATTCCACGGAACGGTGCCGGGCATGAAAATCTCCCACGACGCGTCCGCTCTTTACCTCCAGCGCCGCGAACAGCGAGGTGGTTCCGTGCCGCACGTAGTCATGGGTGCGCCGCTCCGCTTGGCCCGGGCGCATTGGCAGAAGCGGCTGCGAGCGGTCCAGCGCCTGGATCTGCGTCTTTTCATCGACGCACAGCACCAGGGCCTTGTCGGGGGGATTCAGGTACAAACCGACGATATCCCGCACCTTTTCAATGAACAGCGGGTCCTTCGAGAGCTGAAAAGTTTCGGCACGATGCGGCTGCAAAGCAAACGCGCGCCAGATGCGACTGACGGCACTCTGACTCAACCCGCAGCGCTTGGCCATGGAGCGCGTCGACCCGTGTGTGGCGTCGTGCGGGCGCTTTTCCAAAGTCCACGTGAGGACCTGCTCGACGGCAGCGTCGCCGATCTGCCGCGGAGCCCCAGGGCGGGGCTCATCGAGCAATCCCTCGAGACGCCGCTCGACAAAGCGCTGCCGCCACTTGCCCACCGTCTGCATGGTCACCGGCAGACGCCCAGCCACCGCCGTATTGCTCAGCCCCTCCGCGCAGGCCAGCACAATGCGGCAACGCAGCGCCAAAGCCTGCGCCGTGGTGTGACGGCGGCTCCAGCGTTCCAGCGTCTCGCGCTCCTCCCGGCTCAACTGCAAAAGCGGAATGGGTCTTCCCCGCGCCATGGGCACCTCCCTTGTACCTTAGACGCGGGGAAAGTAATATTTGTTACACGTATTTCTGACTCAGGACACTAGAACTGATTTGGTTATAAAGCTGAATCCACTCACACCTCAGAAATCGCTTGCCGAACTCGCAGGTTCCGACTAACTTCCCGAGCAAGCATGCCAAGCGTTTATCAACTGAAGCCGGCGTTTCAGGGCTTGTTGCGGCCGATCGTGAATTGGCTGGCGCGAATCGGCGTGACTGCGAATCAAGTGACGATTGCGGCGCTGCTGCTATCGCTCAGCACCGGCCACGTGATCGCGCGGGCGCATGGTGGATCATCGTTATTGTTGCTGCCCGTCGTTCTGTTCGTGCGCATGGCGCTCAATGCGATGGACGGAATGCTGGCGCGAGAGCACAACCAGAAGAGCGCGCTGGGCGCGATATTGAATGAACTCGGCGACGTCGTCGCGGACGTGGGGTTGTATCTCCCATTAGCCGTTGTGCCGGGATTCGAACCGTGGCTGGTGGTTGGCGCCGTGATTCTTTCGATTTTGATTGAGATGACCGGCGTAATTGGCATGCAGATCGGCGCTTCGCGGCGTTACGATGGTCCACTGGGAAAAAGTGATCGCGCATTTCTTTTTGGATCGATGGGACTCTTGCTGGGTCTTCGAGTGCCGATCGATCGAGCGATCCCGTATCTGCTTTTTGCGATGATCCTCCTGAGTGTCCTCACCATTCTGAATCGCGCGCGGCACGCCTTGCTGGAGCTGAAGAACACCGCGGCGAAGAAATGAGCGGCGGCGTGCATCCATTGGCCGGAATCATCGCGGCGTTCGCTCGGGCGGTCAGCGGCGTGCAGGTGCGCTGGTCCGATGCTTTTTCTGATACGGCGCGGCAGCGAATTTATTTTGCGAATCACACCAGCCATCTCGATTTTGTGGTGCTGTGGTCGGCGCTGCCTGCCGAAGTGCGCGGGCGGACGCGGCCGGTGGCGGCGAAGGATTATTGGGAGAGCGGCGTGAAGGCGTATCTGGCGCAAAACGTTTTTCGCGCCGTACTGGTGCAGCGCAGTGCGGCGGCGCAAGTGGCGAGCGGAGAGGAAGCGCGAGCTGCGGGCCGCGCCACCATCGAGCAACTCGCAGAAGCGCTGGGCGAAACGGTTTCGTTAATTTTGTTTCCCGAGGGGACGCGAGGAACGGGAGAATCCGTCGCTCCGTTCCGAAGCGGACTCTTCCATCTTGCGAAGCGCAAGCCAGATGCCGAGCTGGTGCCCGTGTATTTAGAAAACCTGAACCGGATTTTGCCGAAGGGAGAATTCCTGCCGGTACCGTTGATCAGCGTGCTGACGTTTGGGGCGCCGATGCTCGTGGAAGAGAGCGAAAGCAAAGAAGCGTTTCTGGAACGGGCGCGCGCGGCGGTCTGCGGATTGCGGCGCGGAGAGAATGCGCAATGAGCGATCCTCTCGAATCGACCGAGCACGCATTCCTCAAACTTGAGGGAAGTCCGGGGAACGCGCATCTCATGTGGCTCTTCGGCGGCGTGCTGGGCATTCTGGTTTTGGCGAGCGCGATTGGAGTTGTGCTCAAGCGCAAGGCAAAGAATGATGCGGCACGCGCGACAATTGAAAATCTGAATGCGAGGACGCGCGCTTGGTGGAAGATGTGCGCGATCTTCGCGCTGACGCTGCTGATCGGGCGGGTCGGGTCGCTGGTTTTGTTTGGGCTGCTGTCGCTCCTGGCGTTGCGCGAGTACATCACGCTGGTGCCGACGCGACGCGGGGATCACCGGACGCTGCTGTGGAGCTTTTTCATCATCACGCCGCTGCAGTATTACCTGATCGGAATCGCCTGGTATGGATTTTTTGCGATCATGATTCCGGTGTTCGCGTTTGTGTTCGTGCCGACGCGGATCGCCATGTCCGGCGACACGGAACATTTCCTGGAGCGGGCGGCGAAGATCCAATTCGGATTGATGATTTGCGCGTTTTGCCTGAGCCATGCGCCGGCGCTGCTGATTCTCAAGATTCCCGGGTTCGCGGGCCGCAACGCGCAGTTGCTGCTCTATCTTGTTCTGGTGGACCAGATGAGCGACGTC
>Ga0209588_1000452_pt1 | contig 10533 bp, 4 predicted proteins | sample Rivendell_Oct201_10_FD_188351 | JGI IMG/M metagenome (GOLD analysis project Ga0209588, IMG submission 188351) | Vadose zone soil microbial communities from the Eel River Critical Zone Observatory, Northern California, USA -... | ecosystem: Host-associated > Plants > Roots > Rhizosphere > Soil ...
GATCTCGATGCGACCCTTGAATTGCGCGCCGTCCTCGATGCTAATCCGCGCAGTCGAGATGTCGCCGATAACCGAACCATCGCTCTTGACGTCGACGCGGTCACGAGCGTGAACATTGCCGACTACCTTTCCGAAGACGACAACTTCGCGCGCGTGAATCTCGGAGGTGAGTTGTGCGGTAGGCCCAACGGTGAGCCCGTGGCCGCGCAGGGAAATGGGCCCGTCGACTTTTCCGTCGATCTGCAAGTCTTCGGTGCCGGTGATATGACCCTTGATTTGCAGGCTGGCGCCGAGACGCGCTTGGCCGCGAGCGGGGGTGCTGCCGGGCGCGGGGGTAGACGGGCTGCCGAAGGCGACGACCGAGGGTTTTATTGCTTGGGGCGGTGCAGATGGTTCAGTCTGGGGCTGCTGTTTGGTCCACATAGTTTTCTCCCTTAGCGGATGAATGAATTCGGCTCCGGGTGGGGAGGAGCAGCGTGGATTCAATCTAGTCGCGCAGGTGGAGGTGTTGCAACCCGAATTTACGTTGACTTGCGCAGGTCGAAACTGGCCGCAGGGACAGGTGAAGGCACGAGGAATTGCACGAGCCGTAGTGACGACGTGCCCAGACACGAGTGTGGCGGATATGCAGGACAGGCTGAATGCCTATCCTACCTAGCAGATGTCGTACTGCTCCCAATGCAGCGTGGCGTCGGATTGGATAATGATGTGCTTGTGCGTGGTTTGCTCGAGCTCGTCGATCAGCATGGATTCGCGCGTCTTCAAAGCTTTGGCGATTTCGGGATGCACGCGCAGCGTGAGATTCGGCGCTTCGTTGTCGGCGCTGGCGATGGCCATCTTGCGCGCTTCCGCTTGAATTTCGTAGCAGAGCGTGGGGATGGACTTTACCATACCGGAGCCGGTGCAGTACGGGCAAGGCTGGCAGAGCACGCGCTCAAGCGCTTGTTTGGTGCGTTTGCGCGTGATGCAGACGAGGCCGAATTCGTTGAAGGACAGCGCTTTGGATGGGGCTTTGTCCTGCTCGAGGGCCTGCTGCAGCGCCATGAGAACCTTTTCGCGGTTGCGGCGCTCTTCCATGTCGATGAAGTCGACCACGATGATGCCGCCGAGGTCGCGCAGGCGAATCTGTCGGACGATTTCCTTCACGGCTTCGAGGTTGGTCTTGACGATGGTGTCCTCGAGGCGGGTGGAACCTTTGCCGACGAATTTTCCGGTGTTGACGTCGATGGCCACGAGCGCTTCGGTGTGATTGATAACGATGTAGCCGCCGGATTTGAGCCACACTTTCGCGCGCAACGCTTTGTCGAGCTCGTGCTGGATGCCGAACTCCTCGAAGATCGGCGTTTCCTTGCTGTATAGCTTGACGCGATTGACCAACTTGGGTTGGAAGCGGCTGACGAATTCGACGACCTTGCCGTATTCCTCTTCGCTGTCGATCCAGATGGCGGTGAAATCGTCGCTGACGTAATCGCGAAGGATGCGTTCGACAAGATTTAGGTCGCGGTGCAGAAGCGCTGGGGCTTTGCGCTGCTCGCTACGCTCCTTGATTTCGTTCCAGGTTTTGCCGAGGAACTCGATGTCCGTGCGAATTTCTTCGTCGGAAGCGCCGCCGGCCGCGGTTCGAACGATGAAGCCGCCGGGATAGGCGCCGCGCGCTTCGCCGACGAGACGGCGGAGGCGCGAGCGATTTTCGGCAGAAGCGATTTTGCGCGAGACACCGATGTGATCGATGGTCGGCATGTACACCAGGAAACGGCCAGGGAGCGCGACGTGGCTGGTGATGCGCGCGCCTTTCTTGCCGAGCGGCTCCTTGGCGATCTGGATGACGATGTCCTGGCCGGCCTTCAGCATCTCGGAAATGAGCTGCGGGCGGCGCGAAGGTCCGGAGTGGCTGCCGTGCTGACGGTGAGGGCCGCCCGGACGGCGTTCGAATCGAGGACCGCCGCTGGGACGGCCGCCGCGACGATCTGGTCTGCCGCCGCGATTGTCTCGGCCGCGGTTGTCGCGATCGCGTCCGCCGCTGCGATAAGGCCGCTGGAAGCGTGCGCGGGGATTGCCGCCGATGCGCGCGGAGTCGCGGGGGAAATCCTGGCGGGGCTCGGGAGCGCCGGAGCGCGGGGCGCGTGTTTCGCCGGGAAGAAGGATGCTGTCGTCTTCGGCAATGACGGGCGCGGGCGCGGATTCGGTTCCGGTGGCCTCGACGGGTTCGTGCCCGGTTTCCTCGTGGATATCGTGATCGCCGATGGCAGCGGCGTGCAACGCGCTTTCGTGGGCTGCGTCGGCTTCCGCTTCGCGGAGCGCGTGAGCGTCAAGAGCGCGCGTCTCGATCGCCGCGATCTCTTCCGCGCCTACATCCTGGGACTCGGCTTCCGCTTCGCTGGTGCGAATCTCTTCGCGTTCCTCAGCGCTGTCTTCCGCCTCCGTTTCTTCGTTTTCTTCCTCGTCCTCTTCCTCCTCGAAAACCGCGCCCCCGACGAGCGTGTCGGCTGCCGCGTGCGCTTGCGTTTCTTCGTGCTTGGCCTCGATGAGGCTAGAGGAGATAACGGCGACGTCTTCTTCACTGAGCGAAGCATCCGTGCGAGTACGCTCCCGCTCGAGCATGTCCGACGCGGCACTGGGCGACTGCGGAGCCGTGGTTGCGGTGTCGTCAGGGGAGGAGGTCAATTCTTCCGTGCCGGTTGACGATGTCTCGGCTTCGTTGCCGGTTTCCGCAAGCAGCCAGCGCGGCAAGCCGCCGGAGGAGCGGCGCGGAACGTTCGCACCGGAGGGTGTCCCGGCCTGCTGAGCATTGCCGCGGGGAGAAATGGAGTCTCCGAGATCCGGCTGGGGTTCGTGAATTTCCGGCTCGATGATGGCTGGCGCGGGGGCGGCTGCAGCAGCGGCAGCGGGCTTGTTACGGTATTTTGCCAGGGATTCGCCCGGCAATACGATTTCGTCTTCACCGGAACTTACCGGAGCAGCAGGCGGGCTGTACCGCGAGCCTTCTGGGCGGCGATGGTCGCGCGGCTCGAAAGTGCGACCTTGCTGGCCGCGCGATTCAGAGCCGCTCCGGGAATCCTGCGGACGTTGATCCCCCTGCGGAGACGCGTATTTTGAAGGGGGCAGATTGCGGCCGCCTTGCGGGCGTCCTCCACTGCGGCGGCGCCCACCGCGGCGCCCCCAGCGTCCTCCGCGTCCGCGGTCGCCACCGCGATCGCCGCGGAAGTCTTGTCCGCCGCCGCGGTCATTGCCGCGATCGGGGCGAGAGTATTTCTGCGTGGGATTGTACTGGCCAAAGTTTTGCGGAGCAGAGGCGTTCGATTCCGGCTGGCGCTCCTCCGCTTCAGCGTGGGGCTCGCGATTTCCGTCCAGCTCAGCTTCGCCGTGAGCTTCCTCAGCGGGAGCGTCGTGCCCGTGCACGAAGTCCGCATGCATCGGTTCTTCGTGAGGAACAGTTTGCTGTGCGGCGTCATCCGCGCTTAACGGAGCGGCCTCATCGGAGCTGTGCGCGTTGGCCAGAGACTCGCCCGGCAAAGCCTCGACCAGCGCAGCCGCGGGTGGAAGCGCGGATGCTTGCGGTGTGGGCCCATGACCATGGTCGTGATCGTAGTCTTCCAGATTCTCGAAGACGTCGCTGACGTAGAGGAATGCGTCGCCGTCTAGTCCGATATCGACGAACGCCGACTGCATGCCCGGAAGCACGCGAGTAACGCGGCCTTTGTAGATGCTGCCGACCAGCGCGAACTCTTTTTCGCGCTCGATGTAAATTTCGACTAACTGACCTTCTTCGAGAATCGCGACCCGGCGTTCGTGGGAGGCCGCGGAGATAACCAATTCTTTCGACATGAAAACTCCTTGGGACGCATGGCCGCGAGCTTCTGCCCGAGGTGGGTCCGGAATAGCGGCGCCGGTCCCGGAAGAACCGGGACACACGCATGCGACACCTGTAGAGAGGCGGCGCGTTGCTCGAATGCGGAGGGGCGGTTTCCGGCGATGCCGGAATGGCCGACTACGAAGTGCGTCCTCTGGCGTTCGAGGCTGCTGCTATTGCGGGTAACCCGTTGCCGGGAAGGTCCCGGGCAAACGGCGGACGATGCTGTCCTCACTCTTTCAATCCTAAAATTCGACCCGGCGCGGCTTTTTATCTTGCAGCCAAGCGCTCGGGACTGGCGGCTTGCCTAATTGACGAAGCGGCGAATGCGCACGTTCATCACCAGACCAATCGCCAGGAAAACAAACAACGTGGCCGAGCCCCCATAGCTCATCAGCGGCAACGGGATGCCGGTAACCGGCATATAGCCAATTACCATGGCCACATTCACCAAAACATGGAAGCCAAGCGCCGCTGCTACGCCCATGACCAGAAACATACCCGCGCGGTCTTTCGCGCGCTGGGCATTCTGCACCAGTCGTAGCAGCAGAGCCATGTACAGCCCTAAGGCAAGCAGCACGCCCTTGAATCCCTGTTCCTCAGCCCACGCCGACATGATGAAGTCGGAATAACGAACGGGGATGTAGCCCAGTTGATTCTGACTGCCCTTGCCAAACCCTTTTCCCCAGAAACCGCCGGAGCCCACAGCGATTTCAGATTGCAGCAATTGATAGCCGGAGCCTTTTGCGTCATCTTCCGGATGCAGGAAGGAAGTGATTCGTTCCCGTTGGTACGGTTTTAGAATATGCCGGCTGACCGGCGGATAAAAAACACTTCCAATCAACAAAATTCCTGCCAAAGAAAATATGGCCGTGTGTTGCCACTGCAAGCCAGCCAAATAGGCGCCTACAACCAAGAGAGGCACCAGCACGAGCGCCGTACCCAAATCAGGTTGTTTGAGAATCAGCGCCAGTGGCAGCCCTACTAAAAGCCCTGCTTTAATCAAATCCCGCAGGGAGAGCTCGTCGCTGCGCACCTCGGCAAAGAAGCGCGCCAACACAATGATTATAATCAATTTGACCAATTCTGACACCTGAAGAAATTCACCCAGGACCGGGATCCAGCGCTTGGCCCCGAACCGGGTGCGGCCCACTAGCAGAACGGCCACCAGCGCCGTGACGCCCACCAAATACAGGATGGGAGCCTGATCCAGTATTAGATGATAGTCGAGGCGGGAAAGCGCAAACATAGCGATGAAACCGATGGCCAGCCACCGAATCTGCTTCATGTGCATGCCGGCCAGCGAGCTGCCGTGCGTGGCGGAATAAATCTCAATCACGCCCAGCGCGCAAATAGTCGCCAGAATGGCCAGCAGCCACCAGTCGTAATCGCGTGTTCCCGGTGCTTCCTTCATGATTTCCTTGCCGGACAGACGGAGACGAAAGCGCTCATCGCGGGTCCTCGCTTTGCGGCTCGCGCAACGCCACAGCAGCCCCTCGAGTATTGAGGGGGGGCTGAATCGCTGCTGCGGGAGCCGCCGAACTGAGATCACGCGGCTTGGTCTCTTTGTTTTCAGCAGTGACGGTTCCGTCGGTCTTCTTCATCTTCTTGTCGTAATAGGCCTTGACCACGTCGCGCACCACAGGGCCGGCGGCTTCGCTGCCGTGTCCGCCCGCCTGCACCAGTACAGAAACTACAATTTCCGGCGTGCGTCGCGGAGCGTAACCCACAAACCAGGAGTTGTCCTTAAACTGTTTGTTCTTGCCCAGGCGGCTGCGCAAATCGTAGTTGATGATTTGCGCCGTGCCGCTCTTGCCGGAGAAATCGACTCCTGTCAATTTAAGCGCGCCCCCCGTGCCGTGGGCTTCGTTTACCACGCCGTACATCGCGTCGGTAACTTTTTCCACCGTGGATTCGGAAATACTAAAACGCTCTTCTCTGACGTTGGGCGCATCCTTGAGCAAATGCGGCTGCTTATAGACTCCGCCCATTGCGACCCCGCCGATGGCGTATGCGAGTTGCAGAGGAGTGGCGGTCACCGCACCTTGTCCGATCGCCACAGAAATCGTTTCGCCCGGATACCATCTTCTGTGGAATACACGCTGAACCCATTCTTCGCTGGGCACCAACCCAGTCTCCTCAGAAGGCAAGTCGATGCCGGTCCTGCGGCCAAGGCCCATATGCGATGCGTAATACGAAATCCGATCAATTCCTAGGCGCTGGCCGACGTTATAGAAAAAGACGTCACAGGATTCGATGATAGCTTTGTGCAGGTCCACAACGCCGTGCCCCGACGTTTTGCCAAACACATGACATTTGAACTGCCGGCCGTAAAACACTGCGTAGGCCGGGCAATACGCCGTGAAACTCAGCGGAGGCACTTTGTCCTCGAGCATGGCTGTGGCCATGATGATCTTGAAGACCGAGCCCGGGGCGAGCTGCGCTTGAATCGCGCGATTCAGCAACGGCGTCGCTGGATCGTCGTTGAGCTGCTTCCATTCTTCGTTTGAGACGCGAATGGCGAAGTCGTTCGGGTCGGGAGCGGGATGGCTGACCATGGCCAGAATCTCGCCGCTGCGCGGATCGAGCGCCACCACCGCGCCTTCGCGTGTGCTCAGCGCTTGCTCGGCGACCTGCTGCAAATCATAATCGATGGTGAGCTGAATCTGCTTGCCTGGGATCGCTTCCTGCGTGGGCAGATGGTCGACTTCTTTTCCGACGCTGTTCACGACCACGCGCCGCATGCCGTCGGTGCCTTGCAATAGATCGTTGTACTGGCGCTCGATGCCGGATTTGCCGACGAAGTCGCCGGGGCGGAACCGCCCATTGCTGGCTTCAATCTGCTGCTCGCTGACCTCGCCTACGTACCCGCTGGCGTGGGACATGAAGCCGCCCGGCAGATAGCGCCGGCGGTGCACCATCAGCATTTCGAGCAAAGGAATGTCCGAACGGTGAGACTCGATGAAGGCGACATCGGCCTTGCTGGCTTCCGGTTTGATTACGATGGGCTGAAAATTCTTGAGGTTGCGCGAATTCTGCAGCTGCTCCTTTAAATCCTGGAGCGAAATGCCCAAGCCTTCGGAGATGGCCGGCAGATTCTTTTCCACTTGCGCCGGGTCATCACGTAGCAGGAGCACGCTGAAGGAGGGATAGTTGTCGACCAGGACGCGGCCATCGCGGTCCAGCATGCGCCCGCGCGGCGCGATTACCGGAATGGAGCGAACGCGATTGCGTTCCGCCCACTGCAAAAACTTGTCGGAATCGATGACCTGGAGTTTCCAGAAACCGATAAGCAACACGCCAACCATGCCCACGATGACGTAGGAGACGATGGCCAGCCGCTGTTGCGGCAATCGATTGTCGTTGCCAAACCAGTACGACACGAAAACCCCGCGCGCGAGCCTCTCGCTGGCGACCGCTGGAGGCCGCTCTGTCTCAGGGCTGTTCGTCGCCCGTCCCGCGCTTTTGCCCGGGACCGTCTCGCGTCACGAATCAGATGCACAGCGTGGGTCTCGAAATGTCCTTGGAGAAATCTCTCAAATTTCGGCAAAGAAAAATTTCGAAATAATCTTCGGAGCTCTCCCGACCGCCGGACTCTGCCTTGCGAACCTCGGCCAAGTCCTAGAAAACGTAACACCCGCGAGGGGCATGCCGCAAGCCGTCCGCAGGTACAGGTTCCTCTCCGGCACTGGCTGCTCGGCGTTTTCGTCGTTTCCTGTGGGTTAGGGCTACTCACTCGTAGCGTAGCGCCACAATAGGATCGACGCGCATCGCGCGCCGCGCGGGAAGGTAGCATGCCGCCGCGGCCACGAGTGCAAACACAATCGGTACAGCGACAAACGTTTCTGGGTCGTTCGGCGTGGTTTGGTAGAGCAGCCTCGCAAACGCTCGGGTCGCGCCCAACGCGAAAAGCACTCCCACAGCGACGCCGATCAATGCCAATTTCAGTCCTTGGCCGAGGACCATGCCCATCACCTGCGGCGGACTTGCGCCGAGCGCCGTCCGGATGCCGATTTCGTGCGTGCGCTGCGACACTAGATCTGACATCACACCGTAGATGCCGATTGCTCCCAAAAGCAAGGCCAGTGCGCCGAAGAAAACCATCAGCTTGGTCAACACGCGATTCCCCGAGTCCACGATAGCCATTAGGGTTTCCAGCGGTTCAACGGAAGAAATCGGTTGATCGCGATCCACCGACCAAATCGTGTTGCGGATCGCCGTCGGCATGCCTGTGGCATTTCCAGCAGTCCGCACCACGAATCCGTGCGTCACTGAAGGAAATTGCGCTAAGCAAACGTACATCTGCCGCTCGGGGCGGGGACGAAGTTGGTACATCTTGATATCCTTGACCATGCCCACAATCGTACAGACCGTATGCTGCTCGCCAAATCGAAGTTCTCGACCGATGGGATCTTGGTTTGGCCAAAATTCTTGTGCGAGCGTCTCATTGATAATCGCCGAGGGCGAAGTGCCCGGCGCATCGGCGGAAGTGAACGCGCGGCCCTTGACCAGCCCAATCTGCATCGCAGAAAAATAATCGGTGGAGACCGAGGTGAACTCGGCGCCTCTTCTTTCTCCCGGCTGAGGCGCCGGTTGGTCCGCTGCTTCGATTTCGACCGACGCTCCGAAGCCACCGAACGGCACATGACTAGCCTCGCCTACAGCAACCACTTGCGGCAATGCATGGAGGCGTTCCAGCGCATCCTCACTGAAATTTCGCAGGCGTGACTCGTTCGTGTACTTCGTCTTGGGAAGCGCGAGTTGCGCCACCATTACATTCGCAGGATTGTAGCCGGGGCTGGAGCGCACGGAGATGATGAAACTCTTGACCAACAGCACCGTCGAGATGAGTACCACGATGGCCAGTGCGATTTCCCCAGCGACAAAGATGCGCCGCAGCCTGGCGCTGCGTTTGCTGCCTGAGGTTTGCCTCGACGCTTCCTTAAGCGTGCGATTCAGGTCGAATCCCGAATGTTCGAACGCCGGCGCGAGTCCAAAGATGAGGCCACACAGCAGCGCGATTCCCATCGTGAAGACCAGCGTGGTAGAGTCCAGGTCCACATGTCCGTAGTTCACCAGGTAGCCGCGAATATGGTTTGGGATCTGATACTCGAGCCAGCGGATGCCCCAAAGCCCAAAGAGTGCGCCGGCCACACCGCCGAAGAAAGATAGCAGAAGGGATTCAGTCAGAACTTGCCGGACTAGCCGGCTTCGTGTCGCGCCGAGCGCTCCGCGCACCGCGAACTCCTTGATGCGGTTTGTCGCGCGAGCCAGCATGAGATTCGCGATATTGGCGCATGCGATCAGCAGAATCAGCCCTACAATCGCAAGGCAGATCATCAACTCGGGCGCGCCTTCTTTCCTGGCAATTTCCTCCGTCATGGGATCGACGAGCAAAGTCAAATTCGTGTTCGTCTGCGGAAATTGCTTTTCGAGAGCTCCGTAAATAGCGGCGGTTTCCGCTCCGGCTTGCTTCAGTGTTATGCCGGGCTTCAAGCGGCCAAACGCGGACAAGAAGGAAGTGCCACGGTCGGCGCGCTCCTTGTCGGTCAGTACGATGGGCGTCCATAGATTGGCGAGTCCCATCAGCGGAAATTGAAACGTCCGTGGCACTACGCCGACGATCGTGTAGGGCTCGCCGCCAATGGTGATGTCTCGCCCGATGATTTTAGGGTCACCAGCGAAGCGACCCTGCCAGAGTCCCTCGCCGAGGATGGCTACGTGTGGCGCTCCGGACCGATCGTCGTCGGGCGTAAAAGTCCGCCCAAGCATTGGCCGGGCCCCAAGCGCATCAAAATAATTCCAACTGACTCGTCCACCCTCCACGAGCGCGGGAGGCCCATCACCAGTGAGATTGAAATTCCACCCCGCCCATAAGGCGGTTTGCTCGAACGAGGTGTTCTGCTTCTGGAAATCGAGGAAAGACGCGGTGGAGGTGAGGTGTTCCGGTGTCCATCCGTTTTTCTTGTCATGCGATAAGAACATGGCGAGCCGGTCCGCGTGCGGATAGGGCAGCGGCTTAATGACGAACGCGTCGATGTAGCTGAAGATAGCCGTGTTCGCTCCGATTCCCAGCGCTAACGTGAGCACGGCTGCAACGGTGAATCCAGACGACCTCGCCAGAAGGCGGGCGCCAAAGCGCACGTCCTGCCAAAGCGCCTCCAGCGACGCAAAAGTCCAGATTTCGCGCGATGTTTCTCTCACCAATGTGAGATTGCCCAGCGTTCGCCGGGCGGCGTAGCGCGCTTCGTCTGCTTGCATACCGGCTGCGCGATTGTGTTGCGCGCGCATATCGAGGTGGTGCGCGAGTTCGTCTTCCAGGTCGCGGCCAAGCTGCTTACGGTTGAGCAGCGACTTGATTCGAAGCCAGCGCTCGTTAAAGAAGGCCCGCAACATACCGTGCTCCTACGCGGTCTGCAATATTCGCGCGACCGCTCCCGACATTCGCCGCCAGTATTCGGTCTCCTGTGCCAACTGTTTTCTTCCTGTCGGGGTCAGCGCGTAGTATTTCGCGCGACGATTGTTGTCCGATGTGCCCCACTCGGAAGCCAGCAAGCCGCGCAACTCCAGCCGGTGCAGCGCCGGATAGAGCGCGCCCTCTTCCACGCGCAACACGTCTTGCGAGGAGTCGTGAATCCACTCGGCAACGCCATAGCCGTGCAACGACCCCTTCGCCAGCGCCT
>Ga0209588_1000455_pt1 | contig 10524 bp, 10 predicted proteins | sample Rivendell_Oct201_10_FD_188351 | JGI IMG/M metagenome (GOLD analysis project Ga0209588, IMG submission 188351) | Vadose zone soil microbial communities from the Eel River Critical Zone Observatory, Northern California, USA -... | ecosystem: Host-associated > Plants > Roots > Rhizosphere > Soil ...
TAATAGCCTCGTTTCCCGTGAGTTCCATCGCTGGGGTCACCGTCTGCCCAGCATCTGACAGCGCTTCGTCTATGGCACCCCGGGTGTCGGACCCGCGCTCGGGCAGGATCACTCGATGATCGCGCAGCGCCATCGCGCGGGCGCTGCCGACCGCGGCCAGCGGATGCGTGGGGGCCGCGATCAGAACGATCTCGTCGTCAAGAAGTGGCTCAGCCTGCAGGCCCGGAGTGTGGATCTTCCCTCCGATGACGCCCAGGTCGAGCTCATGGCGCATCAACCGCTCTCCGATCTCGGTGCCCGGCGCGATGTGGAGCGAAACGGAGATCTGGGGGTAGCGTTCCTGGAAAGCCGCAATGATCCGGGGCAGGAGGTAGGTGCCTGGAGTTGGACTGGCGCCGACGACCAAATGCCCACGCCGCAGCCCGGCCGTCTCGCTCACAGCTATGCGCGCCTCGTCCGTCAATGCCAGAATCCGGCGCGCATAGTCCTCCAACACACGCCCCGCTTCTGTGAGATGAATCTGTCGGCCTGCCTGTTCGAACAGATCCACCCCTAGCGCGCGTTCCAAATCTGCGACCTGAATGCTGGCGGAGGGCTGACTGATGTGCAACTCTTCCGCCGCGCGCGAGAAACTGCCTCGCTTCGCCACTGTGACAAAAATCCGCAACTGGTGCAGGTTCATCCTTGCTCCGGGTGATTCGTGACGCGCGAGGCGCGGCCTGCCCCGCGATTGCGGCGGGCCGCACGGCCCGCCGCGGACGGAGGTTCCTACCTCGCATGGTACAATGACGCCGACGCGCATGTCTGCAATTGCCCACGCCAGATCCGAAGGGAGGTGAGCCCCATGTCCGCACGCGAGCGTATCCGACTGACCACAATGGTGGCCTGTGCCGGGTGAGCATCCAAACTAGGTCCTGAGGACTTGGCGCAGGTCCTGCGCCAGCTACCCAAGATCACTGACCCTCGCCTCCTCGTGGGAACCAGTACCGCCGATGACGCGGCCGTGTACCGGCTCACCGAGGATCTGGCCCTCGTGCAGACCGTGGACGTTTTCACGCCCGTGGTTGACGACCCATACCACTACGGCGCGATTTCGGCGGCGAATGCGCTGTCGGACGTCTATGCGATGGGCGGGCGGCCCCTCCTGGCGCTTAACATCGTCGGCTTCCCTCGGGCCAAGCTGCCGCTCTCGGTGCTGGAAGAAATCCTGCGGGGCGGGGCGGACAAGGCGGGCGAAGCCGGCGTCCTCATCGCCGGAGGGCACAGCATCGACGACCCGGAGCCCAAGTACGGCCTGGCCGTCACGGGAACCGTGCGCCCGGATAAAGTCATCCGCAATGTCGGGGCACGGGGCGGCGATCAACTAGTCCTCACCAAACCGCTCGGCATCGGCGTCCTGACAACCGGTATCAAACAGGGCAAAACGTCTTCTGCGGCCGTGGCCGAGGCCATACGCATCATGGAGACCCTTAATCGTGAGGCGTCGGAGGCAATGGTCGAAGTCGGCGTCCATGCGGCGACCGACGTGACAGGGTATGGACTCCTAGGCCACCTGTACGAAATGACCTCAGGGAGCCACGTCCGCGCCCGGATCCGGTCCTCCCGCGTTCCGATCCTCCAGGAGGCCACGCGGCTGGTGCGAGAAGGCGCCATCGCCGGCGGAACCTCGCGGAACTACGAGTACCTCAAGCCGCGCGTGACCTTTGCGGGGATGGACGAAGGCGATCAGTTGTTGCTCTGTGACGCGCAAACCTCAGGGGGCCTGTTGATCGCGGTAGCCGCCGACCGTCTGGATGCTCTGACATCGGCGCTGCAGCGCCGGGGGGTCGCCCCCATCGCCCACATCGGAGAAATTATCGGCGATGGGGATGGCCGGATCGACGTCACCCGCTAGGAGTACACTTGGCGAAGTGACGGATCTAATCCCTTGTCAGGATGCTCTGAGGTGCCGGGCCAGGGCACGACTTCGGGCCTCGTCCAGGTCCGCACCAAAGATCTCACCATCTCGCACTAGAAGCCGTCCGTCTACAAAGACATCTCGCACATCAGCGCCCTTGGCACTATAGACCAGATCTGCGAAGAGATTGTTCCGCGGATAGAAGTGTAGCCCCCGGCGGTCTAACGTGATAATGTCTGCCCGCTTCCCTACCTCGAGAGAACCCACTTGGGCTTCTAGCCCCAACACGCGCGCCGCACTTCGCGTGGCCATGCGCAAGATGCCCTCCACGGGATGAGCAGTTGGTTGCCCGTGAGCGACCTTGAGGAGAAGAGCGGCAATCTTCATCTCTTCGAAGAGGTCCATGGTGTTGTTGCAAGAGGCACAGTCGGTTCCCAGACCAACTTCAACGCCATGGGCGAGCAAGCCGCCCACGGGTGCGACACGAGCCTCGATCTTTGCGTTGCTGGTTGGGCAATGCGCTACTTTCGTCCCCGTTTCTGCCAGCATGGCTATCTCGGTCTCGGAGAGATACAGACAGTGAGCAGCAACCACATCAGGCCCGAGGAAGCCCAAAGCATGCAGGTACTGAACCGAACCCTCAAACCCGCGCCTTCTCACCTCATCCAACTCGTGCTGGGTCTGAGCGACATGGATGAAGATTCGTGCGCCGAGTTTATCCGCAGCCGCGCGAATATCGCGAAGAAGCTCTGATGAAACCAGATCTGGGGCGACCGGAGCAAGTCCGCAGGAGATTCGATTCTCGGGCGAGCTTCCCCAGTGTTTCACGAGGGCGGTGGCCGCACTGAGACTCGCTTGGCGGCCGATGTCGTAGAGGGAGGGGCCCAGAACGGCGCGGAGTCCACTAGTCGCCACGGCCTCACCCACGACCTCCATGTGGGAGAAGCGATCGGCCACGCAGGTGATCCCGTTGCGGATCATTTCGTAGCAACCGAGTAACGCGGACCAGTAGAGATCTTCCTCGGACATCTGGGCTTCGAGAGCCGCAGTGCGAGCGAACCACTGTTGTGGAGTTACGTCCTCAACCAGCCCTCTTTGGTAGGTCATCGCGGTATGCGTGTGGGCGTTGACCAGACCTGGTAGGACGAGCCGCCCTGCGATGTCAACGATGTGATCCTCCGGCGTGATCGAAAAACCCTGAACCGGGCCAATATAGGTGATGCGATTTGTCTCCCAGGCCACTGCCCCCGGTTCGAACACGTCGGCTCGGTCGTTTTGGGTGACAACGGTCCCATTGATCAACACCGTACGCGCCATGGCCTTCTCCTGGCAGTGATCGATGTCGGGTCGAGCAACATGCACGCAAACACCTAGAGCATTCCCAGAGTTCGAGATCGATCGAAGGCGGTGAGGCTTTCGTGGAACAGACCGGTCTTGGTTCTTTAGGCGGGGCCTAAGCCCGGCGAATATGGGTCTTTCAGAGGGGACCGCTCAGCGTGACCAGCCCAGCGGCGCAATTCGGCCAACGCTTCAGGGAAGGATCGAAAAACTTGGCCCCGTGTTTCAACACAGCCCAACATGTAATAGTTGAGCGCTCTGGCGCCGGCCGACCAGTCCCATCGAGCAACTCGGGTGTCGTGCAAAATCCCTAAGATGCCCTTCTTCGAGCCATCACGCTGCATCAAAGCATAGAATGACCCAATTTGGCCTGCCACCCCGTCATTGACATTGTATCCATCCAAGACAGCGACTACGGCCTCTGCTTGTTCCAACGCCTGGTAGTCCTCTTGGAGCGTGCTCTCTGCCTGGTCGCTTCCAGTAGGATGCCAGCCACCTTCGGTGGGTGTATAGCACTCGAATCCGTTCTCGCGGAGTATCGCCGCGCACGTAGAGAGATACTCCCGCGCATAAGGCGTCGCAATGATGCCGGTCAAGAACACTTTCACGGTCGGGCCCCCTCGCTCTTTCAATCAAGTACACCAGCTTCCCGTAGCTCGTGCTGCCACGTGTTCATCTGATCGATTACTTCTTCGATGGTACGGCAGGTTTTCCCAACATCTTCAACACAACCAAGGGTGAAGGCATTGACCGGTGGGGCACCAACCTGAGCACGCTTCCATGCTTGGGCGTCCGTCAGCAGGCCAACTATGCCCTTCTTCGAAGGGTCGTGTTGCATCAGGCCGTAGAAAATGCCGATTTCACACGCTGTGCCACTACTCACATCCGGGTCGTCCAGAAGAGCCACGATGGCGTTCACCCCAGCGACCATCTCGTAGTCCATCTCGAAGATACCTTTTGCTGTGCGCGGGTGGCCAGACGCCCACTCAATCTCCTTAGTAACGCCACGCTCATGAGGGACGTAGCAGATGAACCCTGCCTCGCGCAGGCGTTGGGCAAGGCGGGCGATGAATGCGCGATGATATGGGGTGAAGAGCGGGCCTGCTGTGTAAATTTTCATTCGAAGAAACCCCTCTCGCGTCCTCGTGCTCGAAGACAATGGACCGGTTAGTTGTGTTTTGTTACGGCCTTGTTTTCCGATCGTCGACCTCTTCTTCCTCATCGATTGCCCGTCTCCCCCTCAAGTCAATGCAACGGCGGGACGAATCCCCCATGACGCTCTCCATGCATCGTCGAAGGACATCCCTCACACAGGACGAAGTCGCTAGGGCAACCGATTGGAGATCAGAAGGAGGGGAAACATGAGAAGTCTGCCGCCGACCCGTGGTCTGGCTGGCGTGTTCGCTATTTTGATCTGCGCGCTCATTACTGCAACACCGTCATCGCCGACCGCCTTCGCACAGCAAAAAGTGACTCTCCGTTTCTGGATGCAAGCGGATCCCGCCCTTGAGGCGGCCATGGACGAATTGCTCCGGGGGTACATGAACGCCAACCCAAATGTCACGGTTCAGCGCGATGCCTTTCCTTTTAATGAATATCATCAAAGGATCGCCACTGCGTTTGCAGCTAGCGAGCCGCCCGACGTCTTCTGGATGGACGTGCGTACTGCGGCGTTTGCGGCCCAGGGCAGCCTGCTCGTCCTTGAGAAGTATCTGACCCCTGAGAACAAGGCAGATATCCTCGAGTCTGGTCTCCTCGAGCCCGTCTGGAAGGGACATATCTACGGCGTGCCTATGCATGAATTGACTGAAGGGTTGTACGTGAACCAGACGATGTTCGCACAGGCTGGAATCAAGATCCCGCAACGTGTGGATGAGGCCTGGACATGGAACGACTTTGTCAGTGTCGCCGCACGATTGACCAAGCGTATCGGGGATCGGACGGACGCCTGGGGGTTTGGAGTACAGCGACACCTGAGCGATTGGTCGATCCTGCCTGTTATTGTCCAGAACAACGGCGCCGTGCTCAGTCCCGATCTGAAGAAAGCCACTGGCTTCTTGAACGGGCCCGCGACTGTCGAAGCGCTGAAGTGGTATCAAGATCTTTTCGTCAAGCACAAAGTCATCGCATTCGATCCTATCCCCGATGGCTTCCCGGCAGGCAAGGTGGCGATCTTTCAGGCCCCGAGTACGTATCGCGCAGTACTCGACAGACGCTACCCGGACTTCAAGTATGCTGTTGTCCCGATGTTTCGGGGCAAGCGCTGCGCTGTGACGGCAGGAGGATGGAATGTCGCAATCGCGACTAAGACGAAGAATCCAGACGTCGCTTGGACGCTCGTCGACTGGTTGACCCGGGTCAAGCATGCGGACTGGGTCCGGTTGAGCGGGTATCTCCCAGTGCGGAAGTCTTTGATCCAGACGTCACCACAGTTCCGGCAGTACCCATGGAACACATTCACGGAGCAGCTGCAAAAGTGTGCAGTGCACCGACAGCCGACTGCAGCATACAACTTCTTGTTTGACACTTTCCTCGCGGTGGCGAAGGACACTGCTTTGGGGCGCGATGTCCAGACGGTCCTCGACGATGCCGCCGCCCGACTCGATGTCGCATTGGCACGAGGAGGCCGTTAGGCGGAGCCGCGCAAGCGCGCGGCGGACTGATGATTTGGTAGTTTCTCCTGACACTGTTCAATGACGGTGCGCGCGCCGGGTCTGCACCGCGAACGGCATTGGACAGCAGCCATGTTCCTTCTCCCGGCTGCTGGCGGCATTTTGTTGTTCTCCATTCTTCCCATCATGCAAGCCTTCCGAATCAGTTTCTTCGATTACTCGTTGCTCAACCCCGAGCAGGTCTTCATCGGTTTTAGTAACTATGACCGCGCTTGGACGGACCCAGTCTTCCGAGTTGCGCTGACGAACACACTGCTCTACACGGTATTGCTAGTGACAATCCAGACGGCAGCGGCGTTGGTCCTCGCCCTCCTCCTGAAGCAACAGGTCCGCGGATTGGCGTTCTTCCGATCGTCCATCTTCCTGCCAGTCATCACCTCCCTGGTCGTTATCAGCACGGTGTGGAAGCTCATGTTCAACTCGCAAGGGTTCATCAACAGCTTCCTGCAGACCGTGGGCCTGGGTGCACAGCCGTTTCTTGCCAGTCCCGGGCAGGCGCTATTGAGTCTCGTCTTCATGGGCGTGTGGAAAGACGTAGGATTCTACATGCTCATCTTTCTCGCGGGGCTTCAGGCGATCCCGATGGAGCTATACGAGAGCGCGGAAATCGATGGCGCTACGAAAGCGCGACGTTTCGTGTGGATCACTTTGCCGTTGCTCCGTCGGGCTACTGTCTTTGTCATCGTTATCGGAACGATTTCTGCGTTCAAAGTCTTTACCCCCGTGTATCTCATGACTGACGGGGGCCCTGCCAACAGCACAACAGTCATCGTCTTCTATATCTTTCGAAGTGCCTTTCGCTACTTTCAGATGGGCTATGCGTCCGCGATGTCCTTCATCTTGTTAGGGATTGTCCTCATCTTGACGGTTGTTCAGTTCCGTTTGTTACGCCCTTCAGAGGAGTACTAAGGCACATGGTTGGGCACCGTCCTACGATCGCGGACCAGAAGGATCTCGGGGACACTCGGGCGCGGCAGCTGCGCCGGAGATCCGTAGAGCGCGTGGCTGGGCAGGGGTTCGTGTATCTCGCGCTCTGCGGGCTTGCTGCGGGGTTCCTCGTCCCCTACCTCTGGATGGCCTTTTCGTCCCTAAAACCCCAGGTAGAGATTTTTCAGTACGTCTACCCGGTGTCCTGGAAGACGTTTATCCCCCAACACTTCACCCTGGAGGCGTATCGCGAACTGTTTCACCTCGTGCCCTTTCCACTGTCTCGATACCTCCTCAACAGCCTCTTCGTCGCCGTCTCGGTAACGATCCTCAGCCTCATCGTCAATGCGCCCGCAGCCTATGCTTTCGCCCGTCTCGAGTTTCCCGGGCGCACCGTACTCTTCGTCGTGTTCCTCTCTACCATGATTGTCCCGTTCGAGGTACTCGCGATTCCTCTGTACCTCCAGGTTCGATCGCTGGGGTGGGTGAACACCTACCAGGCGCTCATCATTCCGTGGGTGGCCAACCCTCTGGGGATCTTCCTCTTGCGTCAGTTCTTCCAAGACATCCCGAAAGAGCTGGAGGAGGCAGCACGGATCGACGGGTCGTCGTACTTTGGGGCCTTCAGACACGTCGTCCTGCCCAACTCGATCCCTGCTCTCGTGGCGTTCGCGCTCATTCGGTTCCAGGCAAGCTGGGATGCTTTCTTGTGGCCCCTCATCGCCGCACCATCGGCTGAGAAACGAGTCATCCAGGTTGCCATTGCCAGTTTCGTCACAGAAGTTCAGACGCGCTGGGATCTGACCTTTGCGGCAAGCACACTGGCAACCCTCCCTATCGTCATTACCTTCCTGATTCTCCAACGTTTCTATGTCCAAGGCGTCGTGATGAGTGGCTTGAAGGGTTGACTGTGCGAAGTTTTGCCAAACTCTGGCGACTAGTTGCCATGCACGACCTGCTACTGATCGCGACTGTCGAAAACCGATGAAGCGCGTCATCATCGATACGGATCCAGGCATCGACGACGCGGCAGCCATTTTCTGCGCCTTGACCTCAGGGGTCTTACAAGTAGAAGCGCTCACAACCGTGTTCGGCAATGTGGAAGTTGAACAAACCACACGGAACGCACTCTGCCTTCTTGAGGTGGCAGGGCGATCTGATATCCCCGTCTATCAGGGCACCGCGCGCCCATTGATCCGGGAACCTAACTTCGCGAAATTCATCCACGGAAAAAACGGGCTCGGTGACATCGAGATTGCTCCGCCGTCGTCGATTCCGGCTCCAGGTGGGGCGGTCGAAGCGATCATCTCACGGATCATGAGCGCCCCTGGCGACATCACCTTGATTGCCCTAGGACCTTTGACCAATCTGGCTCTGGCGCTGACGCTCGAACCTCGGGCAGCGAGGAATCTCCGAGAGCTGATCCTGATGGGTGGGGCCGTCTCCACCTGGGGGAATGTCACTCCAGCCGCTTCGGCCAATCTTTACAACGATCCTGAAGCAGCGAGGATTGTCTATCATGCTGGTGTTCCGATGGTGCAGGTCGGCCTGGACGTGTGTCGCCCTATTGTTATCAGTCATGCCAATTTGGCGCGTATCCGTGAAGCCGACACCCCGATGGGGCGCTTCCTGCTGCGGATGACGCCGTTCATCGAACAAGCCTATCGGAAGCGCGGCGTGAAGGTGGTTCTCGAAGGTCGAGGGGTTCAGTATAACGACGTTGTCTGCATAGCCTACGCCATCAAACCCGACATGTTCACGACCGAGAACCTATATGTCGAGATTGAGACACATGGCGCTTTCACGCTAGGCGAGACAGTGGCGGACTTCGAAGGGCGATGGGGGAAGGAGCCGAACACACGTGTCTGCTTGGGCGCCGATGTCCGGGGAGTAGCTGAGCTCTTCACCGAGTGTTTGTCCCGACTACTGGGTGGGATGAAAGGGCCGGAACTGCAGGCTTGAGATGAGGTTCACCAAGCGTTGCAACGAGGTGGGCTAGCCATCGCAGCGTAATGGCAAGCCTCCTCACGGCCAGAACCTGACGCAGAGAGTCATGCGAGGAATCTCGGACGGGCTGGGTCCCCGGGATCAGGTTCCACGACCTTCACCACTGTCACGACACCCTGCTGGACGGTCAGGCGTGAGCCTCAGGGCAATCATGGTGCGAAGCGGGCACAGTAACGAGGCCTTCACGTTGGCGAAGTACGTCCACGCCCACGCACTCACTCCCCTTTCCTTCGTCGCCGAATAGCGTGGAACAAGTGCTGCTGGGCGTATCCGGCCAGAGGCCCGAAGCGCTGGTGGGCAAACTCGCGGATTTGGCGCTCGGTCTTGCGGCGGCCCCCGAAGTACCAACGCTCGACTGCCCGCTTCACCCACACATCGACCGGAAATGCTTCACCTTTCGCATGCGCGAACAACAGGACACAGTCGGCCACTTTCTCGCCGACTCCCGGCAACGCGAGGAGGATTCGGCGGGCCGCGGGGTACTCTGCGCGTTCAACTGCCTGCAAATCAAGGTCTCCGGAGACTACTCGCCGGGAGACCTCACGCACGTACGGTCCGCGATAGCCTAACGCACACCGCCGCAGGTCACGCAGGCTCGCCCCCGCGAGCTGGTCCGGAGAGGGAAACGCCCACACCCCCTCGTCGACCTGCTCCCCGAACTGCCTCCCCAGGCGATGCAACGACAATTCAATCTTGGGAATGTTATTGAACGCCGAGATGATGAAACTGATCAGACATTCCCAGGGCTCTTGATGCAGCAAGGCCAAGCCGCTCGTCGCCGGCAGCACTCTCTCTAGCACGGGGTCTTGTCTTAGAACACCCTCGATCGATTCAAGAGGCTCGTCGAGCCCCAGGTAATGGCGGAGGTCGTGTAGGGCGCTCTCATCTGTAAGTCCTTCGCAGGCGATCCCGTCTGACGTCTGCGACAGACGCACCGGCTTCCCCCGGAACACACCGGTCGCCCCGGCCACATTGATCCGCCAACGGAACGCCTGACCGCACCCGAGCGTCCGATACAGATGGTAGGGAGGGCGCACAGGGAGGAGGGCGATGCCGCCCGGACTGTCGATCCATGCGCTTCTGAGTGCCATCGTCACAAGGTCAAGGGGTCCGCGCTCTCCAGAATCAGACGCGACCACGTCTCCATCCGGTCTCGCACCGCCAATACGTCCTCGCGCGACGCCATGCGCCCGGTCAGTGTGTCAGACTCCCGCACCGCTACGTCCGAGGACTCCACGTCGACCACGTGCACCAAACCAAAATGGACTCGCCCCACGGCGTTCGTATCGTCGTTGAGCACGCCGACGAAGCGGGCGCTCCACGCCCCGTGGATGATCAGTTCTTCATCGAGTTCTCGCCGCAGGCCGGCCGCGACCAGATCGCTCGCCCCTACGACATCGCTGCGATTAATGTGCCCGCCCACACCAATAGAGAACAGGCCGCGCAGACGCGCCTCGTTGCCGGCTGCGCTGCGTTGGACGAGGAACAGCCGATCGGTGTGTCTCACGATCAGATACGGGATGATCTGCTTAAAAGACGGATCCTCCTCGACCTGCTCTCGTGGTCGAAACGATGCGTGCCGATCGATCCGGGTCACATAGTCAGCCGGTCCGCGGGCAAACCCGTGGACAGGCATGTTCATGAGGTGTTCGCGCGGAACCACGAGAATCTCTTCCACAATAT
>Ga0209588_1000458_pt1 | contig 10479 bp, 7 predicted proteins | sample Rivendell_Oct201_10_FD_188351 | JGI IMG/M metagenome (GOLD analysis project Ga0209588, IMG submission 188351) | Vadose zone soil microbial communities from the Eel River Critical Zone Observatory, Northern California, USA -... | ecosystem: Host-associated > Plants > Roots > Rhizosphere > Soil ...
GTTTTGGCAGCGCGATAATTTCGACGCTGTTTTCTGTCGCAACGTGACGATGTACTTCACGATTGACGTCGCGCGAGCCGTCGTTGCCCGCATCGCTCGGTCCCTGGCACCCGGGGGCTTTTTTTTTCTGGGACACGCGGAGACGCTCCGCGCTGTCTCTCACGAATTTCATCTTCGTCACACGCACGAAACCTTCTACTACCAGCGCCGGGAGGCCCACGAGCCAGAGTGCCGGATAACTCTCCCGCTGGGGACGGAGGAGTACAGTGCCTTCCGGCGACCCGTCCCCGAGTTGGCCGAGCCCAACGATTCCTGGTTCAGCGCCATTCGCCGCGCGTCCGAGCGCATCGCGAACCTAACTCAGGAAGGAAATGGAATGACCCTGAGGGCGCCGGAAGGCACTGTCCCGCCCGTGTCGAACCCGCGGCCAGCGGCCTGGGATCGGACAGTTGCGATCGAGCTGTTGCGAAGAGAAAAATTCTCAGAAGCCATGGAGCTTCTTCGCGCGCTCCCAGCGGAGTCGAAGACCGATCCGGATGCGCAACTACTCATCGCCGTGCTTCTCACCAACGGAGGCGACCTGCCCGAAGCAGAGAAAGTCTGTCTGAATGTGCTAAATCTCGATGAATTGAATGCCGGCGCGCATTACTTGATGGCCCTCTGTCGGGAGCATGCCGGCGACCAGGCCGGCGCTGTGCAGCACGACCAGACCGCCGCCTACTTGGATTCGGCCTTCGCTATGCCGCATCTTCACCTCGGACTGTTGGCAAAGCGTTCGGCGGATGCCGAGACGGCTCGACGCGAGCTCGGACGAGCGCTTCCGCTCCTTGACCGTGAAGACGCATCGCGAATTCTTCTCTTCGGGGGAGGGTTTAGCCGCGAGGCCCTCGTCGAGTTCTGCCGCGCGGAACTTCGCGGCTTTGGAGGTGCCTCTTGACGTCACTATCGCCAATTACGGCGAAGGTTGCGGAACTACGGAGCGTCTTCGATCAAGCCCGAGCGGCCCCGTTTTCCTCTGGTGCGGAGGAGCAGATGGAAGATTTGCTTGCCATCCGCGTATCTCGGGACGCTTACGCAATCAGAGTGAGCGAGATCTCGGGCCTCGCCACCGACAGGAAAATTGTTGCGTTTCCGTCCCCTATTCCTGAGCTGCTCGGAGTAGCGGGTATCCGGGGTGCCCTCGTTCCCGTGTACAGCCTAGCGATGCTCCTTGGCTACAACGCAGAAACAGAGCGAACTCGTTGGCTCGCCTTGTGCGGAACCGAGGATCCCGTCGCCTTGGCGTTCAGCGACTTCGAAGGTTACGTCCGGGTTCCTCTGACACAACTCTATGCGGCCGAGCAAAAGGACGTGGCTCGCACGCACGTCGAGCACGTTGTGCGCGCGACGGACATGGTTCGTGCGGTCGTCGGTATTCCTCTCATCAGAAAAACGATTCAAAGACGCTGCGCCAACGACGGCGTTTCGAAGGAGCGATGACATGTGGACATTCGGTCGAAAGATAGCTGCTGGGTTCACGCTTGCATTCCTGCTGTTGCTGGGAATCGGCGGAGTCTCGTATCGCAGCATAAGTGCGCTCACGAGCACCAGCCAATTGGTTACCCACACCCATCAGGTGCTGGAACATATCGCGGAGGTGCTCGGCCTGCTAAAGGATGCTGAAACCGGGCAACGGGGTTATCTCATCGCGGGCGATGAGACTTACCTCGAGCCATACCGCACGGCGATCGACGGTCTCCCCAAGGTCGCCAAGGAACTCCGGGACTTGACCGCCGACAACGCAAATCAGCAGAAACGGATGGATGAAGCGGAGCCGGTCATCGCAGCAAGATTGGCCGTGCTCAAGCGAGTCATCGAAGTGCGCAGGGAAGCAGGCCTCGAAGTAGCGGCCAAGGATATTCGCCTGGGCGAGGGCAAGAGGCTCATGGACGACTTGCGCCGGATCTTGGCTCAGATGGAACGTGAGGAACGAGATCTGCTCAAGCAACGCGCCGGCGAAGCGGAGGCCGCGTCCAGCGGCGCGAAGTCGACGATCATCTACGGCACAGCGTTTTGCCTCGTGTTTGTGATGGCAGCAGGTTTTTTCATTACTCGTTCTCTCAGCGGTCAGATTGGAGCGGCCGTCCGGCACGTGCAGAGCTCCTCGGCAGAACTCCAATCGGCGGCCAATCAACAAGCGTCGGGCGCGAAAGAATCATCGACGGCCATGAACGAGATCACGACGACGATCAGCGAGCTTCTTGCCACCTCGCGGCAAATCGCCGAGAGCGCGCAGCGCGTTGCTCACGTGGCCGAAGAGACGTCGGCGGCGGCGCGATCCGGCGACACGACTGTTCAGAAATCGCACGAATCCGTGAACAGCATTAAGCGTCAGGTCGATCTGATTGTGACCCACATGCTCGATCTCGGGAAGAAGTCACAGCAGATTGGCGGCATCCTCGAGATCATCAACGAACTGGCCGAGCAGACCAACATTCTGGCGATCAACGCCACCATCGAAGCTTCAGGCGCGGGTGATGCCGGGAAGAGATTTGCAGTCGTCGCGGACGAAATCCGCAAACTTGCCGACCGAGTGGGCGGGTCAACCAAGGAAATCCGCGTGCTCATCGAAGAAATCCGCGCGGCAGTCAACACGACGGTGATGGCCACGGAAGGCGGCTCCAAGGCGGTCGACCTTGGCGCGCGGCAGTTTGCGGAAGTAACCGCTGCGCTCAGGCAAATCACGGAGCTGCTGGGAACGACCACGGCGGCCGCAAGAGAGATCGAGCTCAGTACAAAGCAACAGACTACGGCCGTCGAGCAGGTCAACATAGCGGTTTCCGACGTCGCCAAGGCTGCCAAGGAAACCGAAGTGAGTTCCGGCCAGACACTGCAAACAGCAGGCCAGCTCGCGGGATTGTCGCGCGATCTGACCCGGCTCATTCAAGCAACCGCGAGTGCCTGAAGAATGGCGAAAGACCAATACAAGTACTTCCGGATCGAAGCACGGGAACTCCTGGAGGGACTCAACCAGGCCGTGCTCGAACTGGAGCGAGGCGGCAGTCGAAAGGAGGTCCTTGCACGCCTCCTCCGCCTTGCGCACACGCTGAAGGGCGCCTCGCGCGTGGTGAAGCAGCCTGGAATCGCCGAGTGTGCCCATGCCATCGAGGAGGCGTTCGCTCCCTATCGCGATGGCCATGAGGTAATTCCGCAGGAACGCATCAATCAAGTCTTGGGACTGCTGGATACGATCGCCGGGAAAGTTGCGTCCCTGGATATGTCACTCGCCGAACCGCAAGGAGAAACGCCGCGACCAGCGGGAGAAGAGCTCTTCGAAACCGTGCGAGTGGAGATCGAGGAAATGGACAGGCTGCTTGAAGGCGTTTCCGAAGCCTCCGTGCAGCTTCGGGCGCTTCGGCAAGAACTGGATACCCTGGATCGCGCGCGCCAACTAGCCGGCAATTTGCTTGACAGCGTGTCGTTACAACTCAAGATCGAAACCAACGGGAACCGGTGGATGGCTAACGGCTCGAAGGTTCGCACCACGGCTGAGGATCTTCGCACGTACTTGGAGCACCTCGGACGCAACCTCTCCATTGGAGTCGATCAGGTTGAAGCGGAGTTCACGCAGGTTCGCGATGCGACCAACCGCCTACGGCTCTTGCCGGCAGCTACTGTGTTCTCCTCATTGGAGCGCGCGGTTCGCGACGCAGCCCAGTCGCTTCACAAGGAAGTAATGTTCGAGTCGTTTGGCGGCGCGAATCGACTGGACGCGCATGTGCTGGCGGCTCTCCGCGACGCCCTGCTGCACGTGGTTCGAAACGCTGTGGCTCACGGCATCGAGCACCCGCAGGAGCGTTTGGCTGCCAAGAAACCAGCTCAGGGACGCGTCGAACTGCGCGTGGAACAGCGCGGTACGCGTGTCGCTTTCCTCTGCGAAGACGATGGGCGCGGCATTGATGTGGAGGCAGTTCGCCAGGTCGCGATTCGCAGAGGCTTGGTGGCGGCCTCGGACGTCGCCTCACTCGGGTTGGACGAAGCGGTCAAGATCATCATGAAAGGCGGAGTGACCACAACTGGCGCCGTGGATGAGGTTTCGGGTCGAGGAATCGGGCTGGACGTCGTGCGGGAGACGGCAGCCCGGCTCAAAGGCGATGTCGCCGTCCGCAGCGAGGCCGGAAAAGGCACGACCTTGGAAATCTGTGTCCCCGTTTCGCTCTCCTCTCTGGCCGCGCTGGAAGTGGATGCGGGTGGGATGGTTGCCGCGCTGCCGCTGGATTCCGTGCGCCAAACCTTGCGGCTCGCGGATCACGACATTGCCCATTCGGCGGAAAAGGATTCCATCGTCTACGAAGGGAAAGTCATCCCGTTCCTGAGTTTGCCAAGAGCATTGCGAAAGAAAGATGCGGACGACCAGAAGCGGCGCTTTTGGTCCGTAATCGTTCTGCAAGGGTCCTCTGGGGTGGCCGCCATTGGTGTCGATCGGTTGCTGGGCACGGCAAATGTTGTAGTGAGACCTCTCCCGCCATTGGCAGTGGCGGAGGTGAGTGTCACCGGGGCTTGCTTGAATGCAGAAGGCGATCCCCAGCTCGTTCTCGATCCGGAAGGGCTCGTGGCCACGGCATGCCTCGGGCGCGCGCGTCTCCCCGAGCTGTCCCCGGCGAAACGCGCTTCCGTGCTCGTTATCGATGATTCGCTTACGACGCGCATGTTGGAGCAAAGCATTCTGGAGTCAGCAGGGTATGAAGTGGAAGTTGCCAGTTCCGGCGAAGAAGGCCTCGAAAAGGCGCGCGCAAAACAATATGGCCTTTTCCTGGTTGATGTGGAAATGCCTGGAATGGACGGTTTTGAGTTTATATCTCGCACTCAGGCGGATGCGCGTCTCAGCGCCGTACCGTCGATCCTCGTGACATCGAGAAGCGCTGTCGAAGACCGGCGCCGGGGAGAGCAGTCGGGTGCGCGGGCCTACATCGTGAAGGGCGAATTTGACCAAGGCCATCTGCTGCGGATGACCCGCGAGTTGATGGGATAGAACATGCCGAAGACACGCGTACTCGTGGTCGATGACTCACTCACCGCTCGAAAGCACCTGATCGAAGTCTTGAGCGCTGATCCAGAGCTGGAGGTCGCCGGGGAAGCCGAGGACGGAAAACGGGCGATTGAGTTGTGCCAGGCTTTGCGCCCCGATGTGATCACGCTCGACATGATGTTGCCCGTGATGAGCGGCGTCGCCGTCACTGAATACGTCATGGCCTACTGTCCGACACCCATACTTGTCGTGTCTGCGTCGACCAATCGTGGAGAACTCTACAAGACCTATGACGCGCTGGCTGCGGGAGCCGTGGACGTATTCGAGAAACCGTCCGGTAAGGACCCAGACGGAGTCTGGGAACGTGGTCTCGTGGCGTCCGTGAAAATTGTGTCCCGGATACGCGTCATCACGCACATTCGCGGCCGGCTGGGACAAACTCCCATCGCTCCGGCTAGCTTCGCAACCTCCAACGGCTCGGCACAAAAGAGCATCATTGCCATTGGTGGATCGACAGGTGGCCCTGCCGCTATCGTGGAAATACTCCGCGGACTGCCTCCCTCGTTTCCGATTCCCATTCTTCTCGTCATCCACATCGGTGAACCCTTCAGTGCGGCGTTTGCCGAATGGCTCGATGGCCTGTCGGCGCTGCGTGTGCGTTACGCCAACGACGGCGAAAATCTACCTGCATTCGGCCAGACGGGTATGGTCATGGCGCCGCCGGGTTTTCACCTGGTTGTCCATCGCGGGATACTGAAGCTCACGCGCGAACCGGAGAGGAATTCTTGCCGGCCTTCAGTCGATGTTCTCTTTGAATCCCTCGCCAAAGAGTTGGGCAGCCAAACGGCCGCTTGTCTTCTGACCGGAATGGGCAGGGACGGCGCCTCTGGCCTGCTCGCACTCCGCCACGCCGGCGCTCTCACGATCGCTCAGGACGAAGCCTCTTCGGTGGTTTTCGGCATGCCGAGGGAAGCCATACAGATGGGTGCCGCAGTTCGAGTGCTGGCCCTGGACCAAATAGCCCCCGCCTTGACCGCCGTCGCATGCGCAGCCGAGCTCAGGAGAAACGGTTGAAGCCACGCATTCTCATCGTTGACGACAGCCTGACCGTCCGCATGGACTTGGGCGAGGCTTTCGATCTGGCAGGATTCATGAACACGCTGTGTTCGAGTTTGTCGGAAGCGCGCGAAGTCCTGTTGACGGGTTCTTTCGACCTGATCATCCTCGACGTGCTGCTGCCGGACGGGGATGGGATCAAATTCCTTCAGGAGATCCGAACAACTCCCTCCACAGCGGGCACTCCCGTGATGTTGTTGTCTTCCGAGGCGGAAGTCAGGGACCGTGTCCGCGGCCTGAACACCGGTGCCGACGACTATGTTGGAAAGCCATACGACCAGTCTTACGTCGTAGCGCGTGCCCGCGAACTGCTACGGAAGCAGAAACCCGCAAGCGGCTCCGCGACGTCGAAAACCGTCCTTGTCATTGACGATAGTCCCACGTTTCGCGAAGAGCTGAAGTCCGTGTTGGAATCATCCGGGTACTTGGTGGTGACCGCGGGAACCGGAGAAGACGGTCTCCGGGCGGCAGTGGATACGCGCCCGGCGGTGATTGTGGTGGATGGCATGCTCCCCGGCATCGATGGTTCGACGGTCATCCGCCGAATCCGGGCCGATGCCGTCCTTCGCAGCACTCCCTGCATTTTGCTGACGGCCTCCGAAGAACGGAGTGGCGAGCTCCGGGCTCTCGAGGCCGGAGCCGACGCATACGTACGAAAGGAAGAGGACACGCAGATCATTCTCGCACGCGTGACCGCAGTCCTACGCTCTGCAGGAGCCCCCTCGACAGTTGCTTCCACTTCGAGTCTGCTTGGACCGAAAAGGATTCTGACGGTGGATGACAGCCTTACCTATCTCCACGAAGTAGCGGCTCAGTTGCGGGATGAAGGTTACGACGTGGTTCCCGCGCGCTCCGGCGAGGAGGCGCTTGAGCTGCTGTCGGTTCAGACCGTGGACTGCATTCTCTTGGATCTGGTGATGCCGGGGCTTTCCGGACAGGAAACCTGCCGCCGCATCAAAGGCTCCGTCGCATGGCGCGACATTCCGTTAATCATGCACACGGCCCTCGAAGAGCAGGATTCAATGATCGAGGGCATCAACGCTGGCGCAGATGACTACATCGCTAAATCAAGCGATCACGAAGTCCTTTGCGCGCGGGTTCGGGCCCAGCTACGCAGGAAGCAGTTCGAAGATGAGAACCGCAACATTCGTGAACAGCTCCTGCAAAAAGAGCTGGAAGTGGTCGCAGCAAACTCCGCTCGGGAGCTTGCCGAGACGCGCGCTGCCTTCGTTGAGGAGTTGGAACGCAAGAACAGCGAACTGGAAGCGTTCAGCTACTCGGTTTCGCACGACCTGCGTGCCCCGCTTCGCAGCATCGACGGATTCAGCCAATTGTTGCTTCAGGACAACGCCGACAAACTCGCTCCGAAGAGCCAGGACTACTTGCGCCGTGTATGTGAAGCGGCGCGGCGCATGGGCGAGCTCATCGACGACCTTCTGTCGCTCTCGCGCGTTGGCCGCGCCGACCTGAGGCGTGAATCGGTTGATCTTTCCTCCATCGCGCGCGCGGCGTTTGAGGAGTTGCAGAAGAAAGATCCGGACCGGCGTGTGAACTTGCGCGTCGCGGAGCACCTTCCGGCTGAGGCGGACAACGGGCTTATGCGGGTAGTCTTCGACAACTTGCTTGGGAACGCGTGGAAGTTCAGCGCGAAAGTCTCTGAGCCTCGGATTGAGGTTGGAACAGACCAGCAACAAGGAGGGACTGTGTTCTTCGTTCGTGACAACGGGGCGGGGTTTGACATGAGCTACGCCGAAAGTCTTTTCCGCCCATTCCAACGACTTCACAATGAGTCGGAATTTGCGGGAACAGGAATTGGGCTTGCCACCGTGCACCGCGTTATCGATCGGCACGGCGGACGCATTTGGGCGAGCAGTGCGGTGGGCCAGGGTGCGACCTTTTACTTCACGGTTCCGCCCGCCAGGCCGGGAGGCCACCAGTGATTCGGAACCGCGTCATACTGCTGGTCGAAGACAACCCAAACGACGTAGAACTGACTTTGCGCGCGTTCGAGAAGAGCAACGTCAGCAACGAAATCGTGGTGGCCGGGGACGGGGAGCAGGCCATCCATTATCTCTTCAAAACCGGCCCTCACGCGGGTCGAGATCCAAAGGATATGCCAGAGGTTGTGTTGCTCGACATGAAACTGCCTAAGCTCGATGGCTTGGGAGTTCTGCGGCGCATCCGGGCCGATGAACGGACAAGGCGACTGCCGGTTGTAATACTAACGTCAAGCAAAGAGGAAAAGGACGTCATGTCGTGTTACGACTTTGGCGCGAACAGCTTCGTCCGCAAGCCTGTCGACTTCGGTCAATTCGTCGACGCCGCAAGGCATCTGGGGATCTATTGGCTCGTCATGAACGAGCCGCCGCCACCTGGGCAGCAGAACGGAGACGGGCGATGAGCTGGCCGGTACTGAGCTGACTGCTTAACCGTGAGTTGGTTCCAGAACCTTGGCCTCATCTAGGAGCTCTCGCACTCTTCGGGCCAAGACCTTCGAGCCGTACGGTTTCTGCAAGACTGTCGCCCCCTTCTTAGACAGGGACACCAGCACCGGCCCATGATCGGAATAACCGGAAGTGAAGATGACAGGCACGCCGGACCTTGCCTTGCACATCTGTTCATAAGCGCCGATGCCATCGAGTTTGGGCATGATCACATCGAGTAGCACCAGCGAAATGTCATTTCGATGAGCTGCGAATTGCTTGACGGCCTCTTCTCCGTCTTGAGCAATGGCAGGTGATAACCCAATCTCTCAAGAATCTCTCGCGCCATTTCGCGCATTCCTTCATGGTCTTCGGCAACGAGGATGGTTTCCGTCCCTCCTCGGACTGGGGCATCGTCCACATGGTGTAGCGGTTCCGCAGCACCTTCACTCGCCGCGAGATAGACGCGAAATGTTGAGCCCTTTCCCAGTTCGCTGTAGACGTCCAGGAATCCCCCATGCTGTTTGACGATTCCCAAAACGGTCGCTAAACCGAGCCCCGGGCCTCTCCCAACTTCCTTCGTGGTGAAGAAAGGCTCGAAAATTCGTGCAATCGTTCCCTCGAAGAACAATCGAGTGATGCAGGCTACGAACGAGCGCAGTTGGGTGCAAAGCTCAACGAAAACACTAGGGTGATCGAGGACTTGAAGCGGCAGCTTGCCGAACAAAAGAAAGTTGTCAGCGACTTGAGGACGGCATCCACAACATCCGGTCAAGGGTCGCCCTCCGCACCGCCTGTGCCCGATGGAAAGCGTGACGAGCAGATCGCGACTGCTCAGGCCAATCTTTTAGAACTGCAGAAGACGATTGACGACGAAACCGCACGCCGGCAAGAAGTCGCCACCAGAGCTACTGCGCTCGAAGCGAAAGTTGGCGAGCTGACGCAGCTCGTCCGTGACCAGGAACAAGCCATAGACCAGAAACAAGTAGAGGTCGCAAAACAACAGGAGTTGCTCGATCACGACCGCGACATTCGCGAACTGATGGGTGCTCGCGACCTTTACATCGTTGAGGTTCACGACGTAGCAGGGACGGGTAAGACGGCCCGGCGTTTCCGTGCCACCTGGCCGAACAAGAACATTGCAGCACGGAAGAAATTAGAGGCACTTCGAGCGTTCTTCCGTTTCGTACACGATAGCGGTTGGATCCCGACGAACCCGGCCTCTCGATTGAAACCACCGAAAATTACCGAACCTCCAACAGCGCCTCTGCTGAAGGAACAGGTGGACGGCATTCTCAAGGCTTGCGACGGATATCCGGACAAGGCCAATGCAATTCGGTTGAGAGCGCTGGTGCTTTTGCTCCGCTACAGCGGGTTGCGAATCAGAGACGCAGTAACACTTCCACGCAATCGAGTCCGGGGCTACAAACTCTTTCTGTTTACTGCGAAGACCGGCACACCGGTGTATTGCCCATTGCCGCCCGTCGTGATGAACGCTCTCAATGCAATTCCAGACAGCACGTATTATTTTTGGACCGGACTCTCGAAGCCGAAAAGCGCGGTCGGAGATTGGCAGCGGAGTCTCAAGCGGCTCTTCGACCTTGGTGGCGTTCCCGATGCCCACGCGCATCGTTTCCGGGATACTTTTTCCGTGGAGCTTTTGCTTGCCGGCGTACCGATCGAACGGGTATCGATTTTACTGGGACATCAGAGCGTTCGGATTACAGAGAAGCACTACGCGCCGTGGGTGAAGGCACGTCAGGAGCAACTGGAAGCGGATGTACGGCGCACGTGGCCGGAGGAGCAAGAGGTACAATTCGGGTACACGAAAGAGCCCGCGCCTGTAATTCCTTTCAAATCAAGGAGAAAGAATGGTGGAGGCGGGGGGAGTCGAACCCCCGTCCGAAAAGCGCTACGACACGAAGCCTACAT
>Ga0209588_1000461_pt1 | contig 10464 bp, 10 predicted proteins | sample Rivendell_Oct201_10_FD_188351 | JGI IMG/M metagenome (GOLD analysis project Ga0209588, IMG submission 188351) | Vadose zone soil microbial communities from the Eel River Critical Zone Observatory, Northern California, USA -... | ecosystem: Host-associated > Plants > Roots > Rhizosphere > Soil ...
ATCGACTTGACGATGAGTGCCTCGATCGCTCCGTAAACGCTGTTCGGCAGCCTGCGCATCAAGTCGAGCGTCCACCCTTTCCGCGCCGGAACCGGCAGCCAGCTGACGAAGGCTTCGAGCCGGCCGCCCGCCGCGAAAGCAAGGCCGACCGTGATGTCAGGGTCGGTGAGCGTCGACAGGGTGCCCAGGCTGTAGCTGAGCTCCGGGCCACGCCGGCTCTGGAGCCACATTCCCGACACCGCGTGGAGCTGCGGCGCATGTGCGGACAGCGCCTCGGGACCGGTCATGAAGGAAAATTGCACGCCCTCCTTCTCGCTCCGTTTCACGGCATAGCGCAAGCCACGCCGCTCCTTTCCTTCCAGTGCAAACGTGCGCGTCGGGATCAATGCTTCGGAGCCGATGGGGACCAGCGTGAAGGCGAGCTCGCGATACTCTCGCTTGGAGTCCACCTGGTAGAAAGCTGGAATCCAGTCCTGTCGTTCACAGTAGGCGACGAAGTCTTCCAATCCGGCTTTCACGAGGTCCGGCGGGCAGATCGGGTCCCCCAGCGCCAGGGCGGTGCGACCACGAAATGAGAACGCGACGCAACCTTCCTCGCCGAACCAGTGGTAGCTGGTCGCGCCGTGCACGGCCAGATGTGAGATGTGGTTCCGCCCCCATACATTCAAGAGGCGGTGCACACGCTCCCGCTCAGCGGCCGCGGCGCGTGGCGCCAGCACCGGCCGGAGCAGAAGAACGAGCGCGAAGAGGACCAAGCCGTAACTCACCACTGGCAGCGTGCCGAGGAACCAGCTGGCTCTATCGGTGACGCCTCGATAGCTCGTCTGGTTCCCGACGAGGGCCTGGACGACAGATTCGAGCGTTCCGATCACGCCGGGCTCCGGCTGGAGCTGGCTTTCCAGAACCACCGTGCCGAAGACGGCATAGACGAAAGCCAGCGCCAGCCCGCCTGCCAGCACGGCCAGCCCCCACCGAACCCTCGAGGGGTCCGAGTCGGCCGCGAAATGATGGCGGAACCACCACAGGCCGAACGTGATCCACGCCGCGAGAGAGGCCGACTCGAAGTCGAGGTCCTTGACCAGGTCGAACAAGATGCTCGCCGCGAGCACCGCCACCGTCAGGCGGTAGGCAACTCGCTTTCCACGCGCGATTCCACCCGCGAGCAGCAGCAGCGCGAGCCCAGCCAGGACTGCGCCGGTGCGGCCGCCCAACATGACGCTCTCTGGTATCAGGCTGCCGAGGAGCTGGCTCCGCGTCTGGTGCTGGATCAGCAGCGCGCCGACGATGTCGATGACTGCGCTGACGATCAGCAAGCCGGCGAAAAACCACCGCACCTTCCTGCGCTCCGCGCGGGACTCCTGGCTCACGATGGATACAACGGTACGTGCAGCAGTGAGAGCACGACCGGCTCGGGTTATGAGCTCACCAAATAGAAACCTGACGCAGCAAGGCGACGTTGGGCGTGCCCGATAGGCGTATGTATCGAGCTGATCGGTTCAGCGTGATCGGCGCAGTCGCGTACTCGCCAGTGACCGAGCCGGCATCGGACCACGCCGTGAGATCACCGGACAGCGAAATGCGGCACTGCGCCGAGCAGCCGCGAACGACCACCAGCGAGACAGCCCTGTCCGTCCCCAGGTCGATCACCGCCCCGGTAGAGGAGGCCCCCGATACGAATGACTTGGTGAAGTCGCCGTTGGTCAGCGAGCACGCGGCGTTGAAGGGACCGATGCCGCTTACGGTGACGGCGGCGCACGCGGCCCCACGGGAAACGGGCGCACCTGCGTTGCCAGGCACTTTGACCGACCCTGACAGGTACGTGAAGTCCACCGTCGTGCCGGAGGCGGGATTGCTCGCGCGAGCGACGACCCGCACGAAGCTGTTCACATCTTCCAGGAGGCGCAGATCGAGGGGTGCGTCCGATTGGGCACTGCCCGTCGTCCACACCACTTTGCCCTGGCTGTCGTCAAAGTCGAGCGAATACCTCGGCCGGCTGCCATAACCACTGCTCGGGAGCACCGGCCAGCGCACCTGCACCGACTTGCCATTCGTCTCGACACGGAGGCCCGGCTGCCAGACGTGCAGGTCGGGCAGCTGCAGGGATGTCGTCTGGACGGTGAACTCGGCGATCCCGACCGCTCCCGCAGTCTCTCCGAGGTGCCGCGCCGCGCGAACCACCACCTCCATGGTGCTTGCGACGCCAAGAGAGCCCTGCGTGTCACGGCCAACGACAGAGAACGAGAATGAACCATCGCCCTCGGTCGTCGCCAGGTGGGAGTTGCTGGCGCACAGCGCGGGAGGGTGACTGTCGAGACACGCAAGCCCGAGCGTGGCCGCGGTGATCGTCAGACCGCCAATCGCTTCGCTTAAGTCGAGCTCTTTGATCAGAGCCACTTTCGTACCCGTAAGTGGCGAGCCAACGTACGCGCCGGCATCGGTGCCAACGTCTGACAAGGCTTTGCCCTTGACGCTGACCTGCGCGTTGGCATCGACACGACTCTGTTCGACGCCACAAGCCGTCGCGCCAAGCACGGCGACCATAGCCGCGCAGGCGAACCGCCTCACGTGGGTGCGATGCCTTCGACTGCGTTCGCGGAGTCGCGCGCTTGAGGTTCTCGGAGCTCAATCGTCTCGACCGCATCAACGATCCGAGCTTGAGGGTTCCTCATCACGTTCCGGCCCTCACCGTTCCACACTCGGCGCATCTTGGCCAGGAGCCCTTCAGCATCTCCGAGGCTGTCGAACTCGAGATCGATCATCACGTAGTTCGGATCTTCGATCGACCGTAGGATTTGATATCGACGAACGCCAGACCCTTTGCGGTCGGCTGGATCGCTGTCGAAGGCTTGCTTCCAGCCTTTGAAGTCAGGGACTGCGTGTTCGATCCGCAAAATTGGCATTCGTTGCTCCTTTAGTTGGCTGACGATGGGTCGGGAGATATTACCTCGACCTCATTCCCGTCCGGATCATCCACGTAGAACGTCCGCACGCCTTTGAGCACGGGGTGGATACCGGACCGCACCTCTACGCCTGCCGAGGTGAAGCGCTGCTGCAAGCCTTCGTACGCCGAACCATCCACGCGAAAGGCGAGGTGATGCAACACTCGCTTGTGCTTCTCGCGCGGGAAGTCGATAGAGCGCTCCGGATGGGGCACGAGCACGATCATCTCGGGCACCCCCGACGCACCTTCGCCCGCGCGGAGGAATTTGTTCGGGAATTCCGGTGGCGAGATGATCTCGAGACCAAACATATCTCGATAAAAGTGCAGCGCCGACTCCATATCCCGCACCCACAAAACAATCTCCGCCAGGCCCGCGACGCTGCTCATGCCGCGATCGCCGTCACCATCGCCGCCAGGTTCACGTCCTTGGCGCGGGGCGGAACAGAACATCCCGGCGCAAGCAGCAGACCGCGGCCGCCGGTCTCTGCCACCGCTCGCCGAACCTCGGCTTCGACCTCCGGAGGCGGACCGTAGAGCAAGCTCGCGCGCTGACCCAACCCGCCCATCACCGGCCGGCCGCTCAGCTTCCTGGCTTCCGCCAGTGATGGGTTGCCCTGGTTGTGGACCGACCAGCTGACCGCTTGCGCCGGCAGGTCGCGAGCCAGGCCGAAGTTCAGGTTGGAACCGCACAAATGCACGACGTTGAACCACGCCGTGGCCGGCATTTGTCCCAGCACCCCAACGTCATAAGGAAGCAGCGTGACGCGATAAGCGCTTTCCGACATGGCGTCCTTGCTGGTGTAGCCGGAGATCGCGTAGAAGATCCCGGCTGCGCCCGCCTTGACCGAGCGGCGGCTGAAGTCCACCAAGGCCTCGGCGATCCTGTCCAGCGCCGGGCGGACCAGCTCAGGGTGCTGTCGCAGCTCGCGCCTGACTCGTGCCGACGACTTGCCCACGAGGTAGCCGCCGACGGTGATCGGGCTGAAGACGGTCTGGATCACCGGCACTTCGCTTCCAAGCTCGCGCGCCACCAACCCGATCGACTCCACCTGGTCGTCGAGCGCCTTGCGGTTGACCAGCTCCACCTTGCGCCAGGAGTCGAGGTCAGGCACCGCCGCGCTCAACAGGACCGGGCCCTTGAACGGATGGCCGGCCGGCTTGTAGACGGACCCAAACGCCTCGGCAAAGCTGCTCGCGCGCGGCTGGAACTTGACGAAGTCCCAACCGAACTGCCGTGCGCGCTTGACAGTGACGGACGCGAGCGCCTCCGCCGACCACTCCTCGCGGTACGTGTGACCCCAGGCGCCCACCGGTGGCCGGTCGGCGACTTCCATCGCGAGCGCGGCCTCCACGCGATCCCGTCCGTTCACGGTTCGAGTTTAAGCTGGACCTCGTGGAAGGGATTGGGCCTACAGCGGCGCGACTGCGGGCCGCGGCCGAAGCCAAGCCGATGCGCTTGCCGGTTAACCGTCGCGTCGACGAGACCCATCATGCCGTCACGCCCGACGGGCTGTCTGTCTGGTACACGATCCAGGTTTCGCCGCACAGCCGGATTCAGGAAGCGATCTTCGAACGCGTCGACCGCATGCCCACGGACGAGGAGTGCAAGCGATGGCTCGCTCTCCTGATCGTCGGTGCGCAGGCGACCGAGGCGCCGGGATTACCGGGCGCGACAACCCGGCGATTCGAAGCGTTTGAACACAACCCTCAGCTCGAAGCGCCGATCGCCTGATGGCACTGCCCATAGCGGTCGTGGAAGAGCTCCGGCGGATCGTCGGCAGCGAATCGGTCATCGACTCGGCCAACGACCTGCGCATCTTCGAGCGTGACGCCTCGATCGAAGGAGCGCTTCCCGACGCCGTCGTTCTCCCTACTACGACCGAGCAGGTCGCCGAGGTGATCAAGGTGGCGGCGAAGCATCACATTCCAGTCGTGCCGCGAGGCGCCGGCACGGGACTGTCAGGCGGCGCGGTCACGATTCGCGGTGGCATCGCGCTGCAAGTGACGCGCATGCGGCGCATCCTCGAAATCGATCCCGTCGCGCAAACGGCAATGGTGGAGCCGGGCGTCGTCAATCAGGAACTTTCCCTCGTCGCTTCATCGCTCGGTCTCTTCTACGCACCCGATCCATCGAGTCAGAAGGCCTGTACGATCGGCGGCAACGCGGCCGAAAACTCAGGCGGCCCTCACTGCCTCTACTACGGCGTGACCACCAACCATGTCCTCGGCATGGAGGTTGTCCTCGCTGACGGCAGCGTTCACTGGGTGAGCGGCGACACCCCTGACCGCGTGGGTCTCGACCTGTGCGGTGTGCTCGTCGGCTCCGAAGGCACGATGTGCGCGATCACCAAGATCAAGGTCCGCCTGCTCCGCACCCCGCCGAGCGTGGCCACGCTGCTCGCCGCCTTCCCGACCATCGAGACAGCGAGCCATGCGGTGTCCGCGGTCATCGCGGCTGGAATCGTGCCCGCGGCTCTGGAGATGATGGATCGGGTCACGGTCAACGCAGTCGAGGCGCACTACCACGCCGGCTATCCCACCGACGCAGGCGCTGTCCTGCTGGCGGAGGTGGATGGTATCCCCGAGTCCACTCGCGAATTGATGGCGGCGGTGCGCGAGGTCCTCGCCGCGAACCAGGGCTATGCCATGCGCGAGGCTCAAACTCCAGCCGAGCGAGATCTGCTCTGGCAGGGCCGCAAAGGCGCCATCGGAGCTCTCGGACGGATCAGGCCGAACTACTACCTGCATGACGGGGTCGTGCCGCGCTCACGACTGCCGCAGGTTCTCTCCGCGGTCGGTGAGATCGGGGAGCATTACAAGCTCCCGGTCGCCAACGTCTTTCACGCCGGCGACGGCAACCTGCATCCAAACATCATGTTCGACCTGCGGGAGCCCGGCATCATGCACCAGGTGGAGGGCGCGGGCGAAGAGATGCTCCGCGCGGTCGTGGAACTTGGTGGCGCGCTTTCGGGCGAGCACGGCATCGGTCTGGAGAAGAGCGCGTTCATGCCGTGGATCTTCAGCCCGGAGGACCTCGAGGCCATGGAGCGTGTCAAGCGAGTGTTCGACGTGGATGGGATCCTCAACCCCGGCAAGATTTTTCCCGATCCATCACGCAAGCAGATTCAGCTGGCCGGGCGAACCGGGCTCGCCATCGAGGCGAAGTGGTGGTGAAGAAACCCCACGAACTCGGCGGCTTCGCCGTGAGTTCGCGGGGACCCCGAGCGCCCGTCGTGGAAAAACCTAAGACCGCGGAAGAGCTCGCCAGGGTCTTGCATCAGGCGGCGGCGAGCGGGTCGGCGGTGGTCCCCGTCGGAGGTGGAAGGTCGAGCAGGATGGGTGGCACGCCGCTCCGCTGCGACGTCGAGCTGCATACAACCCACCTCGACCGCGTGCTCGAGCACTCACAAGCGGACATGGTCGTCAGCGTCGAGGCTGGCATCACCCTGGAAGCGCTCCAGGAAGAGCTCGGCAAGGCCGGCCAGTTTCTGCCTCTCGACCCTTTCAACTCTCCGGGCCACACCATCGGCGGACTGCTCGCCACGGGCTGGAGCGGTCCACTGAGGCAGCGCTTCGGTTCAGCGCGCGACTACCTCATCGGGATCCGAGTAGCGATGCCCGACGGCCATCTGGCAAGCGCCGGCGGACGAGTGGTCAAGAACGTGAGCGGGTACGACCTGATGAAGCTTCACTACGGCGCGATGGGATCGCTGGGCGTCATCGTCGCCGCCTCGTTCAAAGTCTTTCCAAGACCACTGCATGACGTCACGCTCGCGATCTCGACCGGCTCAATGGGGGAAGCCTGGACAGCGGCCGAGCAGGCGCTTTCTATGCCCCTCGCACCGACGGCGCTCGAGCTCTTCTCGGACGGCCACCTCCTCGTGCGTTTCGGCGGCAGCCCCGACGCCGTCAAGCGCATGGTGGCCGAGCTGGGATGGAAGCAAGCAGATGCGTCGGCGTGGGCTGAGCACTCCAGAACCGGACTTGAGTCCTGGGCCCGAATCGCGGTCCCGCGTCACGCGCTGCGCGAGATCCTCGGCACGCTGCCGGAGAAGGCACGATGGTGGGCCTCACCTGGCATCGGTATCGCGCATTGGGACTTCGATAACAGCTCCGACGCTGTGGTCGGAGTCCGCCACGCGGCCGAGAAAGCACACGGCACGCTTGTGCTGATGTCCGCGCCCACCGAGGTTTCCAAAAAAATCGGCGCGTGGGGCACACCGCCCGAGACGATCGGCGTGATGCGCCGGCTCAAGAAGGCTTTCGACCCGGAGGGCACCCTGAATCCGGGCAGGTTCGTCGTTTGAAGAACAAACCGTTCGATCTTCTTAGCGACGACGACCTCTCCACGTGCGTCCACTGCGGCCTGTGCCTCGACGCATGTCCAACTTTCCGCACCACAGGCCTGGAGACCGAATCTCCCCGCGGGCGGATCTATCTGTTGACCCAGTGGAAACGCGGGACGCTGCCCTTCGAGGAGGAGCAGGTGCGCCATATCGACCTCTGCCTCGGCTGCCGCACATGTGAGGCGGTATGTCCTTCCGGAGTTCCGTATGGACGGATCATCGAAGCGGGCCGCGCCGAGGTCGAGCGCCTGCGGCGGCCGTCCGCCAAGCGAACGATCAGCAAGTTCGCGTTGCGGCAGATGCTGGCGCACCCGCGACGTCTGCGTGCTTTCGGGATGGCAACGCGTGCAGCACAGGCGCTAAAGCTCACATCGGTTTTACGCTCGGGCCGCCAGCTGCCCAGGCTCCGCCGGCAATTCCAGCCTCCATCGAGCAACGTCGCCCCGGCGATCGGTGAGCGCAAGCATCGGGTCGCGTTCCTCGTCGGCTGCGTGATGCCGATCCTGTATCCGCAATCGCACGATGCGGCGGTCAAGCTCTTGCAGCTTGCCGGCTGCGAGGTGTGGTTTCCGCCGGGGGAGCGCTGCTGCGGCGCGCTGTTCGCGCACAATGGCGATCTCGAAAGCGCCGAGCACCTTCGCGACTTGAACACAGGGACCTACCTCGCTGGAGAGTTCGATGCTCTGATCGTCGACTCGGCGGGTTGCGGAGCGCACCTCAAGGATTTCTATCCAGGACTGAAGGGAAAGGTCAAGGACATCACCGAATGGCTCGCTGAAGTCGGGCTTCCGGCCCCGAAAAAAGACGTGAAGGTGCGCGTGACTTACCAGGACGCATGCCACCTCGCGCACGCACAGCGCATTCGCAAGCAGCCGCGAGACCTCATCAGATCTCTGCCGGGAGTGGAATTTGTCGAGATGCGCCACGCCGATATTTGCTGCGGAGCGGCCGGCCTGTACAGCACACTCGAGCCGGTGATGTCCAATCGGATCCTGCAGGAGAAGCTCAAGGACCTGACCGCCACGCAAGCAGATGTGGTGGTCAGCGCGAACCCCGGTTGTCAGATGCAGCTGGAGGCGGGCCTCAGAGCACGCGGGTCGAATATGAAGGTGCAGCACCTGACGGAGCTGCTCGTCCGAGCGTACTAGCGCTTCAGCTTCGGAAGAATCGCGGTCTTCGTCACGTCGACCTCGACGCGAGCGACCGCCAGCGTGATGTTGTCGGGAGCGCCAAGCTCGCGACAGCGCTCGATCACGCGCTCCGCGCCACGGTCGAGATTGCCGTCCTTCAACAGCAGGCGCCCCATCTCCTCGACAGTCACACCCGCGGTCTCGACTCCATCGCTGCACAGGACTATCGCATCGCCTTCTTCGAGCTTCATCTTGTCGGTGAAAGGCTGGATCGCGTCCCACACGCCGACGGCGCGTGTGAGGCGGTGCTTCAGCGGGTGCGTGGCGACCTCCTCCGGCTTGATGAGCCCGAGTCGCACCTGTTCCGCCGGCCACGAATGGTCCTGCGAGACCAGCTTCGCGAGACCGTTGCGAAAGAGATAGGCCGGGCTGTCGCCCACGTTCAGAAGCGCGAGCTCGCCGGCCCTGATCGCGGCGATCACGAGTGTGCTGCCCATGCCGGCCCAATCGGGATTGTCATGCGCCGCCTGGAATACCGCGGTGTTCGCTTCTTTGCAGGCGCGCTTCAGTCGCTCGACCTCAGGGCCTTCTTCCCCATCTTCGGCGAGGATTCTCGTTACGGTTTTTGTCGCGATCGAGCTTGCCGTCTGGCCCGCCGCGTGCCCGCCCATCCCATCGCAAACGACGAGTAAGGTGTCGAGTCCGGCCTTGTTGCGCCAGACGACCACCGCATCCTCATTCTCTTCGCGCTCGAGACCGGGATCGGTCGCCCATGCGATCCGAAGCCGCATCAGTGGGCCGACGCCGCCGGCAGGTGGCGGCGACTCACTAGGACCCGATGAGAGCGAAGTTCACCGCGTTCTGGCCGATCGTGATGCGGTCGCCGTTGCTGAGCTCTTTCTCCTGGATCGGCTCACCGTTGACCAGGGTGCCGTTGGTGCTTCCCAGGTCGACGATCCAGAATTGGTCTCCTCGCCGCTCGACGCGGGCGTGGTGACCGCTGGTAGCCGGGTCTCGCAAGATGATGTCGTTGTCTGGCGAGCGGCCGAGGCGCAAGGCCTTGTCGCCGGCGCGATGGCTGTGCCCGGCATCAGGGCCGGCTTCCATGGTCAGCTCGGCCTCGCGTCCTGCGCCGGGCGCGCTGGCCGCGAGCGGCTGGGCTTTGCTGTCGATGGCCATCGTCTCAGCCACGTCCGCCGCCGCCGGAGCCGCGGGTGGAGGCTGCCAAACGGGCATCAGGGTGGTCGACTCGCGAGCCTCGGCCGCCGCGGCGGAGCCCGTCATCGCGGCGTTTCCCTGGACCATGGTTTCGGCCACTTGAGCGTCCGATGCGCCGGCGGCAGCGGGGCCGGGAGCTTCCCATGGAAGCGTCGCTTGCGAAGCTCGTTCCGGCTCTCTAGGCGCCTCAGCCGGAGCCGACGCGCTGGCGGCGCCTTGGGCCAGCATGGCGTCGGTTGAGTGTTCGGGCTGGGCGGCATGTTCGACGGGAGCGGGGGCGGGCGCTGACCATGCCGCGGTTGGCGCTGGCGCGTTCCACGGGGGCGGAGCCGCAGCCCGCTCGACCGGAGGAGCGGCCGGCTCCAACGGAGGCGCGGCCGGCGCAGACCATGACGGCGCGGCGGGAGCCGCAGGCTCCTCGGTCTTCGGGGCATCCCACGCGGCGGCGGCCGGCGCGCCCCACGAGGGTGCAACGGTCGGCGGCGGCGGCGCTGCTGCGGGAGGCGGGCCCCAATCTGCCCCGGCGGGTCCTGGCGGTGCCGGGGGCGTGGCGGGCTTTGGCGGATCCCATGCTGGAGCCGGCGGATTCCAGGATGTCGCCGGCTCAGCGGCAAGCGGTGGCGGAGGGGAAGCAGGAGGTCCAGCCGGAGCCGCCGGATCGGCCCACGACGGCGCGGGGCCTGCGGGGGCTCCCCACGAAGGAGCAGCCGGCGGTTGCGCAGGTGCCGGCGGCGGCGGCGATGCTGAGGGTGGACCCCATGAAGGGCCAGGCGCCCCTGGTGGAGGCGGTGGCGCGCCCCAGTTCGGGGCCGGCGGGGCCGGGGCGGAC